>Ga0210018_1001218_pt1 | contig 13514 bp, 13 predicted proteins | sample CryGeyCG2014_010_2_FD_183967 | JGI IMG/M metagenome (GOLD analysis project Ga0210018, IMG submission 183967) | Groundwater microbial communities from aquifer - Crystal Geyser CG09_land_8/20/14_0.10 (SPAdes) (version 2) | ecosystem: Environmental > Aquatic > Deep subsurface > Groundwater | place...
TTTTTTATTAAGTGATATTTAGTAAATCACGAATAAGTGTGAAAATAAAGGTATAAAGGTTATAAATCTTACTGCCTAATTTCAACACTTATTTATGGCTACTAAAAGTTATTCACAACATAGAAAGAAGCTCCCAGTTAAGGTGTCTCGTAAAAACTTCAAACTGCAATAGCTGAGTATTTAGAAGTTGATTTAGAAGGAACATATTTAACCTTAGATTCTGCTTTTGATAACAGGTTTAGCAGGTCTGAAATCCTGTCTTGTAAAATGGTCCCTGTGATAAAACCCAACTTGCGGGGATTAAAATCAGAAACAAGACGAAATGAAAGATTAGAGGAGTTTGAAAAAATGAAAGAAATCTACAAACAAAGATTTAATGTAGAAAAATTCTTTGCTTGGGAAGATAGCTATCGCAAGTTGGTTGTTCGGTATGAAAAATTGCAATGCACATTTAACGGCTTCCGTTATTTAGCGTTTTCAATGATGAATTTTCGCAATGTTTTCAATTAAAACTTATGACTACTCGCTACCAGTTCTATATTATCCTAATATACCACACTTCATTTAAATAAAAAAGAGCTTATTGCCCTCTAATTTTAAAATATTAAAAAAGTTTTTTGCTTTTTTAGGGGTTTTCTATTCGTTCTACCACCCTTTGATGAATTACATCAGGGGCTAAGAGTTGGCCTTGTTCGTTTAAGCAATCAATAACGGCAAAGTCAGCTGGGTATTTCTCAGCCGCCTCTAAATAGGCAAAAAGAGTATTTTTTAGGTGGGTTTGGTCTTGTTCGTGAATGTCTTGCTTTTTGTCATCGCCTAAATAGGCCTTTCGTTTTTCAATTTTTTCTTGATCCGTTATTTGGTTAGATAATTTTAAAGAATATTCTGGGTTGGTTTTTAAAATTATGGTCTTATCGGGCTTAGGCACTTTAAATAAACCATATTCAAACTTGTAGAGCCAATCAATGTAGGCCTCTCTTTGCTTTTCGTCTTTGATTTTACCCCCTTGATGGCCAATGTTGCTCGCCAAATACCTATCAGCAATGACTACCTTGCCCTCTTCTAACCATTTCCTTATTTTAAAACTAGCGTCATATCTATCGCAAGCGTAAAAAATTGAAGCGATATAAGGGCCAACTTCGTGGGCTTTGCCGTATTTGCCGTTTAAATATTCATCAACCAAGCCACAGGATTTTTCTCCATGCTGGGGAAAGTCAATTTTCATCGTTTCTTTACCCTGGGTTTTAAAATAATCAAATAAAAGGTTGGTCTGGGTAGCTTTACCTGACCCGTCTATCCCTTCAAAAACAATAAATTGTCCCTTAGTTTTTAGCATAAATCAAACTTTTAACCTGTTATTTTTGCTCTCGCATATTTTTCAAACCTCACACATCTCGTACGATCGCACAAAATATGTGAGGTTTGGATTGGGATAATATTAAAAATAGCCCTGGGAAAGCTGAGAAATCAAAACTTTTAAGAGTTTAAGAATTCAGGGCAAAAGAGTTATTTCAAGGGGTGGTTGGGGTAATTGCTCAAAAGCAATCCCAGCTTCTTTGAAAAGTTCAATGAAGCTGTTGTCAGCGTATTTGCCAAAGCTAACAAAACGCTTTATCTTCGCGTTAACTAACATTTTAGCACATAGAATACAAGGCGTATGGGTACAATATAAAGTTGCCCCCTCTAAAGAAACACCATTTAAAGAGGCCTGAATAATAGCGTTTTGCTCAGCGTGAATAGCCCGGCAAATTTCATGTCTAGTGCCAGAGGGTATGTTTAGCTCGTTTCTTAAACAGCCCAATTCCAAACAATCTTTAAGCCCGGCACCTGCCCCATTGTAGCCGGTTGATAAAATATGCTTGTTTCTCACAGCAACAGCGCCAACATAATGCCTCAAACAAGTTGAACGTTCAGCTACCACGCAAGCAATTTTTAGAAAATATTCATCTATATTTGGCCGCATAGTGTTTGTAGTTAAAGTGTTTTTAAGTACGAATGATAAATTATTGGTGCCCAACCACCTGATTTCTCCATGCACAAGGCAATTTCTGGCAAAGTCATCATTTCCCCCTTAATAGTTTCTTTTTCTTTAACAACAATTTTCGCACTATCACCTTTAAAAAGATAAACTAAGCCCAAATGAACCGCCTCCACAGGCCTTGAGTCGTCATTCAAAATGCCAATTAGCTTTTTTTCAAGCAAATTACCCTGAAAATCAACTTCCTCCTCCCATTCCCTCATCATACCTGCCTCAATGGTATTTTCTTGTTTGTTGTCTACGGGGTTAATATGGCCAGCCACACCTAACATATAATCGTTTATTAAACGTTGTTCGCCGGCTTTTTCTAAATACTTGTAAAGAAAATATTTATTTTCAAAGTTAAATAAAATATAAGGAATAATTTGCTGAAAAGACGGGTCGTTTTCAACATCGCCCCGCCTTTTAAATTCAAAATTGTTTTTTATGATATCTAAAAAATGCTCTAAATTATCAGTTTTTAGGCCTTGCCAAATAGTGTCTTTAAAAATAATATCCCTTTTAATAACTAAAATTTCTTCGTTTGGATTCATAGTTTTTATTAATTCTTACATAAAGTAAAAAGAAAGTAAAGGTTAAACTAAAAAACCCTTTTGAAAGGGCTTTTAGGAAAATAAACCTTAAGGCTTTTAAGCAACTATCTCTAATCCTAAGCTCTTAGCCGTGCCAGCAATTACTTTAGCGGCTTGCTCAAGGTCTTGGGTGTTTAAGTCGGGTAATTTAATTTGAGCCACCTTCTTTAATTGAGCTTGGGTAATTTTACCCACTTTTTTTCTGTTGGGCTCACCTGAGCCCTTTTCAATCCCAACTTCTTTTTTAATTAACTGGGAAGTTAAAGGGGTTTTAATAACAAACTTAAAAGTTCTGTCTTCAAAGACGTTTATTGCAACAGGGAGCTTAAAGCCCATTTTATCTTTTGACTTTTCATTAAACTCTTGGCAAAATTGGCTGATATTAATGCCGTGTGGTGCTAAAGCTGGGCCAATTGGCGGAGCCGGTGTAGCTTTGCCTGCCTCTATATGAATTTTGACGATTGTTTTTACTTTAGCCATATATTTATAATTTTTTAACTTGTAAAGAATCAACTTCCACGGGGGTGTCTCGCCCGAAAATGTTAACTAAGACCTTGACTTTACCCCTTTCCTCGTCAATTTCAGAAACCTTACCTTCAAAATCTTTAAAGGGACCATCTGTTATTTTAACCAAGCCACCCAAGCTTACATCAATGGTAAATTGGGGTTGCTCAACGCCTATTCTTTTCTTTAAAATATCAACCTCTGTATCAGAAACAGGAATAGGGGTAGTGCCTGCACCAATAAAACCAGTTACTCTAGGGGTATTACGAGCGACATACCAAGAATCGTCAGTTACTATCATTTCAACAAAAACATAACCGGGATAAATCCTTTCTTCAATAACTTTACGTTTACCGTTTTTAATCTTAATTTTCTTTTCTTTAGGAACGAGCACATTAAAAATTTTGTCTTCCATACCTAAACTCTCAATTCTTTGCCTTAAATTACGTGAAACAGCTTCTTCTTCGCCAGGATAGGTGTGTAAAACATACCAGTTCCGGCCTTGTTGTATTTTTTGCTTTGGCACTTTATGTTTAATCTTGACTTTTTCTTAATTTATTTTCTTTTAAAGAAAAACGAACTTAGAAAAAGAAAATTTTACTTTATTTAATTTAACACTTCTAAAGCTTTTTCTCTTTTTAGGGGTTTTTATTATTTGTTTTTTAAAAAATTACAAGCCCTAACAGCTTAACAAAAACATAATCTAAGGCCCCTAAAAATAAAGCAATAAAGCCAGAAATGCCCAAAACAATGGCTGTGTATGTTAAAGTTTCCTTTTTGGAAGGCCAATCAACTTTTTTCGCTTCAATAATAACTTCTTTAAAAAATGTTTTAATTTTTTCAAGCATTGTTTTAAATAACGTAAATTATTTAAAAAACCCGCAACAGGGGCTTATTAATCTAATAATACCCCCTTTAAAAACAAATGTCAAGGTTATTTTTGTTTTATGTGAATAACTTTTCTTGACAAAACATTTTAATTTATGCTATTATATATTATCACGATGAGGGAACTACCAAAAGGTTTCGTCCTGAGGGAATGTCCCTCATTTTTGTTTATCTAACTTGGTTCTAAAAAGTTGCATGTTGGCTATAAAAAAACCAAACTCTCTTAAAAGCGAAGAGTAGTGATGGTTGGGTGTAATAATCTTTAATAGCTTGCTTTGCTCAATAAGATACTTGATTAAACAATGAAAATCTCCATCGCCGGAGACAATAATTGCTTTATCGTATTTATTAAACTCAATCATGGCATGTAAAACAAGCTCTGCGTCAACATTACCCTTAATCTTGACATTCCTTCCTTGCTTAATCTCCAGCGTGGGCTTAAAGACACAAATAAACCCGCATTTCTGCAAATAAGTATAGAGTGGCTGGTTGCCTGGAACATACCCAATAAATAAAAAAGCTTCTTTGGCTCTGTATTTATCTTTGAGGAAAATTCTAAGACAGAACACACCCGTCGGTAAAGACCCCGGCTATAACAAAATAACGGATTTTTCTTGTTTGGAGTTCTTTGATAAAGCCCTGATCAGTAAAGCAATCATAATGATTTTTTGTAAACACGAAATCGCTTTTTTGAGGTTTAAGAAGATAAAATTCTTCAGAAAAACCTGTTGAATCATCAGAATAATAATATGCTTTCGGGTCTTTATAAAGTTCTTTTATATTGTCTGTTAAAAACTTTTCTTGCCAAGGAGTAATTTTAGCAAAACAAATTAATCCTCCAAATTTTTTACGGTATTCGCCAATAAATTTATCTAATTTAGGAACCATTTGGCGAATCTTCGAAAAAGTAATTCCCCACTCTGGTTTCTCGCATTTTTTATGGCAGCACCCATTCACTATGTCTATAACCAATAATGCCGTATTGTCAGAATTCATTTTTTCGTAAATAATCTGTTTTGTCATAGGATTGAAAAGTAATTAAATGTCCAGGTTCTTTACTTTCTTGGCGTGGGCTTGGATAAACTTCTTTCTGGGTAAAACCTCTTTGCCCATTAAAATGTCAAACATTTGATCAGCTTGTTTGGCATCTTCAATATTCACTTGCAATAAAATCCGATTACTTGGGCTCATCGTTGTTTCCCATAGTTCTTCAGGGTTCATTTCACCCAAACCTTTATAGCGCTGGACATTCACGCCTGTTCTTTTTACCTCGCCTTCAACAGCTTCTCCTTCTAGTAAGCTCTCACCTTGCCCTTCTTCAAGAGTTTTTTCCTCAATTTCTTTTTTTAAGGGCTTTTCTTTTGCCTTTTGGGCCTTATTTTTATCAATATCAAGTACAATCTCATCTTTATCTTCTTCGGTATAGGCATACTCTTGACATTTACCTGCTTGTATTTTGTACAAAGGTGGCTGAGCAATATACAAATAACCCCTTTCAATTAGTGGTTTGAAATAACGATAAAATAAGGTAAGTAAAAGAGTTCTAATATGGCTGCCGTCAACATCAGCATCAGACATAATAATAATCCGGTGATATCTTGTTTTTTCAATGTCAAAGTCCTGGGCGATGGCAGCACCTAAGGCAATAACTAAATTTTTAATTTCATTGTTAGCTAAAATTTTGTCTAACCTCGCCCTTTCAACATTAAGCACTTTGCCCCTTAAAGGTAAAATGGCTTGAAACCTACGATCCCTTGCCATCTTTGAGCTTCCGCCAGCACTGTCGCCTTCCACAAGGTAAAGTTCAGAATCTTCTGGGGCTTTTGAAGAGCAGTCAGCTAATTTACCCGGTAAAGCCATGCCGTCTAAAACTCCTTTTCTTAAAACAGTCGTCCTGGCCGCTTTTGCCGCTTTTCTCGCTCGAGCTGATAACATACAACTTTCAATAATACCTCTAGCATCGCTTGGATTTTTTTCTAAAAATTCAGTAAAGGCCTCCGCAAAAACACTTTCCACGGCTGTTTTTGCCTCTGTGTTACCTAATTTAGCTTTAGTTTGCCCTTCAAATTGGGGTTCTTTAATTTTAATTGAAACAATTGAAACAAGGCCTTCTCTGACATCATTGCCGGTTAAATTTTCTTCTTTTTCTTTTAAATAGCCATTTTTCCTCGCATAATCGTTAATTACCCGAGTTAGGGCTGTTCTAAAACCAGTTAAATGCATCCCGCCTTCACCTGTATTGATGTTATTGGCAAAGCTTTCTTCAACGCATTCTATTTCTTCTTTAGCGTAAACCAAAGCCACCTCAACTAAAACATCTTCTCGCTCGTTTTGACAATAAAAAACATTGTCGTGCTTTGGTTCAGCGTCTCCTAATAAATACTTAACATATGATTTAATCCCCCCTTCAAAATAAAAATTGTAATCAAACACTGGAACTTCGCGCTCGTCTCTGATATTAATTTTAACACCCGGGGTTAGATAGGCCTGTTGCCTTAAATGGCGAATTACCTTTTTTTTGTCAAAAACAATGCCTGTTTTAAAAATTGTTTCATCGGGAATGAAAATTTGTGCTGTGCCTGTTTCTTTGCAGGCCTCTAACTTCTTTATTTTTGCCTTGGGTTTGCCAAAAGCAAACTCCTGAACCCATTTAAAGCCATCCCGACAAATCTCGCTTTTCATATACTTACTTAAAGCGCAAACAACGGAAACGCCAACCCCATGCAAACCCCCTGAAACCTTATAAGCACCACTGCCAAACTTACCCCCAGCATGCAAGGTTGTCATAACTGTTTCAAGAGCTGACTTGCCTGTTTTTTTGTGGGTCTCAACAGGAATGCCTCGGCCATTATCAGTACACTTAACTGACCCATCTTTTTGTAAAATCACTTCTATTAAATCACAATGCCCACCCATGGCTTCGTCTAATGAATTATCAACAACCTCCCAAATTAAATGATGCAAGCCATCAATGCCAGTTGAGCCAATATACATCCCAGGGCGTTGCCTAACTGGGTCAAGCCCTTCTAAAACATAAATATCCTCAGCTGTATAATCCGATTTCTTTTTTGTTTTATCTTTTATTTGATCGTTTGTATTTTCTTTTGCCATAAAATTAAAAATTACTTTCTAATGATAAAGCCGTTTTTTTCAAGATTCTGAATTATTTTTATTAACTCTTTGTTCACTTCTTCTAAAGAAAGGGTGGCTTTAGGGTTTTGAAAGGTTAAATGAAAGCCGAAATTCTCCTTGCCTTCCTCAACGCCTTTACCTGAATAAACTTCAAATAACTCTATTTCTTTTAAAAAAGCGGGCTTAGCCAGATAAATAACTTGCTCTATTTTACTATAAAGGGTGCTTTTATCAGCTAAGAAAGAAAGGTCTAATAAAACAGGTGGAAACTGGGGTATTTCTTTGAATCCTTTTTTCATTTGGCCTTGGCTTTGCAAAAAATCAAAGTCAAGTTCAGCTATAAAAATATTTTCTTTAGTTTGGTTTATCTTTCCTTTAACAAGGCCAATCAAACCAACCTCTTTTTGCTTAACTATTATTTTAGCTGAACAACCAGCTTCTAAATAATTATGCTCTAAAATGGGCTCATAATTTACCTTCAATCCCAATACATTAAAAAGGACTTCTAAATAACTTTTTAGCTCAAAAAAACCTTGCTCTTTATTCCTCAACCCCTGTTTCGCCATTACCACACCTAAACTCTTTTTTTCTTTACCTAAAAAAACTTTGCCAATTTCAAATATTCTAACTTCATTTTGATACCTTAAATTCTCTTTAGCATTTTTAATAAGATGAATCGCTAAGCAGGGCCTTAAATAATGATTTAAAGTGCTCATTGGGTTTGCAGGAAAAATTAGTTCCCCCTCTTTAAAACCAAAAATAGCTTTAATATTTTCAGGGGTAAAAGAATAATTATAGGCCTCCGCAAAAGCAAGCTCTTTAAATAAATTTTTTATTTTATTTTCAAAAATAAACTCTTGATTTTCTTGACTTGGTTTTAAAACAACCTCTGGAAAAACTGGGGTAATGTTATTATAGCCATATAATCTGCCTATTTCCTCTATTAAGTCCTCCTCTATTTGAAGATCTAATCTTGAAGTTGGCACGATCACAAGAAGCTGATGATTACTCTTTCTTTTAAAAGAAAAATCTAATTTTCTAAGGATTTGCTCAATATTTATTTTTGTTATTTCAAGGCCGAGAAGGCGTTTGACATATTCACAATTAAGCTCAATTTGCCTCTCTTTAACTTTATTGGGGTAAAAATCAACTAAACTGCCTGTAGCCACTCCTCCAGCTATTTCAACAATCAAGTCAAACGCTCTTTGTTGGCTAAAATCAATTAAATTAGGGGTTATTTCGTGCTCAAACCTATTAGAGGCATCAGTTCTTAACTTTAATTTTTGACTGGCTTTTCTAATTAAGACCGGGTTAAAGTTAGCCGCTTCGATTAAAACATTTTCCGTGTTTTTATCAATGCCTGTTTCTAATCCCCCTTTAATGCCGGCAATGGCAATGGGCTTTTCAATATCTGCTATCACTAAAATACTTTCGTCTAACTTATATTCTGTTTTGGCCTCATCAAACGTTTTAATTGTTTCCCCGTTCCTTGCCCGCCTAATAATTATTTCTTTCCTTTCACTTTGAACTTTGAACTTTGAACTTTGAACTTGCACGCCTTTGATTTTATCCAAATCAAAGGCGTGCAGGGGTTGGCCTGTTTCTAACATCACATAATTGGTAATGTCTACGATGTTGTTGATTGGCTTTAAGCCCAAAAGGGAAAGCCGTTCTTTGAGCCATTTAGGCGACTCCCCTACCTTCACCCCAGAGATTAATTGAGCGGTATACCTCGGGCAATCGTCTTTGCTTTCTACCTTTAAAGCAAGTAAATCAGAAACTTTGCCTTGTTTTATTTTCAAGGTTGTTTTAGGAATTACAAACTTATTACCTGTTAAAATAGCAATCTCTTGAGCAATCCCTATATGCGAAAAACAATCATGGGCCCTATTAGGCAATACATCAATATCAATTAGCCAGTCATTGCCTTTCTTTTCCAGCCCTTCTATTTCAAAGCTATGGAAACACAAAAGATCAGCCACCTTTTGGGCTGCAGGAGTTTTACCTTGTAAATATTCTTTTAACCAATTATAGGAGAATAACATGTTAAAATTGTTTTAAAAACCTTAAATCATTTTGATAAAAAAGCCGTAAATCAAGAATATTATGTTTTATCATTGCCAACCTCTCAATCCCGCAGCCAAAAGCAAACCCAGTGAAATTAACTTTGCCCTTAGTTCTTTGCTGAAGCCCAGCGGCCTTAAAAACATTGGGGTGGACCATACCAGCACCCATTAATTCTAACCACCCTCCTTCGCCCTTTGGGCTTCGGCGGGCAGGCCCGCCACCCTTAGTTTTAGCGTCTATTTCAAAACCGGGCTCAACAAAAGGAAAATACCCTGGCCTGAGGCGAACTTCTACCTTGCTTTCAAAATATTGGCTTAAAAATTCAGCCATAATGGCTTTAAATGAAGAAACAGAAATATTTTCATCAACCATCAAGCCCTCTAATTGATAAAACTGGGCTTCGTGCTTAACATCTGTCGCTTCGTTTCGAAAAACTCGCCCTGGCACCACGATTCTGAAGGGTGGTTTATGGGTTTCCATATATCTGGCTTGCATCGGGCTTGTGTGCGTCCTTAAAAGCATTTTTGAACTTTCTGGCTTTAGCCAAAAAGTATCTTGCATATCCCTGGCTGGGTGGTCTTTAGGCACATTTAAAGCGTCAAAATTATACCAGTCGCTTTCTATTTCAGACCCTAAAACAACCTCAAAGCCCATTGTTTTAAAAATGTCAGTTAGTTCTCTTTGGGCTTGGGTAATTAAATGAAGATAGCCAATTTCTTTTTGAGGGACTGGCCTTGAAACATCAATCTTTCCAACCAAATTTTCTGTTTGGCCTCTTTTCTGATAAATTTGCTTTGACTTTTGTTCAAAAACAGCTTTAAGTTCATTTTTTAAAAGATTGGCTTGATTACCAGCTATTTTACGCTCATTTTCAGGTAAATCCTTTAAGCCCTTAAAAACATCAGCAATTAAGCCCTGCTTGCCTAAATACTTCTTTTCAAACAAAACTAAATCCTCGGCTTTTTCAATTAAAGCTAACTCGTTGTCGGCTTGTTTTTTAATTAGAGAAATGTCCATTAGCATTGTTTTATATTGCACTTGAATAGGGCAATGTTTTAATAAAGTTTTCCATAAATAACCAATCTGGCTCGCCTTTTTCATTAACCGGCAGTTTGATTTTTGTTGAACGAATTTTTATCTGATTAAATTTTCTACCATAAGAATACCTAAACTGCTCCAAATTTATAATTGTTTGCAAAAATAAACCGACAAATTTATTTAATTTAAATTTTGGCAATAATTTTTCAACATGATCGCTGGCGGAAAAACTCTCTCCTTGATAAGAACAAAAACCCGCAACAGCCGAATCAATTACTAAGACATTGCCTTCTTCGGTATAAAAATTATAAAAACCTTCAACACCATTGTTAGTTGATTGGGTTGTGATATAAGGATATTTTCCTTTCCCTATGTCCTCTAATTGCCTCTTGGGCGTTGTCTTTGTACCCGCAACTTCAAACAAGTCATTTATTGAAAATTGTTTCCACACATGAACAGAAAAAATAAAATTTTTATCTTCAAAAAATGGACTAGACGAAATATTATCTTCAAAATTCAAAATTTTATACGCTATGTATTTTTTTATATTAAATTCAAAGCTATCTTGCGCTAATCGCGAATAATCTGTCTCAAGGTATGCTTCAACACACCACTCATTTTCAACGCCAACTTTCCTCCAAACACTTTTGCCTGGGGATTTTGTTCGACGATAAACATTTAACCAATTATCACGAATTTTAATCCAACGATTTGTCGCAATTCTTCCCTCAACCCTGTCTTTCCTAAAGCCATCGTCTTTCCAGTAGCCAAACCATGTTTCGTGGTTCTCGTCGCTCTTGTGCGGTGTATGGGCCGTAAAAACCATAATGCAGACCACAACGCCAACCGGGTAAAATAAATCATCAGGCATACTCATTACCGCCTCTAACCGATGCTCTTTTAATAACTGCTCTCGCAAGGGGTGCTGGGCAATAGCTAACGACATCGGGACTATTACAATACCGGTGGCGTTTTTCTGTAATCCGTTAAGCAAAGTTATAACAAAATTCCACTCGTGCAAGTTTTCGCCCTTTTGCGAATAGGGCGGGTTGATAAACCCGACAGTGGCTTTATTTTTTATTTGCTCAAAAATCTCCTCGTCAAAGCAAGAACCCTGATAAAGATTTGTTTTACCATCACCCCGCAAAATCATATTAGAAACAGCCAATGCAAACATTTGTGGCTCTTGCTCAATGCCGATTAACGAATGTTCTAAAATTTTTATTTTATCACTTTCGCTTACATCTTTAGTCATTTTTTTCATCGCTGAAATCAAAAACCCACCCGTACCACAACAAGTGTCTAAAACAACTGAATTTTTATTTAATTTTGCTAAATCAGCAAAAAGGTCTGTAATATGTTTTGGTGTTAAGACAATGCCCAAACCCTGTTTATCCCCACCAGTATAACGGATAAATTCGCCATAAAAATCCCCAATAATGTCAAAATCATAATGGGCTTGGGTAAATGGCCTTACCTCTCTATCTATATCTCTGATAATGCGTGCCAGTGGCGACTCGTTCTTACCTTTATCAATTTTTTGAAGTTCTGGATGATCTTCAATAAAACAAAAGGCGTTAACAACAGCTTTTTTCTTTGCTTCTTGGTTAACGCCAAGCTTAGCTTGGTTAATAATGTCTGTAATCGCCCTAAATGTTTCTATAGCAAGTTCTTGCCCAACATAATTACTAAAAGACGCCCTAAACCCCGGCTTCATTAAGGCCAATAAAACCCCACTAACTAACAATGGTTTTTGAGCTTCAGTAATTTTGCCATAGTCACGCAAATAATTATGTAAATCCCGAGAAAATTTATTTAACCCCCTTGTACGACACTGGGCCACCCCCTCATCAAACATCATATACCGCGAAAAACTCTCCCAAGAAACAATATCTCTAACCAAAACTCTGTTTATCCCGTCGTCTCTCAATGGCTGAGAGCTTGATTCGCCCTTTGCTTGCAAAAAAACATCTATTTTTAGCTCTGTCTCGTCTTGCCCGCTCACCGCAATAGATAAAACATTAAACTCTTTTGCTAAATTAGCACTATAAAGTAAAACCCCATCAATTGCGTAATCTTTATATTGGTCACCTGTTGACGATTGATGTTTTTTAATGTCTGCCTTACATTCAATAACTAAAATAAAATCTCTGTCTTTTGGGTTAGAAATAATAAACTCGGGCTTGCCTACTCCCCCCCCTGACTTACTGGCTGTTTTTAGCAATTTTTCAATTAAAGGATTTTGACTTTTCTGCTCATCAATCATAAAACCGTTAGCATCTGTTATGCCAACAACTTCTAATTTTTTACGGACGATATTTTCAGTTATTCTCTCATTTTTAGCCATAATTCTTTTCATTTCCCCTATTTTAACTTAAATAAAACCCAAAAACAAGCCCCTAATTATCCACATAACCAAATAAACCAATAAAAAAATTCTCTTACAAATTGTGCGGTCGCACAATTTGTAAGAGAAAAATAGGAGTGGTTGAGAATAAAAAAACAGGGTAGCACGATGACTACCCTGGAAACTAAAAAACCTTTTAAACATTAACATTCAAGTAAGTGGCGTGGCTAAAATCAATTAACGACCATGGCGTGCTATGATTATTCACAATCAAAATTCTGTGACTTGCGTTCAATTCTATCACAAAATACACACCCTTACTACCACTCTCTCGAATAAAAATATAATGCATTGAACCGCCAACATCAAAAAGGTCGCCCTTTTTAAGCTTGGCAAGTCGTTTTTGTACGCCTTCTCGCAATTCTTTTTTAGAAGCTAACAACTCTATCGCCTCCTAATTGTTAAGATTCACTTATTCGCTTACTTTATACTTACTTTTTTCTACCATATAAAATCCAAAAAATCAACTAAAAACCTCCCACATCCCGTGCAATCGCACGGGATGTGGGATGTTCAGAAAATAAAAAGATAAAACAGGGCAATAATGTTTGCTCTGAAATATAAAATTAATGATATATAATGCGCGGGTGACCAGATTTGAACTGGCGTTCTCCAACGTGACAGGTTGGCGCTTTTAACCGGGCTAAGCTACACCCGCATTAATCTAAATATAGCAAAAAAGACAAAAAAAGCAAGCTAACTTAAAGGATAGCTTTACTCAGGGTGTGCCGACGGGAGGGATCGAACCTCCGACCTTAGCTTTATGAATGCTATGCTCTAACCAACTGAGCTACGTCGGCTTAATTTGGAGTGTTTGAATAAAGTTAGTGGTAATATGGAGGACGTGGCTGCCTGGGTTTTTAACGGT
>Ga0210018_1001224_pt1 | contig 13470 bp, 15 predicted proteins | sample CryGeyCG2014_010_2_FD_183967 | JGI IMG/M metagenome (GOLD analysis project Ga0210018, IMG submission 183967) | Groundwater microbial communities from aquifer - Crystal Geyser CG09_land_8/20/14_0.10 (SPAdes) (version 2) | ecosystem: Environmental > Aquatic > Deep subsurface > Groundwater | place...
TGAAAAGAGAAACTCACACAATCGATGCTACAGACAAAGTATTGGGTAGATTAGCTGCTCAAATTGCAGTTTTATTGCGGGGAAAGCACAGGCCCAATTTCGTGCCTTATAAAGATATGGGAGATTTTGTAATTGTCGAAAATGTAAATAAATTAAAATTTACCGGAAAAAAAATTGAGCAAAAAAAATATTATCGGCATTCAGGATATTGGGGCGGCTTGAAAGAAATTCCACTGAAAAAACTATTTGCTGAAAGACCAGATGAGGTATTAAGGAAGGCAGTTTATAGAATGTTACCCAAAAACAAATTAAGAGCAAAAATGATTAAAAGGCTTAAAATAAAATAAAATATGCGAATTTTTATGCGAATACATCATGCCTAAAGCAAAAAAAGTAACAACTAAAAAAATCATTCCAAAGAAAAAGGGACTAAAAAAAGTTAAAGAGGCAAAGCCAGTCGAAAAGATTAAAGTAGAGATTAAGCTTAAACCAGAGAGATATTTTGAGGCAGTAGGGAGAAGGAAAACTGCTCTAGCCAGAGTTCGGCTTTTTACAAAAGGCGAAAGAGTATTTTTAGTGAATGAGAAACCCTTGGAAAACCATTTTCCCACCTCTGAACTTCAGGAAATCGCTAGAGTTGCTTTAGAAAAGATGAAATGTCTTGATAAATTTGGAGTTTCGGCTATTGTAAAAGGAGGGGGTCTCCATGCTCAGGCCGAAGCTCTTAGGCATGCCATAGCTAGAGCCCTAGTTCTTTTTAACCCTGATTTTAGAAAAAGGTTAAAGCAAGCTGGCTTTTTAACTCGGGATCCGCGAATGCGAGAAAGAAAGAAATTTGGCTTAAAAAGAGCCCGTCGAGCTCCCCAGTGGGCGAAACGTTAAAATACTCAATGAATTTTCAATTCATTTCGATCTTCAATAAATTTTCAATTTATTTCGATGCTTAAAGAACTTCTGGACCAATTTTATTTAGATAGAGATAGAGACAGAGAACAGCATCATTTTTATATTACTGACGCTGGGAAGTGTTCTCGAGCAATATTTTTTAAATTTAAAAATGTTCCTCGGGAAAAAATGGAACCCCGGGTTTTGAGGATGTTTGACCACGGAGATTATATCCAAATGCAGATTTTAAACAATTTATTTAGCTTAGGAATAGTTAGGGCTTCGGAGGTAAAAATTCCTCCCCAAGAACTAATCTCCGGTCGAGCCGATGCAATTATTACCTTGAACAATGAGCTTTATGTGGTAGATTTCAAAAGTATGAATAGCATGGTGTTTAAAAACTTAACCGAACCTAAAAAAGACAATATTAATCAAATTCAGCTTTATTTACACTATTTTAAAATCCCCAAAGGCATACTTCTCTATGTAAACAAAGATACCTTAGAATTAAAAGAATTCTTGATTGAACATGACCCAGCCATAGCTCAAAAGCTTTTAAAAGATTTAACTGACCTAAAAACAAAAATCGATTCAAATGTTGTCCCTCAAAGAATTCCTGGCTGGCCAGAAGAGTGGCAGTGCCAATATTGTCAATTTAAAGAAATCTGTCAGATGGCGGGAGAAAAAGAGATTAGTTGGCTAGAATTCCGAAAGAAGGTCGATGAGGCTGAAGCCTCATCTTCACCTTCGCTTCCTTCGGAAGCTCGGTAATTGAAGCTCAGAATAAAGCTTCGGATGCGTAGAGATTGCCATTGCTCAAAATATAAATTTTTTTAGAGTTTTGACTGAAAAATATTTCTGGCCCTTCATGCTTGGCAATATCAACAATATTTATTCTGTCTCGATCGTCGATTTCGACGATTTTTATTTTATTGCCAGCGTTAAAAATTAAATAATCAGAATTTACCCAAAGGCAATTTCCGATTTTTTCTGAAAGGCGGATTAAAAACAACTGCTCTCCAGCCTTTCTTTTTGGTTGATTGGCTATCTCTTTCACAAAGAAAATCCAAATTTCAGAATCTGAAAAATAAACTAATTTTTTGAGATCGGGAGAAATTTTTAAATCATTTATTCCTTCAAAAAATTTTTCAAAAATTTTTGAATCTGGATTGAATAAATATAAAGTTTTACCTTCCCTAAGAAAAACTTTTTCAGGAAAAACACTCAATCTATATTCTGTTTCCGTTTTGACTGGAAAAGGTTTTTCACTCAGTTTCTCTTCATCGTTAAAAAAATTGCCAAAATTATCTAAATAATAGAGGCCGCCATTGAAAGCTTGAGAAGTGATAATGTTTTCTGTGGTAATCACCATTTCTCTTTCAGTTAAAACCGGTGGAACTTTATCTAATTTTAAACTAAATTTTTTTTCCTGTTCCTCCATTCCTATATCTAAGTAAATTTCTTTTGAATCCTCAGAAAATTCCAACCCCGTTAAATCAGCCCCCGAGGGGCCCGCCAAGGCGGGAGGGTGGAGGGGGGGTATGTAGTTTGTATAAATATCTTCTTCTCCAATTAAGCGGCTTTTAATATTTCTTTCCAAATCATAGAGTTTCAAAACCCAATTTCCATTTTCGGTTTCTTTTAAGATCATTTTCTTCTCATCTGGCGAAAACCATAAATTTTCGATATTTTTTGATAAAATTTCAAAATTTATATTTTCTGAAAACAAAACAATGTTTTTTGTTTCAACAACTTCTTTTTCTTTTATTTCCAAATTCTTTTCCCAGGGATGATACCCTTCTTTTTTGATTTCTATTTTATATCTTTTTGGTAAAAGATTTTCAATTAAAGCTGAGCCGAAGAAGAAATCGGTTTTTTTAACTAATTTCCCATCAATATAAATTTCCACCTGTTTGGGTTCGGCTTTCAAAAAAAACCCTCCAGTTTGAGTTAATTTTTTATTCTCAAAATCCAAACGATAGCCTTGAGAATATAAAATAGCTGAGGGAGCGGCCAAAAGAAACAATAGAAAACAAATCAAAAATAAAATTGTCCGGGTTCTCTTGGTCATTTCATTTTTATTATACTCCTTGACAAATTTAAATCAATTTGTTAGGATACTTTATTCAAGAAGGGAGGGCGAAAATGTAGCTCGCGAAAAATTGAATAGGGGATAAGCAAAAATCTAAGAAAAGGAGGTAAAGTAAGATGGCGACAAAGTGTAAGTGGGCTAGATATTTAGAAGAGACAAAACCAACTGAACCAAGGTCGCTTGAAAAATTTTTCGGAGATTATTTTGATCTTCAAGCGATTGAAGTACTTGAGCAAAGACATAGTAATAAGCAATGCGAATGTTATCAATAAGGAGGTGACAAGATGGCAAAAGCAAGCATGAATCTAGGAGTGTATGCTGGAATTCTTAATCCCAAAAAGGAGGGAAAGCTCCTTTTGAGGAGGCGAGTAGAGGAAGATTCCATTCTTCCAGGGAAGTCCTTTAAAGGAAATTGGGAACTTCCTGGAGGGGGAGTAATGGAAACAGAGAAACCGGGGTATGATTGGCCAATTAGGGAATTAAGACGTGAGGTCGAAGACGAAGTAGGAATTTCAATTCCAGTAGATCCTATGCCGCCGATGTATCCTGTATTCTTTAAAGGACCAATAGGGTATGATTTAGCCCAAGTAACTCCAATTATAACTGAAGCTGAACCAACCAGGGGAGAAACAATATATGTTTCTCCTCCGGAACTGGAAAGATTAGCTGAGGAGTTTGTTCCAGCTAATAAAGAAAAAGGTATAGATGGAAAAGGGATTGTAAGCGGTAAAGGTAAGAGAATGCATTGTATGGCTTTAGCAGCGCTTTCTCATAGTCCTAATCCAGAGTTTGCTAAACAGGCTCAGGAGATGCTTGCCGAAATCCAGAAAGGATGGTAAATAGTTTATGGGCGCTCAGTTCTTAGTTTTGACAAAGAGCTGAGCGCGTTTTATTTTTATTAAAAATTGTTAAAATAACTAAATATGTTTCTTTTACCGAAAATTGAAAAGGTGACTAGGGATGCGACTTTATCCCATTTCTTTTTAATGTTCGGCTACAAACTCTTTTCCCTGTATTTTCCTTTGTTTTTGGTTGCCAGGGGAATGTCTTTGCCAGAAGTTGGCTATACCTATTTATTAATTTATTTGCCAATTGCTCTTTTTGCTCCTTTTGTCGGTTTTTTCAATCACAAAATAAATCCGGCAATTTTAGCTTCAGTTGGAATTTTAGGTTATGGAGTTTATGTTTTGGGAATGATTTTGATCCCCCACCAAACTTGGTGGGGGACCGCTTTGTTTTATTTTTGGCAAATTTTATTAGGAATTTCAGCTGCTTTATTTTTTGTTTCAGCCAGAGCAATTTTAATTTCTTCTCCAATTGAAAGTTATGACCGAGCTTTTGGCTGGTTTTACACTGCTCCTTTTTATGCTGAAGCCTTAGCTCCAGCAGTAGGAGCTTTTTTCATCTGGAAATTTGATTTTGTTGGAGTTTTTATTTTCAGTTTAATTTTACAATTTTTTACTGCTATTTTTTGTTTTACTCAATTAGGACTCCAACCCACCCGCCACCCTCCCGCCGAAGGCGGGCCCCTACAAAAGATTAGACCGCTTGATAGATATTTCAATTTTCAAAAATTTCAAAAAAATTACCAAGAGGCATTTCAGAAAATAAAAAGCAAGATGGTTTTATTGCCAATTTTAATTTCTTTTTCGGTTTTGCTTTTGGCCGGTTTTTATCACGCCTTTTTCATTTTATTTTTAAAAGACCAGCTGGTCTGGTCTCAAGAGATGATTTTAATTTTCATATCGGTTTTTTCGGTTTTATTTTCGCCGTTGTCTCTTTTACTTATTAAGTATTTAGAGAAAATTATCAGCCAAAAAAATATTTTTCAGGGCGGACTGATTACCGGCTTCTCTTCAATTATTTTCGGCTTATCCCTGCCGGTTTTAAATTTTTTAAGCGTTTTAATTATTAACCTTGGCAAATCTGCCGGGGCTTTGATTTGCAATGCCGGTCGTTCCGGCCTGGTTTCCCAGAGCCTTAAAACAGAACCGGAGGAAGCCGGCGCCATTGACACTATTTTTTCTCCTTTGGGAATAGCTTTTGGCGCCCTAATTTCCGGGTTAATTATCGGATTTTTAGGCTATCAGCTTTTATTTATTTTAGGCGGAGTGTTTGTGGTTTTGGTAGCTATTATTTCTAAAAAATTTGCCAAAATTTAATTTTTGAGTTAAACTTAAAATATCATGAAAATTGGCATTGACCTTGGAACCTGCAATTCAGTTGTCTTTATTCCTCAAAAAGGGGTGGTTTTACAAGAGCCCTCGGTGGTGGCTGTTTCCCTGGCGGAAAACAAAATTTTAGCCGTGGGCGAGACGGCTAAAGAAATGACCGGCCGGACTCCTGACACCATCAGAATTTATCGTCCCCTCAAAGACGGAGTGATTGCCGATTTTCGAGTTACCCAGGCCATGCTTAAATATTTTATTGATAAGGTTTCAGGCCGCTTTCGATTTTTCAAACCAGAAATATTGATTGGCATTCCAGCCGGCGCTACTTCCACCGAGCGAAGGGCGGTAATCGAGGCGGGCATGAATGCTGGAGCTAAAGCAGTTTATGTGGCAAAGGAACCCATTTTAGCCGCCATCGGAGCCGATATCCCGATTAATTCTTGCTCTGGTAATATGATTATTGATATTGGTGGAGGAACAACCGAGGTGGCAGTAATTTCCTTGGGAGGAATAGTGACTTGTCATTCGGTTAGGGTGGCTGGTGACAAAATGGATTTAGCTATTTCAGATTATATTAAGAGAAAATATAATTTAGCCATCGGAGAGCAAACAGCTGAGGAAATAAAAATCAAAATCGGAACTGCTCTTTCTGAAAAGGAAGAGAGAAAACTATCTATTCGAGGTCGGGATTTAATTTTGGGTCTGCCAAGAAATGTCGAAGTTTCTTCAAACGAAGTTTGTGAAGTAATTTCTGACACCCTGACTGATGTTATCCAGGTAATAAAACTAGTTTTAAGGGAGACTCCGCCTGAATTATCGGCTGATATAATGGATAAAGGAATGGTCCTTTCCGGAGGCGGTTCTCTTTTAAGAAATACTTCTGAACTTATTGCCCAGACTATTGGCGTTCCTTGCATTTTAGCCGAAGAACCTATGCATTGTGTAGCCAAAGGAGCCGGGGTAATTTTGGAAAACCTCGATATCTATAAAAAAAGTATAATGAGCAAAAAATGAAGCATGTTGATAGGGCATCAAAAACAATGGCAATTTCTAAAAAAATCTGCTAAATCAGGGAAAATCTCCCATGCTTATTTATTTTCTGGCCCGGAACATTTGGGGAAAAAGAAAATAGCCCTCGAATTTGTCAAACTAATTAATGAATGGCAGGGGCCCGCCGAAGGCGGGAGGGTGGTGGGTGGGTGGAGTCCCGACCTAATTTTAATTGCGCCTCAGCAGGGGGGCGAAATTCAAATTTCTCAAATCAAAGAACTTATTCAGAAATTATCTCTAAAGTCCTATTCAGCTCCTTTTAAATGTGCAATTTTGGATAAGGCTCATCTAATGAATCAGGAAGCTCAAAACTGTTTTCTAAAAACTTTAGAGGAACCAAAAGGCAAAACTCTTTTAGTCCTGATTACCGAATCTCCGGAAATGTTATTCCCAACCATTCGATCCCGGTGCGAAATTATTAAATTTTTCCCAGTGAAAGCGGCAGAAATCGAGAATTATTTAGAAACCCAAGCGAAGCGATGGGTGAAGATGAAGGCGAAACCTTCATCGACTGACCAAGGAATTTCTAGAAAAGAAAGCGCACAAATTATTAAACTTTCAATGGGAAGACCGGGGCTGGCTATTGATTTTATATCTGATCCTCAGAAATTAGAAAATCAAAAGAGAATCATAAAAGAGTTAATTGAAATTTCAAAATCTGATTTATCTTTCCGCTTTCAATATGTCAGAGATTTGTCAAAGAATCCTAATTTAAAAGAAATTTTAGAGGTCTGGCTGTTCTATTTTAGAAGCATTTTATTGGGAAGTTTAACACCAAAATTTAAAAGTCCAGGTTACACCCCCCCAAGATTAAAAAATATTCTAAAAAAAATTCAAAGTACAATTTTTTTAATTTCAAATACTAATATCAATTCCAGATTAGCCCTGGAAATACTAATGCTCGAATTATGAGTTACAAAGAAATTATCGACAAAATTAAGCCAGAATTAGATAAAGTTATTATTTTTTTGGAGAGGGAATTACAGAAAATTCGAACTGGTCGGGCGACACCTTCTCTGGTTGAAGACATTATTGTAGAGTGCTTTGGTCAGAAATTTCCCCTAAAGCAGTTAGCTGCCATTTCTGTTCCTGAGCCAAAGCAAATTTTAATTCAACCCTGGGACAAATCCTATATAGAAGGAATAATTTCTGCCCTGGAAAAAACCGGGATTGGTCTTGGGGCGGTGGCAGATAAAGAGGCAATTCGGTTAAAGTTCCCTCCTTTATCCCAAGAGTATCGAAAAGATTTACAGCGTTTAATATCAGAAAAAGAAGAGCAGGCTCACCAAACTATTAGACGGTGGCGGGAGGAAGCCTGGGATGAAATTCAAGAAGGTTATAAAGAAGGAAAAATCAGGGAAGACGATAAATTTCGGGCAAAAGATGAACTCCAGGATTTGGTAGATGAATATAATAAAAAAATTGAAGAAATTGCCGAGAAAAAGAAAAAAGAAATATTAGAATAAACGCTCGGCAATATGTCTTTCGGTACACGCTCTGCGCCCCAGCGAGGCGCAAGCTCAGTTCCTCGGCAAATTTTCGCCTTCGGCGAAACCATGCAATTTGCCTGCGGATGGTCCCGAAATCCAATTGCCTCGCTTTAGATATATTTGATGTTTCTAACAATCGTTATCGTTTTTATTAGCTTAATCGGTTTAATAGTTCTCCATGAACTTGGACATTTTATTTTGGCAAAAAAATTTGGAGTGAAGGTAGAAGAGTTTGGTGTTTTTTTACCCCCGCGCTTATTCGGAAAAAAAATTGGAGAGACAACTTATTCCCTGAATCTTTTACCTTTGGGAGCATTCGTCAAGCTTTACGGGGAGGACGCCACCCACCCACCACCCTCCGAGGAGAAAATCGAGGCTTCGAGGACTTTCCAGGGAAAACCAATCTGGCAAAGGGTTTTAATTGTTTTAGGAGGAGTGGTTAGTTTTTGGCTCATTTCAGTTGTTTTATTAAGTATTGTTTTTGGGATAGGGGCGCCACAGGCTATTTCAGATGAAGAAAATCATACTTTACTCAACCCAAAAGTCCAAATCGTGGCTATTGTGCCCGGATCACCGGCCCAAATCGCTGGAATAAAAATTGGGGACACCATAAGAAAAATCCAAAATCCAAAATCCAAAATCCAAATCGATAAGGTGAAAGAAGTGCAAGAGTTTACAGAAGCTAATAAAGGCAAAGAAATTACTTTAACGATTGAGAGGGGGAAAGAAGTGTTTGACGTCTCTCTGGTTCCCAGAGTATCGCCGCCAGAAGGAGAAGGAGCAATGGGCGTGGCTTTGGCCAGGATGATAGAAAAATCTTATCCCTGGGAGGAAGCCCCAGTCAAAGGAATCGAAGCTACTTTTAATTTAACCAAAGGAGTAATAGTTGGCATATCTCAGGTTTTTGGAAATTTGATTCAAGGAAAAGGGTTGCCTCCGGGCGCTGAAGTTATGGGGCCAGTGGGTATTGGAAAGTTAATGACTCAAATTGCTCAAATGGGAATAAATTATTATTTACAATTTGTTGCTATTATTTCCGTCTATTTAGCTATTTTTAATATTTTACCAATCCCAGCTTTAGATGGCGGGAAACTTCTTTTTCTAGGAATCGAAAAAGTTAGAAGAAAACCAGTGAGTCAAAAAGTAGAACAAAATATCACCGCCGTTTTCTTTGCCTTATTAATCACCCTAATGATCTGGGTAACAATAAAAGACATTACCCGTCTGTTTTAACATGAGACAGTCTCAACTTTTTACTAAAACTTTAAAAGAGGCGCCCAAAGACGAGAAGAGCATTAATGCCAAATTTCTAAGAAGAGCCGGTTTTATTTATAAAGAAATGGCTGGTACTTATACCTATTTACCTCTAGGGTTAAGAGTTTTAAGGAAAATTGAAAATATCATCAGAGAAGAAATGGAAAATATTTCGGGTCAAGAACTTTTAATGACCGTTTTTCAGCCGAGGAAAATTTGGGAAGAGACTGATCGTTGGTCAAAGGAAATCGGAAAAGTGATGTACAAAACTCGAGAGGATAATTCGGAAATTGGTTTGGGGCCAACCCACGAAGAAATGATCACCGATATTATCAGAAATTACATTAAATCTTACAAAGATTTACCCATAGCTATTTTCCAGATCCAGACCAAATTTAGAAAAGAACCTCGGGCTAGGTCCGGCCTGCTTAGGGGGAGAGAATTTGATATGAAAGATCTCTACAGTTTTCACGACAGCGAAGAAGATTTTAAAAAGTATTACGAGCAAGTTAAAAAATCTTATCTTAAAATTTTGAAAAGGTGCGGCCTATCTGGAATTATTACTGAAGCCTCTGGTGCTGGATTCATTAAGGGATTTACTCATGAGTTTCAGGTCCTATCCGAAGGAGGAGAAGATACCATTATTTATTGTCCAAAGAGAGATTTTGCTCAAAACCGAGAAATTGCCAAACTAAGAGGAGGAAGGAAATGTCCAATTTGTGGCCGAATTTTGAAAGAAGAAAAATCAATTGAGGTTGGGAATATTTTTCCTTTGGGAACGAAATACTCAAAAGCGATGAATGCCTATTTTATTGACAGGTCAGGTCTTAGAAAATTGATGATTATGGGTTGCTATGGCCTAGGACCTTCTCGAACGATGGGAGCCATTATTGAAGTTCATCACGATGAAAAAGGAATAATTTGGCCAAAAGAAGTGGCACCCTTTCAGATTCATTTAATACAAATTGAAAATACTCAAAAACTTAAAAAAACCGCAGCAAAATTCTATCAAGATTTACAGAAGCAGGGAATTGAAGTATTATATGACGATAGAGACAGGACGCCAGGAGAAAAATTTGCCGATGCCGACTTAATAGGAATACCAATCAGAATCGTGGTAAGCGAGAGAACTTTAGCGAAAAATTCTGCGGAGATAAAAAAAAGAAGCGAGAAGAAAGTGGAACTAATTAAATTGAGCCAGGTTGGTAAATATGTTAAATAAACTTTTACACTTATTTTCTGAAGATATTGCCATTGATTTGGGAACGGCTAACTCTGAAGTTTATGTTCGAGGTCGGGGAATCGTCATTCAGGAACCCTCGGTGGTAGCTGTTAATCAAAAAACTGGTCAAATTTTGGCAATAGGAGAAGAAGCTAAAAAGATGGTAGGTAGAACTCCGGGCCACATCGTGGCTACCCGGCCCTTAAGAGCAGGAGTAATTTCTGATTTTGAAGTAACTGAACAAATGCTTAGATATTTTATTGAGAAAGCCCAGAAAAGAAAATTTATTTTGCGCTCTCGACCGAGGGTAATTGTTGGCATTCCTTGCGGAGTTACCGAAGTAGAAAAAAAAGCAGTTTCTGATGCGACTAAGAATGCCAGCGCCAGGGAAGTTTTTTTAATTGAAGAACCGATGGCTGCCGCTATTGGAGCCAGGCTTCCTGTTCAAGAAGCTATGGGCAACTTTATTGTCGATATTGGCGGAGGGACAACCGAAGTGGCAGTGATATCTCTGGGCGGAATAGTTTTATCAAAAAGTTTAAGGATTGCCGGAGACAGACTTAACGAAGACATAATTCAATTTGCCCAAGAAGAATATAAACTATTAATCGGAGAAAGAACAGCTGAGGAAATAAAAATTGGAATTGGTTCAGCCTATCCTTTGAAAGACAAAAGAGAACTTCCAATGAGGGGAAGAAATTTGGTTACCGGACTTCCGGAAGAAATTTCGGTTTCCGATGAGGATATAAGAAGAGCTATGGAAAAGTCAGTAAAACAAATTGTTGCCGAGATAAAAATGGCAATAGAGGAAACCCCTCCTGAATTATTAGCCGATGTAATGGCTGCGGGAATTCAAATGACCGGTGGCGGCGCACTCCTCCGAGGATTAGATATTCTAATTCAAAAAGAAACAAAGATTCCGACTAAGGTTGTTGAAGACCCAATGACAGCAGTGGTTAGGGGAGCGGGACTGGTTTTGGAAAACCTCGACCAATTACATGAAGTTTTAGTGGAAACAGAATATTTAGAACCACCAAAATAAAAAATTTCTAATTTCTAATTTCTAAACCTTTATGATTTCAGAGGAAGAGGTTCAACATATCGCAAAATTAGCCAGATTAGGATTAACTGAAAAAGAGTTAGGGAGGTTTCAAAAAGAACTCTCTGCGATTTTGAACTACATTGAGAAATTGAAAGAAGTTGATATTTCGGGAGTTGAACCAACGAGTCATTCAATTGAAATGGAAAACGTAATGAGAGAAGACGAGGAAAAGGGAAAACTGAAAACTAAAAATAAAAAACTGCTGGAATTGGTGCCGGAAACTAAGGATGGTTATTTAAAAGTTAAATCTATCTTATAGTATGGAATTAACCGAACTCACAATTACCCAAGCCCATGAGGGATTAGTAAAAAAAGAATTTTCTGCTTTCGAACTTTGCCAGGCTTATTTAGCGCGATTAGAAAAAAAAGATAAAGAGATTTCCGCCTTTTTAACAGTTACAAAAGACTCAGCTCTTTCTCAGGCAAAAAAAGTCGATGATATGATTTTGGAAGGTAGAGAAATACCGGTTTTAGCTGGAATTCCCTGTGCGATAAAAGATAATATTTTAGTTGAAGATGTGAGATGCACTGTAGCTTCGAAAATTCTTGAAAATTATATTGCTCCTTATGATGCCACAGTTGTGAAAAAATTAAAAGAAGAAAATTGTCTGATTTTAGGAAAAACCAATCTGGATGAATTTGCCATGGGAAGCTCAACTGAAAATTCAGCTTTTGGCTCGACTCGTAATCCTTATGATTTATCTAGAGTGCCGGGTGGTTCTTCGGGTGGGTCGGCAGCTGCAGTAGCCGCTAATCTCTGCCTCTATGCTTTAGGTTCTGACACTGGTGGTTCAATAAGGCAACCAGCTTCCTTTTGCGGAATAGTTGGATTAAAACCTACTTATGGTGCGGTATCCCGTTATGGTTTAATTGCTTTTGCATCTTCATTGGACCAAATTGGACCAATAACTAAAACTGTTGAGGATGCTAAAATTGTTTTTGAGGCAATTAAGGGAGGGGACGAATTAGATTCGACGTCAGTCGAATCTAAAATTGCAAATTTCCGGGTACCCGCCGCGCGGGTACAAATTTCAAATTTACGAATCGGTGTTCCTAAGGAATACTTTATTAAGGGGATGGATCCTGAGGTTGAAAAAGTGATAAAAGAGGCGATTAAAAAATATGAGGAAATGGGAGCTAAAATTGAAGAAGTCAGTTTGTCCCATACCGAATGCGCTTTGCCTTGTTATTATATAATTGCTCCTTCTGAAGCCAGCGCTAATTTAGCCAGATATGATGGAATAAAATACGGGCTCTCAGAATCAAAAGGTAAAGATTTATTAGATGTTTATTTAAAAAGCCGAGAAGAGGGGTTTGGGCCGGAAGTGAGGAGAAGAATTATGTTGGGTACCTATGCTTTATCTGCTGGCTATTATGAAGCCTATTATTTAAGAGCCCAAAAAGTGAGAACTTTAATAAAAGATGATTTTGATCAGGCTTTCAAAGAAGTTGATGCTATTTTCACTCCTGTCTCCCCAACCCCAGCTTTTAAGTTAAGAGAAAAAATTACCGATCCTCTGACAATGTATCTTTCAGATATTTTTACGGTTTCGGTGAATCTGGCTGGCCTTCCAGCAATTTCTTTGCCCTGTGGCAAGGTAGGAAAATTGCCGGTGGGATTACAAATTATTGGAAAACCCTTTGAGGAAGAAAAAATTTTAGCAATCGGTGAAATTTTAGAAAAAGCATGACTATAGAACAAATAATTTCATTCATTCTTAATCCTACTTTTTCTGGTTGGTTATTAGTTTTAAAAATTCTCTGCCTAATTTTTTCTTTGATTTTCTTTGGCTTCATTATTTTTGCCTTAATTAAAACCTCTTGGCTAAAAAGAATGATAATCTGGGATTTACAAGAATTTTTAACCTATCGACCATTTGGAGTGAGTAAAATTGCTGGAAAATGGCAAAAAATAAAAAAGAGATTAGAAGCCGGAATAGAATCAGAAGCCAAGTTAGCAATTATTGAGGCAGATTCGATGTTAGATGGCATTTTGGACAGAATGGGTTTTGGCGGTAGGACTCTTGGGGAGAGGTTAGATAGATTAACTGATGTTTCTCTTCCCAATATTGAGGAAGCTAAAAAATCGCATAAAATCAGAAATAACATCGTTCACGACCCAACTTATAAATTAGATTTAGAAGAAGCAAAAAAAGTAATATCAGCTTACGAAAAAGCCCTCACCGATTTACAAGCCCTTTAAA
>Ga0210018_1001226_pt1 | contig 13469 bp, 12 predicted proteins | sample CryGeyCG2014_010_2_FD_183967 | JGI IMG/M metagenome (GOLD analysis project Ga0210018, IMG submission 183967) | Groundwater microbial communities from aquifer - Crystal Geyser CG09_land_8/20/14_0.10 (SPAdes) (version 2) | ecosystem: Environmental > Aquatic > Deep subsurface > Groundwater | place...
CGGGGCAGGAGATGCCTTCTCCGCTGGGTTTGCCGCCGCGCTGGTCGGCGGTAAGGACCTTAAGGAAGCTCTTCGCTGGGGGACGGTTAACGCCGCTTTTGCCACCCAAAAAGTTGGGGCTCAGACTGGGCTTCTGAAAAAAGCGGAACTTCTTAAAGTTTTGCGAAGATGGAGGCGCTAGCGAAGTTGCTTGGGACAACTGAGGAAAAGCTCAAAAACCTCGCCGAGGAGATGGGGGAGTTTACGGGGAAGAAGGATGTTTTTGAGAATCTTTCCGACGAGCTTGCCAAGGAGCGAAGCGAAGCTTTGGGCCAACTTGGTCTCTCCGAAGCTTCCGGCCGGGAGGAAATCCTTAGTGCTTTGACGGGGAAGGCAAAGAAGACTGAGGAAGAGCTGTTGGAGCTTTTGAAGCATCCTGATTGCTCCACCCACGAGGGGTGTCGGATCCCGATCAAAACCGCCTTTGACCTTGCCAAGCCGCCAAAAGGTTTTTTCCTTAAAGAGGAGAAAGCGAAAGAGTTGTTTTTAGCCCACCCGCCGAAGGGAGTGATGAGCGAATTCAACTACAACAGTGTTGAGGAGATGTTAGCCAAGGAGGATATCTACCACCTTTTTTCTTCTCTCCGTTTCCTTGAAGAAAGGAGTTGGCTGAACGAGGAGTTTTTTGCCTCTTATACCTCTCTTACTCCCAACGACTTTGAAAAGCGGGAGATCAAGATTGAGGTCTTGCCTAAGAAGCGGTTTGGGGCCGTTGGGGCGGAGTTTATGCGCAAAAAGTTCCACAACGTTTCCCATCTTAAAGAGATGGGGTTGATCTTTATCCTTCCTGTGGTTCAGGCAGAAGGTGTCTTCGTAAGGATGTTTTCTCTTCTTCTCCATTATCTTCACGAAGTTTCTTTCTACGCTAAGTATCTTGAACAGTGCGCCAATCCTTCGACAGGCTCAGGACAAGATTTCACCAAAAACCTCACCGCCGCTTTGCGGGGGGATGTCCGCGAGACGGTTCCCCCGGTTGAGAACCTCTTCGTCTGGTTAATCATTCAGCGCTACCTTGCCAAAGAAGATCCGAACGATCCGCGCTTGGCAATGCCCCACATCTCTCCTGAAGCGATGGTTTGGCGGAAGGCGACTGGCGATTTGGGAAAGCTAGGGAAGAAGGATCCCGAACTCGGTCTTTCTTTTTGGGCGGGGAAGGCCCATGTTGCGGGAATCTTCAACGATAAAGTTACCTCCTTCAACTTTGAAGATAATGTTTTTTCTGCCGCGCGTGGGTGGGAGGTGGAGCCAGCCTCGACTAGCGCGAGTCTAGGCGGGCAATACACCTACCATATGCGGGAAGCGCTTTGGAACCGTCTTTTCACCAGCTATTTTGACGAAAAGGTTCTTGAAACCTTGATGCTTGAAGACTTCACCCAGGGTTTCATCGGCTTTAGGATAAGGAGCAACGCCTAGAATCCCATAACTCCTAAACCCTTCGGGTTTAGCTATTTAGCTACTCTAACACCAGATCTTCGATTCCAAGAGCTGGGTTTTTGCCGATTTTAGAATCAACAAAGGCCTTGTACTTCCCTATTCCTCCAGCTATTTTTAGCCATTTGTCTCGCTCCTCCCGATCGACGATCTTTGAATTGCCGAGATTAAGCCAATCTTGATAGGAGCTGTAAGGATAGGTGTGGGGTTTGGCGGATTCAGGTGGATATATCGACTGACTTGTAGAAGAGAAGCATCATCGGCAATCTCTTTAGCTTTGAATGTCCCTTGAAGAAGATTGCCAACCCTTTCGTTCTTGGTGTTGAAGTATCTGGTATAGCTGTTTGCCACATCTGAAGTAAAACGAGTAATACCGCCCTCTTTTACCAATTTGATTAGCAGGTGGAAGTGGTTAGGCATTAAGCAGTAGGCAATAATCCTTATGCGCAAAGTTTCTAAACCCTTCGGGTTTAAATGGCGATAGGTGTCTTTCGCTTCCTCGTTTAAATCTTGGAACTGAGCGTAAGAGAGTATTTGGTCATGGAGATAGTAGGCGATCGTATCCAGGAATCTCTGATAATCCCTTTCGTCAAGGAAGATTTGTCGCTTTTCTACACCGCAGTTATAGATGTGGTAGAAGAAGTTGGGGTCAAAATTTCTCGGCTTGGTTGGCATATCATCTAGGATTTTACTACCCGTCCCATAGCTTTTCAACCCTTCGGGTTTAGTTGGGGTGGGGTTTGAGTTTGGCCAAGGGTTTTGTCGGCTTTAGAATCCGCTCTTCCAGTGAAGGGTAAGTATCTGGAAGCGGTAGGAACAGTTCTATAGAATTGTCCCATATGCTATAGAGTCGGATAATGGTTCGATCTCCTGCTGTGCTAAAATTTGGGTGATGGAGGTCATTTCTTTAGTCGAAGCGGCAGTCTTGTGGCTTGTCTTCATGTTTATTGGTACCAATCTCATTGGCCTTGTTGTACGTGGTGTAGTTGGTGAAGGAGTGCCTTCTAGCACCGAATACAGGGAGCCAATCCTGCGCAAAGAGGCTGCTAAGCTTGAGCGTATGAATCTTTGGCTAACATTAATTTCTGCCCTCGTCATTGTTGCGTACATCTATACCCTGTTCAGAGCTTGGAATGCCGGTGTGGCTGCGGCTGCGCTTATGCTTATGATCGCACGTATCCCAGACCTCCTTTACGAAATAAAAACCGGCAAGAAAGTTGGTCCCAAGAACATGCCCAAAGGGGTAATTAGCATCTTGTCAACACTACTAATGTTGGGGGCACTGCCGTTGATCTGGTTTTCTATTCGTTAGCTCACGCGCCGGTTGGAAACCCCACTACGCCCCCTCGACTTCGCTCGGGGCTACGAGGGGCAGGCAGATAGCTTTCTTTCCGTTCCTATTATTTAATTTTGTTTCCGAGAATCAAGTTAGACGTTATAACGCGTTATTCTATTCAAATAGAACAACGTCGTTGTTTCTGGTTACAGAAATAACACGTTATAACATGTTACAACAACCAACATGGGACAATTCGCGCGAATTGTACAATCCTCGCTTTGCTCGGATTTGCTTTTCTCTTCGAGAAATGTCGCATCTCTCTTTTTGGCTGGGATGGTTGAAAGTTGGGGGAGAAAATTTATATCCTTGAGGAGATGCAAAAAGTTTTTGGACGCGATCAAAGATCGCTAGCAAACACTAAAGTGTTTGTTACTAGAGAAATTCCTAAAGAAGGGCTTGATCTCCTTCGCGGCAAGGTTGATCTTGAGATCTGGGAGGAGGATCGGATTATCCCTCACGATGTGCTTCTTAAACGGGTTAAGGGGGTTGACGCCCTCCTTTCCCTTTTAACCGATAAGATTGATGCCCCCGTGATGGACGCCACCGGTCCTCAACTTAAAATCATCTCCAACTACGCCGTGGGCTACGACAACGTTGATGTCAAAGCCGCAACCGAGCGCAAGATTATGGTCACCAACACCCCCGGGGTCTTAACGGAAGCGGTGGCGGAGCACACCTTTGCTTTGCTTATGGCGATCGCCCGGCGGATCGCGGAATCGGATAAATTTACTCGGGAGGGGATGTATAAAGGATGGGGGCCGATGCTTCTTTTGGGATGCGAGCTTCAAGAGAAGATTTTGGGAATTGTTGGTTTGGGGCGAATTGGCACCCGGGTCGCGGAGATGGCCGCCCGCGGGATGGGAATGAGGGTGATCTACTATGATATCAAGCAGGATGAGAAGTTTGAGAAACAGTTTGGGGCGAAGTTTTGCAAGGATCTCCCAGATCTTCTTAAAGGAGCCGATTTCGTCAGCTTGCACGTCCCCCTCCTTCCAGCAACCCGTCATCTGATCGGGGAGAAGGAGCTGAAATTGATGAAGAAGACGGCGTATCTGATCAACACCTCCCGAGGGCCGGTGGTTGATGAGCAGGCGTTAGTTTCCGCCCTTAAGAAAGGTTGGATCAAAGGGGCGGCCATTGATGTCTACGAGAAGGAGCCGGAGCTCGCTCCTGGCCTTGTCAAGCTAGAGAACGTGGTTTTAACCCCTCATACCGCTTCAGCGACGATCGAGGCACGGGGGGCAATGGCTCACTTGGCAGCTCAAGCGATCCTTGATGTCTTCGCCGGCAAAACTCCTGAGAATCTTGTTAATCCATAGGTCTTGGGTACCGATTTTCTCGGAAACGGCGTTCGCTTCGCGCCGCCTCGCCCTCCCAAGTCAGATTTGGTGCGGGATGTTCCTCAAAAATAGTACCCTACGACCCCTTACTATTGACTATTTACCATCTACTGGTTAGACTGTTTTCGATGGCTTTCCAGTTTGATTTCCGCAAATACCAGCCACTTTACACCCCCTTGGTGATCTTTGTTGGCTGTTTAGTAATCGCCGCCGCGATTTACGGTAGTGGGGGGATTACAATCACACTTGGAGGTAAACAAAAAGCAACCGGTACCCCGACGGTTGCAGGAGAAGGAGAATGTGGAGATTTACCAGCAGATAGCGAAGTAACCATTTCTATTGATGATGACCCTGTTTTGGGTGAGCCCAAAGCTCCTTTAACGCTTCTTGAATTCAGCGATGCTACCTGCCCTTATTGCGGTCAGTTCTTTCGCGAGACTTTTCCTCAGATCAAGAAAGACTACATTGACAAGGGAAAGCTGAAATTTGTCCTTCGTGACTTGCCAATTCATGGTGATATCGCTTCCCAAGCAGCAGAGGCCGCTCACTGCGCCAATGAGCGAGGGAAGTTCTGGGAGTACTGGGCCAAGATCTTCGCTAACCAACAATCAGTGACTGTAGAGAATCTCAAAAATTGGGCTAAGAAATTAGGGCTTAATACCACCACCTTTAACTCTTGTTTTGATGACCGAAAGTACAGGGATGAAGTGACCAAGGATAGCCAAGATGCTCAAAGTTACGGGATACAAGGAACGCCGAACTTTATCCTTTTCAAAACCGACAGCTCCGGAGAAGTTAAGGTAACAGTGAAGTGGGTGTGTCAGCAAGGACAAAAAAATCTTACTTTTGAAGGAGCGACTCTTATTCAAGGTGCCTATCCTTACGACCAATTCAAGTCAATGATTGAGGCCGAGTTAGCTAAATAATTTTCCCCTTCTGACAGACTCCCTTTCGCTTTCGTGATATTATTTCCCTTGAATGGCTGAATCTTATCCAGTTTCGGGAGCACCCCACCTTTCATATCTGATAGAAGCTTTTTCTAAGGACCATCGTCCTTCTTTTCCTGAGGGACCAAAGATCAAGGTGAGTGAGGCCGTTTCTACTCTCGCCTTTCTTTATGAGAAGGTGCGCCAGGCGATGGAGTATCAGGAGTCACATCTCTTAAGGCGTGCCGCGGTAGAGCGAATTTTAATGCGCAGACTGCGGCCCGAAAGTAATGCCTCCTCGGTGGCCGAGGCGCTGGTCAAAGAGCTTATCCGCGGAAGATATCTCGAGAACAACACTTATCCAGAAAGTTTGATCGCAGTTGTTGGGAAAACGTTGGAGAAGTATGTTTATCTTCTTCAGAAAATAGAGGGGAGGAAGGAGGGGATGGAGCTTTCTGAGTGGTTGATGCGGCTTGCTTCCTCAGAAATAGAGGAGATCTTTACCCCACCGAACCGTGATGACGCCCTTGCCGCTTTTATGTACACCAACATTTCAAAGGCAGCAATCCTTAAGGATGATACTCTTAACGAGAACGAAAAACGGCTCCAACTTTATTTGGCGATCTACAAAACGCTTTTAAAGCTGGATCAGGCGATGCTGGAGTTTAATCTCTTTGAACTTTTCTATCCCAACTGGAAGCAGGCAGACTATCCACTTCTTGAGGAGGTTGGGGCCAATCTTATTCGGATTAAAGAAAGAAGCGTGGCGATTCTTGGCTATCCTTTGGGGGGAGCTTTAGCAGCGCAGGTTAAGCGTTACGTGCCTCCATTTTTTGTCCTGCGTGATGCACTTGAAAAAGAGGGGGCGAAAATCTTAGGAAGTCAGATGGATCTTGTGCGGGCGGTAAGAACCGCTTACCAGAGGCGATATGAGAGGGAGAGAGCACGTCTGGCAACTGCCGCGACGCGGGCGTTGATCTATATCTTTTTAACCAAGATTTTGCTTTCCCTCGCCTTTGAACTTCCGGCAGAGCGGTTCATTTACGGAGAGGTACGGCGGATTCCTTTTATGATTAACTTTTTCTTCCCCCCGCTTCTGATCTTCCTGCTTACTCTTTCCCTTACTCCTCCTGGACGGGAGAATGAAGAGCGGGTGGTAAAGGCAGTTGAGGGCGCGGTTTTTGGCGGTGGTGATGGAATCTTTTCTGAGCAGTATCGGGTCGAGGTCAAAAAGAGGAGTCGGACTCTTTCGTTAGTCCTGTTTCTACTCTATCTTGCAACCTTCGCTGTTATCTTCGGAGCCGTTTCTTATCTTCTCCGGTTGGTAGATTTTACTCTCTTCGGGATTCTTCTCTTCTTCTTTTACACTTCGGTGGTGATGTACTTTGGGGTGAGAGTGCGTGATTCTTCCCGTGAGCTGGTGATGGTTGGGGGGAAGGAGACAATAGCTTCCGTTCTCCTCAGCTTTATCTCGTTGCCGTTTCTTAAGGTGGGAAGTTATGTTTCGATTGGTCTTTCGCGCTTCAATTTTCTTGTGCTTTTTGCCACACTTTTAATCGAGGCTCCATTCCAGAAGCTGATTGAGATCCTTGAGGAGTGGGTCTCCTTTATGCGGGAGAAGAAAGAGGAGGTTTATTGATGGACAAGCCTTACGACCCGTTCGATAAAACTCAGGGTCGTACTGAGCGGAGTCGAACGTACGACACAATCATCATCGGCGCGGGAGCAGCAGGAATGACCGCCTCGATCTACTGCTCCCGATACAAGCTCAATCACTTGATCTTTGGTGAGGTAGTCGGAGGGCAGTTTGTGGATGCCGTGGTAATTGAAAATTACCCTGGTTTTACCTCTATTTCCGGCTTAGATCTTGCTCAGGCTTTCAAAAAGCAGGTGGAATCTTATGGAGTAAAAATTCGGCCGGAAAAGTTGATCAAAGCCTCCAGAAAGGGTGTACATTTTGTCGTCACAACCGGGAAAGGAGAACCCTTTGAAGCCCACGCTTTGATTATTGCCACAGGAAGGCGGCACCGCCGTCTTGATGTTCCTGGGGAAGCAAAGTTTTTGGGTCGGGGGGTCTCCTATTGTGCTACCTGCGACGCCCCTCTTTTTAGAGGAAAATCGGTTGCGGTAGTTGGAGGGGGGGATACTGCCATTGCTGCCGCAATTCATGCCGCTGCTTTTGCAAAAAAGGTTTACCTTATTCACCGACGAGGGGAGTATCGGGCAGAACCACTTTGGATTGAGCGACTAAAAACGCTTAAGAATGTTGAGGAGGTTCTCACTCGTCAGGTGAGAGAGATCAGGGGGAAAAGATCGGTCGAGGAAGTCGTTTTGGACCAACCCTTCAAAGGTAAAAAGGCGCTTAAGGTTCAAGGGGTTTTGGTTGAGATCGGTTTTGATCCAGTTTCGGAGTTGGCAGATCAGTTGGGGGTGGAGTTAGACGAACGCCGGTGTATTCAGATTAATCCAGACCATTCTACTAACATTCCTGGTGTGTTCGCTGCTGGTGATATTACCCATCTTCCAGGAGGGGTTTCTCTTAACCAGATCGTGAACTCCACCGGTGAGGGAGCAGGTGCTGCCGCTTCCGCCTACCAATACCTTTGCCAATTAAAGCCCTGTCAACAGGAGAAGTAAACACCTTTTCCAAATTTCTGTTTAGCAAAGAAGATCTGCAATTGCTACAAAAGGTAACTTTGGGGCATGGGGTTGAGGATTCCAGGCGGGGGTTTCAAGCGAGAAAGAAGGAGGTTTCCTAATCCTGAGAAAGTAAGAAGAGCAAGAAGGGCAAGGATAGCAGCAAGCAATATAACTGTAGTGGTGCTAAGACGTCTTTGCGGTTGGGTAACTTTTGGGGCTATCTCTGGAGTAGGAAGTTCTGGTTTGATTGTTATCTCTTTTATTTTTGGTTTAGGTGGGGTTTGGACGAAGAAAGCAGGCGCTTTTTGGGGTTTTATTGCTAACTCTAGGTCATACATTGTGTATCGCCTTCGCCCACCAGGAGTCCTATAAGATTTGAACTTTCCGCGCCTCTCCCATCGGCGCAGTGTGTCTTTGGAAACGCCCAAGTACTTTGCGGCATCACCGATTGAGAACCATTCAAGCTTGGAAGATTTTTGAACCATAAGCTTATCGTAGAATAAAAAAGAACGCTCTGTCAAGTTTCTTTGGTAAAGATCAGCAGATATATGCATTATCTGGAAGGATAATTATCGGGAATCAGTGCAAAACGAGGCAATTCTTAGCAGATTAACCACGTTAACAAGTCTTAGTAAATCAAAGGAAGTAGCTTTGGTGGGGAAGAGGCAGTAGCGTAGGAAAAAAGATTATTTGACGCTTAACGATATACAATCAACAACTGTTGGAGAATTATGAAGAGAATAAAAGTTAATCATAACCACCCATTCAGTGTAAGTTATGGGATAAGAAAAAATAAGAAACCCTTGTATTTGCTATCTTATAACTTGAAACTATGTTGACCATTGACCGTTTTGTTTGCGACTTTACGAGCGGGTGGTTATTTTGCCTGCGCAAGGGGCAAAAAGAGATAGACCTGGAGCTTAAAACTATATCTATGGTGACGGATTTTAGCGTTTGAGTAAGGCACCAAATGAAAGCAAAAAGGGTACAAAGTTTGCAAGCCATTTTATAATCCGCTTTGGACTTGTTTTTGTGCATCGTAAATCTTTAAAGCGTTGTCTTCACTCTTTCTTTATGCTTCGCAAAGCTTGTTACAAATTTTTGCGAAAATATTGGTGCAATCTTTGCTCATTTTGGCCAAGAAACCAACAAAAAGTACCAAAACTGTTGTAAACTATAAGATCTACAGAAAAAGGGCGTAACGTCACCTTTGAGAAACCTCATACGGCGCTTTACAGCACTGGCATTGGTGTATTTATTCACTATTTTAGGGGCATGAGGGTCTGTGATTTTGGCCGAAATATACCTGAGTAAATAAAGTATCCGATTTATTTACTTCTGAAAATGTTGTTTTCTTCAGCAGAAGAGGGTTTATCTTAAGATTTTGAACTTTTTGGTAGCTGCGCCATTAATTCCTTTCCCCAGGGAGGATTCCCTGTGTATTAGTTGTTAGATTTTTTTGGTAATCCACAAACTATAAGGTTGGAACTTTGGTATTCTACGCCTGTGCTTCATCCGCATGCTAAACTGAGTTGGAGATGGAGAAGAAAATAACAATTGCGGTGGGAATATCAGGTGGGGTAGATTCTGCCGTTTCCGCCGCTTTGTTAAAAGAGCAAGGTTACAAGGTTATTGGAGTCCATCTTTTTTGCTGGGATAAAGGTCCTTATTGCACCGCCAACAAGGATCGTGCCTCGGCGTTGCGGGTGGCGAAACACCTTAATATACCGTTTGTCGTTTGGGATCTACGCAAGGAATACAAAAGGCGCGTGATCGATTATTTTTTTGCCGAATACCGCGAAGGACGAACCCCCAACCCTGATGTAATGTGCAACCGGGAGATCAAGTTTGGAATCTTTATGGAGAGGGCGTTAAAGGACCTGTCTGCTCGCCTCGATTCAGCGAAGCGGGCCGGCAAGGCAGGACTTAAGGTTGACAAAATAGCCACCGGGCATTATGCGCGTATCAAGGATGGAAAATTATTAAGAGGCGTTGACGAGACTAAAGACCAAAGCTATTTCCTTTGGATTTTAACTTCCAGGCAGCTTGAACGCATTGTCTTTCCGATTGGTCATTTAACCAAGAAAGAAGTTCGGGCGAAGGCAAGAAAGCTTAACCTACCCTGCGCCGAACGACCTGACAGTCAGGGAATCTGTTTTATTGGTCCGGTAGATGTGTCTAAATTCCTACGAGAAAACCTGCCCATCAAAAAAGGGCCGGTCGTAAACACGAAAGGCGAGGCGATCGGTGAGCATGACGGAGTTTGGTTTTACACCGAGGGGCAAAGGCGGGGGTTTTCCGTCAAAGGTGGGCAAGGCTATCCGCTGTATGTCATCAAGAAAGATCTCAAGACGAACACCTTGGTTGTCGGTCGGGGAAAGGAGGCGGAGGTTAAGGAGTTTGAGGTGGGGGAGGGGAATTGGATTAGTGCCGCCAATTCCCCAACCCGTCGGGTTGGGGATTTTAAACCCGACGGGTTTTTCCTTGGCGGTGACAAGGTCGGAGTGCGAATTAGGCATTTGGGAGAGATTATGCCAGCTAAAATCCAGATGGAAAATGGAAAATTGGTCGATGTTAAATTATGCTCCCCGACCCGTGGTGTTGCCCCTGGCCAGAGCGCCGTCTTCTACAAAGGTGAGGAAGTCCTGGGTGGAGGAGTAATCTCTTCATTCGAAAAAGATTGCCTCAAACCTTCTTTTAGCCCATAACTCTTAAACCCTTCGGGTTTAACTGTTATTCTAGGACTAGAGCTTCGATTCCGAGGGCTGGGTCCTTGCTCATCTTTGCTTCCACAAAGTGGCGGTATTTTTCTGCACCTCCTGTGCGTTTTACCCACGTATCTACCTCCTCTTGATCTATTAGCTGAGGGTTCCTAACGGCGATCCATTCGGCATATGAGCTGTAGGGGTAATTTTCTAGCTTCTTTAATCGACCGTCAGGGTTTGTTTGGGAAGAGATAAGAGGATTCAGGTGGATATACCTGCTGACCTGCAGAAACGACGCATCGTTAGTAATCTCCTTGGTCTTAAACGTTCCCTGGAAGAGGTTGCCAACTCTTTCATTTTTGATGTTGAAATATCTGGTGTAGCTGTTCGCTATATCTGAAGCAAATCGTGTGACACCACCCTCTTTTGCTGGCTTGATTAGCAGGTGAAAGTGGTTGGGCATTAAGCAATAAGCAACAATTTTTACGCGCAAAGTTGCTAAACCCTTCGGGTTTAACTGCCGATAAGCGTTTTTGGCTTCCTCATTCAGATCCTGAAACTGAGCATAGGAAAGTGTTTGGTCATGGAGGTAGTAGGCGATTGTGTCCAGAAATCTCTGGTAGTCCTTTTCGTTAAGAAAGACTGATCGCTTTTCAACCCCGCAGTTGTAGGTGTGGTGGTAGAAGTTGGGATCAAAATTTCTTGGCTTGGTTGGCATATTCTCTGGGATTTTACCACCAAACCCATAGCTTTTCAACCCTTCGGGTTTAGGACTTTGGGTGGGGAGTTGACGAGGGGTGGATTGGATTGGTAGGTTGTGGGTGGTGGGGTGATCGCCACTTTTAGGAGCGTAAAATCTTACTAAAAAATATGCGGGCGCGGAATTTTTGGTAAGAAATTTTTGCTAGAAACAGAGGAGGAAGGGGGGGTGGAAGGAAGATGTAGAAAGAAGGAGGGTAGTCCAAGGTTATGGGGATTGTTAACACCTCCAGCCCATCTCCAAAAACCGCGACTTTGCCGTTGATGCCTTTCGATCTTTTACTACTCCTAGATAAAAAAACCACTATTGACATCAACCAAGATGTTCTGTTAAAGTAAACCCTGGAGATGGGCGCATAAACTCGACATAACTGAAACAGGGTTTTGGAAGCCCCGTCTCCGGGGCTTTTTGTTTGCCTTCAGCAAACAACCCTGAGCGAAGTCGCACTTCGACTCTGCTCAGTGCGACCCTGAGTCGAAGTCGAACGGGTCGAAGGGTAGCCCTGAAGCACCTTGACATCAGCGATAAGGAAGGAACGTCTTTTTTGACCCGTTCGGCTATTCGACATGCTCATAGAGCAAAGCGGAGCGGAGTTGAAATATGAGAGTTTGATCCTGGCTCAGGATGAACGCTCGCGGCGTGCCTAAGGTATGCAAGTCGACCGTGAGCCCCGCGCAAGCGGGGTCGAACGGGGCGAACGGGTGAGTAATGCGTAGGAATCTGCCCCTGTCTCGGGGATAACCCGCCGAAAGGCGGGCTAATAACCGATGGTCCCGCAAGGGTAAAGCTTCGGTGGACAGGGAGGAGCCTGCGTCCTATCAGCTAGTTGGCAGGGTAATAGCCTACCAAGGCGATGACGGGTAGCTGGTGTGAGAGCACGTCCAGCCACAAGGGCACTGAGACAAGGGCCCTACTCCTACGGGAGGCAGCAATTAGGAATCTTGCGCAATGGGGGAAACCCTGACGCAGCGACGCCGCGTGGAGGATGAAGGTCGTGAGACTGTAAACTCCTTAATTCGCCGTAAGGCGGAGGATAAAGTCCCGGCTAACTACGTGCCAGCAGCAGCGGTGAAACGTAGGGGGTAAGCGTTATCCGGATTTATTGGGCGTAAAGAGTGTGCAGGCGGTCAGGTAAGTTCTCCGTTAAAGCCCCCCGCTCAACGGGGGAACTGCGGGGAATACTGCTTGACTTGAGGGAGGTAGGGGCTGTCGGAACTCGGAGAGGAGGGGTGAAATCTTATGATCCTTCGAGGAACACCAAAGGCGAAGGCAGACAGCTGGGCCTTTCCTGACGCTGAGGCACGAAAGCTAGGGGAGCAAAACGGATTAGATACCCGTGTAGTCCTAGCTGTAAACGATCCCCGCTAGATTTCGGCGTTTGCCGGAGTCGAAGCTAACGCATTAAGCGGGGCGCCTGGGGAGTACGGCCGCAAGGCTAAAACTCAAAGGAATTGACGGGGACCCGCACAAGCAGCGTCGCATGTGGTTTAATTCGATGATAACCGAAAGACCTTACCAGGGCTTGACATGCAGGTGGTAGTGACTCGAAAGGGAAGCGACCCGCAAGGGAGCCTGCACAGGTGTTGCATGGCTGTCGTCAGCTCGTGCCGTGAGGTGTATGCTTAAGTGCCGAAACGAGCGCAACCCCCACCCTATGTTAAAAATGTCATAGGGAACTGCCTCGGCAACGAGGAGGAAGGTGGGGATGACGTCAAGTCAGTATGGCCCTTATGCCCTGGGCCACACACATGCGGTAATGGCAGCTACAACGGGTAGCAATGTGGCAACGCAGAGCTAATCTCTTAAAAGCTGTCTCAGTTCAGATTGCGGGCTGCAACTCGCCCGCATGAAGTGGAGTTGCTAGTAATGGCCGGTCAGCTATACGGCCGTGAATACGTTCTCGGGTCTTGTACACACCGCCCGTCAACTGGGGAAAGTTGAGGCCATCCGAATCCCGCCTTAGGCGGGGCAAGATGGAATCAGCGATCAACAGTAAGTCGTAACAAGGTAGCCGTAGGGGAATCTGCGGCTGGATCACCTCCTTTCTAAGGAGAATCGCGGATCTACGCGGATCCGCCTCAGGCGGATTAACGCTGATTTGGGTAAGACCAACTTGGGTCAGTGGCGTAGATTTCGCCAAAGGTTCGGCCCTCATGTCCGAACCTATCGGTTGAGTTTGATGGTTTTGCTCAAAAAACCACCAGTCGAGCGTTCCTTCCTTATCTTTGGTGTTAAGAACAAATTGAAAACATAGCCCGCCTTTCGGCGGGTTATTTTATGGTGGGCTCG
>Ga0210018_1001227_pt1 | contig 13457 bp, 9 predicted proteins | sample CryGeyCG2014_010_2_FD_183967 | JGI IMG/M metagenome (GOLD analysis project Ga0210018, IMG submission 183967) | Groundwater microbial communities from aquifer - Crystal Geyser CG09_land_8/20/14_0.10 (SPAdes) (version 2) | ecosystem: Environmental > Aquatic > Deep subsurface > Groundwater | place...
CGGCCAGGCGAGCGAGCAGACGGCTTTGGTGGTGCCGGGCGGCGGGCAAACTTATCAATCATATGCCTATAAATATGATACCAGCGCTTTGGCGGCCGGGGATAAATATAGCTTCGGTTTTTATGCCTATGACCAGGCCAACCAGTCGGCGTCCAGTAATTTTACCACGGTAATTAAGCCAGGCCATTGCTGTAACGGCTTAAAAGATGGCAATGAAACTGATATTGATTGCGGCGGTGACTGCTTAGCCTGCTTAGGAGGAGCTTGCAATAAAGCCGAGCCTAATCAGTGCGGCGCCGACGAGGCGAATTGCGATGATAATTTATGCTCCAGCTTTTTCTGCGATTGCCAAAGCGGCGCCTGCCGTTGCGGCACCAAGCCGATAATTTTTAACGTCAGTCCTGATGGCGGTTTTTGCTCTAATGATAAAAATAAATTTTGCGCCGCTGACGCGGACTGCGGCGCGGCTGGCAGCTGCGATACTGACACGCCTAATGGCGCGGTTGGGAATTTTGTCAGTATTACAGGAAGATATTTTGGCAATACCGCTGGCAAAGTTTTATTTAGCAACAATAAAGAAGCAGCTTTGGCCAGTAGTCTAAACGCCAGCTGCTCTAGCGCCTGGTCCGACAGCCAGATTATCGCCGTGGTGCCGGCCAGCGCCAACACCGGCAGCCTGAAGGTTCAAGATAAAAATAATAATTTTGACACTACTGACAATGACCGCGGGCCGCAAGTTAAAGATTTTCTGGTGAATAATTTAAAGCGGCCCGGCGTCTGCTCGGTTAATCCTACAAGCGGCTTTTTAAACGACCGTTTCAATTTACAAGGCAATGCTTTTAATGGAACCGGCCAGGCGGTCTTATTCGGCAGTGACGCCAGCTTCCTGGCGGCCAATAATGCCACCAACTGGACCAATACTTCGGTGGACGCGGCCGTGCCCAATTTGGCCGCTGGCCCGAGTTCAGTTTTCGTTAAAGTCAATAATTTACCGTCCAATAAGCTGTCGTTTACGGTTAAAAGCGACGCGGCCAGAAATCCGGCCATTGATTATATTGAGCCAGCGGCCGGACCGGCCGGCCAGTATATCACCATCTACGGCCGCAATTTTAAAACTTATAACGCGCAAACCAGCTCGGTAAAATTTTATTTGCCGGCCGACCCGGCTAACCAGATTAACGCTGATATAGACTTTCCAGAGGCCTGCCGCTTAAGCTGGTGGCATGATAATTATATCGTAGTCAAGGTGCCTAAAGCAGATAATTTGGGCGCCTATAAAGTCGTGGTAAATAGTAGCGACGGCCGGGCCAGCGCGCCGGCTGATTTTACCATCAATGGCGGAACGCCGGCTCCGGGATTATGTTCGCTTGACCCGAATAACGGCCCGGCCGGCCAGCCGGTGGCCGCTTTTGGCGAAAGATTCGGTTCAACCCAAGGCAGCGGCCGGATACAATATTTTAACAATCAAGCTGGCAGCGTGCGCGGCTGGACCAGCCAGAAAATTGATTCTAACGTGCCCACCGGCGCGGCTTCCGGACCGGTCAAAGTTATCACCAGCCAAGGCGGCATCAGTAACTCCCTGCCTTTTAAAGTGGGCAAATGTTCAACCAGCAGCCAATGCAGTAGCGGCGAAGAATGTTGCGGCGCCGGCAGCTTATGGTCAGGGGTTTGCCGCAAAGCCGGCAGCTGTTCAGAAGGATTAGCCGGCAGCTGTGAATTCAGTTGGAATTTTCGGACCAGCGCCAAACAGGCCGGCGACCCTTGCTATTCGGGCGGCGCGGCCGGCAGTTGCGACGTTACTAAATCCCAATGCGGCGCTAATTTAGTTTGCGATGCCGCCAGCTGCGTTTGCAAAAAATCATGCAATGTCAATAGCGGTGATAATGCCCAATGCCAGGCGGACAGTAGCCGTTGCGGCGCTTACAGCGGCGCGCCGGTTTGTAATCCTAAAACCTGCTTATGCGAATGCACCGATTCCAGCCAATGTCCGACCGGCCAGACTTGCGACCGAAACACCGGCATTTGCAGTCCAAGCCAAATAGAATCTTGCGCCGGCTACGGCAGCCAGTGCGCGTCCGCTTATTTCTGTCCCAACTCGCCGGGCAAATGTTCAACCAGTAGCGGCGGGCCGGCCAAAGTGGGTATCAGCTGCGGCAACCAGGCTTGCCAGGAGTTAACTAAATGTCAAGGCGCGACCGGAACCAATTTATGTTCTTACAGCGCGGCGCTTAATCGATGTAAAAAGATTTCCGGTAGCTGCGATTTAAATAAAAGCCAAGAAACTAGCGGCTTGACTGATGTTAACGGCAATCGGGTGATTTTGAAGTGCGGCTCGGTTGACGGCCGGAATGCTTGGTATTACGACAGCCAGCAAAGCTGCGTTAGCGGCTACGCCAAAAGCGTGGACGGCAGCAAGTGCTTGGGAACGGCCTGTTCCGCTTGCCCTGACGGCTTTGTTTGCCTGGAAGAGAACGGGACCGGAGTCTGCGCCGTGGACAAAACCATTTGCCCGGCCGGTTCCAACTGCTCTAATAATGAATGCACGAGGCAGGTTCCGGCCAGCTGCGAATGCTGCTGCAATAAAGCCAATAATACCGCGGCCGGCAATCCGGACTGCTGTCCCGGTCTGACTTGCGATAACACCTGCGGCAGCGGCGGAGATTTTGGTTTGTGCACCGGCTGCACCGTAAAAACTGCCGGCGGCAGCGTTGATCAGGCCGCCGCCAACGCCAAGTGCAACTGTTCCGGCACCAGCGGCAAATACTGCGACACGGCCGGCGCTGACGGCTTAGGCGTCTGTAAAGACTGCGCTTCAGTTTCCAGTTTAGAAGAATGTAATAATAAAGGGGCGGGAGTTTGTTGCGTTGACGCCCAAAAGAATACTTGCCGCGCTGGCGCCGGCAAAAGCGGCGGCGCCATTAGTTATAGCGGTCCGAATTATTCCTACTGCGCTTATTATGCTTGCGCCGACACCGGCAACGCCTGTTCAAACAAGCCGGTGGCCAGTTCCACGGCCGCGGTTTATTTAACGCCAGTGGATTGCCAGATTAAATGTTCCAATATAACTTTGCCGGGCCAGGCCTGCGTTAAGGAAGACGGTTCCACCCAAAAAGAAGTTTGCGATAACTCCATTTGCACTGGTTTGACTTGCTTAAATCAGGCTGGCGCGCCGGTTAGCGCCCAGGCTTGCGGCATTTGCTGTTGCGACCCTGGCCGCCAAGACCAATGCGCCGCTCCCTTAAAATGCCAAGCCGATAAAGGCAGTTGTACCGGCGCTAGCCGCGGACTTTGCTGCGGCTGCAGCGCGGATAGCGACTGCGGTTCGGCCGAGACCGTGGGTTGCGGCGCCGACTCTTGTTGTCAGGCCCGGCCGTTAGTGGAAGAGGTTAAGCCGGTCGGCGCCAACGTCTGCCGCAACAATTTGATTCAGGCTATTTTTAACCAGCCGATGCAACTAAGCAGTTTCCGGGGAAATGTGGTCGTGGCCGCTGATTATGGCGCTGGCCAATGTCCGGCCGGCCTAGCGCCCCTAACGGCGGCTTACCAGCCGACTTTGGCCGGCAAAATAAAATTTTGGCTGGCCGAATTGCCGTTAGTCAATAAATTATTCGCCGGTCAAGCCCGGGCCGAAGAGCTAAGCGGCAATTTCTGCGCCGTTACCGGCGCGGTCAGCGGAACCGTTAGCGGCTCTAAAACCATCTTGGAGTTCGCGTCAGCGCGGGTTTTGGAGGCAAACCGAACATATTATGTTATAATAAAAGGAGAGGCTGATTTAATCGACGCAAAGCATGACGGAGTTTTAAGCCAGGACGGCGTGGGCATGAAACCGACCGATGAAATAACTTTTAACGGCGTTGCCTATAAGGGAAAAATCTGGTCATTTATCACCAAAGGCGCCAGCCAAACCGATAGCGGCATTTGCCAGCTGAATTACGTCAAAGTTGATCCGACAAGTTATTTATTCACCACCGCGGTCAATGATCCGGCCGATGACGTTCATCTGGCGCCGCCAGCAGACAAATACGATGCCATTAAAGACAGCGATAAAGTCTTTAGCGCTACGGCTTACTCGGCCGCTGGTCAGCCGATCATGCCTTTCGCCAATGTTTATGATTGGCGCTGGGATTGGGCGATTGACGATCAGGCGGTGGTTAAGTTTAAAAACGGCAGCGCCGCCGCCAACAGCACGGTTCAGACTTTAGTGGCGCAGAATGTTAAAGACGACAGCACCTTGGTTCGCGCCAAGGCCACCATTACGGCCGATACGGCCAACCAGCAAAAATCGGCAGGCAAAGAAACTTCCGGCGCGGCCCGGGCCTACGTGATGCTTTGCGCCAATCCCTGGCCAGCCTATAAAAATGACGCCAGCGGCAATTTAACCTGGCAGCCGTGGCGCGACACTTCGGGCAACTGTTCGGTGGCCGGCGGCGGCTGCTATAACACCAATTTTGAATTATATTATTGCCGCGATGCCGGTGGACCGGGCCTGGCCGACGACCTGCCGGCGGTTTTGAGCGATACGGCGGTGATCCGCCCCGAGGCCGCTCAACAAAATATTTTAAAAGAATTTTATTTTTTCCGGGAAGATTAATATATAAAACTTTTCGTCATTGCGAGCGACTGAAAGGAGCGAAGCAATCTCACGTATGATGAATTTTAAATAATTCGTGAGATTGCTTCGTCGCTGACGCTCCTCGCAATGACAGCTATAATTTTATGTTTGATGATTTGGATAAGCAAAACGCGCAAAATGCAACCCCCCCAGCCCCCCTTGTTAGGGGGGAGGCCAAGGCCGAAGACATGTTCGCCGAAGTTGACAAAACCGGTAAGCCGGAAGTTTTTCAGCCCAAGCCGGCCAACACGCCGCCTTACGCCACGGTAGTACCGAGAGAGCAGACCTGGAAAGATAAAAAGGGGTTGATTTTCGGCTCGCTGGCCGCCGTTTTGGTTGTCGCCATCGGCGGTTATTTGGGCTTAAAGTTTTTTGCCAGCGATCAAGCCGCGCCGGTGAGCTCGCCGATTCAGACTGAAATTAAAAATACCAGCCCGGAGACGGCAACGACGCCGGAGCCGGTGGTTGAAATAACTCTGCCTGAACCGGTCCAGCCGGCCGAAACGGCCGTCACCCCGGAGCCATTAGATAGCGATCAAGACGGCTTAACCGACGAAGAAGAGGCGGCTTTGGGCACCAATGCCAATAACATTGATTCAGACCAGGATGGCTTGACTGACCGCGAAGAAGTTAAAGTCTACCAAACCGACCCGCTGAATTCCGACACCGACGGCGATGGCTATAAGGATGGCGAAGAAATCGCCAGCGGCTATAATCCCAAGGGTCAGGGCAAGCTTTTAGAGATAAAGCCATAAGACAAAAAAGCGAGAAAACAAGAAAGCCCTCCTCCGCCAAGGCTTTGGAGGACAAGCAAGGAAACAAGAGAAAATTTATGAATATTTTTGATTTTTTTAGAAAAAAACCCACGGCCGAGGTTGCGCCGGAGCCAGCGACTTCAGGGCCGGTGATGGAGAAGCAGATTACCATTGATAACGTCTCCATTCATGCCATGCCGGAGCGATTTCGCAACCAGGCAGACAAAATGAACACCGCCAAAACCACTGGCCTGGTCATTATCGCCGGCGGCGTGGCGTTTTTAATTATTGTTTCCGCCGCGCTTTATTATTTTTTATTCAGGCAGCCGAGCGCGACCGAGACGGCCGAAGTAACCGAACCGGCTTTAATCGAACAGCCAGAGCAAGCCGAAGCAGAGGTTGTGCCGGAAAGTATCGCCCCGGCGACCACCACCCCCGGATTAGCCACTTTGCCGACTGATGAAAGTTTGGCCACTTCCACCGCCACCACCACTCCTGAAGCCGTGGCTGAAGAAGCCGCCGCCGGCCTGATGCCGGCCGCGGATAGCGACAGCGACGGCTTGACCGACAAAGAAGAAGGCCTTTTGGGCACGAACTCCTTGATTCCGGATTCGGACGGCGATGGTTATATTGACGGAGCCGAGTTATTAAACCTATATGACCCGGCGAGTAAAGGCAAACTAACGGATAATCCGGCAATCGCTTCTTATGAAAATAAAACTTTTAGTTACGACGCGCTTTACCCCAAGTCATGGCAAGAGAGCACTAACGGCGGCGATGATTCCGTGATGTTTAAATCAGCCGACAACCAATTTATTCAAATTGTGGTTCAGCCCAACGCCGCCAAGCAAACGCTTGACCAATGGTATATGGAGCAACTGGCCGTTAGCGCGGTCAACGAAACCGACCGGGTGAGCGGCGATAGCTGGCAGGGCCTAAAAAGCCAGGACGGTCTGAATTTGTACCTAATGGACAGTAAGAAAAGTTATATTTTCAGCCTGACCTATAATCCGGGAGAAAGCAGTCTCTTGGAGTATGTCAATATTTATCAGCTGCTGATTAAATTTTTTACCTTAAAATGAGATGGTTTATGGTGGTAGAGATTAATAATAAGGCAAAGTGCGGACTAGCTTTAAAATTGGTGAAGTCGGCGGCGGAAAAATTCGCCCGCGCCCATAAGCTTGGCGGCCAGGAATTGTCCGTGGCTTTTTTGAGCGGCGCGGAGATGAAAAAATTGAACCGGCGTTACCGCGGCCGGGATAAGACTACTGATATTTTGTCGTTTGCGGGCGAAGGCGACTTATTGGGCGAGTTGGTAATGGATTACGCCCAGATCAAGCGGCAAGCCAAGTCATACGGCAATAGCGCCAAGCAGGAACTGGTTTTCGTTTTGGTCCATGGGCTACTGCATTTGCTTGGTTATGATGATAAAACCGAGGCCGGCCGGCTGAAGATGATAAGGCTGGGGGAGGAGTTTATTAAAAATAATTTATGATAAGAGTGGGCAGATTATTCAAAAGTTTCGGTTATGCCTTCAAGGGGTTGGTGAAAACTTTTCGCGAAGAGCAAAATTTACAGATTCAGACCCTAGCCAGCTTGGTGGCCTTAAGCTTAGGCGTTTATTTTAAAATTACCCGGCCGGAGTGGCTGGTTTTAATTTTGGTGATTTGCTTGGTGCTGGTGGCGGAAATTTCCAATAGCGCGGTGGAGCGCATTACCGATGTTTTAAAACCCAGAATTAATAGCTACGTCAAAGAAATTAAAGATATCATGGCGGCCGCGGTGCTGCTTTCTTCCTTGACCGCGATTATCGTCGGCGCGATAATTTTTTGGCCGCACCTGTACAAATTATTTGGACAGCTTTAAAAATTTTTAGTATAATAATAAGCATATTATGAAAGATAACATTATTGCCGGACTGGACATCGGTTCAACCGCCATTAGATTGGTAGTCGGACAGAAAGATTTAAGAGATTCCGGGGAACAATTGCAGATTTTAGGCGCGGTCACCGTGCCGGCCGAAGGCATTAACCGCGGCGTGGTCAATAGTATCGAAGACGCCACTTCGGCGATTTCGGCCTGTCTGGAAAAAGCCGAGAGATTGATTGGCGTGCCGGTTCAGAACGTCTGGGTGGGCATCAACGGCCCGAATTTAAAGTGCGAGAAAAGCCAGGGCGTGGTGGCCGTCGGGCGAAGCGACAATGAAATCACCGAAGACGACGTCAATCGGGCGATTGAAGCGGCCCAGGCTTTATCCGTGCCGCCCAACTATGAAATTCTGCACGTCATCCCGGTGAAATTTACCGTGGACAATCAGGAAGGCATAAAAGACCCGATCGGCATGACCGGCGTCAGGCTGGAAGTGGAGACTTTAATTATTCAGGGCCTAACCAGCCAGATAAAAAATTTAACCAAAGCCATTTACCGTACCAGCCTGGAAATTGAGGATTTGGTGTTGTCGCCTTTAGCCGCGGTCGAAGTGGTAATCGGGCCTAAACAAAAGGAATTAGGCGCGGCTTTAATCAATATCGGTTCCGCTACCACCTCCTTGGCGGTGTTTGAAGAAGGTGAATTGCTGCATGCCGCGGTCATCCCGATCGGCTCGGAACATATCACCTCCGACGTGGCCATTGGGCTACGCTGCCCGATTAATTTAGCCGAGCGCATAAAACTGGAATACGGCTCGGCTAGAAGCGATAAATACGGCAAAAAGGACGAGGTGGACGTTTCGGAGCTGGCTAAGGAAGAAAACGTTTCGGAGGAAAGCATGATAGTTTCCCGAAAATACGTGGCGGAAATTATTGAAGCGCGGGTAGAAGAAATTTTTGAAAAAATTGACAATGAACTGAAAAAAATCGACCGCAGCGGCATGCTCCCGGCCGGAGTATTTTTAATCGGCGGCGGCGCCAAGTTGGCCGATATCGTGGCGGCGGCTAAAAATAAACTGCGCCTGCCCGCTTGTTTGGGCTCGAACAAAAATATACCTTTGGCCATTGATAAAGTTAATGACGTAAATTATTTAACCGCTCTGGGATTAGTGGCTTGGGGCAATCACTTAACCAAAGGCGCCAAAGGTTCAAGGCTAAGCTGGCCGGGCGGCGGCGCGGCTGGCAAGACTTTAGAAAAAATCAAGCAATGGTTTGGTTCGCTAATTCCTTAAAGCGAGGTGTATAAATAATTTATACAGTTGGTTATTATACCAAAGATTAGGCGCTCTTGATAAATTTTTAATAATAGGCTAAGCTAAAAATAGCTTAATCTCTAATCTCTTTTTTATAAATATGGCGGAAGTAAAACCCATGGTGGAAACCTTTGCCAAAATAAAAGTCATCGGCGTCGGCGGGTCGGGCGGGTCGGCTGTTAACCGCATGATTGATTGCGGCATCCGCGGCGTGGAATTCATCGCGGTCAATACCGATGTCCAGGCCCTGCATTATAATAAAGCCTCAAAGAAAATTCATATCGGTAAAACCATTACCCGCGGTTTGGGCGCGGGCATGAATCCGGAATTAGGCAAACGTTCGGCCGAAGAAGCGCAAAATGATATCCGCGATATGCTTAAAGACGCGGATATGATATTCGTCACTTGTGGCTTGGGCGGCGGCACCGGTACCGGCGCTTCGCCCATTATCGCCGAAATCGCCCGCGACCTGGGCGCCTTAACCGTGGCCGTGGTGACCAAGCCGTTTTCTTTCGAAGGCGCGCAGAGAAAAAATATCGCGGAACGAGGGCTTTCCGAATTGGCCGATAAAGTTGATACCATTATTACCATTCCTAACGATAAATTATTGCAAGTCATCGATAAAAAAACTTCGCTCCTGGACGCTTTTATGGTGGTGGACGAAGTTTTGCGCCAAGGCGTGCAGGGCATTTCCGAACTGATTACCGTGCCCGGGCTCATTAACGTGGATTTTGCCGACGTTAAAGCCGTTATGGCCAACGCCGGCTCGGCTTTAATGGGCATCGGCCAGGCCTCGGGTGAAAATAAAGCCATTGAAGCGGCCAAAGCCGCCATTAGTTCGCCCTTATTAGAGCTTTCCATTGAAGGCGCCCGCGGCATACTTTTTACCATCGTCGGCGGCCCGAATCTGTCTATGCACGAAGTCAATGAAGCGGCTAAAGTCATTACTTCTTCGGCCGACGAAGACGCCAAGATTATTTTCGGCGCCGTGATTGATGAAAAATATAAAGACGAAATTAAAATCACCGTGGTGGCCACCGGTTTTGACGGCCGGCGCGCGGGCGTTTCCGAGGCGATTTCTTCGGAACGAGCCTATACGCCCAACCCCTATATCAGCGCGGAAGAAGAAAAAGAAAAAAAAGACCTGGCCAAAAAGCGCAGTAAGATTTCTCCCTTAAAGCAGGCCCAGGCCGAACCGGCGCAAAAGAAAGGACTAGAAGAGGCCGAAGATGATGAATTGGGTATCCCGGCGTTTATTAGGAAGAAGATGATGTAAACAGTATTTGTCATTCCCGCGCGGGCGGGAATCCATTTCCTTATTATAAGCACCCCGGCAGGGGTGTTTTTATTTTACCAAAGTTGAAATATCAGCTTTAGAATGGTAAAGTTTATATATGAATGGACAAAATCGAGACAACATCAGGCCGGGCTTGCGCGTGGCCATTGTACAAAAGCATCATCAGGCCACGGGAGAATTGACCGAGGGCGTGGTGGCCGATATTTTAACCAGTTCGGCTAACCACCCGCGTGGCATCAAGGTGCGTCTGGAAACCGGGGAAGTGGGGCGGGTGCAGGAGATTTTAGAATAATCCCCCAACCCCCTTTATCAAGGGAGAATATCTAATGACATATCCACATATCCACAGGGTGAAACGTAAAAGTTGGAAAGAAAAATAAAAAATGTCTTAATAATTTTTTAAAAATATTCTAAAATTAGCCAAACTGGGTAAAGCTTGACCATACTATATCTAGTGGTATAATTAAATTAGCTACTACAAGATATGGTTAATTACCCCAGGTGGCCGATAAAGCACTTTTAACTGAACCCCGTGCCAATAGGTGCTTTTTTTGTTGGTTAAATCCCCCTAACCCCCTTTGCTAAAGGGGGCGGCAATAAATATGCGTTGTCCAGTCTGCTATTATGAAGATTCAAAGGTAATTGATTCGCGCGTGGCCTCCGACGGCTTGTCCATCAGGCGGCGGCGTGAATGTTTGAAGTGCGGCTTCAGGTTCTCTACTTATGAAGAAGTTGAAATATTAGACTTAATCGTAGTTAAGCGCGACGGCCGCAAAGAAACCTACGCGCGCGATAAAATCGTTAAAGGGCTAAGGCGGGCGCTGGAAAAACGGCCCATCACCGAGGACAGCTTTAAAAAATTGATTAACTCGATTGAACGCGACTTGCAAATTTTAAGGAAAAATGAGATAACCTCGGACCAAATCGGGCAAATTGTCATGCGGAATCTCAAGCGCGTTGACCAGGTGGCCTATATCCGCTTCGCTTCGGTCTATGAATCGTTTAAAGACGCACATGAGTTTAGGCGGGAACTGAATAAACTGCTTAAATCTAAAAAACAGAATCCGCCGGTCGGCGGAAAGAAAACAAGAAAACAATAAATTCTTTATGGAAAATAACCTTACGCAAATTTTAAAACGTTCCGGCGAAATCGCGCCGTTTGACAAGGAAAAGATTGTTAACGCGATTTACAGGGCCACCGAAGCCGTGGGTAAGACCGACATGTATCTGGCGCAGAAATTCTCCGACCAGGTGGTGGCGCTGTTAAACGAGAAGTTTCACGCCCGAAGCATCCCGGCCGTGGAAGAAGTGCAGGACCTGGTGGAAGAAATTTTAATCAAGAATCGCCAGATTAAAACCGCTAAAGCCTATATTCTTTACCGCGACCAGCGCGCCAGATTGCGCGAGATGAAGTTCATGATTAATTCGGACGAATTGATGGCCGGCTATTTAAACCAAAGCGACTGGCGGGTCAAGGAAAATTCCAACATGAGCTACAGCCTGCAGGGTCTAAATAATCATCTGGCTTCAGCCATCTCCTCTAATTATTGGCTTAACCAAGTCTATTCGCAAAATATCAGGGAAGCTCACAAAGGCGGCGATTTGCATTTGCACGATTTGCAGCTGTTGGCCGCTTATTGCGCGGGCTGGGATTTGCGTGAATTGTTGCTGCGCGGCTTCGGCGGCGTGGCCGGCAAAGTTGAGTCCAAGCCGGCCAAGCACCTGCGCACCGCCCTGGGGCAGATCATTAATTTTTTCTACACTTTGCAGGGTGAAGTGGCCGGCGCCGAGGCTTTCGCCAACTTTGACACTTATCTGGCGCCGTTCATCCGCTACGATAATTTAAGCTACAAAGAAGTCAAGCAGGCGTTGCAGGAATTTTTATTTAACATTAACGTGCCCACCCGGGTGGGTTTCCAGACGCCCTTCACCAATATCACCATGGACTTAACGCCCGGCCCGACCACGGGCGAGGAAAATGTGGTTATCGGCGGCGAAGTCAGGCCGGAAAAATATAAAAATTTTCAGGCAGAAATGGACATGATTAATCTGGCGTTCGCTGAGCTGATGATGGCGGGCGACGCCAAGGGCCGAGTCTTCACTTTTCCCATCCCGACTTATAATATCACCCGCGACTTTAGCTGGGACAGCCCGGTGGCCGAGAAAATTTTTGAGATGACGGCCAAATACGGCATTCCTTATTTTTCCAATTTTGTTAATAGCGACATGAATCCGGAAGACGCGCGCAGCATGTGCTGCCGTTTGCGCCTGGATAACCGCGAACTAAGAAAGCGCGGCGGCGGCTTGTTCGCGGCCAACCCGCTAACCGGTTCCATCGGCGTGGTGACCATCAATCTGCCCCGCTTGGGTTATCTTTCCAAAAGCAAAGAGGAATTTTATGAACGGCTGGACAATTTAATGCAAGTGGCGTCCGAAAGCCTGGAAATCAAGCGCAGCTTATTAGAAGAGCTAACCGACAAAGGACTTTATCCTTACGCCAAATATTATTTAAACAACATTAAAGAGCGTTTCGGCGGCTACTGGAAAAACCATTTTTCCACCATTGGCATTATCGGCATGAATGAGGCTTTATTAAATTTCGCGCCCCTAAGAAAAAGCCTGGCCACGCCAGAAGGCCGGGAATTCGCTTTGCAGATATTGGATTATATGAGAAATAAAGTTTTGGATTATCAGGGCAAGACCAATCATTTATATAATCTGGAAGCCACGCCGGCCGAAGGCGTGACCAGGCGTCTGTCCCGGATTGATAAAGACAAGTACGCCGATATTATCGTGGCCAACGAAGCGGCGGTCCAGGCGGGTAAAGCCTCGCCCTATTACACCAATTCCAGCCAGTTGCCGGTCAACTATACCGCGGACTTATTTGAAGCCTTAGATTTACAGGATGAACTTCAGACTAAATATACCGGCGGCACGGTACTGCATGGCTTTATCGGCGAAGCCCTGCCATCGGCCGAAGCGGTGAAAAGCTTGGTCAAAAAAATCGTTAACAAATATCATTTGCCGTATTTCACCATTACGCCGACTTTCTCGGTCTGCCCCAAGCACGGCTATCTGGCCGGCGAACATTTTTTCTGCCCTAAATGCGACGAGGAGATCGGCTACCTGCCCAAAGAAAAAACGGAAAGGGAAGTCGAGCACGCTTTAATTTAAATAATTAAACATAAAAATAAAATTATGAGCCCCATCGAGACTAAAAGAACAGTATGCGAAGTTTATTCAAGGGTGGTCGGCTATTTAAGGCCGGTCGGTCAGTGGAACGACGGCAAACAAGCCGAGTACCACAACCGCAAAACCTTTAAGGTCGATCAAGCTTAAGGCTTAAATTGCCTGGTTATGATTATTGGTGGTTTGCAAAAATTCAGCCTATTGGATTATCCGGGTCGCTTGAGCGCCATTGTTTTTACCAAAGGATGCAATTTCCGCTGCCAATTTTGCTATAACCCCATGCTTGTCTGGCCCATAGAGGTCAGCAAGTCAAAATATGCTCACCTGAAAAACGGCGAGCAACAAAAAGTTCATCCGACAATAAATCAGGATGAGCTTTTTGTTTTTCTTAAGTCGCGCGCCGGCAAACTGGACGCGGTGGTG
>Ga0210018_1001229_pt1 | contig 13444 bp, 12 predicted proteins | sample CryGeyCG2014_010_2_FD_183967 | JGI IMG/M metagenome (GOLD analysis project Ga0210018, IMG submission 183967) | Groundwater microbial communities from aquifer - Crystal Geyser CG09_land_8/20/14_0.10 (SPAdes) (version 2) | ecosystem: Environmental > Aquatic > Deep subsurface > Groundwater | place...
AACCGACTTTGACTGCCAGATAGCGGAACTGCAGAAAGAATATGACAGCCGGAAAGATGCTCATGAAAAAAATATTACCCAACTATCTGCTTTTCGTGCCCAAATAGTCTCTTTGCAAAAAAAACTGGCCGATCTTGATAAAAAATTAAAAGAGACTGAAAAACAAATATTTGCCCGCGAAGTTGATTTGGGCATTCAGCAGGAGCTTTTATCAACCAGAGTCAGAGAAATGTATAAAAGAAGTAGAGAAATGACGTTACTAACGGTTCTTTTTACTTCCAAGTCGGTTTCCGATTTCAGTCAGGGATTGTCTATCCGTAAATCAGCTGCTCAGCAGGACTTCTTGATTGTTAATTCAACGGCGCAAAAAATCGCTGCCCTAAAAACCGATAAAGAAGCTTTAAGAAAAGCCCAGGCTTCTTCAGCCGGTTTAAAAGAGCAGGTTAACAAGCAGGCAGATTTTTTGGCTGGGGAAGTGGAGAAAACCGAAAGTTTTTTTTCTCAGATTAAAGCCAAACAAAGCGAACTTTTAGCCTTAAAAGCGGGCGGTTTTTCAACCTCAGTCGGGGATGTTCCGCCAGCCGATGATCCTGCCTCACGGCCGGATTATAATCCCGGTTTTTCACCGGCATTTGCGGTTTTTTCTTTTGGCGCGCCTCATCGTAAGGGTATGAGCCAGTATGGAGCTTACGGCAGGGCGAAAGCCGGCCAGTCAGCGGAAGACATTCTACGGGCATATTACGGCGGGGTGGAATTAAAAAAAGATTATTCAACCAGTATCAATATCAGAGTTTCCGGTTATGGAACAGTTGACATTGAAACTTATGTCAAAAGAATTTATGAAATGCCTTCCGGCTGGGGGGACAACGGCGGGTTTGAGGCCTTAAAAGCCCAGGCCGTGGCGGCCCGCTCCTATGCTTTAGCCTATACCAATAATGGTTCCGGCTCAATCTGCGCCACTGAATCCTGCCAGGTTTATAAACCAGCCAATAAAGGGGGAAAATGGGATGAGGCGGTTAACGCCACCCGCGGCTGGGTGCTTGTGGCTGGCGGGAAGCCTTTTTCTTCCTGGTATGCTTCTACTGCCGGTGGTTATACTTTCTCCTATTCTTCAAACGGCCATTCCACTCCCGGGCTTTGGGACACTCCTTCGGGCAAAGGCGGTTGGACCAATGATGCTTATGAAAAAACTGCCGGCTCGCCTTGGTTTTACAAAGCCTGGTATAGAACCAGGACCGGGGCTTCTTACGGCCGGAGTCATCCTTGGTTGACCACGGAAGAATTTACGGACGTTTTAAACGCACTTTTAATCTATAAGGGAAATCCTTCGGATGTCACTCATTTGTCTTTCTTGGATTCCGGTGTTGCTGACACTTGGAGTATGGCTAAAGTAAAAGAAGAGGCCGGCAAATACGGCGGGCCGATAACTTCAATTGCCGGCAGTCCTGAAGTGGTTTATTCCAATGATGGGTATACCGCCAAGGTCTATTTTGAAACAAACAACGGCAGAAAAGACTTTTCCGGAGAAGAATTTAAATATGTTTTTAATCTGCGCGCCCCCGGCGCCATCGGCATTAAATCAAGTTTATTTAATATTATGAGAAAATGAGATATAATATTATAAATCCTAAATTCTAAGCACGAAATCCGAAACAAAATATACTAAGTTTAAATTTTCAAAATTAAAAAACATTTAGAAAATTAGAATTTCTTTCATTTGAATTTGTTTAGTATTTCGAATTTCGATATTCGAATTTTTAAAAAGAATGCCTGATCTTTATACATCCCAACCGCCAACACCAATATCCTCTGAACCAGAGACGCCTGCTAAAAAAGTGATTAACCGGGATTTCTTGCCGCCTAAAAAAGGGAATTCCTTTTCCTCGTTAATTGTTTCCCCGTCTTCTAATGTAAAATTTGAGACACAGGATTTTGAAGAAGAAATTTTATTAATTATCAGGGCGCATTGGATTACTAACGTTCCCCGGTTTCTTCTTGCCTTAATCATTTTTTTTGCTCCGGTTGTTTTAAGATCTTTCCCTCTCTTAAACTCTTTTCCGGTTAGGTTTCAGATTATTTTTGTGGTTATCTGGTATTTAATTTTATTAATGTTTGTTTTTGAAAAGTTTTTATCTTGGTTTTTTAATCTGACAATAATCACCGATGAAAGAATTGTGGATGTTGATTTTACAAATTTAACGACAAAGAAAGTCTCAGATGCGGATTTGGACAAAATTCAGGATGTTTCTTTTACGAACACCGGGGTTTTCGGGACAATTTTTAACTATGGCGATGTGAGAGTGCAAACAGCAGCCGAAACAGCGGAATTTATTTTTGAAAAAGTACCGCATCCCGGGGATGTCGCAAAAATTTTACAGCATTTGAGAACCGAAGAAAAAGTGGAAGCGCTGGAAGGAAGAATCAGATAATGGATGCGTTTATTAAATCAATTTTAAACATTAATGTTTGGGAAGTAGGGAAAATATTTGTTCTTATGGGGCTGGCGGTGTATATTGTTTTTGCTTTCATTGTTGTCCGGCAGGTAAAATTAATGACCGAAGTAGTTTTTGGTATATTAACCAATCTCTTGCGGCTTGTTTCTTGGACGTTCTTTTTATTTTCTATTTCTGTATTTATTTTGGCTTTAATGTTTTTGTAGTCGCAGGGCGGGATAATAATTTGCCCTGCTCGTATAAACCTAAGGCCTGATAGTTTATAAGGCTAAAAGTTTAAAATGGATTCTGCCTATACTGTTGAAACTGCAAAAATCGTCGGGTCTCCGGCCGACGGTTTTTGGTCGCAAATCCACACTTTTTTTCCTCAAGACGACCTTAAAAAAGAGAAACGAGGAATTTTACTGGCGGTTTTGGTGGTTTCCGGAGTAGAGGAAGGAATTGAAGCGGTGGCTCAAGGGAGAGAAATTTTAGGCAGGCTTCATGAGGAATATTATGGTGAGACTGAACAAACTGCTTTTGAAAAATTGAGTGAGGCGGTCAGAAAGGTGGGGATTGAAAATGACGGGTCAACCATTATTGCCGCCTCTTTATTGAAAAATGTCTTAAATTTAGCCATTTTCGGCCGGGGGAAAATAATACTAAAACGAAAAAATAAAATTGGCATTATTCTTCAGGGAGCCCCGCAAAAGTTACATACCGGCAGCGGATATTTAGAAGAGAGTGATTTAATCGTTCTGGGCAGTGATCGTTTTTTTGAGACAGTGGAAACCGGGGTTTTAAAAACAGCTTTAGAAAATAATTTATTGGATGACATGGTTGAGATTTTGACTCCGCTTATTCTTGGGGTTAAAAATCTGCCCGATGTAGCCGTTCTTTTGGCTTTAGTTAAAAAGCAGGAAGATTCTTTAATTGGAATGGTTGGCCAGGTTGAAGAAAAAGAGCCGGTGATTGAGCCGGAAAAGAAAAAAATAAATTTTTTCCAAAGAAAATCTCTTTTTGTTCACCGTGGTGACGGAGGAAAGAAAAAAAAGATGCTCTTTTTGATTTCTTTGGTTTTAATCGGTTTACTGGTCGTCAGTGTCGGATTTGGATTGAAAAAAAAATTAACTGAGAAGAAAAACGAAAAAGTAAGACAACTGATTTCTTTGGCGGAGGAAAAATTCAATTCAGGAAAAACCGCCTATTTCTTAAATCCTTCAGAAGGAAAAAATTTAATTGACGAAGCCAAAAAAGCCGCCGATGAAGGATTGGCGATTAAAAAAGACAGTCAAGAGCTTATTTTCTTAAAAGAGCGGATGGCTATTTTTTTGGAAAATTCAGCGACAGAAATATCAATTTTTGACGCGCCGGTTTTTATGGATCTTAATTTAATTGCCGATGGGGCAAAAGGAAACGCGTTTTCTTTGTCGGAAAAAGACTTGGCGATCCTGGATGCGGATAAAAAGAAAGTTTATCTGTTAAATATTGAAAAAAAATCAAATGTTGTCTATGACTTTTTAAACGAAAAAGCAAGGTTTGTAACCGTTCTTGATGATAAAATTGCGGTTTTTTCCGCCAAAGGGGTTGAAAAAATAAATATGGGAAGTAAAAAGGTTACTCCGGTGATTGACGCCGATGAAAACTGGAAAGAAATTTTGGCTTTTTCGTCTTTTGGCGGCAATCTTTATTTATTGGATAGGGGGGCATCGGATATTTGGCGCTATTTGGGAAGCAATAACGGATACGGGGCAGCAAAAAGCTGGTTTATCGGTTCTCCTCCTGATTTGTCTAAAGCGGTTTCTTTTGCCATTGATGGTTCAATCTGGGTTTTGGAAAAAGATAATATCTTAAAATTTACCTTAAACAAGCCGGACAATTTTGTTTTATCAAAGATGCCTGTCTCGCCGCCCGCTTCGCAGCGAGGCGAGCAAGGCGGGCCGGAAGCTTTTGACAATCCAGTCAAAATTTATACCTCTGTTGACGAGCAGAATTTATATGTTTTGGATAAGGGCAGGGGCAAGATTTATGTTATTGCCAAAACCGGTGAATTTAAAATTGCTTACACCGGGGAGACGGTAAAGCAGGCGGATGATTTTGTGGTAAGAGAATCTGCCAAAAAGATTTTTCTTCTTTCGGGTGCGAGGATATATGAAATGACAATGAAATGATAAAATAGGTTTGTGAAGATATTTAATCGATCTGTCGAATACGACTATCAGCTTTTTGAAAAAATAGAGACAGGAGTGGGGTTGACTGGCGCGGAGGTCAAATCTTTATTCGCCGGTCAAGGCAATTTAGACGGAGCCTATGTCAAGTTCGTTGGGAATGAGCTTTTTTTGATTAACGCCCATATTCATCCATACCAATACGCCGATGTGAGTAAAATCGATCCCAAACGCACCCGAAAACTGCTTTTGCACAAGAAGGAATTGGTCAGCTTACGGTCAAAAATGGAGCAAAAAAACCTGGTTTTAGTCCCTGTTTTGTGGTATAATAAAGGCCGTCAAGTCAAGCTTGAGATAGCTTTAGCCCGCGGCAAGAAGAAGTGGGAGAAAAAGGAAGCGATCAAAAAGGCTGATTTGGCCAGAGAAATAGAAGAAGATTTTAAATTAAAAGTAAAAAATTAACAAATGGGGATGACTGGTATCGACAGAAAACGCTCTTTAAAAACGGCAAGCCTCCTTTGAACAACAGGAGTAAAACAGGTTCAAAAAATAAAAGATACTTCTTATGAAGTTTCTCCTAGAGCTGACTTTGAAGTCAAATACGCTTTTGCGTAAATAGGCATCTAATTAGTTTTTTCCTGTCGAAGCTTTTTAGGTGTAAACAAAGACAAGATGCAAATGAAAAGTTTGCCGAACACTTTTCATCCAAGTTTAAGTTTGACAACCTTTAATTTTCCAGACTAACGGATCAGATTAAAGGTAAAAAAAGTTAGTCTAAGCTTGTAGAAGTTTTTAAAAGTCTTTTTTGGATTCCGGTTCAATTCCGGACATCTCCACACTACTTCCCGCCGAGGGGCGGGATTTTTAATGCTAAAATTGGTTTAAATGGATTTTTGGGATTTGATTTTTCCGCCAAAATGCGCCGGCTGTGGGAAGCAGGGGAGCTATTTTTGTTCCAAGTGCCTTTTAACCATAAAAGAGGCGACACAAATCTGTCCGGTTTGTGAAAGACCAAACCTTTTTGGCCAGACACACAATTCATGTTTAACTAAAACTTCGCCGGACGGGCTTTTTTCTTTTTTTGTTTATGACGGCATTATCAAAGACGCCATTCATAAATTAAAATACAAATTTATAACCGATTTGGAAAAAGATTTATGGCAGATTATTAAAAAAAGTCTTTGTCAAAGAGGGGAGGAGATGAAGTTTTTAAATAAGTTTATAAGTCAAGAAAAGCCGGTAATTGCCCCGATCCCTTTATATTGGTATAAAGAGCATTTAAGAGGATTTAATCAATCTTTGCTTATTGGAAAAAGGTTTGCGGGTAGCTTTAGGCTGACAGTTGTGGATAATTTTCTTGTTCGGAAGAAAAACAGCGTCTCTCAAACAAAATTAAGCCAAGAAGAAAGAGAAAAAAACGTCAAAGGCATTTTCCATTGCTCTCCCGTAATTCATAATACAAAATTCAATATTCTATTAGTGGATGATGTTTGGACAACAGGGGCAACAATGAAAGAAGCAACCGGGGTTTTAAAAGAAGCGGGGGTAAAAAAGGTCTGGGGATTGACGGTTGCAAGGTAGTTTTATTGCCAAATTTCTGCTAAAATGGCCTTGATTGTTTGGAAGGTGCGCCCCACGGTCCGGGCAATAGTTTGCTAAACTATAACGAGGAAACTCGTTAATGGGTTCGACTCCCATACCTTCCGCCAATTCTAATTAGAAGGCTCATAGGGAGAGGTGTCGGAGCGGTCTAACGAGATAGTCTTGAAAACTATTAAGAGCGCAAGCTCTTCGCGAGTTCGAATCTCGCCCTCTCCGCCTTCGGTCGCCATAGCTTTAGCGACGGCGACCTTTATAATGAAGTCTTAATTTAAATATGGGCAAGAGTATTGACAACGGGCGACCTTCGGCGGACACAGTCCGCCTTCGTGATATGTTTTATTATGTCTACATTTTAGCGTGTGAAAACAACAGACCCTACGTAGGATGTACGGAAGATTTGAAAGAAAGATTTAGACGGCACCAAAACGGTTATGTACCAGCAACAAAAGACGTTAGGCCAGTTGAGCTAATATGTTATTTCGCCTTTTCAAATAAATATACAGCCTTCAACTTTGAGAAATATCTTAAATCTGGTTCAGGCAGAGCGTTTATGGCAAAACACTTCTTACACAGATAGCTATGAAAAATATAATATATTTTCCGTCTTCTTATAAAAGGGTGTTGTTAAATAAAACAAAAACTTACACTATTCGGACAGACAATGAGATTGGTAAATATAGAGAAGGAAAAACCTATGGAGTATATTCTTATGGTGAGACCGATTGGAAACTAAGAATTAGGATAGATAAGGTTTATAAAGTTAGTGTTAATGAATTAACGAGACTTGGTATTCCAGAAAGGTCTATCAAATCATTGATTAAAAAGACAAATTTGTCCCTAGAGGATAGAGTAGAGCTAATACATTTTTCATATTTTGAATAATAAAATAAACTATAACTGCGTCAATGGTTCGCCACCAGTTGATTTTTAATCCCTTTTTGTTCTATTCTTAATTTATGCCCGAAGAAAATATGGTTGAAAATACTCCCTTAGAAGTTCTTCCTTCAAAAGAATTGAAAGTTTTATATTCATGGATTGCTCCGGAAAGATCTTTTAAAAGACGGGACAAAGAATTTTGGACAACCGTAATTTCCATTGTTGTCTTGGTTGGTTTGATTTTATTTTTTGTTAAGGAGTGGTTTTTGATTGCCGCAATAATCTCACTTGTTTTTGTCTATTATGTTCTTTCAACCGTTGAGCCGGAAGAAATGGAATATAAAATTACCAACAGGGGAATTATTTATGCCGGAGCAACCTATCCGTACGAGGCAATCTCTCAGTTTTGGTTTTCAGAAAAATATGGTCAAAGAACAGTTAATTTTGAACTGCGCGGGACAGGCTTAATTGGTCGGATCACCATTTTGATTGGCAAAGGAGACGAAAAAACAATTAAAGAAATGCTGCTTAAATATTTAATTGAAGAGGAAATAAAACCCGGGTTTTTGGACAGAGCCGCCGATTGGATTCAAAAAAAAGTGCCTCTTGAAAGTGAAAAAAAGACTCCCGTTTCAGAAAACCAACCCAAACCATAATTTTAGCTTCAAGTTTGATATAATTAGTCAGTTAAAAAGTTTACCCCGAGCGAAGTCGAAGGGCCCCCGTAGCTTAATTGGATAGAGCAGGTCCTTGCGGAGGACAAGGTTGCCCGTTCAAGTCGGGCCAGGGGCACAGCGAAATTTTTAATTTTTAATTTGAAATTTTAAATCAATTTTCAATGTTTCAATATTAAATAATTTTCGGCAAGAAACGAGAGATTAAGAAAAAGATTAAAGTTAAATTTTCAGGCAAGAATTGTTTGAAGATCCTGAAAATTACCTATTAGGGAAATCGTTGGGAAAAACCGCAAGGTTTGTCCCATGAGGAGAGTGGGTAGGACGGTAATACGCGAGTTTCGAAAACTCGTGCTCGCAAGGGCTAACAGGTTCGACTCCTGTACTCTCCGCCTCTTTTTAAGCGCCCATAGTTTAACGGATAAAACATCAGGTTCCGGACCTGAAGATTGAGGGTTCAATTCCCCCTGGGCGCACTTTTTTAAAATTTCTCCTTTTCCTCCGCTAAAAAATTATGGTAAAGTTGAAAAAGATGAAAAAGAAGTTGCCTGTTCCTCCTTTTTGGCTAACCCTTTTAGGTCCGGCTTTTGTTTGGGCGGCCACTGCTCAAGGGAGCGGAGAGTTGATTTGGTGGCCGTATTTGGTGGCTCGTTATGGAAAGGCCTTTTTGTTTTTACTACTGCCGGCCGCCTTAATCCAATTTTTTGTAAATAAAGAAGTAGCTAAATATACTCTTATTACCGGCAAAGGTATATGGAAAGGGTTTCTCTCGTTAAGCCAATGGTATACCCTGCCTTTGTTTTTCTTATGTTTTGTTAATTTTCTCTGGCTTGGCGGTTATGCCTCGGCCGGCGGATCTTCCATCTATGAAATAGTAAAAGCGCCAGGAGACGTAAAGCTTGGCTCGCTTTTTTGGGCCTATATTTTAATTGCTGTTTTTAGCTTTGGATTGATTTTTTCAAAGACGGTCTATAATTTTATTGAAAAGATAATGAAAGGGATAACGGTGATTACTATTTTTGGCTTGCTTGTTTCGGTTTTCTTGATAGTGAAAATACCTGATTTAATTAATTTCGCCAACGGCTTGTTTAGCCCTTTAAACTTAGGCAAGGGGGTTGACTGGAACAGCTTTGATTATTCACAGCTGATAACCGGTCTTGTTTTTGCCGGAATGGGGGGTTTTCTGAACTTAATGTATTCATATTGGATGAAAGACAAAGGCGTGGGAATGGCGCAATATGAACAAAAAATCAGCGGCCTGACAACAAAAGACATTATTTTACCGGAAGCAGAGGAATATATCTTTGAAGACGATTTAGAAAACCAAGAAAATTTCGGCAAATGGAAAAAGTATCTTAATATTGATGCTGGTTTGGCGGTTTTAATTAATGCTTTGACGATCATTTTAACCTCGCTTTTGGCCTTTGTTCTGCTTTGGCCTAAAAGGAATTATCCTCAAGGCTGGTCAATCACGGTTGCCCAGTCAGCTTTTTTTGAAACCAGTTTTGGTTTTCTGGGTAGAATTCTCTTTTTAATAGTTGCCGCCGCGTTTTTAATTGATACCTGGCTTTCTTTGTCCGATGGGGTAGCCCGCCAGTTTGCCGATTTTACTTACAATGTCAGCCAAAAGGCGCGCAAAAAACCGTTAAAGCATTGGTATTACTTTTGGCTGTTTTTTATTATCGGGTCAACTGTTCTTACCATGCCCCTGGCTCAGCCGTTTTTTTTCTTTAAGATGGTCGGAGTAATTTCGGTTTTTGCCTTTGTTTTTTATCTGCCCGGCCTTTGGTATTTGAATTATTATAAACTGCCAAAAATCTATCCCAAATTTATTAAAGGGACAAGAGGGGAAGAAGTAGCCCTTATTGCCACCTGGCTGATATACACTTTCTTGGCGGTTTGGTATTTGGTCAAAATTCTTTAATTTTAATATTCTGCCTCGCTTTTAAGCTCAAAATAAGATAAAATCTTGAATATTAGGAGGAGTCGGATAGTGGTTCATTCCACAGACCCGGAAAGTCTGCGTCCCAAAAGGACTCGTGGGTTCAAATCCCACCTCCTCCGCTTATGCTTAAACAAGAAAAGAAAAATATTGAGGTTGGGTTTCAGACAGAACTTTTTAAAAACAGTATAATTAATTGGTGGCAATTTTTTTAAAAAGTTTTTTGATAAATTTTCTCTTTTTATTGGTCTTTGATGGCATGTGGCTTGGGGTTGTGGCTAAAAACTTTTACAAAAAATGGATTGGCCATTTAATGGCTGATTCTCCAAATTGGCTGGCAGGAGGTCTTTTTTATCCGCTTTATGTCTTGGGGTTGACAGTTTTTGTTGTTCTTCCGGCAGTTAAAAACCAAAACAGTCTTTTTTCTGTTTTTCTCTTAGGAGCCTTGTTTGGTTTGGTTGCCTACGGGACATATGACCTAACGAACCAGGCTACTTTAAAAAACTGGCCCTTAATCGTGACCCTAGTTGATTTAACCTGGGGGGCAATGCTTTCGGGGTCAATTTCTTTATTGACAACAGTTATCCTTAAGTCGTGGGAGTAAAACATTATTAAATTTACTTCTTATGTTAAAATCACTTGCAGCAGATCATTTGACGATAATTAAAAAATGAATTTATGGCGTTAAGAGAAACTTTACAGCTTGGAGATCCGAGATTGAAATCTCCAAATAAACCTGTTGAAAATTTTAATGATCCTGTTATAAAGCAGGTGATTGAGGATTTAACGGAGTCAATGCGGGCGGGGGGATTGATTGGAATGGCAGCACCTCAAACTGGAGAGAATTATATGGTATTTGTGACAGAGCCTCGAGAGACGAAATTTAGACCGGCTGCCCAAGCAGACGAATTAAGAGTTTATATCAATCCAATAATGGTGGAAGTGTCTTTAGAGGAAGTGATTATCTATGAAGGTTGTGGTTGTGTTGCAAATGTGCAGGATTTTGGTCCGGTTATTTTTGGTCCGGTAAAAAGACCAAAAGAGATAACAATTGAGGCATATGACCAAAATGGCAGAAAGTTTCGTTTGAGATGTAACGGTATTTTAGCCAGAGTAATCCAGCACGAATATGACCATTTATGGGGAATTGAATTTGTCGAAAAGATTTTTGATTACGGAAGATTAGTAAGTCTCCCTTTTTATGTAGCAAACATAAAGAATTCCCAAGAGCAGGTTGAAGCTTCGTTGGTTACCATAAAAGAATATCAATCCTTTTGAAATTATAGGGGATATTGACAAATTGTACAATTTGTAATATTGTGTCAGTTATAGGAGATAAAAATATGCTACAAGTAATTACGACCGCCAATGCCAGAAACAATTTTTCTAACCTTTTAGGCGAGGTTTATTATGGCGGAAAAAAATATTTAATCCAAAAATTGGGAAAACCGTTTGCGGTTTTGCTTAATGTGGAGGAGTATAAGAAACTAGAAGAATTAAGAGAATCTTTATTTAAGGAAATTGCCGCAAATAGAAACAAAAACGAGAATATTCCTCTTAAAGAAGTTGAAACAGACGTTGAGGAAGCGGTAACGGCAGTTAGAAGCAGATAAAACAAGTATGATTAAGGCGGTAATTGATACCAATATTTTGGTAAGCGGTTTGATTTCTCCGAAAGCCAGTCCGGCAAAAATTATCTCTCTTTGGCACGAGCGAAAACTTGTCCTCGTTATTTCCGAAGAAATTCTTAAAGAAGTTGAAAGAGTTTTGTTTTATCCGAAAATATTTACCAAATATCATTTAGATAAAAATTCAATTGACAAATATGTAAAAATATTCAAGGCTTTTTCTGAGGTTGTTAAACCAAAGGTAAAAATAAAACTGGTTAAAACCGATGAAAGTGATAATAAATTTATTGAAGCGGCTTTGGTAGCAGGCGCAGGCTATATTGTCAGCGGGGATAAACACCTTTTAGAAATCAAAGAATTTCAGGGAATTAAAGTTATTAAGGCAGATGAATTCCTGAAATTAATTTAAAAAAATGGATCAAATTGAAGAAATTAGATCAAAAATAGACATTGTCCAGCTGATATCTGAGTTTTTGCCTTTAAAAAAAGCCGGCCGTAATTTTAAGGGTTTATGTCCGTTTCACAATGAAAAAACCCCGTCTTTTGTGGTCTCGCCCGAAAGACAGATTTGGCATTGTTTTGGCCGTCAAAAGGGCAGTGACGTGTTTGGTTTTTTGATGGAAATGGAACGGGTGGAATTTGGGGAGGCGCTTAGAATTTTGGCTAAAAAGGCGGGAGTGACTTTACAAAGTTACCGGCCAACGCAATCCGAATCGGAGAAGGAAAAACTTTTTGAAATAAACCACTTGGCGTCTGAATTTTTTCATTATCTTCTTTTAAATCATCAGATTGGTAAAAAAGCCCTGGATTATATCCTCCAGCGGGGGATAACCAAACAGTCTTTGGAACAATTTAGAGTCGGTTACAGTCCGCCGATGTGGGACGGCCTGCAGAAATTTTTGGTTGGTAAAAAAAACTATAAAGCCGAGGAAATAGAAAAAGCAGGCTTAATAATTAAAAGTGACAAGAACCCTACAAGCTACAAGTTACAAGCTAATTACTATGACCGTTTCCGCGACCGGTTAATGTTTCCTTTATTTGACCATAGGGAAAATGTGGCCGGCTTTGCCGGCAGAGTGCTTGACCCGACAATTAAAGAAGCAAAATATGTCAATACGCCGGAAACACTTGTTTATCACAAAAGCGAACTGCTTTACCCTTTACAAATAACTAAAGAAGACATTAAAAAAGAAAACAAGGCCGTAGTGGTTGAAGGGGAAATTGACGCCATTTCTTCGTATCAGATCGGGGTTAAAAACGTGGTTGCCATTAAAGGTTCGGCTCTGACTGAACCCCAGTCGCGGTTATTAAAAAGATTTACCGAAAATTTGGTTTTGTCTTTGGATTCTGACGCTGCGGGAGATATGGCGAGCCGTCGGGGAATAGAAATTGCCGACAACCTGGGTCTTAACCTTAGAGTTGTTGTTTTGGAAAAATACAAAGATCCGGACGAGGCTGCTCAAAAAGAGCCGGAATATCTTAAAAAAATGATCGAGGAAGCAGAAAATGTCTATGATTTCTATATTAACTCCGCTTTTAAACGCCACGGCGGTAAAACCGCCGAGGAAAAAAAGAAAATCGGCTCTGAGCTGATTCCCGTCTTGGCCAAAGTAGAGGACGAAATCGTCAAAGACGTTTATATTAAAAAACTGGCCGAAAGATTGGGTGTTAATGAGGAATCAATAATTATCCAGATTGAAAAATTTAAAACAAAAACCCCGCCAATAATAAAACAAGCAGAAGAGCCTGTTTTACAAAAAACAAGAAGGGATCTTATAGAAGGCTATTTCTTGTCTTTAATCTTTCAAACAAAAAAAGTGAAAATTTTAACCGAAGAGGAGCAAAAGTTACTTTTTAAGACACCAGTTTACGTCAAACTAATTGAAAAACTGCTTGCTTATCTATCGGAAAAGAAAAAATATTCCAGCCAATTTTTCTTTAAAGTACTGCCAGCGGAATTAAGAGAAGCTTTTGACAAGTTGTATTTAGTTGATTTCGGCAAAGGGATTGAAGATGACAGGTGGGTGGAAAAAGAAATAAAAGAAACCAAAAACAAACTTGAGATAATTGGGGTTAAAGAAGAAATTCAGGCTGTTTGTCAAAAATTAAAACAACTGTTGGA
>Ga0210018_1001230_pt1 | contig 13440 bp, 16 predicted proteins | sample CryGeyCG2014_010_2_FD_183967 | JGI IMG/M metagenome (GOLD analysis project Ga0210018, IMG submission 183967) | Groundwater microbial communities from aquifer - Crystal Geyser CG09_land_8/20/14_0.10 (SPAdes) (version 2) | ecosystem: Environmental > Aquatic > Deep subsurface > Groundwater | place...
ATCATCGAGGACTAGAGGTCAATGATCAAGTCACTCGTTTATTTAAAAAACTAACTAAGTTTAGTGGTAAAAAGAGGGACTAACCCTATATTATATCTTATAACCACAGAAATGTCAAGCCCCTGTCCTAGACAGCCCCTTGATGATTCCCTCGTCATTCTGAACCCGCCAAAGGCGGAGAAGAATCCCATTCCCTCGTCATTCTGAACCTGCCAACCGGCGGATTTATCTGAATGGTGGGCATGGAAGCCCACCCTACGCGACAACGTAAAGGGAAAGAATCTCCTTCGGATGGGATCCTTCGTCCCGCCAAGGGCGGGACTCAGGATGACGAAAGGACTTGATTCCGAAGAGGATGACGAGAGTGGTTTCTTCGTCATTCTGAAGGAGCGAATAGCGACTGAAGAATCAACTTAGATTCTGTCTTTTTCCTGATTCCGAATGAGATCCTTCGTCCCGCCAAAGGTGGGACAAGCTATGCCTCAGGATGACGGAGGATTAGCCGTCATTCCGGCAATGCCAAGACCCGGCCCCGCCATGGCGGGGCCGGGTCTTGATGATTCCCACTACTTGCATTAACTTTTTTTATCCATTATGCTGTGCGTATATGATCAATAAAATCATTTCTTGGATCAAAAGCAACAAGTTCGCCACTATGCTTATTTTGGTAGTTGCTTATTTGTTATTCCGTTCTTCCCGTTACAACCCTTTACTGTTAAGCAGTTCTTACAACACTAATTATTTGGAAGGCGCTCTCTCTGATATTTCTTCCAGAAATATCGGCGTGATGGCGCCGGTGTCCTCCGGTGTTTCTCGTGAAAGCCCTCCCGCGCCAGAAGCAACCGACCGTTTAGTGGTCAAAAATTCCAATCTATCCCTGCAAGTTAAAGATGTAGCTGATTCAATGAATAAGATTCAAGCGACCGCGGAAGGCTTTGGGGGTTACTTAGTTTCTTCTTCCCTTAGCCGTCCTTTAGAGTCGTCTACCGGCAACATTACCGTGCGGGTGCCGGTAACTAGTTTAGATCAGGCCTTATCTGCTTACCGTTCCCTGGCGGTTAAAGTGGTATCGGAAAATCTTTATGGCCATGATGTGACTGATCAATATGTTGATCTTGATGCTCGTTTGGCCACTTACTACAAAACCAAAGAAAAATTTGAGCAGATTCTGGATAGAGCGGTTACAGTTGAGGACTCGCTGAATGTTACTCGGGAACTAATAAACCTACAATCCAATATTGACAACCTGCTTGGGCAAAAGTTGTACTTGGAAAAGACCGCTCAAAATAGCTTAATTACTGTTTACCTTTCTACCGATGAATACGCTCTTCCTTGGACTCCCGATCAGCCTTGGCGGCCGGTAGTTATCTTTAAGCAGGCTGTTCGTTCGCTGGTAGTTACCTTCCGTTCCTTGGGGACAAAAGTAATATGGCTGGCGGTGTATTCAATTATTTGGGTGCCGGTTCTGCTTATTGTTCGATTTGTTTGGCGCCGGCTCAGCCGCCCACAAACAAAGGTTTAACTTTTGCGGTAACTGGCTTGACACAATATTGGCGGCTGTTATACTAGCAACCGATCGTTAAATTAGGGTTTGGGAGTTCCTTCTGGCTTATTGCGTCTTTAGCCTTCCCAAACCGGCGTAAAAGAAGGGCGTTCTTGATAAAGCAGGGCGTCCTTTTGGCCGCCTTTTATTTTTTATGTCCGAGTCTCAAACAAAAAAAGAAATTACTCCGGTACAGATCAGGGAAATTATTCCCACCATGGAGCAGTTGTTGGAAGCTGGTGTTCACTTTGGCCACCAATCCCGCCGTTGGAATCCGAAAATGGCCGAATTCATTTACAAAAAGCAGAATCAACTGCACTTGATTGACTTGGCCAAAACTTACGAGTGTTTAGCTAGAGCGTGCTTATTCTTGGCAAATTCCGCGGCGCAGGGTAAAAAGATTGTTTTGGTTGGTACTAAGCGGCAGGCAAGCGCGATTGTTCGCCGAGAGGCTTCTTTGGGAAGTATTCACTATGTGGATCGTCGCTGGCTGGGCGGGTTTTTGACTAATTTTGACACCCTAAAACATCTGCTAGTTAGGTATAACGAGCTGGAAGCGGATTTGAAAGAAGGCAAGTATGATCATTACACAAAAAGAGAGCGCTTGGAGCTAGAGAGGGAAATAAATAAATTGGAAGAAAAAGTAGGCGGGGTGCGTAGTTTAGACAGGGCGGTGGAGTTGGTGGTGCTGATTGATCCCAGAAGGGAAAAAACCGCTGTTCGTGAAGCGAGACGTTGCGGAGTACCTATTGTCGCCTTAATCGATACCAACAGCGATCCGACTTTGATTGATTATCCGGTGCCAGGTAATGATGATGCTATCAGTTCAATTACTTTGATTTTAGCGACTTTGGTTGATAGTATTTTACTTGGCTTGGGTTTCAATCTATCAAAAATTAAGGAACTGCGAGCCCAGGTTAAAGATGTTCCTTTGGCTGTTTCTCCAAAAAGATCGGCAAGAGTATCCAAACCATCTTTGAGCAAGGAGACAAAAAGAACCGTGCCGGCCAAGATTAAAGAAGAGAACATTTCTTTGGAGTCTTTGGGTCTTTCTACCAGAGCCTTTAATGCCTTAAATAAGGCTGGTTACACTACTGTTAAAAAAGTAATTAAGCTGTCGCCCGAACAGCTTGCCGAAGTTAAAGGTTTGGGGGAAAAAACTATTAAAGAGATAACGCGGGCCATAAAAAAATTGATTAAATAAAGTTAAATCTACACTATGTCAATTTCCTTGGACGATTTAAAAGTTTTACGGGCGCAGACGGGCGCTGGTGTTTTGGCTTGCCGATCTGCTTTGGAGGAGTCTGATGGCGACATGGAGCAGGCAATCGCTATCCTTAAAGTCAAAGGTTTAGAAAAAGCGGCCGAAAAGTCAGATCGTGAGATTAGGGACGGTTTGGTGGTTTCTTATATTCATAGTGGCGGCAAGATTGGGTCCTTGGTAAAATTAGGCTGCGAGACTGATTTTGTGGCCCGTATGGACGAGTTTAAAGAGTTGGCAACAAACATTGCCCAACAAGCAGCGGCAATGGCGCCCTCGTCTGTGGATGAGTTGCTAGAACAGTCATACATTCGTGATCCCAGCAAAACGGTTGGTGATTTGGTTACCGATTTGGTGGCTAAAGTAAAGGAAAACATTGTTTTGGTTGACTATTATCGTTTGGAAGTTTAAATATTTTTAAAATTTCCCAAAACTTTATGCCACATCAGGCTGTCTCTGATCTGCAAGTTCGCATTGGTAAGGCGCTAGAAATTTTTTCCCAACAATTGTCCGAAATTAGAACCTCCCGCGCTAGTCCGGTTATGTTAGATGGCGTTAGGGTGGAGGCGTATCCCGGTACGCCGCCCATGCCGTTGGTAGAGCTTGCTTCTGTTTCGGTATCGGACCCCACGTTACTTTTGGTTAAGCCATGGGATCCGTCGATAAAGGACAAAATTGCCAAAGCAATTGAACTGGCTAATCTTGGCCTTTCCGCAGTTGTGGAGGGTAATGCTATTCGTGTTCCTGTTCCCCCTTTGAGCCAAGAACGCCGTAAGGAGTTTGGCAAGCTTGTCGTTTTGCGTGCTAACGAGGTTCGAGAATCAATCCGATCGTCTCGTCACGAATCAATGGATATTTTGGAGCAGGAGAAGCAATCCGGCAAATTACCGGAAGATGACTATTTTAGATGTAAAAAGGAGGCGCAGGATATTGTTGACAGATCAAATGAAAAAATAAAAGACCTGTCCGAGCGAAAAGAGCAAGAGTTACTGCAGGTTTAGTTGTTACTATGCTTCTTTCAATCCTTATATTTCTTGCTGTTTTATCGCTAGTTGTTTTTTTTCATGAACTTGGTCACTTTATTGCCGCTAAAAGGTTGGGAGTGGCGGTTGAGGAATTTGGTTTTGGCTACCCGCCGCGCCTGTTTGGAAAAAAGATAGGAAGCACCGTATATTCTGTTAACTTAATTCCTCTTGGCGGGTTTGTTCGCTTAAAAGGGGAAAACGCGGAAATAGCTGGATTGGGCGATTCGGATAGTTTTAGTATTAAATCTCCATATAAAAGAGTAGTGATTTTAATCTCTGGAGTCTTAGGAAACATAATTTTAACTTGGTTGATCTTTTCCCTTTTGCTAATAGTGGGTCTGCCGGTACTAGAAGATAGGGTGCATCTAGAAAAAACTTTCCCTAATTCAGTTGCCCAACAGGCTGGTTTGTTGCCGGGGGATATTATTGTAAGCTTGGATCAAAATAAAGTGTTTTGGGCAGACGAGCTGATTAATTACATCCAAGTTCATCAAGGTCAGCCGGTGGTTGTGACGGTTCTCCGAAACGGTCAGTTGATGGATTTTGTGGCGACTCCCAATCCGCTTTTAGGTGTGGAGATTAGCAATTCTATTATCCGCCATGTTTCCTGGTGGCAGGCTCCTTTTGAAGGGGCGCGCGAAACGATAAATCTTTGTTCTGCCATGTTAGCTGGTCTTTTTAAGATCGTGACTGGCTTGTTTAGGCACGAAGCGGTGGGGGAGTCGTTATCCGGTCCGGTAGGAATTTTTAAGTTGACCGAGTTTTACGGCTCTTTGGGCTGGCGTTATCTTATGCAGTTTGTCGGTTTGCTAAGCGCTAATCTTGCTCTTGTCAACCTTTTGCCTATTCCCGCTTTGGACGGCGGCCGATTGGTATTTGTTTTTTATGAAATAGCCGCCAAAAGACGCCCGTCGGTTCGTTTTGAGCGGTTTGTCCACACGTTTGGTTTTATATTGTTACTGATTTTTCTTGTTTTTATAAGCTTTCAGGATATAAAAAGATTTTTTTAGCATTCTTCGCTTCTCGGCAGTCTAAACTCCTTTTTGCCATTAGTTTTTCCCGCAACCATCAAAAGTATATTTTTTTGCTAGGTTGCGCCGTCCTTTTTTTGCCTTTACACTTAAGTTGTTTATGAACGACTGTCTTTTTTGTGATATAATAGCCGGACGAGTTTTAAGCGATAAGTTATTGGAAACAGATGACTTTGTAGTTATCAATAACAAATACCCCAAAGCGCCGGTTCATCTGCTGGTTTTGCCAAAAAAACATTTGGAGAAAACGCAAACAATCGCCGGTGGGGAGCCAGATTTTTGGAATAGAATGATGGCGGCGGTTTGGGAAGCGATCAAAGCTGCCGGTTTAGACAAAACCGGTTACAAGTTAGTCAACAACGGCGCTGGCTATAACCACTTTTCCCATGAACATATGCATATCATGGGTGGGGATGTTTCCTTGGCTGGCGGCGAATAAGTTTTTAATTTTTAACAGTTGAGGAGGTGTTTTATTTTGCGTTGGATAAATAAAATGTAGTTTATGGCCAAAATTAAAGTTGGGCCGGATGAGAATTTTACTCAAGCTTTGCGGAGGTTTAACCGTTTGGTTAAGGAAGAAGGCATTTTGGATGAATTAAAAGAGCGGCAGTATTATATGAAGCCGTCTATGATTAAAAAAGACAAAATGAAGGAACTTAAAAACAAGTTCAATCAATTGCGCCGCAAAAGCCGAAACAGCAAGTATTAAAATTAGTTTCATCGGTTTATGTTTGAACAATTAAATGATGATTTAAAATCTGCCCTAAAGGCTGGCAACCGTGTTAAGGTGGCGGTATTAAGGCTTGTCTTGGCTGCTTGCAAGGAAAAACGGATTGCCAAAAAGTCCGATTTGAACGATGAAGATATTTTGGCGGTTTTGTCCAAACAAGCCAAGCAGCGGCGAGAATCAATCACCGCTTATCAACAGGTCAACCGGCCGGATTTAGCAGCTTGCGAGGAGGCGGAGTTGGCGATTATCCAATCTTATTTGCCCAGCCAGTTGAGTCCAAGCGAACTAGACTCTTTGGTGGACGAGGCGATTCAGTCAGTTTCGGCCGGCTCTATCAAGCAGATGGGGGAGGTAATGGCGTATCTCTCACCTAAAATTAAAGGCCGCGCTGATGGCGGGGCGGTTAGCCAATTGGTTAAACAAAAACTTACTTAGCTACGGACCTGTCATTGGACAACATAGTTTAAAAGTATGTAATTTGTCATTCCGAATTTATTTCGGAATCTCCTTAGGCATTAGATCCTGAAACAAGTTCAGGATGACAAGGTCGCATAGGCTTGAATGCTGTTGTCTAATCCTGAGGAGCGTCCCGCCTTTGGCGGGACGAAGGATCTCTTCCGAAGGGGATTCTTCACCCGCCTGCGGCGGGTTCAGAATGACGAGGAAATTCTGGATTGCCTGTTACATACCGGCCATGTTCTTCCAAGAGTGGGTTAAGAGTCATCCTAAACAATATGCTAAAATCAGAAAAACTTAATTTAACAAAGTGTATTGGAGGTAGTGGACCAGGATCAGTCAAAATTACTCTTACCTGGGTTGGCGATAAAATTTCCCATCAATTAAACAAAAAATATCTTAGTCGCGATTATCCAACCGATGTGCTATCCTTTAATTTGGATCAACCAGTCGGGGATGGAACTTACTTGTTGGGAGAAATTGTGGTTAATCTAGATCAAGCCAAACGTCAGGCCGGTCAGTACAATCACGACTGGCGCCATGAGGTGGCGGAGCTGGTGGAGCACGGTGTTTTGCATTTGCTTGGTGTGCACCATGAAGGAGATGGGGGCTAGTTACTAGGAGCCCTCCTCTTCGGCGGGTAAACTGGGGGCTGGGAGCTGGGAGCTAGTTACTGGTCACTGGTTGCTGGTTGCTGGCAGCTAGGGACTGGTAATTAGTTACTGGTTGCTGGTTACGGCCAAGTTGCAAGCACTAACTTCTAAATCCTAAATTCAAATATCTAGATTTTAAACACCTGCCTGTAGACATCGCCGTTTAAAAGTATGTAGTTTGTCATTATGACAAAATTCCATAGGTTTAAATGTCGTTCTCTATGCCGACAGGCAGGATATCAAAATTCAAATTTTTCTAAATTCAAAAGACAGGTGTTTAGTATTTAGGATTTTGAATTTAGAGTTTTAAATATTTATAATTTATTTGTAATCAGTAACTTTAATATCACCTTAGCAATATTTAATTTACCATTCTTCTATGTCTGAACAAATTCTTTACCATGTGGATGAAAATGACCAGGAAATTGGCCAGATTAGCCGGTTGGCAGCCAATAGCAACCCAGATATTATCCATCGGGCAGTTGGGATTTTTGTCTACGATCACAACGGGGATTTACTAATCCAAAAACGCTCTTCTTTAAAAGATACCTTTCCTGATTGCTGGGATATCAGTTTGAGCGGCCATGTTAGTTACGGTGACAGTTATCTTCAAGCGGCGGTCAAGGATATCCAGGAAGAACTTGGTTTGGTTGTGCCGGAGGCTGATTTGCTGGAGTTGGGAAAAGTATTAGTTAAACTGCCTTGGGAAAATGAATGGCGGGTGATTTACCGCTACAGTTTGCCGGAGGGAATGACTGTTAATTTTCCTTTGGAGGAGACAAGCGAAATTAAGTTTGTAACTCTTAGCGAGGTTAAGGAGATGTTGGAAAATCCAGACATTAAATGGAGCGACAAAGCCCGCCAGCTGCTGGGGCATTTTGTGAGGGAGTGAGCTGGTGACTAGGAGCCCTCCTCTTCGGCGGGTAAACTGGGGGCTGATTCAAATTTTTCTAAATTCAAAACAAGAAAGATAATAATGTTTTGATATTTGAATTTTGAACATTTGAATTCCTGCCTGTCGGCAGACAGGTGTTTAGTATTTAGTATTTTGATATTAGAATTTATTTGGAACTTGTAATTTGTTATTTGCAATTTTTGTTGTTTTTATGTTCCTCTTGTTGTTTTTATGTTCCTCCTCGTTGGTCTCGGTAATCCTGATTTAAAATATCAACACACTCGTCACAATGCAGGATCTTTATTTGTTGATTGGTTAGCCGATGAGTTGAAAGTTTCTGGTGGGTGGGAATTAAAAAAACCTCTTCTTTCTCGAATTACTTCCCACCTCTCGTCTCCCACCCCCCACCTCTATCTGGCAAGGCCAGATGTTTTTATGAACAATTCCGGTCGGGCGGTTGCCAAATTAGTTAAGCATTTTAAAGTGAGTTTAAAATATTTGCTTATTGTCCACGATGATCTGGATATTCCTTTTGGCCAGTTTCGTTTGCAATTTGATCGGGGAGCGGCTGGGCATCACGGAGTGGAGTCAATAATTGCCCATCTAGGTAGTCAGGATTTTTGGCGGTTACGGATCGGTATTTCTCCAAGCCACCTCGTCGTCTCCCCGGAAGAATTCGTCTTGTCAAAATTTACCATGCCGGAATTGGAGCTTTTACCTAGCCTTTTTGGTGATTGCTGGGCGGAGTGGGAGAGGGTAAACTAGTAACTGGTCACTGGCGACTGGAGATAAATAGAGCGGGGGTACAGATCTGGTAAGTTACTATTTTGTAAATCTCTATAATTTTTTGATAACTTGAGTTATTAGTTAATAGTTTTATTAATTTATTTATCAAAAGAATCTATGTCAGAGAAAGAAACATTGTGTCAGTCTTCAGGTAAGGAGGAGGAAGGTAGATTGCTGTCAGTAGTTGAGTATGTATCATTAATCGCTAGTCAGCAAAGTGCGAGGGAGGAGAAAGATCGGTTGCTTGGAGAATATGCAGCAGAAAAAACGGAGAAGGCAAAGTTAGCGTCTAACGAGGCTAACGGACGCTACCGCTCTATTAGCACCAAAATTGAAGAGACAGACGCCCTTCTTGTTGAGCGAGGTGCTGTTCCTTATGGTGATGCTATGGTAATGCTAGAGCTTGTAGAAACTAATAAAGGTACTAATGCTTTAAAAGTTGGTGCTGTTTACGATAAAAAAAGAGGGTTTGGAGGGTCCAATGTTGTAAAAGGGACCGTTTATGCTTCTGATTTGAGAAATGCTCCTGCTGGATTTAGGGAGGCGGTTCTTGTTCGTTATGATATTGCGGACAATGGTGCCCTATGTCCTAAAACTTCTGAAAGTAAATAATGAAGGAGGCCGGGCATTGATCTGTTCAAATATCATTTCCAACCCCTCGCTTCCATCTGTTATACTAGAACTGTTTGTCCCCGAATAATGTTTTTTTGGGTTTAAATATTCCATTTCATGTTTTACTCAAAGTATCGCCCCCAGCAATTTAAAGATTTAATCGGCGCGGAAACCATTGTCAAAACTTTAAAAAAGTCTTTGGCAGAAGGTAAGTTTGGCCACGCCTATTTTTTTAGCGGTCCGCGCGGCTCCGGTAAAACCACTACCGCTCGGCTTTTAGCGAAAGCGCTTAACTGTTTAAACCTCGGTTCTGACGGAGAGCCGTGTGATCAATGTTCTTCCTGCGAAGCGATCAAAAAAGGCAATTTTCTTGATGTTATGGAAATAGACGCCGCCTCTAATCGCGGCATTGACGATATTCGGGATTTACGGGAAAAAGTTAAATTAGCGTCGGCGCAGGGTAAATACAAGGTTTACATAATTGATGAGGTGCATATGCTAACCAAAGAGGCTTTTAACGCCTTGCTCAAGACGCTTGAAGAACCGCCGGCGCATGTGGTTTTTGTTTTGTGCACTACCGAGCCGCGCAAGGTGCCAGAAACAATTCGTTCCCGTTGCCAAAAGTTTGGCTTTAAAAGAGCTGGCCGGGTTGATCTGATCCGTCAATTGCAGTTGATCGTTGATCAGGAAGATGTGGTGGTGGCCCAAGAGGATTTGGGGCGGATTGTAGACGCTTCCGACGGCGGATTTAGAGACGCGGAAAATTTGTTGGAGCAGTTGATAGTGGGCGGTTTATCTATCAGCGAGTTGTTGGGGGGTTCGCAAACCGATTCTTTAGAATTTGTTAAGCATTTGATTGACCTTGATTTGGGGGGATGTTTTAATTTGATTGATGATTTATTCAGCTCCGGCGCCAGTCTGGAAGTTTTTGCTCAAGATTGCGTGGAAACATTGCGTCAAATAATGCTTGTTTCCGGCGGGGTAGGGGAGGAGCTGGTGGAAACTACTCGAGAGCGGTATCAGCAATTAAAAGAACTATCCCTCAAACTAAAACCAAGTGACCTGCGGCAGTTGCTTGATCTTTTCTTGGAAGCGCTGCCAAGATTCGCCCGTTCACCTATTGTTCAGCTGCCGTTGGAATTATTGGCTTCTACCTATATTAGCCCTAAAAGTATTTCCCCCACTTTTATAAATAATTCTTTACCGCTCGTACCTGACGACCGTCTCTCCGATTCAGCTAAGCCAGTTAGGATTAAGGCTAGCTTACCCGTAGAGAAGCCCAAGTCGCGTGGAGAAGAGTTGGTGGAGGATTCATCGGCGGCCGGCGATCCGAGACGAATTGATTGGACTCAAGAAAACGGTGATTCAAACATAACTTTGGAATTGATTTGCCGGTTGTGGGAGGAATTCTTGGAAAAAGTTCGTCCTCATAATCACTCTTTGCGAGCTCTGCTTTCCTCCTCCCGTCCCAAAGAATGTCTGGAGGGAGGGGTGGTGGTGTTAGAGATGTTTTATCAGTTTCATTTGGAAAAGGTTAAAGAACCCAAAAACATGGAAATATTGGAAAAAGTTTTGGCGGAGGTGACTAAGCGGCCTGTTAAAATTAAATGTGTATTGGGAGATAGGAGCACCAAACCAGCTATTTCGGTGGCAATGGTAAATTCAAAAGTAACTGATTCATCTCCGGCTGATTTACAAAATGAAGTTGAATTGCTAGCCAAAAAAGCTAGGGCAGTGTTCGGGGAGCTAGGGGCTGGTTACTAGGAGCTGGGGGCTGGTCACTGGGAGCTAGCTACAGTCAAATTCTAAATAATTTAAACTCTAAGCACTAAATACTAATTTAGATATTTGAATTTAGAGTTTTAGATATTAAGATTTATTTAGTATTTAGTGCTTAGAACTTGGCTGTAGCTAGCCACCAGCCACTAGTTACTGGCTCTCCTATGCAAATACCCAAGCCAATCCAAAACGCGATAGACGCTTTTGAACGATTGCCAGGGATTGGTCCTAAGACCGCCCAAAGGCTGGTTTTTTATCTGTTGCGCTTGCCCCAAGAGCAGTTAGATTTTTTCTCCCTAGCAGTGGGTAATTTAAAGCGGCAGACTGTCTTGTGTCATCAATGTTTTAGAGTTGGAGAGACTGATCCTTGCGAAGTTTGCGGCGACCCCCAACGTGAGCGCTCAATCATTTGCGTGGTAGAAGAGCCGCTTGACGCGATGGCGTTGGATAAAGCTGGTTACAATGGTTTGTACCATGTTTTGCATGGTGTTCTCTCTCCTCTAAATAATATTGGTCCGGAGGATCTGTATTTAAAGGAACTGCGTCCGCGCGTGGAATCAGGTGCTATCAAGGAGGTGATTTTGGCAACTAATCCGACTATGGAGGGGGACTCAACCGCTATGTATATCAAGCGTTTGCTTGATGGGTTGCCAGTCAAGATTAGCCGTCTTGGTCGAGGTCTTCCCGTTGGCGGGGATTTGGAATACGCTGACGCTACGACCCTCAAAAGAAGTTTGGAGGGGAGAGGGGAGATTTAAAATGGTATTGATTACCCCTTGCTTTCCTTAATTTAATTCCTTAATATTATATGGAATTGATTTTTCGTTTTTATGAATTTTTCCACCAAGTCCGAGTATGGCTTGCGCGCGTTAACGATTTTGGCTAGGCAGTACGGTAAAGGTCCTTACTCTTTAGCGGATATCGCTAAAACAGAAGAGGTGTCCCTTCCTTATTTAGAGAGGCTTTTTGCCAAGTTGCGCTCTGCCGATATTGTGGAAAGTACCAGGGGGGCGCAGGGGGGTTATCAACTTTCTCGCTCTCCAGAGCTAATCAATATTTATGAAGTGGTCAGGACCCTTGACGGATATCTTGTACCGGCAGTATGTGTTTTTGAAACTGGGCCGGTAATTGGGCAATGCAAACGAGTGCAAAATTGCCGCTTGAGGGGAGTTTGGAGGAAAGTGCAAGATCGATTAGAAAAGACCTTGCGGGAGATAACACTAATGGATTTAGTGGAAAAAAAGCCGGTGGCTAAGAAAAAAATATTACCAAAGGCTAAGAGATAGCTATTTTTACCTTGATTATTTATTTGTATTAATATGGTCTATTTTGATAATGCCGCTACTACCGCTGTTAGTGAGCTCGCTCTAAAAGAGATGTCGCCTTATTTTAGCCAGAAGTATGGTAATGCTTCTTCTCTGCACCAATACGGTCAAGAAGCTTCTCAAGCGTTGTCTAAAGCTCGTCAGACCGTTACTCAAATACTGGGAGCTAAACCTTCGGAAATTTTCTTTACCGGCGGGGCCTCCGAGTCCAATAACTGGATGATCAAGGGGGTAGTTGAAGCCGCTTCTTCGCTTCTTCCTGCGGGAGCAAAGCCTCACCTAATCGTTTCTCCAATCGAACATCACTGTGTTTTAGATACTGCCGAATATCTTGAACAATCCGGTCAAGCTCAGGTGAGTTGGCTGTCGGTTGATTCTGCCGGCTTGGTTGGTCCTAGAGATATCATTTCGCTTATTCAAGACAATACTGTTTTGGTATCAGTAATGTATGTGAATAATGAGATTGGGACTATTGAACCAATTGCGGAAATAGGGGCGGCACTGCGAGAGTATAATTCACAAAATCGTTCTGTTTCACCTCTCACATCCCATCTCCCACTTCCCATAGCTTTTCATACCGATGCGGTGCAGGCAGTGCAGTATCTTGATTGTCGCGTTGACCGGTTGGGCGTTGACGCGTTATCCCTCTCGGCCCACAAGTTCCATGGCCCCAAGGGTGTGGGAATTGCCTTTATTCGCCAAGGCACGAAAATCGCTAGGTTTATTCACGGCGGAGCGCAGGAGGCAAACCAGCGCGCCGGTACCGAAAATGTCTCCGGAATCGTTGGTTTGGAAGCGGCTTTACTTGAGGCGGCGAATAATCGCCAGAAAAATTTTGAGCATGTCAGCCAATTGCAAAAGAGTTTGATTGACCAGGTTTTACGGATAGACAATGTTCAACTTACCGGCCCATTGCCTGGCCGGCATCGCGTTCCTCACATTGCCAGTTTTGTGGTCTCTGGCGTAGATGGAGAGGCTTTGCTTTTGCGTTTGGACAGCGAGGGTTTTGCCGTTTCTTCCGGTTCTGCCTGTACTTCCGCTTCGCTTGATCCTTCTCATGTTTTGCTGGCGATTGGGGTGGGAGAGGCCGAATCTCACGGCTCGATTCGTGTCAGTCTTTCCTCATATAATACTCAAGAGGAAGTTGATCAATTTGTTGTTGCTTTTAAAAAAGTTATCAAAGAGGTGCGCGCGCTGGCGCCTAGGTTTTAAATTCTAATATGAGTATCCAAATTTCTATTTATGTATTCTCAAAAAGTTCTTGATCATTTTCATAATCCGCATAATCACGGGGAGATTTCCTCTCCCAGCGCCAGCGCTCAGGTGGGCAATCCGGTCTGTGGC
>Ga0210018_1001232_pt1 | contig 13437 bp, 16 predicted proteins | sample CryGeyCG2014_010_2_FD_183967 | JGI IMG/M metagenome (GOLD analysis project Ga0210018, IMG submission 183967) | Groundwater microbial communities from aquifer - Crystal Geyser CG09_land_8/20/14_0.10 (SPAdes) (version 2) | ecosystem: Environmental > Aquatic > Deep subsurface > Groundwater | place...
CTTGATTAATACATTTTTACCTAATTCTCGAAGATGCGAATCCCCATTGGCGGTACGGAAGTTAGTAATTTCATGAACATTAAATCCCCTCTCAAACAAAAACTTAACAACCTCATCTGACGGGTATCCAAAAGATCGGCACCCTTGGGGATGAAGTTCCACAAACAACTTTACATTTTCATTTTGTAACAGATTATCCATTCCTTTGAGCACCAATAACTCTGCTCCCTCCACATCAATTTTAACAATTGGGTCGTCTACCTGCTTGCCATAAAGATAATTATCTATGCTAACCGTCATTACCGCAGTCCGGTTTTTGCCTTTAACCGGCAACAAGTCTAACTTTAAACTGGGGTCAGGCCATGGGGTTGCCCGAAAATAAGTAGTTTCTCGCTCAAAGTTAGCCGCCGCCACATTTTCCACGGTCACATTTTGGCATTGGTTTAACCGAAGGTTGTTTTTAAGTAATTCAAAAACATGAGAGTCCATCTCAAAAGCGAATACTCGGCCATAAGGGTGTGATTTTGAAGCTAAACAAGTGTAGTAACCTACATGACTACCAATGTCAATAAAAGTCGCCCGTGGATTTTTCTTTAGTTCCTGAATAATAAACTTTATCGCCCCACCTTCCCGAAACGCTCCGTATTCACAACTAGGAAAAAAGTATCGTTTAGAATAACGGTCCTTGGTGGAAAATTCTAAATCTATTTCACCAATTTTGATTTTGCAGGTGTTGGTATTTTGGTATCGATGGTAAAAAAGAGGGTAAAAAATGTCAGAGTAGATTAGTTTACTTAAACCAGAAAGTCCGAGTTTTAGGGATAAATTTCTTAGTATTTTTATTATCTTCCATCCCATATTGTAGAAAAGGTTATCACGGCTTTCGAACAAAGACCACCCCAGGCGTGGGGTACGAAGTTAAAACTTTATTCCGAAAAACCAAAATTGTTTGAGAAGGTAATGCTAAGCTTTAAGCTCCGCTAACTTGTATCTTTCTTCCTGCGGAACATCCTTATCTTGATAAAAAACACGAACACCAAGCTTATTACAGAATTGTGCCAAATCTCGCTTTGACTGCTTTCCCAAATGAGCGCCTCTCTTCTCCAAAAAATCAGAGATAACTGGGACTTTTTGCAACTTAACGCTTAGTCTTTGGCAGACAACGCCTTCAACTTCCCTCGATCCAACAATCGCATCTAAATAGATAACCTTAGCTTGAATTGTCAAGGTTTGGGTAAAAGAAGCATCTAAAGGCACACCTGAATCTTTAATTAAAGCATATGTCCCACCCTCGTGGGCAACCATTGATAATGCCCGCCCATGCTCAACGGCTACACCTAAAATATCTAGCGCAGAAGGGCCGGTAGCAATTGGGTGGGTGTGTATATCACCAACAAGCAGTTCAAAATCGGTAAACTCAAACACTCCTGATGTTGCGCTTGGTGCGTTTATTCTGTCTGTTAGCTGAATTTCATTAATACTCTTTACTGTAGATACTAGCGCCCCTTCCTCTAAACCAGAGTTTTTAGTATCAGCAACAAGTTTATCAACACATCTACCGATTCTTCTTATATCTAAATGATTTTCGGAATCAAGGTGCTGTTCTAACCAACTACTAAGCTTTTCGGATCGTTTTACTGCTATTTCTCTTGTTTCTTCGTCTACTCTTGTCCTTAACATAACAGAGGGAAATAAACGTCTTAATGTGATGTATCCTTCTGACACTCCGGCTGATACCCTCGAAAATACTTTTCTAGCCATGGCTTCGGGGGCTTATTCGTACTCTACATAGCCGATTTTATTAAGCATCTCAATTTCGCTTACCATTCTTTCCATAAATTATTATATGCGTATAGTCAGTTATTATTCAATTGCCGCAAAGATCAAAACATATTATTTTTAGTATTAACAAAATTCCAGATCTTAACTCTTTACTTGCATAAAACGCTTCGCGTATACTCCAATTAGAGTATGCGATAAAGTTGTTGTTACTACATTTATGTCTTCAGAATCGCCTATGCCTGATGAAGTCGTCCAAGCAGCAAAAGAATTTAATACTGCCCGTGGTGCCGAATTGCCAATTGCCACCCTTCAAACTGAATCAAGCGGCACTCAAGAAAAGGAGATCGCACTTAAACTTAAAATAACGAGCTACGAGTTAATGATAGAGCACTCACTACCCAAAGAACTAACACCGTATGAGCGAGAGACGTTCATGCGAGGACAGATGGAGCACGACATAAAATCCTCTTTTGCTGGGATGGTTTACTCCAGAGCAATAGGACTAGAAAGTTCAACTGACTTAGAATTGTCAAAAGATAAGGCTAAAGCTATGTTAGCAGCCTTTGAAGAAGAAGGCCTAAGCAGTACACTGCCACCCACTCAATTAGAGGCTTTAAAGTGCCGGTGTAATCTACTACTTCTGCGCGAAGACAGGATAAGAGAAATAGAAAGAAAAGATGCCTTTTATAGAGGAAGATTTAATATTATTAAGACGATGGTTGCACAGGATGAAGTACTAGCAGGAACAGTTTTTAACAACACCTGTTTAGAGGCGGTATTTGTAGGAACAAAGCCAGGTTTTACACTAGATACACCACAGGAAGTAGCGGACTTTAAAAGAATACATCCGCAAATTAGAGAAAACCACTTGGGGTTAGAATTAATGGAAGAGCTAGTGTATGATCCGGTTCTTGTTGGCGAAGTAATACAGGACAACCCCGAAGCATTTACACCCTTTGGACACCGGCCAGAAGATACGCTAACGAGAGATAAAATAATAGATCTGGTTACGGCGATAAGACAACGACACTTGCAGGAACTTAGCGCGGGGGATTTATCACAAGAAACCGACGATGCTTTTGGAGCTATACTCGGCATACCTGAACAAGCGAGAAAAGATTACTACAAGTACAAAAGTCTCAAAGCCAGATACGAAGACGCGCGAGGCTCAAAATTCCCTTCCGTTTACGAGCTACACGAATACGCACAACCTGGAACTAGTGACGGCGTCGAATATACACAGTTTTTAGAGACAATGTACAGTACCCCTCTTGGACAGCAGGGTAAAGTTCGAGCGCAAAACCACGAATTATTAGAAAGACTATACAATAGAGGATTAAATCCGCTTGATGGCGATACCCACGAATTGATAGATTTAGAGATTAGCAAAAATCCGGTGCTTCACTATGGTGTTTTCTACATGGTTTACGGCGACGAGACGTACCGAAACAGTACATCAAGAAGAAGAGGTCAAATAATAAACAACGCCATTTATAAATACAAGAATCGGTTGGCAGGCTAGTCTACGGTCTATTATCCCTAAAAATTACTGCTATTTACAAAGAGATTTAATTAAAAATATCCACCAGGCAAAATAACCAACGACCGCTCGCCTGCCTGCCTGTGGCGGGAAGTTAAAACCATATGTGCGACCATCTTCCCAATTAAAAATTAGGTATCGCTATTCATAATTTACCAGAAGGTTTGCTAGTCCTAGAAGCTTCTTTAGCTGATCAACGCCTAGGTCTTACCTTAGCTATAGCGGTAGCTTTACACAATATCCCCGAAGGTATCTCTGTCTCTATCCCAATCTACTATGCTACTAAATCAAAGGCAAAAGCCTTCTTTTATTCGTTGCTCTCCGGACTAACAGAACCGCTCGGCGCTCTAATCGGAGGAATTCTGCTTTACCAATACCTTAATCAAACAATAACTGGCTGCCTACTCTCATTTGCCGCCGGGGTAATGATCTTTATTAGCTTTGACGAGTTACTCCCCACCTCATTCGCCCAAGGTCGAAGACACACTTGCTTAACCGGTTTATTGCTGGGAATGGCTATTATTGCTCCCAGCTTACATCTTGTAAAAATCTAATCTTGACAAAATATTCCTCTAAACTATAATGAATACATATTCATTATTACTCGGTAGGAGGTGATTACAGTATGCCAAGATTAGACAAAACAGGTCCACAAGGAGCGGGCCCAATGACTGGCAGGGGTTTGGGAAGGTGTGGTGGTCTAAGATCAGGGTTAGGAAGATGCTGCGGTTTTGGTCGTGGTTTGGGAAGATATTTTGGGTTTAACGCCCCACAAACCAAAGAGGAAAAAATTAAAGATGTTCAAGAATACAAGAAGTCTTTACAAGAAGAACTAGAAGACGCAGAGAAAGAGTTAAAAGATTTACAGCAATAAGCGGTAAATCCCCGCCTTGTAAAATTGAGTCACACGACAAGACGGGGACTTATTGCTAATATTAAATAAATTATGCCAAGAAACAAAATACCCCGCTGTTTACGGTTCAATCCAAATACTCTCTATTTTAAACCACAAGGAATTCCAATAAGAATGCTTGAGGAGGTTACCTTATTGCCCGACGAGCTGGAGGCATTAAAACTCTACGAGGTTGACAGATTAGAACAAACAACCGCCGCGGAAAAAATGAAGATTTCCCAGCCAACTTTTGCCCGAATATTAGATTCAGCCAATAGAAAAATAGCTGAAGCAATTATCAAAGGCAAAGCAATAAGGATAGAAAAACAAGAAGTAGATTAAGAACAATTATGGATAACGGTAAATCTATACTCCTCGCAATACTCTCCGCAAGCATAATTTCCTGCTGTTTATTACTTCCGTATACACCCAAGGTATCTGCTCAAATACTCAACGAGCCAACTGAGCATGAACAAGATATCAATGAACACAAAGAGGAAGTGCTAGAAGGGGTAATCACAAAAGTTATCGAAGAGCACATTAATCAGCAAGATTTATCCCCTCAACAGTTATACCAAAAATTAGAAGTAGTAGTGACTAAAGGATCGCTTAACGGAGACACTGTTGTCATTGAAAGTGGTAATTTTTCCATGGTTGGTCAACAAAAATATAAGATGGGGGATAAAGTCTTAATAAGTTACAACAAAAATCCAAATGGAGATAGTATCTTTTACATAACCGATTACATAAGAAGAACTCCTTTGCTCTGGCTTTTCTTCATTTTTATCGCCACAGCAATAATAATCGGTCGTTGGCAAGGACTAAGCTCCCTTCTAGGAATGGCTTTTTCTTTTTTAATAATATTTAAACTTATACTTCCTCAAATATATTCCGGAGCAAATCCTATTTTAATTTCTATTCTTGGCGCGCTAGTTATAATCCCTGCTACTTTTATCCTTTCTCATGGGGTAAATAAAAAGACAGGCATCGCTATAATTAGCACAATTATTACCTTGGTTATAACCTGTCTGTTAGCTCATTTTTCTGTTGAGGCAGCGAAACTTACCGGATTTGCTTCAGAGGAGGCCGGGTTTTTACAAGCTTACCGACCAGAAGCGATAAACATAAAAGGATTGCTCTTAGCAGGAATAATCATTGGTGTTCTAGGAATTTTAGACGATATTACAATTTCACAAGCGGCAATAGTTAAACAGTTAAAAGAAACTGATCCAAAACTCAAGATAGAGGATCTTTACACAAAAGCGATGGCAATTGGAAGAGATCATATTGCCTCCATGATAAACACCTTTGTACTTGTTTACGCCGGAGCGGCAATGCCTCTTCTGTTGCTTTTTATTGGAGGTAACAGTCAATTTTCTCAGATTATTAATTATGAGGTAGTTGCCGAAGAAGTAGTTAGAATCTTGACGGGAAGTATTGGATTAATACTGGCAGTTCCCATTACTACTATAATCAGCGCGGTGATCATGGATAAAGCAAACAGCGATACGAAACAATGAAGAAGTTTAAATCCCCAAGAGACCTTTAGTAATTTATGTTGTATTAACGGGATAAAAGCGTGGCTCTCCTTCGCCTCTTTGGAGCTTTGGAGAAGCAAGAAGCGACTAAGTAAAAATTCTCTTTGCTCATTTTTACAAGTCTTTGTCTGGCCTGCCATTCCGTAGTCCCGCCAATGGCGGGACGAAGGATGGCTGGGGGCTCTCCCCATACTTGCTATACACCTATATTATATCATTTTAGGCTTAATAGACATATATGTTGGTATAAGTAGGGGTTTGTTTTGTTATTACGCCTCAATCTAATAAAATCTCAAAATGACTAAAAAATTACGGTTTCAGGAAAATATTTTCTTCTATTTGGATGATTCCTCTATCCCGAAGGATACAAATGGATTAGAGGCAGAATTTACCCATCTTAAAGGAAAACTAAATATGCATGAGGGTTGTCTAGAAAAAGATGGGAGAGTTTTGTCGCTTGGGATTGGTATCTAAAATCTAAGAAGAACTAAAAATCACCAACACGGATGTCTATTAAGCCTATTTTATCTAAAATTCTAGGGCTAATATTCTGCCTTAATAACTTGCTATTGACATTGATAGTGTACCTGCTATAATAGAGCCATCATTAGGGAGAAACGAGCCCACAGCTATGTGCTGTGTGGTGACGTCTCCCGTTTTTTATCGGTCCTTTCCAGTTTAGGTTTATCGTAAATAATAAAGGTTTTATACTCCTGAAATTCTTTTAGAAGAGAGGATTCTGATTTAGTGTTGGGGATAATTATTTGAAGTAATTTATTCTTGCTTGCTAAGTATTTGTGAAGGCAATAAAAGTCACCATCCCCTGAAACAATCACCGCTTTGTCGTAATTATGGTATTCTAATACCGCTGCGTGAAGAACTAGTTCGGCGTCCACATTCCCTTTGGGCTTGCCTTCACCATCTTTAACCGTTGGTTTGTAAGCCAGTTCGTAGCCGTAACTCCTTAATTCTCGGTATAAAGGCTTATTCTGCTTGATATAGCCAATGAATAAGAAGGCTTTCTTTATTCTGAATTTATCGGTTAAATACCGATAGAACTTCTTAAAATCAAGTTCCCATCCTTTGTATATCAGTGTACCTCCTTTATAAATACTTTTCTTGGTCCCTAAATTAAGGTTTTGGCTATCGATGAAGGCAAAAATAATCGGCCGTTTCTTACTGTTGCTCATGGATTAATTTTAACACAGCAGTAGTGTTTGGTCTTAACCTTTAAAATGCTTCCCTCGTGGAGGCTTGTTACTAGAATGAAAAAGCGTGGCTCTCCTTCGCTCCTTCGGAGCTTCGGCGGAGCCAGAAGCGGCTAAGTAAAAATTCTCTTTGCTCATTTTTACAAGTCTTTGTCTGGCCTGCCATTCCGTAGTCCCGCCAATGGCGGGACGAAGGATGGCTGGGTATTGGGGACTGCAATAATTCTCGTTCTCTAAAGTAAACTAAACTTAATATGGTCTTGACAAATAACCACAATAATGGTTACTATTGGAGATATGAATACCATATCAATTTCAGAATTAAAAATTAATCCCACTAACGCGATTAATCAAGCGGCTGACTATCCTGTGGCAATACAAAGTAGAAACACTACTCGTGCCTACCTAATTGGAAAAGAGCTCTACGAAAAGCTGCTATCTTTTGTTGAAGATTTAGTTGATCAGAAAGCTGTTTCCGACACAGATTTTGCTAAAGGCAAAGATTTTGAGAAAGTAGCCAAAGAGCTGGGTATATGAAAATCACTATCTCCCCAAAAGCGGAGAAACAATTAAAGAAATTACCTAAAATCGATCAAATCGCTATTGCTAAGAAGATCCGCTTTATTAGCAATACCGAAGAAGTGGCCGAAGTCATTGGTTTAAAAAACTATCAAAACATATTTAGAATAAGAGTCGGAGATTATCGTCTTGTTTATAAAAAGACAAAGGATAGTCTGTATATTGTGCTAATTGGTCATAGGAAAGACATATACAAATTGGTTGGGCGTTTGTTTATTTAAGAGTTAAGTGTGTTCCTTTCCCATTGGTACTGGAAGAACACCTGTCCGCCTATGGTAAGAAGTTAAAACTTTAGTAACATTTAACTAAGTATTTGTTTGTACAATTCATAACTACTAAGTTGGTGTTTTGTTTTACCAGTTACCTCTCTCAAATGCTTTGCCTCCAATATCTTTTTCCTGGCACTAGCGTTTATACGTTCTTTCAACCACTGAAAGTTGTTATACTCTTTTACCGAAGAAGTTAAGAACCAGATTTCTATTTCCCACTTAATATCCTCAACAGTGGTTTTAAGTACAATGATGTAGCCCTGTGGCCTATTTTCACGTCGAAATTTTACAAAATCGCCATACTCAAATTTCTGAAATTGCCTAAGTTCTATTAATGTTTTAAATGCGTTTAGTGAGACAGCACGAATATCTTCCGCAGTCACCACAATATCAATATCAGCGCTATACATAATATCAAGGGGATAGCTTCCATGAACAAGCACCTCACCGAATTCTTCCAAAGTAGAGACCAAGTTAGTGCTTTCCATAATATAGTCTGCCTGCGTCTTTATTTTATTCGAGAAGGTAGAAAGTGCCTTGTAAGTCACACTAAGATTATACCCCAATTCAAATCCCTAACGGCCTATGGGTAATTCATGTTGTTGTTACGGGATAAGATGTGTGCCATCTTTCGCCTTTCAGGCTTCAGATTGGTCAGAAGCGACTAGAACGAAGTTTCGTCACACTCAACTTTTAAGTCTTATCTGGCCTGCCATTCTGTAGTCCCGCCAATGGCGGGACGAAGGATGGCTGGGTATTGGAGATGAAGTTAAAACCATGGTTTTAGGTACTATGTATCCTTTGCATATTGATTTAACAATATAATCTGCTAATCTATGACCATAATGATGAGAGATGTAAGATCACAGAAAAGAGGAAGAAATGAAATATAGAACCTTAAGCGCCCCTGTTAGCGTTCAGATAGAAGTTACAGAACTGTGTGATAACTGCTGCCGCCACTGCTACAACTCCTTTAGACATCACGATTGCCCTCTTAAAACCCTTTCCTTTGACGAGATTGGCATACTTGTGGAACAATTAGCTTCTGCAAAGGTTTTAAGAGTAGGTATTACAGGCGGTGAACCTTTACTGGTTTGGAACAGAACTAAATATCTTATCGAACGATTGAGAACAAAAGGTATTTATGTTTCAATTAACACCAATTTGACTCATTTTACCCAAGAAATCGGGGAGGAGCTTCTAAGACTTAGCGTAAAAGGAATACTTACCAGTTTAATCTCTGCTGACCGACAGTTGCACGACTGGGTAACCCAAAATGAAGGTAGTTGGGAAAAAACCATCGCTGGTATTAAATTGGCCGTTAATATGGGTTTTAGAGTTTCCCTGAATATGGTTTTAACCCAGTGGAACTTCGAACATCTGGAACAGACGGGCGATTTAGCTGGGCAGCTTGGCGTTGCAAAATTCGGAGCGACCAGAGCATGTGAGCCGTGTTCGATGTCTTGTGATATAAGCCCCTATGTGATAACAATAGACCAATTGAGACATAGCTTAAGAGTGCTCTATGAACTTAAAGAGCGTTGGGAGTATAAAGTAGATGTTTTTGAGCACTACCCTTGGTGCGCTTTGCAAGATGTTGGTAACTATCAATATTTATCAAGAAGAAGTTGTACCGCTGGCCTTACATCAGCTACCGTTGGAGCCGACGGTCAAATTAGACCTTGCGGACATGCCCCTTCTACCTACGGTAATGTCCTAACCGAAGGCTTACAAACCTGCTGGCTACGCATGGAAGAGTGGCGAAATAGGAGCTACCCTAAGGTATGCCAGAATTGCAAGTATTTGGGTAAATGTTCCGGAGGATGTCGTGTGGATGCCGCTAACTCAAAAGAAGGCAAAGATCGGCACTGTGAGGGAGAGGTTGCTGTTATCTCGACACCAGTGAAGAAACAGGGTAAAGTAGATACATCGGGCAGTTTTGTTTTTGCCAACGAGGTAATCTTTCGTGAAGAGGCGTTTGGGGGATTGGTTGGTGTTGGTTACGGTGGCTACAGTCTTTTAGGACACGAAACCTTTCAACTCCTAAGAGAACTAGCCAACAGCTCCTTCACTATAGATACCCTAATCAGCGAGTACGGAGTTAAAGCTGAAGAAGCCAGGAGTTTCTTAGCCAAACTTCTTACTCAAAAAATCATCAAACGGAGGGAGAACCATGGCACTTGAAGTTCTGGACCTGGGTCAAGGTTGCGACGAAGACAGTGGCAGTGGTGACGACTGCGACTGCTACGACAGCGGCGGCGATTGCGATACCGACACGAGTGGCAGTGAATGTGACAATGATGTCAACGATTACGAGGACGACTAAGCCTCGTAGATAATCCGCACTCCAAAAACCAACTATGTTCCTGGACATAGTTGGTTTATCATTTATATATGTTAACTTTCACCTACAATAAACATTGGGAAAAGGGCATTTTTAATGACTGGGAAAATAAAGAAAGCCCTTTTTACCAATTACTAACTAAAGAGCTGGAAATAGCTATTCCCCAAGAATTTACCGATCAATTGGCAGATAAAATTACTAATGACTGGTTAGAATACCAAGAGAAATTTCTTAATAGCCTTGGTAAATTCTACGAAAAAGAATTAATAATGCCCAATATTACTGCTTATCTAATCCGAGGAACAAAGATGCCCTACAACTATAAAGTTGAAAATATGTGGTTTGCTTGCCCACTATTTACCACCAGACCAGATGAACGAATCTTTGTGGCTATGCATGAACTAGTACATTTTTTCCAACCAGTAGAATTACCAAGACTAATCAAGGAAGCTATTCCTGTTATTCTAAAGGACAAAGAAGCATTTGGTATAGGTTTCAGAGAAAGAGGGCATGACGACGAGGAAGAGCAGGAATGGCGAAAAAAGATTTGGAAACTCTATCAAGATGAGGGAAAGTTTAGTGATCTGGTTAATCTAGCGAAGTAATATGAACCACTCGATGAAACTATTTGAACAATCGTTTGCCAACATTAAATCAGGCAAAAAAACAATTGAAGTTAGACTGTATGATGAAAAACGGCAACAAGTCCAAATTGGTGACACAATTACTTTTACTAAGCTTCCCGACAAAGATGACACTATTACCGTTGAAGTAATTGGATTGTCTCGATTTTCTAATTTTAGGGATTTCTTTTCTTCATTCGATAAATCCAAATTCGCTCATCCTGAAAACTGGTCAGTAGAAGACCAAATCCAAGCTCAAAGAGATGTTTATTCAGAAGAAGAGGAGAAGCGATACGGAGTAATCGGAATACACATTAAGCTTACCTAGCTCGCCTCACAAAACCATCTTTAGTTTAAATCCCTAATACCCCGTGGCTGGTTTATGTTGTTATTATGGAGTAAAATGTATGGTCATCCTTCGTCCCGCCAATGGCGGGACGAAGGATGGCTGGGTATTGGGAACACGCCTGCCTCGCCGGCAGGCAGGCAGGCACCGCACCTCCGCTATTTTTTGCGCGCGCGATTTTTTTTAAATTACTTGATTCTATCACTAAGCTGTAAAACTATCTTTCCCAGATTAAGTTGGTACCTAACCTCAGCGCCTTTTTTATGTTGACCTGAAATCGTAAACCAAAAGGAATTGGAATCCATATTTTTGCTAATAATTCCCGGCTGATAACCCCCACCCCATCCAGGCTTAGCTGGTTTTGCCCAACTATCTGAATATGTCCATGGGCCCCACGGATTAGGCGCATCAAATAAATCCTGAGAAGTTAGTAGTAAAAACCTATCAATGCCTGGGTGATAGGCCACAGATACCTGATTTTTAGCAGATAAACCCGGGACTGCTTTGGCTTCTGATTGCGATTTTGACCAAGTTGGGAGAGTATCCTGCATTCCTGTAAAGTATTCATAGGCTTGATATTCTAGAATTTTATCCTTTTTGACCCTGGTCAGGTATATTCCGCCCGTCCATCCACCCGGTTGGGGCAAACCGTAGCCATAAACATAATCATCAGTATTATATTCATAATTTTGGCCCATATTAACAAAGGCAAGACACCTGAATTTAGAATTAACCTCCGAGGTCCACGGTGAAAAATTTCTAGGCTTTTCCTCTCCTTGTTTGTAAAACCCAACCCGAGTCCAGGTTTTCCCATAATCATCAGAGTAGGCATTATAACCAATCCGTGGCCTGGCAAGCGGAGAAAAAAAATGGCCATAGAGACGTCCATCAATAAATAGCAAACTTGAAGGCTTATCATTATCTTTCAAACTTAGTAAACCCGGATGTTTCTCAAAATAAACATTTTTCCCAGTTATCAAGGGCATATTGCCTTCAAGACGAGCAATACCTACATCGCTCAAAACATCTCCAAAACCACGACCATCACCCCAAGTGGTGTATAAATTGTCATCATCAGCCCACGTACTAAACCACAAATCTCCGGCAGATCCAAAAATTATTATCGGTAGCCCGTTGGTATCCCCTTCTAAGGAAATTGATTTTATTACTTGACTTTTATTTGCTGCGACCTGGGAAGCAACTGGCGCCAGCTGGGTATCAACTTTTTCGCTATCGAATTTTCTCCTAACTCTAACGACCAAAAGTGCAGCTAGGATAATTAAAAAGGCAATACTTATTTTAAACATTTTTAAAAACCTTAATGGTCGATTTTTGATATTCATGATTTTGAAAGCTTTCGTAAGTCACTAATAACTTTAAAATGAGCTGTTGTTCTCTATTACGTTCTATTTTATTTGATTTCATCAACTCTTTCAATTATATTAAAAACGGACTTAATTTTTCCAGGAAAGTGTTTTCTAATGGCGCGTTCAGATAGTTTGGAACACTTTCCTAATTGAGTCCACCGGATGCGCCATTTGAGATTTATGGAGCCCCACGCGCAAGCCTGCCGAAGGCGGGCAAGTGCGCGGTGCCACTTAGCGACCCCGCCCATCGGCGGGGGAATTTATCTGAAACCTTTAGGTCTGACCTCATCTCCAATTTCTTTAGAGCTCATCTCGTGCTCAACCCCTTTGTAAGTAATATCTTCTTTTCCAAGAGTATCCTCATTTTCATTCATATCTATTTGATTCTAGCACACTTCTCTCTTCTCTTTAGACAGCTATATTTTCTACTTAGAATATATAATAGTTCAAATCCCCTAATGGGTTATCGGAGATTTATGCTGTTGTCGCGGGGTAAAATACGCGGCTGGATATTGGGAAACAGAGCCTCTTGACAACATTCGGAATATAGTACATAGTATGTATTATATCCCGAGTGTACATATGAACCATAAAGAATTAGCTTTTTTCGATAATCAGCTATATTTCACCAAATTAAGCCTTAAAACATTAAGTGAGGACAGCAATGGCACAGTTTCTACCAATGTCTCACGCTGGTTAAAGAGCGGTAAATTAGTTAATTTAAAAAACGGTTATTACACTACCAGAAAATTTTTTGATGGTTACAAAGATACTCACGGATACCACGAAGTGATTGCCAACATTTTGTGTCATCCGTCTTATGTTTCTTTGGAATATGTTTTAAGTACATATAATGTTTTAACCGAAGGAATTTTCCCTATTACTTCAATAACTCTAAAAACCAGCCGTCGTTATATTAATGAGACTGGAACTTATACTTATAAATCCA
>Ga0210018_1001234_pt1 | contig 13394 bp, 7 predicted proteins | sample CryGeyCG2014_010_2_FD_183967 | JGI IMG/M metagenome (GOLD analysis project Ga0210018, IMG submission 183967) | Groundwater microbial communities from aquifer - Crystal Geyser CG09_land_8/20/14_0.10 (SPAdes) (version 2) | ecosystem: Environmental > Aquatic > Deep subsurface > Groundwater | place...
TCTACGGGGTCTACTACTGGGATTAGATTTGATATAATGGAAAAATGGACTTAGTTGATTCGTTAATAAAAGAAGGTTGGTTAAAAACGCCGAGAATTATTGAAGCTTTTAGGAAAATAAAAAGGGTTAATTTTTTGCCGGACGATATTAAGGATTTAGCCGAGTTAAATGAGGCATTGCCAATAGGTTTTGGCCAGACAATTTCTCAGCCCCTGGTGGTCGCTTTTATGCTGGAATTATTAGATCCTCGACCCGGAGATAAAATTTTAGATGTGGGCTCTGGCTCGGGATGGACAAGCGCTCTTTTGGCCGAAATTGTCGGGGGACCCACCAAAGGTGGGTACCCCGGGAGAGTGATAGCCATTGATATAATTCCGGAATTAGTCGAATCTGGCAAAAAAAATGTTTCAAAATATAATTTCCTGGGAAAAGGAGTTGCGGAATTTATTTGCACCGATGGCTCGAAAGGTTATCAAAAAGAAGCCCAATTCGATAAGATTTTAGCTTCGGCCAGTGCCAGAAATCTCCCACCGGCCTGGAAAGAACAATTAAAAGTGGGGGGAAGAATTGTTACTCCAATTGGTAATTCGATTTGGCTATTCATCAAAAAATCACCAGAGTCATTTGAAGAGATCGAATATCCAGGTTTTGTCTTCGTACCATTAATTGAAAAATGAAAATAAAAACTAAAATAATTTTTGTTGTTTCCTCCTTACTTCTTGTTTCTTGTCTCTTGTTTCTCTTTGTTTGGCAAGGAATTTACCTGCCCCAAAATCCGTTGGGGAAAGAAAAAATATTTGCAATTGGAAAAGGCGAAGGGGTAAGAGAAATTTCATTTCATTTAGAAAAAGAAGGACTTATAAAATCAAGATTATTTTTTAAAATTTATGTTTTATCTAAAGGCGTTTCAAGAAATCTTCAGGCAGGGAATTATTCATTATCTCCCTCAATGACAATTCCCGAAATTGCCCAAAAAATTGTTTCCGGCGAGGTGACAAAAGAAAAAATTACAATTCTCGAGGGTTGGAATCTTAGAGATATTGCGCATTATCTTGAAAATAGGGGAATTTCTCGTTCCAAAGAATTTTTAGAAATAACTAAAAAGGATTTTTCAGAAGAATTTAGTTTTTTAAAAGATAAGCCGAAAAATCTCGATCTCGAAGGTTATCTTTTCCCTGACACTTACTATCTTCCGCTGGCGTTTTCTACGATCGTAGAAAATACCAGCAACGAAGAGTTAGAGGAGATAGTTAGGAGAATGCTTGAAAATTTCGACAAAAAGTTAACTCCGGAATTAAGAGAAGAAATTTCCCGCCAAGATAAAACAGTTTTTGAGATTGTAACAATGGCCTCGATGTTAGAAAAAGAGGTAAGGGACTTTGAAGATAAAAAATTAGTTTCAGGAATTTTGTGGAAGAGATTAGAAAATGGAATACCCTTGCAGGTTGACGCAACAATTGCTTATATCACTGGCAAGAAAACAATCGATATTGAAGATCTTCAAATTGATTCTCCATATAATACTTATAAATACAAAGGTCTTCCTTTAGGACCAATTTCAAATCCCGGTCTTGAAAGCATAAAGGCAGCAATAGAACTTGAATATAGTGATAACTGGTATTATCTTTCAACCCCTGATGGTAAAACAATTTTCAGCAAGACCTTGCAAGAACACAACATTGCCAAAGCAAAATATTTGAGATAAAATTGTTTAATTACTACATAGCCAGCCACTTGATTTTTCTAAATAAAGATAGTAAAATATTAAAATGTTAAGAGATTATTTTAAAAAAATCTCTAAGAAAAAAATCCTTATTTCGATTTTAGTTTTAGTTGTGATAGCCGCTGCAATTAGCGGTTTTTATTTTTTAAGAAAAAGGCCAAAAATCTTTAAACCAGTTTATACTCAAATTTATCGATTAGTTAATGAAAAAATATCTCAAAGTGCGGCAATTGTTATTTATTTGCCAACAAAAATTGAAAAGGAAATTGTTCAAAAAAATGTCAAATTTTATCCGGAAATAGAAGGGGAATGGTTGTCCTCGGAAAAAGAAAAGGAAATCGTTTTTAAGCCAAAAGAAAAATTGAAATTGAATCGTTATTATTTGGCGGAATTGACTACCCAAGATGGAGGTTTAATTCGGAGTGACTTTCTGGTAACAGAAGATCCGGAAATCATTGCTATTTTCCCAAAAGAAAATTCAGAAGCTCCTGAGAATTCAGAAATTACTATTGTTTTTAATCGGCCGATGGTTCCTTTAACAACCTTAGGTTATTTAGAAGAAAAGGAGGTGCCGGTGGAAATTTCCCCCGAGACAAAAGGCAGATTTAAATGGATTACCACCAGCAATTTACAATTTATTCCCGAAGAAAGATTGACGAGATCCTCCCATTATAAAGTGAAAATAAAATCGGGATTAGTTTCAATGGATGGTTTAGAATTAAAAGGGAAGGAAATTGAATTTATTACCAGAAGGTTAAGATATTTAGATTCAACTCAGGGACAAATTATTTATAACCAACCGATTTCGATTTATTTCAATCAGCCGGTTGATTTAGAAAAAACAAAAAAAGAAATTACTTTAATAGATAACCGGACGGGAAAAGAAATACCTTTTATTGCCGAATACGGAAAAAAATTAAAAGGAGGAAACGAAGAAATTTCGGAAGTTTCTGGCTCAAAATTTTTCCGAAATTTTTTGGCTTCGCTTTCGGCCAGTTTTGGGTTTGAATTTCCAAAGGTTTTAAAAAAGGAAGAAATAGATCAGACCGTAATTCAGATTTATAATGAGGCAGATCGATTTGGGAGAAAAAAATTCTGGGATTTCGAGAATAATTATACTCTAAAGATTAACAAAGCTTATCCGGTAGAAGGAGATGTTAATTTAGATGAGGTGCGAATAACCAATGTTTGGGTAACGAGCCCCATTGCTCAAATTTCGGCCGAATCAAATAGAACTAAATATGCCAGCCCGGAATTTTTCGATCCCCAGGGAAAGGTCTGGGTTGATTTTTATGAAGAAATTGATTTACCAAAAAGCAAAATTTCAGCCCCAAAATTAAAAGAAATTGGCTATGGTGAAAAATGCAAAGAAGAAGGAGAGGAAGAAACCCAATGCGAAAAAGTTCCAGATAAAAAAAGAATTTTCTTAATCTTCCAAAGCAATGAAATTTCTCTCGGAGAGAATTTGGAAATTAATTTTGAAAAAATCACCAATCTTGAAGGAATCGTTATTAATCGCGAACCAATTAAAAAATTAATTACTTCTTATCCTCAATTTAAAATTTTAAACACTTCTCCTCAGTCAAATTCGATTGGAGCCAGTCTGACCGAACTTATTATTTGCTCAAACACCCCAATTTTCGTTCCGGCTAAAGAGGATTTAAAAAATTATTTCAAAGCCAATTTGGATTACGAATTGAAATGGTGGGGAAAATCCTGGAAAGTTTCCGAGAAATATGCTGGTGAAATATGTAATGTCGGAGAATTTCACACCACCATTAGTTATGGCTTGATGCCTCTCTCCGATTATTCTTTAGAAATTAAATTGGAAGATGTTTTTAGCCAAAAGGAAGATTTGATTTTGAATTTTAAGACCGGTGAGATGCCCAGTTTTGATTTAAGTTTTTATCATCTCCAGAAATCTTACAATGTGACAACTCCCGAAAAGACCAAACTAACCTATGCCACCGAAAACATGGAATATATCAATTTGGAAATTTGTAAATTAAATGCTTCTGATTTCCTTTATTATCTTGAAAATAAGCCGAACTATTATGACCCACCGAATGTCGTCGGAAACTGCCAAGAAAAAATTGAAGATAAAATTGAATTACCCCAAAAGTATTGGATTAAAAATTATTTCCGAGTTGACCTCAAAGATTATTTTGAAAATCCAACGGGACATTATATTTTAACTTTTTCTCATCCCAATTATTTGGCTTCCTACTGGCAAAGAGGACAAAACATTTATCGGCCTGTTTATGAAAGGACATATTTGACTGTGACTGATTTAGCAGTTGCTGAAAAAAGAATTTCACCCCAGCAGGCAAGTTATGGTTTAAAAGAACCCCTTTCTTCAAAACAATTAGAGGAACTTTCCAATCTTTATTGGGTCATTAACCTTTCTAATTTAGAACCGGTTTCAAAGGCAAAAGTTGAACTTTATCGAGGAAAAGAAAAATTTCAAATAATTTCAGCCGGCTCCTATTACACCAATGAAGAAGGCATTGCCCTCACTGATGTTATTTATGATTTAAAAGGAGTAATTGTTAGCAAAGATGGAGACAGTACGATAATCCCTAGTCGAGAAAGCCGACTGGATTGGGCCGAAATGGCTTCTCTGGCTCAAAAAATTTATCTTTATGCCGATAAACCCATTTATCGACCCGGTCAGGAAGTTTTTGTTAAGGGAATTTATAGAATAGGTTACGATGGAAACTACGAAATTTTCAGAGAAAATCCCATAAATTTAAAGGTTTTCAATTCCAAAGGAGATGAAATTTTCAATCAGAATTTAGAAATTAATGATTTCGGAACCTTTGACACAAAACTTGTTTTAGAAAATAATGCTCCCTTGGGTTCCTATCGAATTTGTGCCAAAGATTATAGTTGCATTTACTTCGATGTCCAAGAATATGTCCCGGCCCCATTTGAAGTAAAATTAAAAACCGACAAAGAAGAATATATTTCAAAAGAGACAATTAATCTTGATATCGAAGCTAATTATTATTTTGGAGTTCCATTAGAAGGAGGAGAAGTGAGCTATACAATTTCAAGTCAAAATTATTATTTTGACAAATACAAAGATGAATATTTCGATTTTGATTCCCGTTGGTATTACTGGCCCCCTCATCCTTACGGAGATAAGTTTATTTTGAGAGGGGGAGTTTCACTTGACAGCCAAGGGAGAGCAAAAATCTCTCAAGTGCTTGATTTGGAAAAATTCTTTAAGGAAAAGGAAGACAGGAAAAGCAAAATTATTGTTGTTGATGTTACAGTGAAAAATACTCAGGGGCGGAGTGTCTCGGCCCAAAAATCATTTATTTTGCACAGCGGAGAATTTTATTTGGGGCTGAAAACCGACAAATCATTTTTTGGTAAAAATGAAAAGGTAAATTTGAAAGTGAAATCGGTCGATACTCAAGGAAAAGAAATTTCGGTGAAAAATGCTCAACTCGCTCTTTATAAGATAGATTGGATTTTCGCCAAAAGGCAGGAGGCGGGAGGTGGCTATGGTTATCAGTGGGAAAAAAAGCGAGAATTGGTAAATAAATTTAATTTCAATACCGATGCCAAAGGAAACTATTCTCAGCAAATTGAAATTTCAAAAGAAGGAGAATACGAAGCGGAGGTCAGTGCCTCAGATAAGAAAAATAATTTGATATTTGCTATTTATGAACTTTATGTTTTTGGTGAGGGAGAAGTAAGAATTAAACCAACAACTGATACCCAGTTAGAAATTGAAGCTGAAAAAACCGATCTCAATGTTGGCGAGGAAGGGAAAATTATTATTAAATCTCCCTATTCCAGGGCTAAGGCCTTTATTTCAATTGAAAGAGGAAAAGTTTTTGATTATCAAATAAAAGAAATCAAAGGAAATCTTTATAGTTTCAATTTTCCAGTAAAAGAAGAATATTTGCCAAATGTTTATCTTTCGGTTCTTTTAGTCCCGCCCAGCGGGCTGGGCGGGATAAAATTTGGGCAGGTTGAATTTCAGATAGATAGAAAGGAAAAAGAATTAAATATTGAGGTTCAATCAAATAAGAAATTTTATTTGCCGGGCGAGGAAGTAACCTTGGATGTATTGACAAAAGATCGTACCGGAAAAGGTGTCCCGGCTGAAGTTTCAGTATCGGTTGTTGATTTGAGCGTTTTAGCCCTGAAAGGGAATCCAAAGAAAAATCCTTTAATATTTTTCTATGGTGGCTTTCCTTTGGCTGTTTCGACAGCCAGCAATATTAAAGATATTTTAGTCGAAGTTGAAATTCCAACCAAAGGCGGAGCCGGAATGGCTCCTGAGGCCTTAGCCAAAAAAGTCAGAGGAATTTTTAGGGAAACGGCTTTTTGGCAGGCAGTTGTCAGAACCGATGAAGAAGGTAGAGCCCAAATTAAATTTACTTTGCCCGACAACTTAACCACCTGGCAAACCGAGACCTTGGGAGTGACCAAAGATACCAAATTGGGAGTAAATTACATCGAATTTTTGACTAAAAAAGAATTGATGGCAATACCCCTGAAACCCCGCTTTATAATTCCTGGCGATGTCTTTCAAATTGGAGCTCAAATTTTCAACCAAAGCAAAGATGTCCAAAAGCTAAAGATAAAATTTGAAAGTCAAACCTTAATTTTAAGGGATAAGGCAGAAAAAGAAATTACACTTGAACCAGAAAAAACTGAAACCTTGTTCTTTAAAGTTGAAGCCCCATCTCAAGGGAAAGAAAAAGAACATCAATTTTTGATCTCGGCAAAAAGTGATCGATTGGAAGATACGGTAATTCAAACAATCAATGTTACTCCCAACAATACCTATGAAGTCACAGCTACCTCTAATTACACAACCTCCCCGGTTTTTAAAGAGTATGTATTTTTACCTGAAAACATTCTCAAGGATAGAGGGGAATTGACAGTGAAAAGTAGTGCCACCTTAGCGGTCTTTCTTTCCGATGCCCTCAATTATTTGTTGCAATTTCCTTACGGTTGTTCAGAACAAATTGCCTCAAAATTAGATGCTATTGCCATTGTCAAAAGGGGATTAAACTTACCAAACATTGGGGAGAAATTTAAATTAGAAAAAATTAAATATCAAGACAAAGAATATACAATAGATGAAGTTGTAGAAATTGGATTGGCTGAGCTTTATAACAATCAGCAATATGATGGAGGATTTTCCTTCTGGAGGGGAGGAAAATCAAATTTCCATTTGACACTGCACGTTCTGGAGACCTTAAATAACCTTTCTTTGGCTGGATTTAAGATTAATGAAAATAGTTTGGTTCGGGCATCTGATTATGTTTATAAAGAAATAACTACAAATTATGATTTATATCGGGACAAAAATAATGTCATTTTAGCCGCCTACACATTATTCTCTTTGCCGAATTTTAAAAGGGACGGTGCTTTAAGAGGGAAAATAATCGAGATAGCAAATGATGACCTCTTTTTGGAGGAAAAAATTAGCAACAATTCCCTGGCTTATTTAGCAATTTTGTTGAATAAGGGATTCGATACGAAATTAAGGAATAAAATTTATAATATTTTAGATAACCGCATTGATATTGATGGCAGGGGAGCTTTCTTGGAAACCGGCAAAAATTTCAATTGGCAATATTATGAAACTCCAATTAAAAATACGGCTTTATATTTGAAGGCCCAGGTTGCCAGAAAATCGGAAAACCCGATTTTAGAAAAGGTTTTAAGATGGATTTTAAATTCAAGAGGAAAAGATGGTGCCTGGGGATCAACTCAAAATACCATTTCGGTCATTGATGCCTTAACCGATTACCTGGAATGGAAAAAGGAAACGGAGTCAAATTTCTTTTTGGAATTATTTATCAATGAAAAATCAGAAGGAAAATTACAGTTTAATCCCCAAACGATTTTGGATCAATTCAAAAAAGAAATTCCAATCGAAAATTTAAAATTTAATGAAAATAATACAATTTCTTTCCAAAAAACAAATCTCAATCAACTTCCCAATGCCTATTATTACGACCTCTCATTAAAATATTATTTGCCAGCCGATCAAATTCCGCCCAGAGATGAGGGATTTAGCATCACCAGAGAATTTTATCATTTGGATGATAAGGAAAATAAAAATCCTCTTTCCAAAGCGAAGGTTGGAGAGATCTTGAGAGAGCACTTAGAAATCATTGTTCCCAAAACCAGAAAATTCGTGATGGTTGAGGATTTCATTCCAGCTGGAATGGAAATTGTCAACCTCGATTTAGCTACTGAACAAAAATCACTTTTGGTAGAGGAATATTATAAAGATAGAAATTATTGGCGAGAACATTTTGATCGCTCTCTTTATCCTGATTTCAAAGAAATTCATGATGACCGGCTCTTCTTATATATTGAAAATCTAAATCCCGGCGTTTATGAATTTGATTACTATGTCAGGGCTCTCATTAAGGGTAAATTCAGTCATTTACCAGCCCAGGTTTCAGAAATGTATTTTCCCGAAAATTTTGGCAGGACGGCCGGAAGCTATTTTGAGGTTGAATAAGTTATATGCTTTTTCCTACCCTTGAGTTTTTTGCCTTTTTTACTCTCGTTTTAATCTTAAACTGGTCTTTGAAACGCTGGCCATTAATTTGGCGTCTTTTTTTGCTTTTCTCAAGTTATTTTTTCTATTCGGTCTGGGATTGGCGTTTTCTTTTGATTTTGCTTTTGGTTTCTATCTTTAATTTTTTTAGCGCCTTAATAATTTCTAAAAGTTTTTCTGCAAAGAGAAAAATTTTTTTAATCATTTCGTTAATTTATAATTTGTCTCTTTTGGGACTTTTTAAATATTATGATTTTTTTCGTGTTTCGGCTGAATCTTTGTTAGAAAGATTTGGTTTTCCAGCCCATTTTCCACTTTTGGAAATCATTTTGCCTATCGGGCTATCATTTTATATTTTTAAGGTCATCTCCTATAACATCGATGTCTATTCAGGGAAAATAATGCCCACTTCTTCCCTTTTGAATTTTTCGATCTATGTTTCATTTTTCCCTCATTTGCTTTCCGGTCCCATAATGAGAGCCGGCGATTTTTTAATTCAACTTAAAGATGGAGGAGTAACGAAAATCGAAAATTTAGCTGAAAATTTTACTTTAATTTTAATTGGTTTGTTTAAAAAATTGGTGATCTCAAGTTATCTCACCCTCTCCATTACCGATGATGTTTTTGCCGTACCGGAAAACCACGGACCTTTCATTATTTTATTGGCAATTTTTGCCTACACCCTTGTTATCTATTTTGATTTTAGTGGATATTCTGATATGGCAATTGGTTTCGCCGGATTGATGGGTTTTAAATCACCAATCAATTTCGATTCACCTTATTTAACAACAAATTTGAGGGATTTTTGGCGAAGATGGCACATTACTCTCTCAGATTGGATTAGAGATTATGTTTATATTCCTTTGGGAGGAAGTCAAAAAGGAAAATTGAGAAAATATTTTAATCTAATGGCGGCGATGATTTTAACTGGTTTGTGGCATGGGGCAGCCGGCCATTTTATTTTCTGGGGATTTTGGCACGGATTAGGTCTGGTTACCAGCCATTCTTTTTTCGATTTTAGAAAATCACCCAATTCTTTTTCGAGATGGCGAAATGCTCTGGGAAATTTTTTGGCCGGTCTTTTAACTTTTAATTTTGTTTCTTTCGGCTGGATATTTTTTAGATGTGAGAATCTTCAGACCTCATTTTCTTTCATTAAGTCCCTTTTTAATTTTCATAAAATTTTTGAACCGTTTAAAATTTATATCTTACTTTTAATAGTTTTTGGTTTTTTTATTTTTTTGTTTGAAAGAAAAATCAGGAAAATTTTAGTTGATTTTCAACAGAAACTGCCATTTTTTCTTTTGCTTTTACTTTTCCCAATTTTTGTAATCTTAATATTTAAGTTTAGCCCCGATATTTTACCCTCATTTATTTACTTCAAATTTTAGCTATGAAAAAAGAATTTTTTTCTCCAAATAAAAAGGCAATTTTAGTTTTTATTTTCATCATCCTCACCGTTCCTTTTTACGAATCAAAAAGAGCAGTAATTTGGGAAACTCAAAGACCCAAACAACAAAATGAGATATTTTCTTCAGCAATTTTGATTTGGGCTGAAAAATCAGAAGAAATAAAAGAAAAATTTGGATTAAAGGATTTCTTTGAAAAAGAACATCTTTTCTGGTTAAAAATAAAAAAGTCGCCCCTTGTCCTTGGAGAAAAAATTATTCCCCAAAAAGAGGAAAAAACTCCCGAAATTGTAGAGAAGAAAATAGAAGAATTAGAAACCGAAATTCAAAAAATTGAAGGTCCTTATAAAATATTAATTATCGGTGATTCTTTTATTGCGGTTTATGGTGGGGTAGGAGATCCTTTGGAAAGAGAATTATTAACTTATAAAGATGTGGAAGTTTTTAGATTAGGAAGGGTTTCCAGCGGTTTATCTAGACCTGATTATTTTAATTGGGATTTGGCCTTAAAAGAACTTATTTCCCAGCATAAACCAAATATAGCCATTGTGATGGTAGGTTCAAATGATGCTCAGGCCTTAACTGATTTTAAAGGAAAAGTAGTTGTTAATTTTGTAAAATTTGGAAAGGAAGAATGGATTAAAGAGTATCAAAATAGAGTTTCGGAATTGATAAATATTTTTGAGGAAAATGATATTTTTGTCTTTTGGATTGGCTTTCCCATTATGAGAGATTCAAAATATTCTGAGAGGATAAATGTTTTAAACAAAATTTATCAAACCGAAACTTTAAATCATAAAAATGCCAAATTTATTTCGACCTGGGAATTGTTGGCCGATGAGAAAGGAAATTATACCGCCTATTTACCCGATGAAAAAGGAAAACAAAAATTAGTTCGAGTTTCCGACGGTATTCACTTAACATTTTTTGGCGGTAAAATCGTAGTAAAGGAGGTTGTCGAAAATATGGCAAAAGTGATGAAATTGGAAATTAAAGAAAAAAAATAATATGCCAAAATTCAACTTTAAAAATGTCTTATCGTATCGGAATTTCAATAAATTGAAATCCCGACAGCCCTTTCCCCTTCGGGCTAAAGGGCTGGACCAGATAGGTAATAAGCCGATACGACCCAGCCCTTTTAAAAAAAGGGCTGTCCGAAGGAAGATAGCGCACGAGCCCGAAGGACGAGTGCCTATCTGGATAATTAGTTTTGTTTTATTGATTTTTCTCTTTTTAATAATCGGTTACCGTTCTCAGAAAAAACTGGTGGCAATTTACGAAAACCAAAATTCAATTGTAATTGAAAGCAGAGAAGGAGAAACGATTTCTGTTTTGCCAAATAAAAAAGGATATAGAGCCCAATACATCAATGAAATCCCCCCGCGCCTTAAAGAGCTTTTAGTTAAAAAAGAAGACAAATATTTTTATTATCACTTTGGTTTTAATCCCATCAGCATTTTTCAAGTCGGATTAGCTAAATTGGGGATGGGAAACAGGAGTGGTTCTAGTACCATTACTCAACAATTGGTAAAAATTTTATTAGGTAAAGAGACCGAAAGAAACCTGAAGAATAAATTTTTAGAATTTTTTTATGCCATCAGTTTAGAAATTTTCAAAAGCAAAGAAGAAATTTTAAAAATGTATGCCGATTCAATTTATTTTGGTAATCGGGTTCAAGGAATAGAAGAAGCAAGCCGATTTTATTTTGGTGTTTCTCCTCAATTTTTAACCGATGGCCAGATTTTGCAACTTTTGGCCACAATTTCTAGTCCAACCGAAACAAATCCCGGGGAATTTGTCAATAAAAAGATTGCCTTTAATCTGGCTGAGAAATTGAATCTCAATAGCCAAGAATTGAAAATGGAAGATGTGAGCTCGGTTAGGGAAAATATGAAAAATTATTTAAATGAAGATCTCTCTTTTGAGATTCAACCCCTCATTGAAAATTTAGAGTCAAATCAATTAACAATTGACAAAGAATTAACTGAAAGGCTAAGAGAAATTGTTCAAAGAAATCTCCAATATCTAAAATTTAAAAATGCCAAAAACTCTGCGTTAATCGTAATAAAATTACCTGAAAATGAAATTTTGGCCTTGATTGGTTCCCCGGATCCCAAATCTTTCCAAGAGGGCTATCAGATAAATATGTTAACTAAACCCAGACCGATTGGTTCAACGATTAAACCCTTTATTTATTTAAAAGCCTTTGAAAAGGGATTGAGACCATACACCTTAGTTGAAGATCGAGAATACAAATACATTACTGCGCTTGGTTTCCCTCTTTACCCCAAAAATTTCGATTACAAATATCGAGGTGAGGTGAATCTGCATTACGCCTTAAGTAATAGTTTAAACGTTCCGGCGGTAAAAGTTTTAGAATTTGTTGGCCTGGATGATTTTTATAATTTTTTGGAAAAAGATTTAGAATTTAAACCGATTCAGGATTTAAATAACTATCAATTGGGAATAGCCATGGGAGTGTTGGAGATGAATTTGACGGATTTGACTAAATATTTTACTATTTTTCCCAACCAAGGAGTTTTAAAGGAATTGAAAATTTATTTAAATGAAAAAACTTCTGAGAAAAGAATTGCCAGTCCTGAATATATTCAGTTGGTAAATAAAATTTTGAATGATCGAAAAACAGGCATTGAACAATTTGGTTTAAAAAGTGAGTTAAATCTCTTTCAAGAGAATTATGCCTTAAAAACTGGGACCTCGAGAGATTTTAAAGACAGTTGGGTAATAGGTTATACTCCTGATTTTTTGGTTGGGGTCTGGGTTGGGAACACTGAAAATCTACCTATGGATGAAATTTCCGGCCAAATGGGAGCCGGTAGAATTTGGTCAGAGGCAATGGAATTGCTTTTAAATTCCCCTTATAATAAAAAAACTCCCTTTGATTTTTCTTTGGTCAAAGAATATAATTATAATGATAATATTGAGTTTGGTTTAGCAGATGATAATTTTGAAGAATCCTTAGAGATATTAAAAAGGGGAGAGGAGGTATTAATTTTAACTCCCCATGAAGGCGATACATTTCTATTAGAAGATAGTCAGATAATTTTAAAATCAGAAGAAAATGTCAAATGGTTTGTTAATGGAGATTTTTTTGGCCAAGGTGAGGAAGTAATTTTTGTTCCGGAGAAAGAAGGTTCCTATCAGATCAAGGCTGAATCTAATGGTTTTCAAGAAACCGTTAATATATGGGTAAATGAATAAACTATAAAAACAGAGATTGCCGCCAATTTTTTTCTCGACCGCAAAAATTTTTGGAAAATCGCCACTTAAAATTATGAACAATGGTCTAAATAATCCCCAATCCAACTGGAAAGCCTTAACTTCATTAATATTTGGCATTGTGTGTTTGATTATTCCACCATTAAATTATATTTTCTGCTATAGAGTTAGGAATCAATTGTGTAAGATATTAGCTCAGCTATGGGTTATTTCTTTCTTTATTGCTATTTTAGGATTAATCTCAGGAATCGCAGGCATAAAATCAGCCAGAAAAAATCTAGCTATAATAGGAATAATATTTTCTATAATTAGTCTTGGTATATTTATAATAGAAGTGCTTAGCATTTTTTTCACTTTATAGATTCCCCTCAGAGGTGACTGTCACCATGAACAAAATTGTTCGTAAATTTTCAAAATCATGCCAAACGATATAAAAAATTTGATTTTTATTTCAATAATTGTTATATTAGTAGTTGCT
>Ga0210018_1001235_pt1 | contig 13393 bp, 16 predicted proteins | sample CryGeyCG2014_010_2_FD_183967 | JGI IMG/M metagenome (GOLD analysis project Ga0210018, IMG submission 183967) | Groundwater microbial communities from aquifer - Crystal Geyser CG09_land_8/20/14_0.10 (SPAdes) (version 2) | ecosystem: Environmental > Aquatic > Deep subsurface > Groundwater | place...
CTGACTGATTGCCCGAACAGTGTTGGTTTTGCCAAAACTTCCGGTGACACCAATTAAAGTTACTTTGGGATTTAATTTAAGCCAGGCTTTAGCAATTTGTCTTCTTGATTTATGAAGAATTTTTCGATGCCAACGAGGACCAAAAATTGATTCTAACATGAGTTGATTCTATCACCGCTTGAGAGCTAACTCAATTATTCTATGCGGCATTTTCTTATTATGCTATAATTCTAGCAGACGATTTCAGGCAATGAGAATTTTCCGTCTTCCACCTAAAACCAAAAGATTAATCGATAATTATTTAATCCTTCGTATTGGCTGCCATAAAATCCGTTGTCCTTATTTCCAAAATCTTACCCACCGCCGCATTTCTCCAGTTTTTGCTGGCAAAGGTCTTCCGGAAGAGATCGAAAAAGAAGCGCTAAGATTTTTTAAGAAACAAAAAAAGATCGTCTCTAATCTTTCTCCAGATAACATTCGGCTTTATATGACAATGGCAGGGTTGGGAGTAGATTGTTCTGGATTCGCGGCTAATATTCTTTATTCATTTCTCCAAGAAAAAAAGTTAGGAACTTTATGGAAAACATTAAAATATCCCAGTCTCAACCCACTTCGTCTGCTTATTTATAAACTCCGTCCCCGTTCCAATATTTCGGCGGCAATTTTGAGTCATCCGCTAAATACTTTGCCGATTAATAATCTCAACCGGGTAAGACCGGGAGATTTGCTTAAGGTTGGTAATCACCACCTAGCTATTGTCAAAGAAGTGGAAATTAACAATAAAGAAGAAGTTATTAGAATTGGTTATGCCCACAGCACCAGTGACTACCTTGAACAGCATGGAGTTCGTCAGGGAAACATTTTCCTAATAAACAAGAGACGATCTTTAGAAAAACAACGATGGGATGAAGAGCATCGAGATAGAAACTGGATGTTGGAAGATTATTTAACTGCTCCCAAAAACCAAAGAGGCTTTAGAAGACTCAAGGTTTTATCTTAAATTCTTTCTTATCGCTCTGACTATCTCTTCTGGAATTACTACCGGAAATAGGTACCTTGGCTTTATGAATTCATCAATTCTGGGGTTTAAAGAAAAAATAATCCCTCGCGTAGAGCCACCTGTTTTAAAAGTCAAGTATTTGTCGATTATTGAAATATCGAGTCCTAATAATAAATTACTCTTCATTTGAGGCAAAACAAAAGAATCAGCGATTAGCGCCTTACCCTCATTAATCTCCAAAATAGCCACCGCGTGTCTTCCCTCCTCAAAATTTCTAAAACCTAATCCTTCTTTACCTCCAATCAAGATTTTTGGCTTATGTTTTGGGTTTGGAGAATAGGCAACTAGCTCGGGGTTATTTCCTAGAGTCTGTTCAAGAACGAAACGATTATCTAAAGAAACAGTAAAACATCCACCTTTATCCAGTATAGATAAAAATTCTGTGACACTTTCAAAATTCCGAACCGCTACACCTGTCACTCCTAGGGCCTTGGCAAAAGCGATAATCGCATGGTGGTAGATATCTCCCTCAGGAGTGGTCACTAACCAACCTTTGGGAAATTCCTTTTCTATTTCTGAATTAACGATTCCTTTGGCTCCATGAAAAGGAAGAACGAGTTTAAAAAAATCTCCTATTTTTATGGAACCATCCCGATCACCAATTAATCTCTCTCCTTTCACTTTATTAATACAAGTCGCAGCCGCGCAGGGCAAACAAAGACCTCTCCGAAGTCGATAAACATCCGTCTCTTTGATAGCCCCAAGCGAAGGGTCTTTAGTAACTATATCAAGAGAATGAATTATCTTAAGAGTGTAGGGAGCCGCCTTAATTTGGCTTAAGCAATACGGTTCCAGTTGATCATTAGACACCCCTTTTTCGGGAGAACGGTCTGTTTCCAACATCATCTTCTTATTTAATTAAATAAGTTTTAGAGCTTTCCTGGCTGCTTTTTGGTCGCTCCAGGCAATTTCGGTTTTGCCAAAACACATACTCTTCTCGTGACCCTTACCACAGATAACAACAATATCATCTTTCCTGGCTAGTTTTTGAATGGCAAAATTGATGGCTTCCTGTCGATCTGGAAACCGAAAGAAGGTTTTTCCTTCAATCCCACCTGCTTTTTTGCAACCGTCGGTAATTTGGTCAATTATGTCATTTACATCTTCGGTTCTAGGGTCTTCGGCAGTTAAAACGACTAAATCTGCCAGTCTAGTTGCTATTTCTCCCATCATTGGACGCTTAAGAAAATCTCTCTCTCCAGCGCAGCCAAAAACAACAATTAACCGGGAGTGTTTGTTTTTGAGCAGTTTGAGAGTCTTTAAAGTTTTTTCAAGAGCATTTGGGGTATGAGCAAAATCCACTAAAACAGAAAAAATTTGTCCTTTGTCGATTAATTCCATTCTTCCTTGGACGCTTGAAAAATTTTTAATAGAAGAAAGGATATCTTCCCATGATATACCAATTGCCCGAGCTGCTCCTATAGCCGCTAAAATATTTGAAACATTATAATCCCCAAAAATTTTTACTTGACTAAGAAATGTCTTTTTGCCTTGATGAACCAAAAATTCCATTCCAGAAGAGGTAATCCTTAGTCTCTCTGCCCAAATTGTCGCTTTTTTCTTAATACTGTAGGAAATAACTTTGGCTTGCGGATTGACTCTTTTTTTAATGAAAGAAAAAGAAGGGTCGTCTTTGTTTAAAATGGCAAATTTAACACCTTTAAAGAGCTTGGCCTTCGCCTTTCGATAATTTTCAAATGTTCTGTGATAATCAAGATGTTCATGAGTAATATTAGTTAAAACTCCAATATAAAAATTACATCCCAGTACTCAATGCTGATCCAATCCATGAGAAGTGGTCTCAAGAACTAAATATCTTATCCCCTTATCAACAAATCTTGCCAACAAGGGCTGAAGAAATTTTGCGTCAGGTGTAGTCACATGGAAACCGGTATCAATTTCCTCATTACCAATAAAAGCGGCCACGGTTGAAACCATTGCTACTGGAAACCCTGTTTTTTCCAAAATCGTATAAACCAAATGAGTAGTAGTTGTTTTTCCGTCGGTTCCGGTGATTCCTATCACCTTGAGCTTGCGAGCTGGATATCCATCTTTAACTACTGCCCAAATTGCTTCCAGGAAGTGTTTTTTATTTTTGTAGGAACCTTTAATCAGACTGAAGTTCACGAAGAATATTATATCATTTCAAGGGCAAGCTCAATAATGTGATCAAGAAGTTTGGGGTAAGAAATTCCGGCGGCAGTTGCCTCTTTTGGAAACAAAGAAACTGGAGTTAAACCTGGAATGGTGTTTATTTCCAAAACAAAAGGTTTACCTTTAGAAATAATCATATCCACTCGACCAAAACCTCGGCAGTCTATTGCTTTAAACACAGAAATCGCCAGGTCTTGAACTTTCCTGGTTTGTTTTTTAGAAATTCGGGCGGGAACAATTTCCTCGCATTTTGTCTCATCATATTTTGCCTCATAGTCAAAGAATTCTTTTTTGGGTAAAATCTCAATCACTGGCAAGGCGATGGGGTCTTCATTTCCTAAAACCCCGCAAGAAACCTCTATCCCGGGAAGATATTCTTCAATTAAAATTCTTCGGCTGTAGACAAAAGCACTTTCTAAAGCCTTCTTAAGTTCTGATTTCTTATGAACAATACTTACGCCAACACTTGAACCCTGATCAGAAGGTTTAACCACAAAAGGAAATTTAAAATTTTTAAAAATCTCTTCCTTTCTGTCTTTCCTCTTAAAAACAATATATTTTGGAATAGGAATTTTTTCCTGCTCCATGATTTTTCTAAACATAATCTTGTCCATCCCCAGACTTGAGGCTAAAACCCCAGCCCCAGTGTAGGGAATTCCTACCAGTTCCAACATCCCCTGAATTGTTCCATCCTCACCAAAGGGACCATGGATGGCAATGAAAACCACATCTGGTCTTTTTTCAAAGCTAACTGGTAAGTCTTTTCCTCCTGGAAGAAGAGCTCTTCCACCCTTAATTTTCTTCTTGTGGTCAGTTTTCACAACTTCAGCAGGGGAGTGGAATAAAATTTGTTGGACAGTTTTAAGCTGCCATCTCTCCCCGTCCCGAGAGATAACGACCGGCAAAACTTCATATTTTTTCTTATCTAAATGACGAACTACTTCCCTTCCGGAAACCAGGGAAACCTCATGTTCCGGGCTTTTCCCACCCATCAAAACAACTACTTTAATCATTTAAACTACCTTCCTGGATAATAATGGGTTTATTCTGGTGACGACTTCATAGTTGATTGTCCCGATTTTCTCTGCTAATTCTTCAGCCGTTACTTCATTTTTCCCTTGTTTTCCCAGCAAGACTACTTCATCTTCCAAACCCACTCCAGAAATATCGGTTACATCAACCATTATCATATTCATACAAACCCGACCGACTACTGGGGCAAATTGTCCATGAATTAAAACTCGACCCGAATTTGAAAGTTTTCTATCATATCCATCCCAATATCCTACAGGCAAAACAGCGATTTTGCTTTTCCTGGTTGCCCACCAGGTTCGTCCGTATCCCACCGACTCCCCTTTTTCAACCCTTTTAATTTGGGCAATTTTTGTTTTCCATGATAAGACAGGTTTAAGTTCCAGGGAATTTTGGGCAGAGATTTTTGTTTCTTTTGACGGCCAAAGTCCATAAAGAGAAATTCCGACTCTAACGAGATTAAAATAAGTTTGAGAAAAAAGAATGGTTGCCGCTGAACAGGCAGTGTGTTTTAAGGGAATTTCAATTCTTGCTTGTTTAAGCAATTGAAGCGCTTTTTTAAAGACTTCAAGTTGCTCCATGGCAAAACTGGGATCAAGAGCATCTTCAATATTGGCAAAGTGAGTATAAATTCCCTCAAGAAAAATATTTTTCTTTTGGCAAAATTTGGCAAAAAAAACGATTTCTTTTAAATCAATCCCCTGGCGATTGGTCCCAGTCTCAAGTTTTAGATGAACTTTGGCTTTTTGATTTGCCTTTTCAAGAGTTTGGCGATTGTAGACCACAAAAGAAAGATCTTCTTTAATGGCTTTGCCGATTTCTGAAAGCGGGATATAACCTAAAACCAAGATTGGCAGATTAATTTTCTCTTGACGAAGGAGAAGTCCTTCCTCAAGACTGGCGACTCCAAGCCAATCAGCCCCATTTCTGCTGACAATTTTTGCCACCTCCAGAATTCCATGTCCATAAGCATTGGCTTTAACCACGGCCATAATTTTTATTCTCTTCCCTACTCTTTTTCGAAATTCACCAAGATTATGGATAAGATTCTTTTTAGAAATCTCAACTGTCGTCAGGGGTTCTGCTTTCATTTATGGGAAAACCCTTAAGGCTTTGAAAATTTATTTTCTCTTCAGGTTCAACCTTGCGCATATCATCACCAGAACCGATAAAAAGTCCGTCTTTTGTCAGAAGCCAGACGCCTACCACTCTTCTTCCTCTAACTATCTGACCAGTTTCAAATTTAGTTTTAGGTTCATTTTCTTTGCTCATTTCGGTAAAATACCCCAGCGGACAAAAATTTCTTTGGCAATATCAAACCATAAAGGAGCGGCTGTTTCCGAGCCCCAAGGCGAGGAGGTTGGTTCCCTCAAGGTGACCAGCATCACAAACCGGGGATTGTCAGCTGGGGCAAAACCAACAAAAGAGGCAATGGTCTTTTCCTTATCATAATGACCAGCAATTGGGATTTGGGCGGTTCCGGTTTTGCCAGCAATCCGAAAACCCGAAGGTTTCGCCCATTTGGCTTCTCCTTTTTCAACGCTATTTATCATCATTTCAGTTAAGATTTTAGCAGTTTTTTCGGAAATTACTTCTCTTTTTACTTTTGGTTTAATCTCAATTTCTTTTTCCGGACTTTTAATTTCTCGGGCGACTTGAGGCTCAAGAAGTTTTCCACCATTGGCTAAAGCGGCGGTGGCGGTCACCATCTGAATTGGGGTAATGGCTACTCCCTGACCAAAGCCGGCTGTGGCCAGATCAATTTTGGCCCAATCGCTTTCTTTTCTTAAAAAAGGAGTTCCCTCCTCTTCAAGATCAACCCCAGTCTCCTCTCCTAGGCCAAATTTTTTAAGATAGGAAACCATTTTTTCCGTTCCCAGTTTTTCGGCCACATAGGCCATGCCGACATTATCTGAATATTGAATAATCTCAGTCATTGTCTCCTCTGGGCGATATTTCTCATCCCAAGTTTTAATCGTATACTCTCCAATTGTCCGGGGACCAGCACATTTCGGGCAGCGGTCCTCTGGGGAAACTACTTGCTCATTTATAGCCGCGGACATGACCAAAATTTTAAAAATCGAACCAGGTTCAAAGCTTTCGGCAACCACTGGATTTGGAAAAAGACTTTTGTCTGACTTGGCATAATTTTCTGGGTCATAATTTGGAAAAGAAGCCATCGCCAGAATTCCGCCAGTTTGCGGGTCCATCACCACCACTGATCCGCTCTTCGCCCCATATCTTTCAATCCCCTTTTTAAGTTTATCTTCAACCATAAACTGAATATCCCGATTAAGATAAAGTTCCAGATCTCGACCAGGAACCTCTTCTTCTAAAAGCCTTTGACCAACCAGAATCGGCCTGCCAGAGGCATCTTTTTCCTGACGAAGAACTCCCGGTCTACCCGAGAGAAGCCGGTCATAAAAACCTTCCAAACCAAAATAACCTTTATCTTTTCCCGAAGCATCTTTGCCTACAAATCCCAAAAGATTGGCTGCCATCGAGCCTTCTGGATAATCTCTTTTTCCCTCCTCTTCAAAACCAATCCCGGAGATTGCCAATTTTTCAATCTCTTCTTTTTTTTCTTTATCCACTTTTCTGGCCAAAGGCACCCAAACTAAATTTTCGCTTTCAAGCCTTTTTTCAATCTCCTCTTCTGTTTGAGGCCCTAAAATTTTGCCCAAAAGTTTGGTTATCTCCTCCTTTTCTTTTTCAAGTTGAGGCAAAATCGCATAAACTAGATATGCCTTCTTATTTCCGATTAAGGGAAAACCATCAGAGGTTAAAATTTGCCCGCGTTGGGCAGGAATTTCTTGTTCCTGAAAATATTGAGAGGAAGCCAGGGTTTGAAGTTTTTCACCTTGAAGGACTTGCCAATAAAAAAGCCTAAAGGTTACCAAAAAACCGAAGAGAAAAAAACCTAAAAGAAGAGTTTTGGCTCGCCATAAAGACATTTTTTACTTTAAAGCCACCGGAATCTCGGATGTCAAATTTGAAACCAGGTTTGGTTTGCCAAATCCCAAATTTTCTGCCTCAGAGGATATCCGAGAAAGAGATGAGAGTTTAACGATTTCTTCTCCCAAAAGGGAATTTTCAAGGTCAAGATTTGAGGCCTCTTTTTCAAGCATGGCAATTTTTCCACCAGTGGTTGAAAGCGTATTGGAAAAAAAGACTTTTGCCAAAGCTAAAGTCAGAACTAGTCCAAAAATAGCAAAGAGAATTTTTTTGCTTTTCATTTTTTAGATTACGGGCGCACTAAAAAACATTAGTATTTGGCTAAGCCAGGTTTTTTTAAACCAATTTAAAAAGTATTTAATCATCTTTTTCTCGTGGGCGAAGGCAATCTCACCTGGAGGGCAGGCATAGGAGAACCAGGCAAGATTAGCCTTTCGCCCACGACTCTAATAATATTTTTTTTCGTTTATTCCGTTTCCGTTCCCGTTTCTTCCGTTTACCTCTTTTTTAATTCCATGTCCATTAGATACAAGCAACTTTCCCAGTTTTTGCCTCATTTTTTCACCATTAAGTCTTATCATTCCTGTTTGGTTTCAATTTTTTCTAAATAGGTTTTCCAAGCCTTTGAATCCCAAACCTCAAAATGATCCCCGGCGCCAATAAGAGTCAATTTATCTTTAATCCCCGCGTACTTCATCATTTGCTCCGGGATAACAAATCTTCCTTGGGCTCCCAACTGAATTACCATCGCCTCAGCGCACATCTTTCTGCGCAAATTTCTTCCTTCGCTGTCTGAAAAAAGCGGTCTTGAGAGCTCTGGTTTGACTATTTCTTCCCAACTCTTTTCCTCAAAACCGTAAATACATCTTTCAAAACCAATAGTTAAAACAATTTTATTGCTCTCTAATTGCTCTCTTATTTTTTTAGGTAAGGCAATTCTTCCTTTACCGATTAAATTTGGTTCGTAAGTTCCTAAAAACATAAGCCCACCCCAAAGTTTCTACACTTTTCACCATTTAGATACTATTTACTCCATTTTGAGACATTTTTATATACCTGTCAAGAGGCAATTTAGGCACAATTCACCATTATCAGCGTCCTTTGACTCCCTGTGCTATATTATTTAAGGTAGTCTCCCATCTCACACCTCTAAGGTGTGCACCTATTGACACCTCTGGTATATTTTGACATTATTATCTTGAGATGCCTGGAAGAGAAATTCCTTTAGTTACTGAGGAAGTCTATCATATAGTCAATCGGGGCGTGGCTTCCCAACCAATTTTTTTAAACCAGAAAGACTACCTAAGGGGACTAGAAACAATTTTTTACTACCAAAACCAAAATATTCCCTTAAGATATTCTTTCTTTTTAAGACTACCGGTCGAACAAAAAACTGAACTTCTTGACAATCTAAAAACTAAAAGAAAGTTTTTGGTAGAGATTATTGCTTTGTGTTTAATGCCGAATCATGTTCATCTTCTTTTAAAACAAATTCAGGAAAAAGGTATTTCTATTTTTATGAGCAATTTCACCAATAGCTATACTCGTTATTTCAACACTAAAAGAAAAAGGGTTGGACCCTTATTCCAAGGTAAGTTTAAAGCCGTTAGGGTGGAAACTGATGAACAACTAATTCATCTTTCTCGATATATTCATCTTAATCCTTACAGTTCGTATATACTCAAGAGTCTTAATGAGCTTGAGAATTATCCTTATTCTTCTTTTCCAGAGTACCTTGATCCCAAAAAGTCCGCAAATTTCAGCAAGGAAATTATTCTTAATAATTTTCAAAGTCTTACTTCTTACAAAAAATTTGTCTTTGATCAAGCTGATCATCAAAAGAGACTTCAAGAAATTAAACATTTAATTTTAGAAGAGTAAAAATTCATCTTGGTACGAGATTTTTCCGAGGTGTGAACCTAGCACACCTCTAAGGTGTGAAATGGTGTGAAGTGGAAGCACACCTCTTTCCCTCACACCTCTAAGGTGTAAGTACCCGAGTTAAGCACCTTTGTCAAGTAGTTTACGGTTTGCCTGCCTGTTAATATCGCCGCCTAAGAACTGTGACGGGCTTGTGGGCCAAGATTTTCCGGGGTCGCAAAATGACGCGGTCGCTTGTCTTTGCGACCCTAGTTATTTTTGCAATCTTAAAAGAGAGTGATATAATTTGCGAGATGAACGAAAAATTCGTCAGTCCAGATAATCCAGTCCTTGTACAAATAGCCCAACCTATTGCCAAAGAAAAGATCAATTCCCCAGAAACTAAGGAAATTATTGAAAAAATGCTCAACATTGCTTATGGGGAGCAACAAGATAGAAATAGACCTCTTCTGGTAGGATTAGCCGCCCCTCAAATTGGAATTTCTAAAAGAATCATCTTAGTTGACGTAGCCGCTGACGGAAAAGGTAGTGTTGGAGATTTGAGAGTCTACATAAATCCGGAAATAATATGGAAATCAGAAGAAAAGAATGAGTGGTATGAAGGTTGTTTTTCCACAAGTCGTGTTTGTGGTATTGTTTCAAGACCTACTTCTATCAGAATTAAAGCTTTTACCCAAAATGGCAAAGAGGTAGAAGAAGAACATACGGGATATACAGCTCGGATATTCCAACACGAAATTGACCACTTAAATGGGATAGAATTTGTTTCCCATATTACTGATGATAACAAACTTCATTGGGTAGAAAAGGAAGAGTTTCCGCAATACAGAAATCAAGAAGCATGGAGAGATTGGCCTCGAAAATGCCCCCGTGAGAAATGGGAAAGAATAAAAGGGATTAGAAAAGACTAAACTTTACTATACATTCACGGCGAGACCGCCACGAAGGTGTTCAGGCGGTCAACTTCAACAGAAACTACTTCTCCATCAGTCTCAAAACCTTTGGAGTATTCTTTCCAAGAAGACCCATCCCAGCCTAAAATTTTTACTTCAGGCGAGGTTTCTGTTATTTTTAATTTAACCGTCCCTTTGGCGGAAGCTGAACCAAGAGTGAAAATTCCGTAAGGTCCGCCAATGACTTTTCCCGAAGGTTTTTTAGGCAAACCTAAAGTTCCCTGGGTCAGATAAAAGGTAGAAGAAGGCAGACTTCCTTGAAAAGTAAAATTACCATCCCCGGAACTTAAGCCAACTTTTGCCTCCTTTCCGGTCTGGAGGCGAAAAGCGACTTCATATTTTTGGGCTCCAGAGACCCCCCTAAAGCGTAAAGTTAAAGTCCCTTCCGTTACTCCCTCATCATATTTGCAAACATTTTTTGAGCATGTACCCAAAAGCAAATCTCGAGAAAGGGAATTTTCACTCTTAAGATCAACTGAGCCGATCACTCCCCGGGAAACATCACCGGCAAAATAAACTAGTTCGTATTCAACAGTTTGAACGTCTTTGAGATTTTCTATTTCCAATTTCAACTCATGGCCATCAGAACGGGGAGTTAAGGTAACGTAGGGTCTTTCTTCTAAGGCAAGAGGGGTGGGGGTTGGGGTTGGCTGCCCAGGACCAGAAGGAGCTTGTCTGCCTCGAATAAACCAAAAAAGCGCTCCAAACAAAATAAGGGCTCCTATAAAAATCCCGATTATAGGCAGGTATTTCTTCATCCCTTTAATCTATCGTAAAACCAATCTTTTAGATTGTCAATTTTTTCTCTTACCTGCTTAGTCGTATCTCGGTCACGAATGGTCACCGTTTTATCTTCAAGTGTTTGAAAATCAACTGTCACACACCAAGGAGTACCAATTTCATCTTGACTATAATATCTTTTACCAATATTCCCCCGGTCATCCCAGGCGGCAGGAAAACAATTTTTAAGGTTTTCATAAATTTCCCTTGCCACTTTGACTAACTCTTTTTTATTGGCCAAAAGTGGGAAAACCGCCACTTTATAAGGCGAAAGTTTTGGGTTAAGTGATAAAACTATTCTTTCTTTCTCTTCTTTGCAGGAATCCAAAAGCAAGGAAAGCATGACTCTTTCCACCCCAACCGAGGGTTCAATTACGTAAGGAATAAATTTTTCTTTGGTATCAGGGTCGGTATAGGATAAATCTCTGCCAGAAACTTTACTGTGATTTTTCAAGTCAAAGTCAGTCCGGTTAGCAATTCCCTCAAGCTCAGCCCATCCAAAAGGAAATTTATATTCAATATCAACTGTTCTTTTTGAATAATGAGCCAAAGATTTTTTGGGATGTTCAAAAAATCTCAAATTCTTTTTTTCAATCCCCAAGCTTAAATACCACTTCATTCTCTCGTCTTTCCAGAAGTTAAACCATTTCTCGTCTTCACCCGGTTTGACAAAAAATTCAAGTTCCATCATCTCAAACTCTCGATCCCGGAAAATAAAATCACCAGTGGTTATTTCGTTTCGAAACCCTTTGCCAATTTGGGCAATACCAAAGGGAATTTTTGGATGAACCGAGTCTAAAACATTGGCAAAATTAATAAAAATTCCTTGACAGGTTTCTGGCCGAAGAAAAGCAAGATTGGCCGTTTCCTCAGCCGGCCCAACCCAAGTTTTAAACATCAAGTTGAATTGCTTTGCTTCGGTTAATTTTCCACCACAATCTGGACATTTATCACTGGTGACTTTATCCGCCCGAAAACGAAGATGACATTTTTGGCATTCTCGCAAAGGATCAGTAAAAGAAACCGCATGACCCGAGGCCTGCCAGACTTTTGGATGGTGAATTATGGTTGAGTCAAGTCCCAAAACATCCTCTCTTTGGTAGACCATCGTCTTCCACCATAAATCCTTAATATTTTTCCGAAGTTCAGTACCCAGGGGTCCGGCATCCCAAAAACCGCCAATTCCTCCATAAATTTCTGAACTAGGATATATAAATCCTCTTCTTTTACAAAGACTTACGATTTTTTCCATCAAATCAGCCATATTTGAAAATTCGCTTTGATTTTAACCTTTTTTCAATAATCTTTTCAATATAGTTCTCTAAATTAAAGCCTTGTGCCTTTTTTCCTCTTGGCCAAAATCCGCTCTCTTCAAGAATTTTTTGCTCAAAATTCTTGGCTGCTTGGGCTAAACTTTCAGGCCAGGCCTTCTCGAGTCCCAAAAGGCTACCGGCCAAAAGATTAAAAATTTGTCTATTTTTAACATTTTCCGCCGTTAATCTTTCAACCAACTCACAAAAATGAAAAGCCAACCCTATTTTCTTCAAATCTTTTCGAAAGGCGCGAAAAACCCTAACAGTTTGACATTCGCTTATAATATCAAGATTTTTTCCCCGGCTCGCTAAGATTTTTACCCAATTAAAAAGTTCAAGACTGGGCGATTTTTTGCTGGTTGGTTTTCTAATCCCCTTGGCCAAAACCTTGAGTTTTCCAAAATGTTTAGTATAAATTGTTAAAATGCGGTCAGCTTCTCCGAAATTTGTCCTTTTTAAAATTATCCCTTCAGTTTTGTAGCTACCCACTTAAATTTTTAATTTTATTTCTTTATCGGTTTTAAGTTCAAATTCTTCTTTTTGTCCATCAAGAATGACCGAATACAAGGGTTCATCTGTTCCCGGCTGTTTTTGGATTAAAAGCTTGTATTCTTTTTTAACTGGGTTTGGCAGTTCGTATTTGAAAACAACCTTGGCTGAACCTTGAGGCCGGAGGGGATATTTATCACCAAAAAACCCCTCAAAGACAGTTTTATCAAGTTCTTCGTAGGCCTTAACTTCTACCTCCGAACCTGAGGATTCCAAAAGCTTTGCTCCCTTGGGGACAAAAATTCTAAACCAGTCTCGGTATGGCGCGTTAAGACAAAGTTGACCGGCTTCAAGATTACAGTTTGAGGCAGGTGAAGGATTTTTATATTCAATTGTTATAGTCTTTACAACTTTTCCCTCTTTAATCTCTATTTTTTGCTCCACTTCTTGTTTGATGAAAAAGTTCGATTTGGCTCCGGAGAAACTGGTATCGTTTAAATGGAAAAAATCTCCATCATAATCTTTGATTCTTCCAGCAATATTGAAACTCTCAACCGCTTCTTGGACTTTCTCATCAGGAAAATAAAATAAAACATGTTTTTCTAAAAGTGAAGAAAAGACAGCCTCAAAAAGATCAGGGATTTTTTCTTTTGGCGACCCTAAGGCATTAGCCAAAATCGAGTGCATCAGGGGACCAATGACTGCTTTTCTGGCGACTTTAATCTCGTAAGTTGGTTTTGAGATAAGTCTTTCCAGTTCATAAACTACCTGGGGAC
>Ga0210018_1001243_pt1 | contig 13339 bp, 14 predicted proteins | sample CryGeyCG2014_010_2_FD_183967 | JGI IMG/M metagenome (GOLD analysis project Ga0210018, IMG submission 183967) | Groundwater microbial communities from aquifer - Crystal Geyser CG09_land_8/20/14_0.10 (SPAdes) (version 2) | ecosystem: Environmental > Aquatic > Deep subsurface > Groundwater | place...
GTAAATTAAATCACTAAACACCTTAACACATCAGATAGGACATTTCTATTTCTCTCTAGTAGGACATTATCATATAATTTTCACAGCTGTGAATCAACTTGATTAACAATTTCTAGCGTAGCTAAAAAAATCCCCTAAATCATTAAGACGTAGGGGATAAACTGCCGGCATCGTTTTTATAAGCCGAGACTGGCCGGGAACATAGTACCAATTTCTTGCCCGGAAAAGATGTCGCAAAGAACATTAGGACGGTCGCCGTTAGCAATATGAACTGTAACGCCGGCCTTCATAGCTTTGTCGGCAGCATCAACTTTTGAATTCATCCCCGTCGGACGATCCGAATCAATCCGTTGAGTCATTGCCCTAATTTCGTCGTCAATAACCGAAATGACAGGAATCGGAAGCAAGTCCGGATTGGTTTTGGGGTTGCCGGCAAAAAATCCGTCAACGTCAGTAAGCATTATCAACCGATCGGCTTTAATGCCAATGGCGACGAGCGCCGCCAAGGCATCGTTGTCTCCATGTTCCTTAAGAGCAAGGATCTCCTCGTTGGCAACCGAATCGTTTTCATTAATGATCGGGATAATTCTTAATTTCAAAATCCGGCGCAAAACCGCTAGTGTCATCTCGTGATGTAAATCGGGATGGGTACAAAGTATTTGAGAAATTTCCATACCATAATCATCAAAGGCTTGGCCCCAATGGCTCATTAGCTTCCGCTGACCAATACTGGCCGCCACCTGTTGGTCGACAATAGTTTTGGCCCCAGCCAACGAATTGCCGCAGGCAATAGCACCAGAAGTAACGACCAAGGGAGCACCACCTAATTGATGAATTTCGCTGATTTGTTTAGCCAGTGACCTTAAAACCTCCAACCGAATTTTGCCCAGCTCAGAAACAATGACCTTGGATCCAATTTTAATCACAACTATTTTTTTATCTTTCAAGGTGCACCTCCTCAATTAAATGATTTAAAATGATTTAAATTAAGTGATTTTCTAATTTACCTCCGTTTAAAAATTTTGTCAAGAATTAGGTACACCCTGTCAAGGGGAAATAGAAATAACCCAAAAACCTAAAAAATTCTTGAGCTCTTTTTTTGTCCGCATTAGTCCGTATAAGTCCGTATTAGTCAGCGCCCGGAAAAATACCATTCCAGCACTTCCCGGGCAATCGGCACCGCCACCTCGCTGCCTTCCCCGCCCTGCTCAACTAAAACCGTAATCACAATCTCCGGCTTTTCATAAGGGGCAAAACCGGTAAACCAGGCATGAGTTTTTTCTTTCGTTGACCATTGGGCGCTGCCGGTTTTGCCAGCTACCGCTACGGGCAAAGACTGTAAGCTGGTTGCGCTGCCAGACGTTACGGTTTGGCGCATGCCCTGGCGCACCACTTCAATATTGTAGGGGTCAATAAAATTACTTCTTATGGGCGCAGTTTCAACTTCCCTGACTAATTTATCATCTCTGGTAAGTACTTCTTTTACCAGATGCGGGCGGTAAAGGCGGCCGCCGTTGGCAAAAACCGAAGTGTAGTTAGCCACCTGCAGAGGCGTAACTAAAAGATCGCCCTGCCCAATAGCCAGATGGTAAGTATCACCAATATACCAGCGCTCGCCTTTAACTTTTTCTTTCCATTCTTCCGTGGGCAGAAACCCGGCCGCTTCTCCGGCTAAATCAACCCCAGTCTGGGCTCCTAAGCCAAAAAGTTTGGCGTAATTAACAATTCTTTCCACGCCCAAACCGAAAAAATCTTCATAGCCGCCGCCGATATAATAGAAAAAAGTATTGACTGACTGGGCAATGGCTTTGCGCACGTCGGTTAAGCCGTGCCCGCCGGCTTTCCAATCCGGGTAAAACCACTGGCCGATGCTTATTCCGCCCACGCTTAAAAAGCTGGTATGCTCGCTTATAATTTTTTCCTCTAAACCGGCGGCGGCAATTACCGGTTTAATGGTTGAACCGGAAGGATATTCGCCGCTGATAACGCGGTTAAACAAAGGATTGTCAGGTGAATTAAGAAGGGCCGCGTAATCCTCGGCTGAAATACCTTTGGCAAACTTATTGCTGTCATAAGCGGGAAAGCTGACTAAAGCCAGTATCTCGCCGTTATTGGGATTCATAACCACGGCCGCCGCTTTGTTAAGATTTAACTTTTTTAAATAAGCCGCCGTGACCTCTTCCAGTTTTTTTTGCAGCCCTAAATCTAAAGACAAAACCAGGTTATGCCCGTCAGTTGTTTTTGACTGGCTGATAATTTTTTTCTCCTTGCCTAAAGCGTCAACTTCAATATATTTTTTCCCGCTTTCTCCTTTTAATTCATTCTCCCAAAAATATTCAACTCCGGTTTTGCCGATATAGTCAATCGGCAGATATTCGTCTCCGGATTTCTCCAGTTCTTTCTCGTTGATTTTGCCAGTATAGCCCAAAACATGAGACAAGGAGGCGGCGGATAAATCATATCCCCGCCGGGTTTTATCAGTTAAAAATACGCCGGGCAGATTAGCGGATTTTAAATAAAGAAGCATAGCTTTTTCATAAGGGATATTATCAGCCAGGAAAAGCGGCTGGTAGGAGTTAAGCGTGCCTATTTTAATTCTGGCCAGCTTATTTTTTATTTCTTCAGCCGGTAATTCAGGTAAAATATCGCTTACTTTCTTTATAACTTTATCTCTGGCTTCTTCGTCTCGGGGCAGGTCAGCCGGTATTAAATAAAGTAAAGAATTAGCCACATTCCTTACCAAGGGATTTAAGTTCTGGTCATAAATTATGCCCCGCTTCGGTTCAAGCCTTTCAATGCGGATGCGGTTTCCCTCGGCTAAAGAGTAATAATAATTACCTTTGACAATCTGCAGCCAGGCCGACCGGCCGGCTAAAACCGCTAAAGCTAAAATAATAAAAATGCTTATCGGCCTTAATTTAGAAAAATCAAAAGTCCGGCCGACCGTTTCTTTTTCCCCGCCCCCGGGAGTAAAAGAATCCTCGGTCCAGCCCAACCGATAGGAAAAGCCCCTCACCTGCCCGAACCTCCCGGATTTTATGACAAACGGGTCATTCTCTTTTTGTTTTTTAAAGTTTAATCCCATGTTTCAAAATTACCACTTTCACCCCTAAAAATCAACTGATAAAAGAGCCGAGAAGGCTCTTTCTCAAAATAAATTACGAAAATATTTGACATTTTTTTATAAATACAGTATATTAATATAAAATAAGCAAAAACTTTTGGTCCGCTTTTTAGGGAAGCGGTTTTAATTTTTTATGGAAATAAGAAATATTGCCATTATCGCTCACGTTGACCACGGCAAAACCAGTTTGACCGACGCCTTAATGCGCCAAACCGGCATGGCGGAAGAGGGGGTAAGCATGGACAGCAACGATTTGGAAAAAGAGCGGGGCATAACAATTTATTCAAAAAACACTTCGGTTTATTTTAAAAACACTAAAATAAATATAGTGGATACGCCCGGACACGCTGACTTCGGCTCGGAAGTTGAGCGGGTTTTGCGTTCCATCGATTCCGTGGTCCTGGTGGTTGACGCCCAGGAAGGGCCGATGCCGCAGACAAAATTCGTTTTAAAAAAATCCTTGGAGCTTGGCCTTAAGCCGATTGTGGTTATAAATAAAATAGACAAGCCGGCCGCCCGGCCCGAGGCGGTGCAGGAAATGGTTTACGAATTATTTCTTGACCTTGGCGCTGATGATGAACAACTAAATTTTTCCACCATTTACTCTATTGCCCGCGAAGGCATTGCTAAAAGGAAATTGGAGGATAAGTCAAAGGATTTAACTCCACTTCTGGAAACTATTCTGGAAAAAGTTCCTCTGGCTTCAAGCGAAACCGCGAGCGAAAAACCCCTGCGCGCCCAGCCCTTTAATCTCGCTTATGATAATTTTCTCGGCCGCTTAACCATTGCCAGGATTTATGAAGGAAAAATCTCGACCGTCCAGAATGTCGTCGTAAAAAACGCCAAAGGCAAAGCCAGAAAGGAAAAAATAACCAAATTATTTACCTTTGAGGGCTTAAACAGAAAAGAGGTAAGCGAGGCGGAGGCCGGAGATATTGTTATGTTGGCCGGATTGCCAGATATCTTTATCGGCGAAACGGTTTGCGCCGATGAAAGCCAGGAAGCTCTGCCGGCCATAAACATAGACGAGCCGACAATTTCTCTTAATTTTTTGGTTAATAATTCCCCTTTTGCCGGCCGGGAAGGGAAATTCGTCACCAACCGCCAGATTAAAGAAAGATTGGAAAAAGAGCTTGAAGTTAATGTCGGCTTAAAAATTGATTTTTCTCCTTCCGATTATTGCAAAGTTTACGGCCGGGGAGAAATGCATGTCGCTATTTTTCTGGAAAATATGCGCCGGGAAGGTTATGAGCTGCAGATTTCCCAGCCGCACGTGATTATAAAAAAGGAGAACGGCGCGAAAATGGAGCCTTTTGAAGAAGCGACCGTGATTGTGCCGGAGGCCATGTCGGGAACGGTTATAGAAAAAATGTCAAAACGCCGGGGCCTGATGATTGAAATGAAGTCGGAGCCTAGAAATAAAAAAATAATTTTTGAGATTCCGACCCGCGGCCTCTTGGGTTACCGCAGCGATTTCGTGGTTGATACGCGCGGCGAAGGCATCTTGTATACCCGCGTTATCGGCTTTAGGCCCTACGTCGGAGAAATTGAAAAAAATGAAGTCGGTTCTATGGTTTCCATGGCCACCGGCAAAGCTTTGGGCTTTTCCCTTTATAACCTGCAAAATCGGGGGACGCTTTATATCAAAGCTAACACCGAAGTTTACGAAGGCATGGTGGTCGGCAATGTCGCCAAAGGCCATGACTTAAACGTCAACCCGATAAAAGGAAAGCGCCTGACCAATATGCGGGCGTCCGGAGCCGACGAGGCCATCCGCCTGACTCCGCCTCTTGAATTAGATTTAGAAAGAGGCATGAGCATAATGAATAATGACGAATACCTGGAAATCACTCCGAAAAGCATCCGCTTAAGGAAAAAGAATCTAAAAGAAATAGAAAGAACCAGAGTTATGAGGAAAGAAGTGAGAGGAAAATAAAAATACTGGCGAAAGCCAGTGTTTTCATTTGCTCCAAATTGTAGAGGAAGTTAGAACCTATTTTCAAACCACAACGGAGTTCTGTCGCATACTAAACCTTACTACCGATAAGGCAGAAATGGTTTAGTCGGAAGTTTTTTTCTTTCTCTTTATCAAACCTACAATGCCGATAATAATCGCTACTAGTCCTATTAATTGTCCCCCGGGACTATCATCAAATTCACCATATACGAACATGAACACACCAAGCAGTATTGCGATGACGAAATATAATATTCTCCTATGATATTTTTTCATAGTTTGATTTTTTGTTATGTATTAATTATATCAAAAATTAATAAAAAATTCGAACGTCCAATTTGGGGCATAAAAATAACACCTAATACTAGGTGTTATTTTCTTTGCTCGGGGACAGGGATTTCCGCCTCGCTCTCGCTTCCGCTCGAGCTTCGTTGCCCTGGGCAGCGCTCAATGCTCCCGGGGTCGCATCGAGCGACGCTTGGCTGCATTTTTTGCCGACAGAAATTCGGCAAAAAATTTGCCTCGCTTCTGCCCGTTCGAATTCCTCTCCATCTCTCAAACCATACAAAAAACAATCCATAAAATATGGATTGTTTTTTATTTGCTCGGGGACAGGGATTCGAACCCCGATTGACTGGACCAAAACCAGCTGTCCTACCATTAGACGATCCCCGATTATATCACGCCGTAGTCTTGGCGTAGGCGGAATATTCAACTGCTTATACAAAAACCACCTTAACGGCGGTTATTTTTATAATAATACAAAATTTTTCAAAAGTAAAGTCAAAATTTCTTTGTCATTCCGGCCTCCGAGTCACTTGCCTACCCTGCCTACCGGCAGGCAGGCCTGTCCCCGAGCAAAATTCCTTAAATAGTTTTCAGATTTTTGATTTGACAAAATAGCAATTAGTATTAGTATTAGCATTAGCATTAGTTGAAATTGTGTAAGTTGTTTGTCCCTTAACAAGAAGGAGGACGGCATGACAAAGAATAGAGTGGCTATATACCTGGCTGTTGCTATTGTCCTGTTCCAGGCCGGGGTCGCAACGGCGCAACAATCAGCATTGGAGAGGATCCTCAATGGAGAGGAAAAAGTTCACTATTTTTATTTCACATTTGACGTTGGAATAAATAAAACCTCCCACAAGCTTGAAGTGAGGAAGGATTGGCGCCAGATGTTTCTCCCGCCGTCAAACGGAATGACACTTAGCCGCGTTGAACCAATGGCTTTAGGGTTCGGGTTAGGCTATAACAGGCGTTTGACCGGCAATAGCCAATCATGGCAAATTCGATTACCGATTTCGTATCAGGTCTTCAGTTTAAACCTCAATAGCCCTGTCCAGTTCCACTTTGCCAAAGAAGTGGTGGCTGGTACAACCTTAGACTGGTGGGACAAAGTTATGGTTAACGACCTGGTCGTGGAACATTTCACGCCCAGAGTCGGAATTGAGATCGGAAAAGGAGACTATGCGATAGGGCTTTCGGTTCAGCACTATCGACTGATGTTGCGAGAGTACCTTGGGAAAAATCGCTCTAGAGACACAAATACTTCCAAGGTGATAGGTTCTCGGCAAATAGAAAGTGGCGTCAGCCTCCGAGCGGATTTGTCCCTTGTAAGAAGCCATTTTTATGGGGGGCCTATGGGTTTCTACGTGGAGTCCATGGGAGGATTCAAGACTGTCAGTTTTGGACTAACGGCAGGCGTCCCAAAATGAAGCGGGTATTATCGGCTGGAAACTGTAGTTTCCAGCCGATTTTTTATACTTAAATTTTTTTAGGGCAAGACCGTTAAGGCCGAATCGGCGCCGAGGAGTCTTTTAAATCCCCCACTGAGGTAATTTTAATTGACGCAGTAAATTTTAAATGTTATCATATCAATATAAATTGATTATAAAAATTATTTATGAAAGCTAGATGTTGCACTAATAAAAAATTAACTGCCGAATTTGCTAATTTAGCTAAATTTCTGCGCATTATCGGCGATGATAACCGTTTGCGTATTTTATGCTTGCTAAAAGACGGGGAACGTTGTGTTTGCGAAATATATTCGAATTTAGATTTGCCTCAAAATCTAGTTTCTAGCCATTTAAAAATCATGCTTGATTTTAAGCTACTTACGATTAGACAAGAATGGAAGAAAAATTATTATTCAATAAATAAAAAAGTGTTTAAACGATATAATTTATTATTAATTAATTTTTTTCCGCCAAAGGCGGATCCGCCTCGGGCGGAAAATTCATAAATATTATGAAGAATAAGTTTATGACTATCAAAATTTTGGGCTCTGGCTGCCCTAATTGCCAAAAATTAGAAGCCAATGCGAAAAAGGCAGTAGAAGAACTCGGCTTGAAAGATGTTCAGATTGAACATGTTTATGAAATAGACAAGATCGTGGAATACGGAGTAATGTCGACTCCCGCTATTGTTATTGATAAAGAAGTCAAGGCCGCTGGCAGAATTCCAGAAATAGAAGAAATTAAAAATTGGCTTAAATAATTATATGAACCCCGTTAGAAGTCTTGGGCAGAAAAAATTTAGAAAAAATTTTTTCTGCTCGGTAATAACGGGGAATAATAAAAAATAATTGTCTGTCTGAAATTAACTACTTTAGCTATATAAAGATAGACTTCTAACGGGGTGAAAAAAGAAATAAACATTTTTATTTTTCTGGCCGGTTTGTTTTTGCTGTTTTACTTTATGCCGATGGATTCGGTTTTGTTTACCGGCGCTATTTTGTCGGGATTCAAGCTCTTAAATGAGTATGCCCGCCAGCATGTTCTGACTTGCTTGGTGCCGGCATTTTTTATTGCCGGCGCGATTTCCGTTCTTGTTAAAAAGGATTCTATTTTGCGCTATTTAGGCGGCCAAGCTAAAAAAATAGTTTCTTATTCTTTAGCTTCAATTTCCGGCTCTATTTTGGCTGTTTGTTCTTGCACAATTCTGCCATTATTCGCCGGCATCAGAAAAAGAGGGGCCGGCCTTGGCCCGGCGATTACTTTTCTTTTTTCCGGCCCGGCGATCAATATCGCGGCCATGTTTCTAACTTTATCTGTTTTGGGCTTTAATATCGGACTAGCCAGAATCATTTCCGCAATCTTGCTGTCCATTTTAGTTGGTTTATCAATGCAATTGATCTTTAGGGAAAAACCCGAAGATGGCAAATTATTCGTGGAAGAATACAAAGAAGTCGCTATTGGCAAAAAAGTTCTGATTATCTTTTTTATAGCCATGGTCGGCATTCTGATAGTTAACGGCCTGCAGATTGATAAAATGATTAAATTTAGCTTAATGATATTGTTGGCCTTGATTACGGCCGGTATTGCTATTTTTAAATTTCAAAAAAATACTGCTAAAGAATGGCTCAAAGAAACCTGGAATTTTACTAAAATGCTTTTGCCGATTCTTTTTATCGGCGTGTTTGTCGCCGGCTTTATTATGCCCTTTTTGCCGGAAAGTTTGATTGTCAAATGGGTTGGCTCAAATTCAATTTTCGGCAATTTAATTTCCGCTATTTTCGGCGCTTTTATGTATTTTTCCACTTTGACCGAAATTCCGATATTGCAGGCTTTAATTGCCAAAGGAATGCACGACGGCCCGGCCTTGGCTTTGCTTTTAGCCGGTCCTTCTTTGAGTTTGCCCAATATGCTGGTGATAAGAAAAATTCTAGGCAATAAAAAAACCGCTGTTTATGTTTTATTAGTAATATTTTATTCCACAGTTGCCGGCCTTATATTCGGCGGACTAATTTAACCCCGTTAGAAATTAAGTCGGGTTTTTGCCATACGGGGGTATATAAACAATATTCAAATCTATGAAACCACAAGAACAAAAAATTTCTAACGGGGTGAACAAAAAATTATTAACTTTTGTTTTTCTAATTTTCGGACTGCTTATTTTAACCGGCTGCGGCCAGCAAAGCGCTACCGCGGACCAAGCCGGAAATAATCAGGTTAAACAAGTTATTGATAAAGTGGAAGTGTTTGATTTTCACTCCACCCAGCGATGCGTTTCTTGCCTTACTCTGGGCAAATATTCAGGGGCGACTGTCTACGAATTTTTTCAGCCCGAATTAAGAGACGGCAAAATTGAATTTAGAGAAATAAATGTTGACTTGCCCGAGAATAGAGCGCTGGCTAATAAATTTCAAGCCAGAGGTTCGTCTTTATTTATTAATGCTATTTATGGCGGCCAAGACCATATCCAGGAAGACACCCAAGTTTGGCGATTGCTTGGCAATGAAGCGCAGTTTAAAAGCTATTTAAGAGATAAAATAAATAATCTTTTGGGTAAATAATATATGGATATTATTAATGCTCTTATAGACAATTACAATATCCCCGTTCTGACCGCTTTTCTTTTGGGTATGTTAACTTCAATCAGCCCCTGCCCTTTGGCCACCAACATTACCGCCATTGCCTATATTTCCAAAGAAATCAAAACCGCTAAACATACCCTGCTTAACGGGATTTTTTACACGCTTGGGCGGGGAGCCAGCTATACGATACTCGCGACTTTAATTTATTTCGGCTTGTCCGCTTTCCAAATTTCCAGAATTTTTCAGGGCTGGGGCGACAAAGTTTTGGGTCCGATTTTAATAACTATCGGCTTAATAATGTTTGGAATAATTAAAATAAATTTTGGCAAAGGCGGAGAAAAAGTTGAAAGAATAAAACTCTGGCTGTCGCAAAAAGGATTTATTGGTTCTTTCCTTTTGGGTATGCTTTTTGCTTTGGCATTTTGCCCTTATAGCGGAGTTTTATTTTTCGGCGCGCTTATTCCTTTGGTTTTAAAATCCGCCGAGGGCTTGCTTCTTCCGCCGATTTTTGCTATTGGTACGGGACTGCCGGTAATTATATTTTCTTTCATCATCGCTTTTGCGGTTCAAAAACTTGGCCAGGTTTTTCAAATCATGCAAAAAATTGAAAAAATAATGAGATACTTGGTCGCTTCAATTTTTATGTTAACCGGTTTTTATTATCTCCATATTTTAGCTAAATTTTTGATATAAAAAGTTCTAAAACAGTCCGCATATATGAGCACAAAAAGAAAACGTCCTTTGGGGCGTTTTTCTTTTTGGGTTTGTGGGGTGTGGAGAAAACCCCTCCCCGCAAGGCCGTTAGGGCGTAGCCTTCGCCAAGTCATTCGACTTGGCGTCAGGTCGGACTTGTCCGGTTGAATAACCGGATGACCTGACGAATCCCCCGCCTCGCTCGCCTCGCTATAGCTTTGGCGAAGCGGGCTAATCCCGCCAAGGCGGGAGAGGCGGGCTGTCCCCGAGAAAATTTTAAAAGTAAACTAATATTAGCTTATTTTTGTTATATTACTTGCTTTTTAAAATTTTTTATGTTTAAATAATTTAAGCCTATTTCGGCTTCGCACCTATCAAACGAAAACGAAGGGAGAAGGGCATGTACGTTATCTGGAATTTAACTCGTGTCTGCCCTTGGAACTGTGCTTTTTGCTGTGTTTCGGCAATCCAAGCGAGGGGTAAGAAAGGGCAGAAGATTCATCGGGCTGAAAAAAGAAACGAACTTAATCTCAACCAAAAGTTGGAGGTCTTGAGAAAGATCGTTGATAAGGGAATGATAATCGACTTTTCTGGCGGTGATCCTCTCTATTTGGCTGAGGACTTCGCTGTTGTTGAAGAGGCCACTAAGCTTTTGCCACCCGAAAAGGTGAACGTTAGTATGACGGGTTGTGGGTTGACACGTGCAAAGGTCGAACTCCTAAAGAAGGTGAATATGGTGGAGTTTACTTTAGACAACTTGCCTGAGATCCTCAATCCTTTCCGGCCGCAAGGATTTAATCTCGCATCCATGAAGGCAATGAAAAAACTGGTGGAAGCGGGCGTGAAAGTTTCGGCTGTTACCATCCTTTATGCCAATACTATTCCTTCGGAAAATCTCCGAGGGATATATGATTGGCTCTGTAAAAACGGGATACAGGAATGGGATATACTAAAATATTATCCCGTCGGTAGAGGAGAGGGAAGCGCTGATTTCGCCCCGACCAAGGATGATTACTTAGCCGTCATAAATCTTCTAAGGAGCTTTAACGGCTCGACACATATTTCCTTCCAGCACTCTCTGAAAGTGATCGAAGGAAATGCAAAGTGCCATGCAGCCGTTAATTCTTTCGGAATCCTCCCCGACGGACAAGTGACCGCCTGTGCATGGGCTTTACATGAGGGAGGTTCCCCTTTCGAAGATTTCAAAATTGAGAAACTTCCCGAGGAGGATCTGGACGAAATTTTAAGGAGGGCCCGTACCAACCTTGGATTTAAACACCAGACAAATTATTGCAGAATTACAAGCTGCGGTACGGAGATCTAATGGAGGAAAAATCTATGACCATAAAAGAGATACTATGCAGAAGCGTTTTAACCAAAAGCAATCTGCCAGAAGTTGATTACTGTATTAATCCTTATGTCGGGTGCTTACATGGTTGCGTTTACTGCTATGCGTCTTTTATGAAGCGATTCACCGGACATAAGGAGGAATGGGGTACTTTTTTGGACGTAAAAGTTAACGCCCCTGAAATCCTAAAAAAAGAGATCACCCCTAGAAAAAAGAGGGGTAAAATCTTGATCGGAAGCGTTACGGATGCTTACCAGCCGACAGAAAGGATGTTCCGGCTTACAAGGCAGATACTGGAAATTCTTGCCAAGTATGATTTTCCGGTTTCTATCTTGACTAAATCCAATTTAGTAAAGCGCGATTTTGACATAATCAGAAGTATTGGGTCTTGCGAAGTCGGCATGACACTAACTTCACTTGATGAGTCAATTTCTCGGATAATCGAGCCGGTGGCATCAACTCCCGCAGAAAGACTTGATGCTCTTTCCTTTTTTCGGCAAAGCGGAATCTCAGCTTACGCTTTTATCGGCCCCATCCTACCCGGACTCATTGATTTAAGGTCGATACTTAAAGCTTTAAAAGGGAGAGTAGATTTTGTCATGTTTGAAACTTTAAATCAAAACAAGTCTAATCGTGACAAAATCGCCAGGGCCTACGAAAAGGCTGGGGTCATCCTAAAACAAGCTGACTGGATAAGTGTGGAAAGAGAAGCTATTGAGTTAAGCCGAAACGAAGGCATACCCGTTAAGGGCTTTTATAAACACTAGCACATTCCGTCGTTTGCTTAAGCAGACGACGGATTTTATTTTGCCATAAACTGTTTTTCTTGGTATTATCTATTTATGGATAAATTTATAAAATTCTTAGTTGAAGCAAAAAGGAAAACTTACGCATCTAATGATGAATCCAGTGAAAAAGTATTAAAAGATGGAACCAAGGAACTTTCTTTTAAGGACGGCAATTTTTTATATAGAGACAGGTATTACGGTTCAGAGTTTTTTGCGGGAGAAGAGGTTGTATTTAAAAATAAAAAACCGCTTTGGGTGATGAACTATTCGGGGCGTTTTTTAGTAGATGACTGTTTAAAAACTGATTTGTATGCTTTTCTTAAAAAAAGTTTGAAAAAGGTAAATCAGAAAACTATTTTTAGAGGACCTGAAAAATTTAAGCAAGGAATATTTTCTTATGTCAACGCTATAAAAGGGAAGGCGGATGATTTTCATGGAGAAGAATTTATTTATTGCAAGGGTAAAAAGGTATATGAGTTAAGATATCATGGTGGGGTTCTAAAATATTGATATTCTGAACCGTTTTATAATTTAGTTCTAACATCGTCTTCCTCCCCATCCAAATAAAAACAGCCCCGAATACTCGGGACTGTTTTTATTATGTAAAAAAGTATTAAGCTTTTTTAACACGGACGGCAGCGTTTCCTTTCGGGGTTTTTTCAACGTCGAAAGTGACGGCATCCCCTTCTCTCAATTGATCGAAGCTCGCACCATCTAAGCTGTTGGCGTGAAAAAATAAATCGTCACCGCCATCTTGGCTGATAAAACCGAAGTTTTTGTCAGTCAATTTTTTGATAGTTCCTTGCATGTGAATGTAAAGATAAAGTTAAATAAGTAAATACTAATGAGTAGAAATTCAACTTTATCTCTACGCTCTTAATATTTCACCCCCAGCTAAGGGCTAAGGGCGGATAGTAATTAAACTAACTATTTAATGTTAGCACAAAAAACTTTTTCTGTCAACGATGCGCGATACGCGTTATGCGATATGCGTTAAGCGCTTACACCCGCGCGTATTTTCTTACCGCCATCCAGCTGGCCAAAGCGTTTATTAAAGCCACGGCCAGAAATTCCAAACCGAAAATCTTTATAAAATTGCTGTTGAAATAAGAAA
>Ga0210018_1001245_pt1 | contig 13328 bp, 16 predicted proteins | sample CryGeyCG2014_010_2_FD_183967 | JGI IMG/M metagenome (GOLD analysis project Ga0210018, IMG submission 183967) | Groundwater microbial communities from aquifer - Crystal Geyser CG09_land_8/20/14_0.10 (SPAdes) (version 2) | ecosystem: Environmental > Aquatic > Deep subsurface > Groundwater | place...
GAAAAAATATTATTAGTGCACCCGAAATATGTCGTTCCGATCTAAGTAAGATTCTTAAAGGAATGAGTAAGCTATCTGTTTCAGGAAAAAAGCAACATCAGCCGAGGAATAAAGATTAAGATTGAATTAGTGCGCTTAAATTTGGGATGTAAATATACTCATTTTGTCGTTGGATAATGGTTCTAACATTGTCCACGATGTCCAGCCAAGCATATTTTTTATCGTGTAGACCCATTTTTTCGCTTAAACAAGCCAAAAACGAGAGGTTGCCAAAATTATCAAAAATCCTTAACCCATCTGGGATTCGAACAAAACTATGAAATACTTCATTGTTCTGCGTTGGAGAAGCAAAATTAAGTTTTTATGGATACACAAAACTCACAATCCAACAATTTAATCAAAGCAGGCCTTATATCCGGAGCATCTTTAGTTTTAGGTCTGCTTTTTGATTACTTTTTCTACGGTAAAATCCCCGGAATTGCTTTTCCGTTGTATGTTGTTTTGATTACAATTGGGCTTTTTGCTGTGGCTACTTTTTTTAAGAAGAAAATAAATAAAGAAGTTCTTTGGTTATTGGTGCCACTCATGTTCTTCAGCGCAATGGTTTTTGTCCATTCCGGCGAATTACTCACTCTTCTTAATATAGTCGCTTCGTTGCTGTTGTTGCTTGTAATCGCCGAAGTATCTTTTGGCGAGAGGGTGAAAAACTTTTTGGTCGGAGATTATCTAAAAATATTTTTTTTGCCATTTAAGTTTATTCGTCCATTATTTCAAACATTATCCGATTTATTCTTGCCGCTTGGAGTAAAGAAGGACCAAAAAGTTTTCTTGCAGGTTGTAAAAGGCATTCTAATGGCAACCCCAGTTTTATTTGTTTTTCTACTTCTTTTTTCTTCTGCAGATTTGATTTTCCAAAAATATGTTTCGGATTTAATTAATATTAATATTGAACCGGAAACATTTTTTAGACTCATTCTCATTTTGATTGCAACCCTTGTTTATATTGGCGCGTACTCTTATTTGTTTAGAGAGCAGGAAAATCAAATCACCGCACAGCAAAATAGTAAAAATCATAGTGTTGGGTACATAGAAAGTTCTATTTTGCTTGGCTCGGTTAATGTTTTATTTTTCATTTTCATACTTATCCAATTAACTTATCTTTTCGGAGGTGAGAGCAATATATCGGCTCAAGGTTTTACTTATGCCGAATATGCGCGCCGCGGATTTTTTGAACTGATAGCGGTGGCCATCATTTCTTTACTGTTGCTTTTGATGACAGAAAAGTACGTTGTCAAAAAAGAAACTGACCATGCAATTGGATTCAAAGTTTTAAGTACTGCGTTAATTGTTCAAGTAATTCTAATCATGACTTCTGCCTTTACTCGTCTGTCGCTATATGAAGAAGCCTATGGATTTACAACATTGAGATTATATAGTCACGCATTTATCATTTTGTTGGCGACTATCTTTTGTTTGTTGCTCTATAAAATTTATAAAGATAAGAGAGAAAACACGTTTGCTTTTCGTGTTTTCATCTCAATTACTTTGTTTTTAGCTGTAATGAATTTTCTCAATCCCGACGCATTTATCGCGCGCCGTAACATTGAGCGGTTTGCTGCCACTGGAAAACTCGATATTTACTATTTGAGCCGCCTTTCAAGCGATGCCATACCCGATACTATTAAGATATTAAACATATCGAATGAGGATTTGAGAAAGGGTTTCGCTCGCGAGCTATACTTGCGCGCTCACAATGGCGATTCTCGTTATTTTTCGAAATGGCAATCGTTGAACATATCACGTATCAGAGCGAATAATATTCTTAACTCAAAAATACGCGAGCTTGAACCATACAAAGATTATCAGCAACAGAATCCTGATTCGGTAGAACGTTACGAGTAAAATATAATCGTGCGCGCGCCAGCTTTGCTGGCACGAAATTTGGCGGCGGCGAAAATTATCAAAAGTCAGCGTCCGGATTTTCTCGGAAAAAAGTTCGGATTTTGTTCAGGACAGACAGCCATTGTGGACAGCGGTTCGAGAGACCGAGGTGCCTAAAAAATCGCCAAAAAAGCGGTTTTTTTGATAAGATAAAACTATGCCGCAAAGAGCCGTTGGAGTGATAATCAAGGAAAATAAGATTCTATTGATGCGCCGGATGAAAAACGGACAAGAGTATTATGTTTTCCCCGGCGGCGGAGTCAAAGAAGGGGAATCAACAGAAACAGCCATCATCAGAGAAATCAAAGAAGAATTGTCTCTTGACGCTAAAATAGACAAACTTCTTTTTGAAATAGAAAATCAAGACCGGCAGGAATACTATTATCTCATCAAGGAATTTTCCGGCCAGCCCCAGTTGGGCGGCGAGGGAATAGTAAGATTTCTTTTAAATCAAGTTTGCTTGTGGATACAAAACATTGACAGTTGTCTTTTTTTATAATACTATGGCAGTGTGCTTGTGGGCGAAAGCCCCGTTCAGCTAAGGATTTTCCCAAGCTGAAGGCAAGCACAACAAAGATACTGCTTTCGGGCGGTATTTTTGTTTATATTTCTGTAAAATAGTGCTATTATTAGTGTATGGATATAGATTATTTTAATAAAAGAAAAGAAAAAGCGATAGAATTATTTAAGTCGCAAAAGAGCATATATAACCCATATTTAGATAGTCAAGTTGTTTTCAATTCGGATGGTTTTCATCATTTGCAATTTTCAGCAAGACGGGAAAGAAATAAGAAAGAACAAATTTTAAAATTTAATCTTTTGCCATTAGCTGTTAAGGTTATTAAAAAATCAGGCACTCTTCAGGAGTATAGGAAAAATTTACTAGCCATTGGCAAAAAATCAAAAGATGGTTTAAGGAAAACAAAAGAGGTTCAATATTGGGGATTCGTCGCTATTATCGGCGATCCAAAGATTAAGATTAGGGTAATATTGAGAAGAATTGGCGATGGTAATATTATTTTTTGGAGTGTTTTGCCCGATTCTAACCTTAAAAGAGGGCAAAAGTTACATGCTCAAGGGATTGAAGATGAATAAAAAATGGCGACCGGGGTGCGTTGGGCGAATGTAGTAAGATAGTCCAAGAAAGTCCTCAACGGCCTTATACATTATTAATCTGGATCGAGTTGTCCAGCCATCGTGCCTGAACAGAGACAATATCCCAATTTTCAAAAGAGCGTATTTTAGAATTTCAGTGAGTTTTCAAAGAAGAATACGGCAAAAAACTTTCGTTTACCGAATCTACTAAAGCGACGAACAACCTCGTCGGCTTTTTTGATTCATTACTTAAAATTGATATGAGAACAAATCCCCAAAAATACACCAAAAAACCAAAAGACAAGTCCAATATATAGTGAATAGCAGGGCAGGGTAAATAGTGGATAAGCACTATTATTGACAATACAGCTTTATTGCTATTATAATAACAACGATATGTTTAATCTATTTAAAAAAGACGAGATTATACCGGAGATTTTGATTACTTACAAATGGCGATGCCCAGATGAAATTGAGGTTTCTATAAAATCCTCTGAAGATGGCGGATATATTGCTTATATTAATAATTTACCCGGTTGTATTACGCAAGCAGAAAATGGTGAAGAACTTTTTGAAATGATTCACGATTCCATCTATACTTATTTAGAAGTCCCACGCCGTTATCAGCCATTTATGCCAACCTATTTTCCTCCTGAGGATTTGCGGCAGCAGTTAAATATAAAAATACCAGAAAAATACCTCAAAGATAAATTTGTTTTACAAAGGACACAATGAGTGATTTTTATTTTCCTTGTAAAAGAAGAAAAATTTTGAAAGCCTTAAAAAAAATAGGGCTTTCTGTTGAAAATAGTGCAAAACATGATCTTGCTAAATGTATCCATAATGGAAAGAAAACAACTATTCCGAGACATACAGAAATTAAACGAGAGATAGTTGATAACATCGCTCATTTTTTATTAGATAAAGGTTTTGAACGCCAGAGATTACTTAATTTATTAAGATAGATATTCAACTAAATCTGGGATATAAATATACTTATTTTGTCGTTGGATTGTAGTTTTAATATTTTCCAACTCTCGCAGCCACAAAACTTTTTTATCAAGGGACCGACAGGCCTAAAAAATCGCCAAAAGAGCGGTTTTTTGGTAAAATAAACAATATGAATATATTTCTTTGCCGTCATGCTCAAGTCCATAATCCCAAAAAGATTGTTTACCGCCGTTTGCCCGGCTATTATTTAAGCAAGCAAGGCGAGGCGGAAGCCGAAGAAATGGGCCTTTTTCTGAAGAAATACAAAATCAAAGAAATTTTTACCTCGCCCATGGAAAGGTGCGTCCAGACCGCCGGCATTATCAAAAAAACTATTGATAACCCGGCGATAAAAATATATCAAAAAGATTATCTCAACGAATGGGATGAAGGCGAGAAGACAACAACTGTCGCCAAAAGAATGAGGCATATTTTAAAAGACAAGAAAGATAATCGCGTTTATATCAGCCATCAGCACCCGATTAGGGTTTTCTTGAATGAGATTACCAGCCAACCGCCGCAAGAGTTGGAGCAATGGGATTGTCCGGCGGGGGCGATTTATGAGATTGCGTTTGACGGTAAAAAGGCCTTGCCCAAATTGTTGTTTATTCCAAAAGAGACGGATAAACCATTAATTCCCAAAACCAAATTTTCCAAATCACTATTTGTTATCGGGGCGGCCGCGGTCGCTTTTTTTGTTGTGACGGCGTTGGAGAAATTCGCGCCTTATGCCGACAAGTTTTTCCAAGAAAACATTAGCTGGACGACGGCTTTAAAAATTGCCTCAATTTGATTCGGCATACAACACTTATCTTTACGGGGGACTCCCGCCTCATCCGATTGCCAATCCGGGAATTGACGCCATTGAGGCGGTCTTAAATCCGGCCGAGACCGAATGTTTTTATTATCTCCACGACCACGACAAGGAAATCCACTGCGCCAAGACCTACGAAGAGCATTTGGCGAACGTTGAGCGGTATTTAAAGTAGGGCGTGATAATCCAAAATAACCGGCCGGCCGCGGCAACCATTGTATCGTTCCTTTACAGGGTGCCGGGTTCGCATTTTGCGAAGGCCTTTAATTGCGGAAAGCCGGCCCGTAATTTCTGTCTGGAAATAAAAAATCGGCTGATTTTAATTTAATCAGCCGATTATTCCTGAAAGGTTAGACTTACAGGGCGAAGATGATTATCCATATAACGACGACGAACAATCCAGCCCAAGCCGATAATACTTTTCTGTTCATCTTATTGTCCATTTTGCCCTCCTTTTTAGTTTAGACCATTGTAGCAGAAATACGAAATTTTGTCAATAGATAAACCGGTGAATTCAACCTTTAAACGCAACACTAAACGCTTCCAATGGTGTTTTGTATCCGAGTCGTTTCCGCGGTCGGGTGTTAAGTTCATGCTCCACTCTTTTAATCTCCTCATCTGGTATTGTAGTAAAGTCCGTCTTTTTAGGAAAGTAGTCTCTAATCAAGCCGTTGGTATTCTCATTAGTCCCTCTTTCCCAGGAATGGTAAGGATGGCAGAAGAAGGTCTTGACTCCCGTCTTTCTCTCCAACTCCGGCCAATTGCTGTTTTCCATTCCGTTGTCGAAAGTAATCGTTTGTTTGGCTTTTAAAGGAAGGTAATTCATCCTTTTAACAATAGTCGTTGTTGTAGCTTGGCTGGTTCGGTCGTAAAGCTTGGAAATGAGGACTAAGCCAGTTTGTCTTTCCACCAGGGTATTGATACCCGGCTTGTAGTTCTTTGATTCAACGCTGTCGCTTTCCCAATCGCCGAGTCGTTTTCTTTCGTTTACAATCTCAGGACGCTCCTCGATGACCGTCCCTTTTGGCTTAAAGACACGCTGACAGCGTCTGGTTCCTTTGGAAATCCGGCGCTTTCTTTTCCTTCTGAGATAAATTCTTAAGTCCTCGCGCCCGGGTTTTAGATATCCGTATCCTTGCCGGTATATTTGTTCGTAGATATATTGATAAATCGCTTCGTGAGAGATTGTTTGACTAATATCCGGTTGGATTCTGCCCGCTATCTGCTCCGGAGACCATTTCTTCTTTAAACGAAGGACGACATAGTCGCGAACTTCTTGGTTTTTTAATCGGTCTTTTCGGCCTCGATTCTTTCTGTTCTCCACGGCTCTTTGATGGGCTATCCTGGCGTTGTAGCGATGCCGGCCATTTCTTACAATTTCTCGGGAGACGGTGGAGACGGGACGGTTAATCTTCTGAGCGATGGTTCGGATGGACTTCCTTTCCCAGAGCGCCAATTGAATTGTTTCTCTTTCCTCAATGGTTAAATGTTTGTTTTTCATACACCTTGATAATACCTGATTTTATCAAAGTGTTGCACTTACTTGTTGAACTAACTTTCCCGACGAACATAATCGGAATTGTCGGGATTATACGCCAATAATCGTCGTCTTTTTCGAGGTAGAAAAAGTCGGTGAACATGTGTCCGAGAACATGGAGCAATAGACCTCGCGACCGGAGTTTCTTGCCGCCTGAAAAAACAGGCGGCCTTAAATTTACGCTAAAGCGCATTTTAAAAGTTAAATATATCCGCTATAATAGCGAGGAGATAAATTATGAAAACGGTTGACAGAAAATTGAAGCAAATTAGGGATAAGACGATTGATTGCCGGAAATGTCCGCTTTATCGGACGAGGACTTTGCCGGTGGTCGGCCAGGGCAATCATGCCGCGAAAATTATTTTTGTCGGCGAGGCGCCGGGGCAGAATGAAGATAAAACCGGTCGGCCCTTTTGCGGCCAAGCCGGCGGCGTTTTAGACGAATTGCTTGCTTCCATTGGCCAGCCGAGAGAAAGCGTTTATATCGGCAATATTCTAAAGTGCCGTCCGCCGCAAAACCGCAATCCGCTGGAAAATGAAATTGAGGCCTGCGCGCCGTACCTTGAAGAGCAGATAGAAGCGATTCGGCCAAAAATTATCGCGGCTTTGGGTAATTACGCCGCCGTTTTTATCTTGAAAAAATACGGACTAGAAGATAAGATAGAGGGCATCAGCAAAATTCACGGAAAAGTTTTTGAGGCGGCGGCGCCCTTTGGCGGAATAAAGATTATCCCTTTGTATCATCCGGCGGTGGCGGTCTATAACGCCAATATGAAGGAGACGCTCAAAAAAGATTTTTTGATTATCAAAAACTTTTTGAATAATGAGAAATAAGGGTAAAAAAGTAATCGTTGGCTTATCGGGCGGAGTGGATTCTTCCGTTTCTTTGCTTTTGCTAAAAAAGGCTGGCTATGAACCAATCGGCGTTTCTTTCAAATACGCCGTCTGGCAAAATGAGAAAAACCGGCTAAAAGAAAATATTTGCTGTTCGGAGGAATCGTTTATCATCGCCGGGGAAATTTGTCGCCGGCTCGGCGTCCGGCATCAGATCATTGACGAAGAAATTAATTTCCGGGATAAAGTCATCGGGTATTTTTTAGATGTTCTCAAAGACAAGAAGACCCCTAATCCCTGTCTGATTTGCAATCGTTTGGTTAAGTTTGAAAAACTAATTGAGGTGGCTAAAAAAGAAAAGGCGGACTATATCGCTACCGGTCATTACGCTCGCGTTCGGGAAGGAAAGGACGGGACCGTTCAACTCTTGAAAGGAAAGGACAAGAAAAAAGACCAAAGTTATTTCCTGGCCCTTTTGGAGCAAAAGCATCTAAGAAGGATAATTTTCCCTTTGGGTAATTACACTAAGGAAAAAGTTTATCAAATTGCCGAGAAAGAAGGGTTAGAATTCTTTAGAAAAACCAAACAAAGCCAAGATTTATGTTTTGTCGCGGGAAAGTCAATCCCGTTTTACTTAAAAGAAGAACTAGGGTTTGAACCGGGGGAAATCGTAGACAGTGAAGAAAGGGTTTTAGGAAAGCACCGGGGGCTTTACTTTTACACCGTTGGCCAGCGGAAAGGAATTAATTTGGCGCAGGGTCCCTGGTGGGTGGCCGGCCTGGACAAAGCCAAAAACCGATTGATTGTTACCAAGAAAGAAGACGACCCGATTCTTTTTAAAAAGGAGGTTTTTCTGGCTGACTATAATTTTATTTCCGGCGTTTCGCCGGCGCTGCCTATGTTCATTATGGCTAAAACGAGGTATAATCAGAAGCTAAGCCGCGCTAAAATATGCCTTCAGGAAGAGAAAGGTCAATCGCCGTTCCTGAAATTAGTTTTTAGCCGGGCCCAAAAGGCCGTTACGCCCGGCCAGTGGGCGGTCTTTTACTCGGGAGACATTTGCTTGGGTGGAGGAGTAATAGAATCAGCAAAGTAATGAAAAAAATATTCGGTCTAATTTTAATAGTTCTTGTCTTCGGGGGCGTTTTTAATCTTGCTCTGGCAGAAGAAAAACCGGTCAAACTTCATTATTTCTATGCCAGCACTTGCCCTAATTGTAAAAAAGCCGGCGTTTTTTTGGATAAATTAGAAAACAAATATCCGGGTTTGGAAATCAGCCGCTATGAGATTTTGTCCAGTCGGGAGAATGCCGAACTGCTGCTAAAATTTTTTGAGGTCTGCGGCGAAGAAAAAATTATTCGGGTGCCGGCGATTTTTGTCGGTTCAGAAGCGATTATCGGCTATTTGAACGACGCCGCCACCGGCAAAAAAATTGAAGGATTGGTTGAAGAGTGCCTGATAAAAGAATGTCCCGACCCGTTGGAAAAGGTAGACCACCAGTGCCAAACCGATAAAAACGACGAAATTATTGATTATCCAATTATCGGAAAAATTAATCTTTCTAGGTTGTCTTTGCCGATTTTGACGATTGCGACGGCGGCCTTGGACGGCTTTAATCCTTGCGCGATGTGGGTGCTCTTGTTTCTGCTCGCTCTTCTGATTAACGTTCGTTCTAAAAAAAGAATGCTTCTGATTGGCGGGACTTTTATTGCCGCCTCCGGAATTGTCTATTTTCTGATAATGTCCGCTTGGCTGAATCTCTTTTTGGCAATCGGCTACGTTAATATCACAAGGATTACTATCGGTGTCTTGGCCGGCGGAGTCGGTATTTGGCAAATAAGAAAGTTTATCACTTACCGGCCGGGCGTTTGCGAAGTGGCGCCGGCCGGAAGCAAATGGCATGAGCGTCTTTCTCGTAAAGCCAAACAAGCAGTTGAATCAACAACTCTGTCGGCGGCATTGGTAGGAGTAATCGCCCTGGCCTTCGGGGTTAATCTAATTGAGTTTTTCTGTTCGGCCGGCTTGCCGGCGATTTACACCAAAATCCTTTCTTTAAGTCATCTGAATGATTGGGGTTATTACCTCTACCTTCTGCTTTACACTTTTGTTTTTATGTTAGACGATTTGATTATCTTTGCCGTTGCGGTCATAACCTTATCCAAACTTGGATTTACCGATAAATACTCCAAATGGGCAACCCTTATCGGCGGGTTGGTGATTTTGATTTTGGGCGTTTTGCTTATTTTCAAGCCGGACTTTTTGATGTTTGGGTAAGGGATTCGGCTTTTTGTTTTCCTGCCAGTCTGATATAATAAAAATAATGAAAAATATCAAAGAAATCACCCAAGAGGAATTAGACGATTTAAAGGTGGTCGTTTTTGACCTTGACGGAGTGGTTATTCCGGTCGGAACGGAACTGAAAGAAAACCAGGATGGCACCGAACTGCACATAAAGTCGCATCAACTCTCGGCTGGTTTCATCAATAATTTAGAAAAACTGAAAAAACATTTAAAAATCGGTTTTTCTTCCGGCAGAAATATTCTCTATCTGAAAAGTTTGGTCAACGAAATTTTTGACAAACGGATTATCCTGCAGGCCGAAAACGGAAACATTACTTTCCTCGGCGGCAAAATCAATCATCCGATTTATCCGGACGAATACTTTGGGCAGTTACGCGATATTAAAGAAAAAATAAAGGAGATGATGAAAAGCGACCAGAGAATCCGTGGTTTTGAGCCGAAATTGTTTATTCTGACCGTTCATTGCGATGAGATGGAAGAAATCCCCAACTTGGTCAAAGAAGTGGCCGGGGATAAACTTTATTGCCTTTGGACAAATGAGGGGTATGACATCGGCAGCGTGGAAATGTCCAAGGGTGAGGCGATTAAGAATTTAGCCAAAGAATTAGGAATTAAACCCAAGCAGATTATGACCACCGGCAATAACTACAACGACCAAGAGATGCTTGAAGTCGGCAAGGGCGTGACGGTTAAACCGAAGAGAATGGCGGCCGAGTATTTTATTGAACATAAAAAAGAAGAACTCGGCGGAGAATTGCTGGCCGAGTTTTTGCTTGATTATTTCAAAAGTAGAGATTAAATCAATCCCATTTTCTTTTTTACTTCCTGGAGCGTTTTTTGGGCAATTATTCGGGCGTCCTTGGCTCCTTGGTCAAGGATTTTTTTAATTTGGGCCGGATTATTTTTTAGCTCTTTGATTTTACGGCGAATTGGCTTTAATTCAGCGATAATCAATTCGGCCAAGTCGGATTTGAAATCAGCATAGCCCTTGCCCTGGTATTTCTGTTCAATTTTTTCAAAAGTTAAACCGGAAAAGCAGTGGTAAATATTCATCAGATTGGCGATCGCCGGCCTGGCGGGGGAGTATTTAATTTCTGTTCCCGAGTCCGTCACGGCTCGTTTGATTTTTTCGCGGATGGCGTCGGAAGAATCGGTCAAAGCGATGTAATTATACGGGCTAGAGGCGCTTTTAGACATTTTCTTTTCCGGATTGTCCAGCGCCATAATCCGGGCGCTTTCTTTTTTAATGATAACCTGCGGGACATTGAAGGTCCGGCCGTAGTTTTTGTTAAATCTTTTGGCTAATGTTCGGGCGATTTCAACATGCTGTTTTTGGTCCTCGCCAACCGGCACGGCGTCGGTTTGGTAGAGCAGGATGTCAGCCGCCATCAGGACCGGATAATCCAAGAGGCCGACATTGACATTGGAACGGCGTTCTTTTGATTTTTCCTTAAATTGAATCATTCTTTCCAATTCGGGAATTTTGGCAATGGTGTTTAAAAGCCAGGTCAATTCGGCATGGGCGGGGACATGCGATTGGACAAAGAAAAGGCATTTTTTCGGGTCTAAGCCGACTGACAGATAAACGGCGGCCAGATCAAAAATTTTCTCCTGAAGATTTTTTGCCGTTGTCGGAGTGGTTAGAGCGTGCAAATCCACAATGCAAAAAATGGAATCATATTTGTTTTGCAGCTCGGTCCAATTTTTAAGCGCTCCCAGATAATTGCCGATGTGAATGGAGCCGGTTGGCCGGATACCGCTAAAGATTCTCTTTTTCATAATCGATATGAGTAAGGAAATAACAAGCTTGCTTGATTATTTCCGAACGAATGAGATTATATCACTTGATATTTATTTTCCTCCCTTTAATTTTTTAAATGTCTTGATGACTGGCTCTAAATCGCCATCAATTATTTTTTCCAAACTGTGCCAAGATTTTTTAATCCGGTGGTCGGTGAGGCGGTTTTGGGGAAAGTTGTATGTTTTGATTTTTTCGGCCCGCATCGCGGCGCCAATTTGGCTGTTTCTTTCTTGGCTCAATTGCGCCAGTTCCTGTTCCCTTTTTCGGGCTAAAAGACGGGCGCGGAGAACTTGCATGGCAATTTCTTTGTTGCTTTGCTGCGTCCGTTCCTCTTGGCAGGTAACAATGATGCCGGTGGGAAGATGGAGGAGCCGAACCGCCGATTCGCGCTTGTTGACGTATTGGCCGCCCGGACCGGAAGCGCGCAAAACATCAACTCGGATATCCTTGGGATTGATTTTGAATTCAGTTTCTTCGGCTTCGGGCAAAACGGCGACCGAGGCAGTGGAAGTGTGGACCCGGCCGGATTTTTCGGTGGCGGGGATTCGCTGAACACGATGGACTCCGCCCTCATATTTTAGTTTTTCATAGGCGTTTTCGCCCTTAACTTCAAAAACAACCTCTTTAAAGCCGCCTAATTCAGCCGGGTGGGTTTCAATCAGCGCGGTTTTCCAACCTTGTTTTTCGGCATAGCGGGAATACATCCGAAAAAGGTCGGCGGCAAAAATAGCCGCCTCCTCGCCGCCGGCGCCGGACCTGATTTCAACGATAACTCCCTTGTTCATTTTACTTTTTTATTTTTTTGACTTTTTCCCGACGTGCTTCGCGATCGGGACTCCGGCCCTTTCGGGCATCGGAGCTTTCCTTTTTTGGCTAACCGTTCTTTGAATTTTTCAATCTGGCCGGTTTCAATAATTTTCTCCTTGCCGGTGTAGAAAGGATGGCACTGAGAACAAATCTCAACTTCCAATTCCGGACTGGTTGAGCCAATTTCAAAAACAGCGCCGCAAGCGCAGGTGATTTTTGCTTTAGGATGATATTTCGGATGAATATCCTTTTTCATTGTCTTTAATATAATCTAATCTCGCCCTAAAAGCAAGTTTTTAAAGCAATTTTTCTTCTTTCTTTACTCTTGCTTTATTTTATTATATATTATAGGATATTAACAGAAAAAGATATCAAGAAAGTGTCAGACAAGACACTCTTTTTAAAAATTATGGTAGAAGAAAAAAAGAAAAAAGAATCAAAAAAGCGGAAGCTTGATTTGGAGGAAATTACGCCAAGTTTGGAAGAAATGCTCAAAGCCGGAATTCATTTCGGACATCGGACCTCAAGAAAAAACCCAAAAATGGAGCCGTATATTTTCACTTCTCGCAATAATGTCCATATTATTGATTTAGAAAAATCAAGAGAAAAATTGAAAGAAGCCCTGGAATTTATCAGTAAACTAAAAGAGAAAAAGGGGACGATTGTTTTCGTCGGGACGAAAATTTCAGCCAAGCAGATAACCGAGGAGTCGGCCAAAGAAGTCGGCATGCCGTACGCGACGGAGAGATGGATTGGCGGGACAATTACCAATTTCAAAGTTATTTCCGGCCGTCTCGGCCATTTTAGGGATTTGGAAAAAAAGAAAGAGACGGGAGAGCTTAAGAAATATACCAAGAAAGAACAGCATGAGTTCGGCGTTGAATTACAAAAATTAAACCGACAATTTGGCGGGATTAAAAATTTAACCGAAGTTCCAAACGCGCTTTTGGTGGTAGATACCTATAAAGAGAAACTGGCTGTCAAAGAAGCAAAAATCAAGGGCATACCGATCGTTGGGCTGTGCGACACCAACGCCGACCCGACCCTGATTGACTATCCGATTCCGGCTAACGACGACGCCATTTCTTCGTTGAAACTAATTTTAGGGTCAATTGTTAAAGCGCTAAAATAGCAATCTATGATCGCCATGGAACAAATTAAAAAACTTCGCCAGAAAACAAACCTTTCTATTATGGAATGCAAACAAG
>Ga0210018_1001246_pt1 | contig 13324 bp, 12 predicted proteins | sample CryGeyCG2014_010_2_FD_183967 | JGI IMG/M metagenome (GOLD analysis project Ga0210018, IMG submission 183967) | Groundwater microbial communities from aquifer - Crystal Geyser CG09_land_8/20/14_0.10 (SPAdes) (version 2) | ecosystem: Environmental > Aquatic > Deep subsurface > Groundwater | place...
TATAAAGATTTACCAAGTTTAGCTAAATTATTAGTAAATTTAAAAGTTGACCAATACCAATTTGCTTTTATGCATATTAATCAAATCATTGCTCATAACAAAAAGTTAATTGATAAGATAGTACCTCACTATAAAGAGGCAATGCCTTATATTAAAAAGGGTATAGATATTGGGACAAAAGCAGGAATAAAAGTGATGGTAGAGGCTGTTCCATATTGTTTTATGGAAGGTTATGAAAAATATATCTCTGAACAATACATACCTTTTACAAGTATTATTGACGACAAAATAGAATTAGCTGATTACGGTGTTTATAGAAAAACAAAAGGCAAAACTAAAGGCTCTCGATGTAAAGAATGCAAATATAATAGAATCTGTGAAGGACCGTGGAGAGAATATCCAGAAATTTTTGGTTGGTCAGAATTTAAGCCTATTTTGTAAAAATAAATATTTTTATAAATCGTATGGCTTTTGAGATAAGTAAAAATCGGAAAAAGGACACTGGGGGAATAATTTTGACTCCGGGTTGTAACCAGGATTGTATCTTTTGTGGAGGCCGTAAAAGAAGAATTACTAGAGTAGAATTAAGAATTCAAGAGGTAAAAGTGTATAAAAATTTGCAATATTTAAAGAAGGAAGGAATTAGGAAAATTGAAATTTCAGGTTCTGACCCTATAGAATACGATAAAATAACAGAGTTAATTCGATACATCAAAGAAGAAGGTTTTGAATTTGTCCAATTATCTACCCATGGCACAAGGTTATCCAATTCCTCTTTTTTAGATAAATTAATATCTTCAGGAGTAGATAAGCTCAGAATTCCTATTTATGGTTCTAATGCAAAAATCCACGACTCTGTTACTCGAACGCCTGGCAGTTTTAATCGGGTTGTAAAAGGAATCAAGCTATTAAGACAGAAAAGTAATAATATAAATATCCAGATAAGTTGTTTAATAGTTCAGCAAAATAAAAATGACCTTTTAAATATAGCGGATTTTGTTATCGATGAATTAGGGGTAGAAGATTTTTATTTTTCAATTCCCTGTTTGGGGGGACAAGATATATCTTTTTATATCCCTCTAAAGGATATCTCTCCATATGTGAGGAAACTTTATAACTATGTTCTAAAGATTAACGATAAAATAAAGTTTTTAGAAATACCTTTTTGCGTTTTCGGGAAATTTGATACAATACATATAAACAATATGGTATTACCCCCAAATTTGGGTAAATATAATCAGCCACCACCACCAGTGAGAACCTCTATTCCAGACCTTCCTTCTTATAGAGTTAAGAAAAAAGTTTCTATGTGCAAAAATTGTATAGCTTTTAATTATTGTGATGGTTTTTTTGTTAATATAGATAAGTTCGGCACTGGGAATCTTAAACCAATAAGATAATATAATAGAAGGTTTATGAAAAATACTTATAATAAATTAGAAATTCAAAAATTATTTAAGGGAAAGGAAATAATAACAGTATCTCATAAAGGGCCAAGAGATCCCTCAATGCTTTATATTAGTTTAGACGAGAGGTGCAATGAAAATTGTGTGTTTTGCGTAATAAAAGGAGATAATGTAGGAACCTTCGGATCAATGAGTTTAAAAGAGGCCAAAAAAATTATTAGCCAGTTTTTAAATAAAGGAGGAAAAGATTTAGTTTTTACAGGTGGAGAACCAACTCTTCGAGAAGATCTACCAATATTAATAAAATATGCTGAAACATTTAAATCCTTAAAAAATATCTCTGTCATTACTAATGGGGTTCGGCTCGGTGATAAAAAATATCTCGATCAAATTTCTAAATCAGATAAAAAAAAATTAGTTAGTTTTTCTATATCTTTACATTCTCATAAAGAAAAAGTATCGGAATTACTTACTCAAAGTAAGGGAACATACAAATGTACTATTCAAGGCATTCGTAATGCAATCAAAAGTAATTATGAGATCTCAATTTATCAAGTAATAACAAGCGAAAATTATAAAGACCTATTAACGTTTTGTAAATTTCTGAATAAATTTTTTCCTCAAATTAATAGAATAACATTAGCATACCCTTTCCCGCAAGGAAATGCTTTATATAATAATTGGATTTTCCCACGATTAAGTGTTTTAAGGTCTCATTTATTAAAGGTCTTACGATATTTGAGAAAAAAAGGTTACGATATTAATATTGCTTCTTGTGGTCAATTTCCATTATGTTTGACGCCCAATTTTGAAAAAGAGGTTTTAAAAAATGTAGATTTTAGCGAAGAAAATATTTTAGGAGTAGTAGGAAAGAAAACATTTCACGATTTTGAAATGGGCAGCGATGAATGGCAAAAACGTCAAAAAACTAAAAATAAATTATGTCAGAAGTGTATTCTTAATAAAATTTGCCCGGGATTTTGGACAAAATACGTAGAATTATATGATTTTAATGGAATCCAGTTAGTAACTTTTAAAAATTTTATTGGGAATAAATTACAATCTAAATTAAATAACGCCAAAGATTTTAAATTTATAATACAGAAATTAGACAAAGAAAAACTCAATATCATAAAGATACTAGATTATAATAAACCCAATTTGCAAAAATTAATAACATATCTGGCAAAGCATAAAATACTTACAATTATTTTAGAAAAAAACAATCAAGTAATATATCCTTCTTAATTTATGCAAACTAAAAAATCACAAAAAATATTAGTCAGTCAGGTTTTTTTAATTATGACTGGTTTTATGTGCAATAACAATTGTGTAATGTGCAGCGTGAAACCGAAGGGATTACATTATAAACCGAGAAAGACAGAGGAAATTATAGCTGATCTGGAAAGGGGGAGAGAGCTAGAATATGAAAGAGTTGAATTTACTGGCGGAGAACCAACAATAAGGTCTGATTTATTATTATTGATAGCGAAAGCAAAGAAATTAGGCTATAAAGAAATAGCCCTGGGTACAAATGCTCGAACACTAAACTCTTTAAAATTTTTGAAATCTTTACAAAAAAGTGGCCTTAGAAGAGTAACCACAACTTTATACGGATATAATTCTAAAACTCACGAAACTGTAACGAGAACACCAGGCAGTTTTCAACAAACTGTCCAAGGAATTAAAAATGCACTCGGTCTAGACATACCTATTAGTGTGAATACTGTCGTTTTTAGTTTAACGGCTAAAAATTTAAAAAAAACAGGAGAATTTCTTGTTTCTTTAGGAGTAAAGTATTGGACATTACTTGATCTTATTCCCGATGGTTATGCAAAAAATAATTATCATATTTTGTCAGTACCACCTAAGAACTTAAGAACTACTTTCAAAACTATAGAGCCTATTATTAATAAATTTGAAGTAGTAAATATTTTTGATTTTCCTTTTTGTCTTATTCCTAAACATATTTTCCGATATAGAAACTGTAATGTATTAGCTGCTAAAGGTAGAACAGAAATTATAAACCAAGTTGGTTACAAGCCAAAGCGTTTTGAAGAAAAAAATAATATTTATTATGATATTCATAAAACACGAAGTAGAAAATGTGAACAATGCGTTTACAATAACGAATGTGGAGGAGTTTGGATTCCCTACCTCGATCTTTATGGAGAGTCTTTTATTAAACCTTCATCTTAATCAATTCAGATATGAATGATGTAACTAAACATGATCTAGTAATATATTCTAAAAATATAGATTTTTATTTAAAAAATATAGGCACCGTGAAAAAGGAAATACAAAAACTTACTAATGATTTTATATTACCAATCACTTTATCATTTCATATTTTCCCCGATGATTTATCAGTAGAAACCGGAGTTAAAATAAACGAATTACTTGAGAAATTAATAAAGGACAAAATAAATTTTAGTATCTATCCTTTACCCCTATGTTTATTTAAAAAAGGATATTCTTCAAATATTAAGTCGCATTTAGTAAAAGAATATGATAAGACACTCGTTTTTTTATATACAGATAGTGGGATAAAACATATTCATTCCAATGCAGATGTCATGATGCTAAAAAATGGGCAAGTATTGCTTTTTGCTAAATGCTTTTCTTGTAGATTCCAACGAAACAAACAATGCAAAGGTATATTTGTGCGGCCAGGATCTTTCTTTTGTACTCAAAAAATAAAAGAATGGTTATATGATAAAATAGAAAGCCTAAGAAAGGTTAAATTACTCGACATCGGGTGTGGAGCGCATCCACCGTTTTTAGACTTGTATAAAAAACTTTCTATAGGGAGGAATAAAATTTATTTGCTTGATCCCTCTTCCGATTCTTTGCTTGTCCTAAGTAAAGAAATACCTCACCAGTATAATAATATTGTTCTTGTTCGGGGTAAGGCGGAAAAGTTGGAATTTAAGAATAAAATGTTTGATATAATTATTTTGCTTGATTCTTATTCTCATTTAATTGATTTACGTCAATCATTCAAGCATATTAAAAAAATTCTTAAACAAAATGGTATTTTAATTATCAAGGACGGTAAGGATTTGTCATTTAATAAAAAGACTGAAAGAGGAGAAGAGTTTACCTATCATTTAAGAAACCATTCATTAAAAAAAGCGATTTTAGAGCTTCAAAAATACGGTTTTAAAATTATAGATAGCTTTGCTGAACAAAGTGCTACAAATATAATTTGGACCTTACAAGCTAAAAAGAAATGAAAGTTTATTTTATTAATCCACCAGCAACAATTCAAATAAATAGAGAAGGCCGATGCATGGTTAGAAAATCAGCTTGGACTTTCACGTTTCCTCCTATTTCTTTAGCTAGTTGCGCGACGGTTTTAAGAGAAGAGGGATTTGAAGTTAAAATCATTGATTGCATAGCAGAAGGGATCAATCAGCTTGTTTTGAAAGAAAAAATTAAACAATATAATCCCGATATTATTATTCTAAATACAGCTACTTCCTCAATCGTTAACGACATTAAAATAGCTGATGATATTAAAGAGATTAATCCATTAGTTAAAGTTGGGGTGATAGGTATTCATCCTTCTTCTTTGCCTGATGAAACTTTTTCGCTTTCAAAAGGCCTTGATTATATTATAAGAGGAGAACCAGAATTTACGATTAGAGATTTAGCTTTAGCTTTAGATAATAATCAACCTTTATCAAAAGTAGAAGGTATTTCTTATCGAATAGGCGAGAAAATTTTTCATAATTCCTCAAGAGAATTGATTAAAGATTTAGATTCTTTGCCTTTTCCTGCTTGGGATTTAATAAATATTAATAATTACAAACTTCCTTTTACGAATGAACCATTCTTATTAATTGTGCCATCGAGAGGTTGCCCTCACCAGTGTATTTTTTGTAATGCTAGAATATATTATGGCGATGTAATAAGATTAAGATCGGTCAAGAAAGTTATTAGTGAAATAGAATGGGTTAAAAATAATTTTGGGGTAAAAAATTTTCACTTTTGGACAGAATCATTTACACTAAATAGAGATTTCGCTTTAGAAATATCGAAGGAAATTTTAAAAAGAAATATACAAATTAATTGGACATGTAACAGTAGGGTTGATAATGTAGACTTAGAATTGCTCGAATTCATGAAAAAAGCTGGTTGCTGGATGATTAGTTTTGGAATAGAATCAGGGGATCAATGCATTCTTGATAATGCTAAAAAAGGTATTACTTTAGAACAAAGTATTGATGCGGTTAAATTGGCTAAGAAAGCTGGCTTAGAAGTTAGTATTCAATGCATTATTGGTTTGCCCGGCGAAACCAAAAAAACAGCTCTAAAGACTATAGCTTTTGCTAAGAGTCTAAATGCGGATTACGCACAATTTTATTGTGCTGTGCCATTTCCTGGTTCAGATTTATATCATTTAGCCAAAGAAAAAAATTGGTTAAGTACAAAAGATTGGTCTAAATTTGATCAGAGTCAGTCAGTTTTAAATATCGACACTTTGAAAGCAGTAGCAATAATGCGATTGAGAAGAAATGCTTATTTTAATTACTATCTTAGTCCAAAACAATTTTTTAGAACTTTAAAAAAAATTATAACTTCGTCCGATTTGAAAAATTTAATTCCGACGATTAAGAATTTTTTAAATTGGATATAATATAGAGACAGCTTTTAAAAGTATGATCTAGTATGAATAAATTACATTTTATTAAAGATTATTGTAAAGCTATATTTTATTAATATGACTATTAGTCCTTACATTTACGTTGGTTATCATTGTAATAATAATTGTATTTTTTGTAGTGAAACTGATGAGTATTTGGCAAATTTAAAAGAAAAATCATTAACCGAAATAAAAAAGGAATTAAAAATTATTAGAGAAAATTACGACTTTGTAAACATAATGGGTAGAGAACCAACCATCAGGTCTGATATTTTAGAAATTGTGAAATTTGCCAAAAGTTTAAAATTTAAACAGGTAGGAATAACTACCAACGGTCGCTTGCTTTCGATTCCGATCTTTGCAAAGATTCTTTTAAAAACAGGCATTAATCAAATTGGTATTTCTCTTTCCGGCGCTTCAGCTACTGTCCATGATAGGCAAACACGAGTACCGGGAAGTTTTGCTCAAACAATAACTGGAATTAAAAATATTTTAAAATATAAAAAACCCGAAGTCAGCTTACTCGTAAACTTACCAAAGAATAGATTAAACTATAAAGAGCTAAAGGCGGAATTGAAATTATTAACTAATTTAGGTGTAAAGGAAATAAATATTTTAAATGTTTCGCCCTTAAGCCGTCGTTCTCGCACTAAAAAAATAATTATGCCCATGGCTAAACTTGGTGCTTATGTTTTTAAAATACTTAAAAATAACGGCTATCTTGAGAGAAAAAATCTTAAGATTTTATTAGTAGAATTTCCTCCCTGCAGTTTGCCAGAAGAGGCAAGAAAGTACTTTTTCCCCTGTTTAGAGAAAAACAATCACAAAGTCAGAATTCCTCTCTGTAGAAATTGTCCTTATAAGAATAAGTGTGACGGCATTCTTTCTGACTATTTACAATTATACAGAAGCAAAGAATTTAAATTATAAGCGTGTATGCTTATTTCTGTAATCATTCCAGTTTATAATGAAGAAAAATATATTAGAACTATTTTAGATAAAGTAAATAGCGTATCTTTAAATAAAGAAATCATTGTGGTAGATGATAGTTCTACGGATAAAAGTTTTGGCATACTGAAACAATTGGAAAAAGAATATTCTTTTAAACTAATAAAACACGACAAAAATCAAGGCAAAGGTGCTGCTATTAGAACCGCTTTAAAATATGTTACTGGCGATATTATTATTATTCAGGATGCTGATTTAGAATATGACCCGAATGATTACTATGCTTTAGTAGAACCTATTGTTACCGGTCAATCTAAAATAGTATATGGTTCTAGACTTTTAGTTTCTAATAAAATTCCCAATAAAATTAGATATATTAGTTGCTATGTGGGAACCCGTTGCCTAACTTTGTTAACTAACATTTTATTCAGAAGTAATATTACCGATATTAATACCGGTTATAAAATATTTCATAAAAGCGTATTAGAGAACATAACTCTTGAAAGCAATGGCTTTGAATTCTGTGAAGAAGTTACAGTAAAATGCCTTAAACAACATTATAAAATAATAGAAGTACCAATTCATTATTACCCACGTTCAGTTAAAGAAGGGAAAAAACTCAAATTTCCAGACGCTCTTATTGCCCTTTGGACAATTATTAAATACTTTTTCTTTTCTTAATTACGTTCCGAATAAAGATAAATTTTATCTTCATTTTTCTGCTGCACTAGAGTGATTTTATAGTTATTTTTTATAAAATTACATGCAGCCTGTAGATTGATAAGAGTATCACAATACCAACTTTCGATAAAATAATTATTTTTATTAGGATTAAATGGTAATTTTATTGTATCAAATTTTTCTTTTTCAAATCTATTAAATTCTTCTATACTTACAAGAGAAGAAGCGTCGTAATCTAAAAATTGTAAAATCAACATTTCGTTAGAATGCACAACTAATATACTAGAAGTATTTTTATCAATATCTTTTACTGTAGCAACGAGTCTTTGATATTCATCTTGCACATGTCTTGTGTGAAAATGGTCTTTATAACTACTTTTCAATATATAGGTACGGTAATTGGTATTGTACCAGTATACAAAGAGCAACGTAATTATTAAAATTATTGTAATATATTTATAGCGTGGCTTACGGCTAACACTATTGCTTATAAAATATATACCGAATCCTCCAAAACAAACGATCAGACTATAAGTTGGAATAGCATATCTGGATTCGTAATAGGCGCAGTCAGAGAGATAAACAAAAGAAATAAAAATAAAAAGTAGTATCAAAAAAAGAGATTTTTTAAAAACTTTATTAAAATTAGCGATAATACCGATTAATATTAAAATAGAAACCAAAGCAAATGATGTAAGTGCCCAGAATTTAACAAAATTAGGAATGTCATAAACAAAATAAACGAGTGAAAAGCGATTATTAAGAACGAATTTTAAAATACGATCCAGGTATTGTACCAACGCTGATTTAGGTACTGATAGAACATTGGAACTATTGGTTTGCGATATAAAACCGCACCAGTTATCGCTATATGAACTTTTTAAAGAAATGACTTTTATAATATATGGAAGGGAAAGTATGAAACAAATAGCTAGAATTACTAAAAGAGATTTTAAAGGTAATTTCTTATAATCTTTAAATAATATAAAACAAATTATAAATGGAATTGAAATAATAAAATACTCTGGTTTTATTTGAGATATTATAATTATTAAAAGTAGTGACAAAAAAAGAAGACTGAGTGTATGATACTTAAAATATAGTAGAGCGGTTAAAGAGAATAAAAGAAGAAAAAAAGTAACTATTGCTGGGAACCCCATTTCAAAAGCAGTAAATACAAAGACGAGAGGAGTAAAAGCATAAATGTACGATGATATTAAACTAATAATTTCATTTTGAAAAATTATTTGGGCTATAGCAAAAATTAGAATAATTGATAGAACACCAAAGATAAAATTTAAAATAGAAGCTACTAGTGGTGTAAAGCCGAATGTTCTAAAGCCAATTGATAGTACGAGGGGATAGATTAAACCGTATCGAGTATGGGTAAATATTTGTTCACCGTGAATGATTTGTTTAGCTTCCAAGAGGGACTCCCATTCTGTATCCGAGGGGATAAATGTTTTGAAATTGAATCCAGAGAAGGCCACTAAAAAAGAAAAAAACATTATTAAAATAGTAAGAAGTATTTCAGAACGCCAAGAAATATTCTTAAAACAACTACCAAAAAGTCCACGATTTTTCCAAACCAAGATAATTATTAATGCAAAACTGATCCCTATTAGGATAAAAGCAGCTGGTTGAAAGTTTTGTCCGTAACGGAGATACAATACAGATATCATTACTTTTATTTTATAACACCATAATAATTATTTCAATAGCATTTGCGTGGTTTGGATTGTAAAAAAAGATATTCCATTGTATAATAAATACTAATCTATTTTTGTTAATTTATTTCAATCGAAATACTTAAAAATAACTTAATCAATGATTTTAAGTGAAATAAAAAAAAAGAAACTGGAGAAATTCTATCCCATAATTGGTGATTTAAGCAAAATTTCTGGTGTTTCCATGGCTGAACTTTTGATGGTTATTATGGGAGATAAGCCAGCAGCAGCGGAAAGCGTTTTTTTTGATACTGATCTTAAGAATAATCTAAATCGAATCAAATCATACGCATTTCAAGTAGGATTAAGTTTAGTAACTTCTAAATACAAATACATTGTCAATAGTCCTCGTGGGATTTTTGAAGAAATCTCATTAGATGATTCTAGATTAGGTAAAATTATTTTAGCTTTTGCTAAAAGCAAAGAAAAAGCAAGAAATGGTGCTGATTATTATCATAAAAAAATGCTTGATAGCAAGTATGGCTATAAATTCGGTAAATTAATGGGATATCCTGAATGTTGCTTACAATTTGGTAATTATTTGAATAACAACGAAGAGGATCCTAACAATTTTGGATTCAAGAATCCCGCTATTGAATCTTTAAAACGTTCAAAACACTTTGATTGGCACCTTAATGTTTTTACTATTTCACTTTTGCCTCATTTCCCTTGCAATCTCACTTGTAAAAAAAGTATTGCTTATGTGGATAAATTATTAGCTTATTTAGATTATATAGACAAAGGGAGAAGTATATACTTTAGGAATTGCTTAACAGAACCCACTTCTTTATATTGGACTTGTGCAGATAAAATTCTTATCTATGGCGATTTTAAACAGTATAAGTTAGGAACTGGCGAGATAAAATATAATAAGATAGAATTGATGATAACTTCAGATACATACTATCAAAAGATTAATAAAAAAGATGTTAGCCAATGGAAACAAATCGGTGGAATGATTTCCAAAGGTAATAAACTAATAGTAACTGATGGATTGCTCAGCATTTATTCTGGCAAAGAAAAAATTTTTGAGGTTAAAAAGAATGACAAATATGTTCCTGTTTTAGTAAAACCTGATATATTGCCTAAATATGAGTAATTTTACTTCTTCAAAAAATCTTATCAAAGGCACTTCTGACTTAATCATTTATTCTAGTATGCTTGATTATTACTTAAAGAATTTTTTCTTACTTCAAAAAGAAATCAGTTTACCTGAGATAAATTTTCCTCGAATCATATCTTTTCATATTTTCCAAGAAGATTTAAAACTTGAAACAAAAAAAAGGATAGAGAAAATAGTAAGCGGCTTAACTAAAAGGAATTTAGATTTTTTTATTTATCCCTTGCCACTTTGTTTATTTAACGGAGTTTATCCCAAAATTATTCAAAACCACATTCTAGATAAAAAAACTATTTTACCACCCGTTTTTTTGCTTGGAGATGTTATAGAATATGCTGCTTCAAAAGAAGCTTTACAATTGATTGTCAGTACTCAAGTGGTGAGCTTTTTAAAATGCGATTCTTGTCAATGGAAATTTAAGAAAAAATGCAGAGGAATATATCAAGTAGGAGGATCTTATTTATGTTCAGAAAGATTACAATGTTGGTTAAGTGATAAAGTAAGTTTATTAGAGAGGGGTAATTTACTTGATATCGGCTGCGGAGCTAAACCGCCATTTTTAGAATTTTATAAAGAAATTTCTTTAAAAGGTATAAAAATTTATCTACTTGATCCTTCCCCAAACTCCTTAATTGGCTTAAAACAAATGATACCTGATTCCTACACTAATATTACCCTTCTTGAAAGTACTGCCGAAGAGATAGCTTTCAAGGATGAGATGTTTGATATAGTAATATTAACCGAGACCTATCCTCATATTCGTAATCTAAATAAAGCCCTAGTGAATATAAGACGGGTTCTCAAAAATGATGGTTTATTGCTAATTCGAGATACTACACAATCTGAATCGAACATAGATTCTACCGACACATCGTTTTTATTCAACGATCATTTTAGAAATCATAATTTAAACCAAGCTATTTCTGAATTAAAAAAACATCGCTTTGAAATTATCGATGCTATCGAAGATAAATATGGTAGTTGGAATATTTGGGCAATTAAAGCCAAAAAAATATCTTAAAGTGAATATAGTAATAATTATTACAAATATGAATGTCGTAAATAATAAGATCGATAAACAACTTAAAAAAGCGGTGTCTATTATTCCAAAACCCCACCTCGTATTACAAGAATTTCTTGCTCTAATCGCTGAAATAAAGCCGGTTATACTTCATACTCTTTCACCAGATGAAATCAAACTAATTAAAACTAATTTTCCCGAAGTAAATATTGCGTACAATGATAAAAACATATTTGATATACCTCAAAAAGATCTCCTTATATGCGCTTTGTCAAAAAATGAATTATTATCAAAAAAAACACTAAATACATATTTTTTAGAGGGTAAAGGTGTTTTTGACTTAATGGGAGAATTATTGGGTTATCCTAAATGTTGTGTAGAGAATTATGTAAAATATTTTAATTTACACCAACAATGGAATTCTTCTCTTATTACATATCAAGCTTACAAAGCTAGTAAGAAATTTAATTTTCTAGTAAATAATTTATTGAATTTTACTACGAGAATAAGTAATAAAGAGTTTAATAATTTTCAACATTATCAATCATTAAATAAAAATTTTCCTGTTCCTTTTCATTATTGCCAGTTTATTTCTCATACCCCTTGCCGTTATGATTGTCCAGAAAGTATAAAAATAGGTCAAGAAATTGATTCTTTATTAAAAGAATACGCCCCAAATGTTGAAAAAATAGTGAAATATACCCTGTCTAAACCAATTTTATTTTTTGACCTTTTTAAATTGGTTATCTTTGAAGGCTACCTTAAAGAAGGTATTCTGTACTATCAAAAAATAACCCCCCCTTTTTTTCTGATAGATAATTCATTAATGGATACGTTAAAAAGCGGTAATCAGATTATGGTTAACGATAAAGAAATTAAAATATTTAAGGATAATCTACTCCTCTTTACTTACCAGAAAAAGAATGTTCGAGATGGTTTTATTCTTAATTTCAGTGAGGGTAACTAAATTAAACAGATAATTTATATATAATGGTAAAACAAATAAAGAAATAATAAATGTTCAAAAATGAAACTTTCTATTATTATCCCGGCATTTAATGAGGAGAGAACCGTTGCTGATTTGATTCGGAAAGTAAATATAGTACAATTATCTAATGTTGAAAAAGAGATTATTGTAGTTAATGATGGCTCTAAAGATCAGACCGGCTCAATATTGGAGAAGCTAAAAAGAGAAGTCAATTTTATCTTAATAGATTGTGTTGAAAATTCAGGGAAGGGAACAGCAATCAAACTGGGTTTAAAATACATTACAGGTGATTATATTATAATTCAGGATGCTGATCTCGAATACGATCCTGCAGATTATAAAGTCCTTTTAGATACCCTTAATCAGAACTCACCAGTTATTTATGGTTCGCGCAATTTAGGTAAAACAAATCATGGTTATTTTTTACTTTATTGGGGGGGTAAATTATTAACTGTTCTTACAAATTTATTATTTGGTTCAAGTCTTACTGATATTAACACCGGCTATAAACTTTTTAGAGCTGATATTATTAAAAGTATTAATTTACAGGCAAAGGGCTTTGATTTTTGTGAAGAAGTAACAATTAAGATTTTAAAATCAGGCTATTCCATAAAAGAAGTTCCTATTCATTATTATCCTAGAAAATTTCGAGCAGGAAAAAAAATTCGTTTTCGTGATACTTTAATTGGTTTCTGGACAATTATCAAATTGAAATTTTTTAATCTCCGTTAACAAAATAATAAAGAAGATCAGAATTTGTTTGTTTTATTAATTTGAGCTTGTAG
>Ga0210018_1001249_pt1 | contig 13312 bp, 8 predicted proteins | sample CryGeyCG2014_010_2_FD_183967 | JGI IMG/M metagenome (GOLD analysis project Ga0210018, IMG submission 183967) | Groundwater microbial communities from aquifer - Crystal Geyser CG09_land_8/20/14_0.10 (SPAdes) (version 2) | ecosystem: Environmental > Aquatic > Deep subsurface > Groundwater | place...
TGCTAAAATTGTTTTTGATGCTGGATAAACTTTTTCGTTTGGTTACTTACGATTTGGGAGTGGATATGGGGACAGCCAACACTAACATCATGGTTGTTGGTAAAGGAATTGCCGTAAGAGAACCAACAGTTGTGGCAAGGAATAAAAAAAGCAAAGAAATTGTCGCTGTCGGCGAAGAAGCAAGAAAAATGATCGGCCGGACGCCAGGCCAACTCGAAGCAATTAGACCGCTGCGGGACGGTGTTATTTCTGATTTTGATGGGGCAGCAGGCATGCTTTCTTACTATTTTAGACAACTCCATCAGTCGCACGGTTTTAGAGTAAAAATTCCCAAACCCAAAGTGGCGATTGGAATTCCGACCGGAGTAACTGACGTCGAAAGAAAAGCGGTTGCTGATGCGGCCTTAAGTGCTGGTGCCAGGATTGTTTATTTGATTGAGGAACCAATGGCCGCGGCCATTGGTGCAGATTTGCCCATTTTTGAAGCAGTCGGTGCATTAATTGTTGATATCGGCGGTGGGACAACGGAACTGGCGGTTATTTCTTTAGGCGGCATCGTTGTTAATAAATCACTAAGAATTGCCGGGGACGAGATGGATGAAGCAATTATTAATTTTATGAGGTTAAAATATTCTCTTCTGATTGGTTTACCGACAGCAGAAAACTTGAAGATTCAAATCGGATCGGCCAAGGAATTTAAGAACAAGGAAGAAAAACAAACAGTGATTCGCGGGCGAGACTTATCTACGGGACTGCCTCGTTCAATTAGGGTTAATGCCAGCGAGATAAGAGAAGCCTTGTTCCCTGTTCTTAATCAAATTCTTTCGGCGATTTCCGACATTATCGAGCAGGCACCACCGGAGTTATTGGGGGATATAACCCAGAAAGGGATTTATCTTACTGGCGGAGTTTCCCAGTTGCCTTACTTAGACGAATTAGTGGCGGAAACAACAAAGATACCTTGTTCTGTAGTTAAAGAGCCGATGACTGTTGTTGTACGGGGTTGCGGCAAAGTGTTAGTAGATGAAAAACTCCTACAAAGAACAAAAGTAACCGGAGGTGTCAGGTAAAATTTCTAAACACTAATATCTAAACTCTAAACGATGTTTGGTAAAAAAATTCCCACGCAAGTATATTATCTTCTTGCCATTTTTTTGGTAATTTTTTTATTGGGCTTGACCGGTATTTTTAGGCCGGCTCAAAGCTTGTTGGAGAAAACTTTGGTTATTCCTGTCAAGCAAAAAGTCTATGACTGGCAAAGGTTTTCTAAAAAAGAGTTAGGAGACTGTCAACTCAAAAATGAAAAAGAAACCGCTGAACTAAAAGCAAAAATTGCTTCTTTGACCGAGGAAAATTTAGCCCAAAAGAGACTGTTATCTGCGCCCTTACCCAAAGACTGGCAATTTTTGCCGGTAGCGGTGATTGAGGTAAAAGACGAGACCTTAACCCTTAGTTTGGGAAAGAGAGATGGCATTAGAGAAGGAATGGTGGCTCTTTTGGGCGAAACATATTTAGGGAGGGTAACTTTAGTAAGTGAGGAACTTAGTCAAGTAAGATTACCCAGTTTTTTGGAGGAAAAATTGTTGGTGAAGATTGTTTCGAGTGAAGTTGAAAAGATTGTCTCGTTTCCTGATCAAGTGACTCTTGGGAAGGGGCTTTCGGTTGGTCGAGGTCAAGGCAGGATTCGCGTGGAACAGATTTTATCTTCGGAGGGGATAGCTAAAGGAAATTTGGTGATTACCAATGTCGAGGGAACTGATCTTTTGGTTGGTGAAGTCGAAGAAGTGATTGAGAAAAAAGGGGAGGTATTTAAAAGTGCTCTGGTTAAAAGATTCTATAACCCCGAGGAGTTGGATACCATTTTTTTGGTGAGAGGGAAACTCTAAAATCTCAAATCGCAAATCTCAAATGTTAAATCTAAATCTTAAAACTTAAAACTGATCAGATTGATAAATTTTAGTTTTGGTTTTGCCTGCCCGACATTGCAAGTCGATTGCAGGCGGGCGTTTTGAACTTTGAGTTTTGAGATTTTAAATATGGTTTTGGTTTTTTCAATATTATTTTATTTCTTGGTCCAGAGATGGAAATGGACTTTGTGGTTAATTTTACCTTTCTCGCTTTTTCTTGATTTATGGGGAGTGAAGAAATTGGGAGTTTCCGGATTAAAAATTTTGCTGATAATAAGTATCTTTTGGCTCGTTTTTGGGATAAAAGTAAAAGAAAATTTGGGAGGTGGGGGATTGAAAATCCGATGAATGAAGGGAAAAAGGTTAGAATTCTTGAGGGGTTCTTGGTTTTTCTTTTCCTGATTTTGTTTGGACGACTTTTTCAACTTCAGATTTTGCAAGGAAGAGAAAACCGTCTTCTTGCCGATACCAATAGGATTCAAAAAACAATTGTCGATTCCCCGAGAGGACTGCTTTTAGACCGTCACGGTGAGATTCTTGCCGGGAACGAGCCAATATATCTTTTTGGTGATAAAGAAATTTCCAGAGAAGAAGCCTTAAATTTGCAAGCAAAACAGGCAGACGCCGACCTGGCTATCATTTTCCGACGCAAATATAATCTTGGCAAGGACTTTGCTCATTTGATAGGTTTTCTGGGAGAAGTAACGGATAAAGAGTTGAGAGAAGAAAAATTGGGGCTCAAAGGCTATCTTCTCGGTGATTTAATCGGCCGGTTGGGTTTAGAAGCGGAATACGAAGAAATCTTGGTCGGTCAAAAAGGAAGTGAGGGAGTGGAGGTGGATACAAATGGTCGAGCGATTCGTCGGATGAGCCAGGTTTTACCTATTCCCGGGAAGAGTTTGACTTTGTCCGTCGATAAAAAATTGCAAAAGGTTGCCAGAGAAGCAATGGGAGAAAGAAAAGGAGCGGTGGTGGCGACAAACCCACAGAATGGCGAAATTTTGCTTCTTTATTCTTCTCCCTCATTCGAAGGGGATATATTTTTGGATAAAAAGAAGCAAGATGAAGTGGTGAAATTGATTAAAGATGAAGAGAACCGACCACTTTTAAATCGGGTAATTTCTGGGATTTACCCTCCCGGTTCGACTTTTAAAATTGTCACCTCAATTGCCGGCCTCGAGGAAGGAAAAATTACCCCCGAGATGCTAGTTAACGACCCCGGTGTTCTCGAAGTGAATAATTTCAAATTTGCCAACTGGTATTTTACTCAATATGGAAGGACCGAAGGAGAAATTAATTTAGCACGAGCAATCACCCGTTCCACCGATACTTATTTCTACAAAGTGGGTGAGTGGCTGGGTGCAGAAAAATTGATCGCTTGGACAAAAAAGTTTAATCTTGATGAAACCTTCGGCATTGATTTACCCGGGGAAATTCCCGGTTTTATTGCCGACCCGGCGTGGAAAGAAAAATTTCGAAAGGAGGGATGGTTTTTGGGCAACACTTATCATTTAGCGATTGGACAAGGAGATATTTCTTTAACGCCGCTCGGCGTGAATTTAATGACTTCGGTAATTGCGAGTGGCGGAAAATTATGTAAGCCGCGAGTGTTGCGGATTGGCGCAGAAAATACCCCCTATAAAGAAGAATGTCGTTCTTTGGGAATAAAAAAAGAATATTTGGAGGTTGTCAAAAAAGGGATGATTGGTGCTTGTTCTCCCGGCGGAACTGGTTGGCCGTTTTTTGACTTTAAGCCGAGAGTGGCCTGTAAAACTGGAACAGCGGAAATAAGTGATGATAAAAGTACTCATGCTTGGTTCACGGTTTTTGCTCCGGCTGATAATCCGGGAATTGTATTAACCGTTCTGGTGGAAAAAGGGGGTGAAGGTTCTTCCGTCGCCGCCCCGATAGCTAAGGAAATATTGAGGGAATATTTTAAAGAATGAAGAAGGTCTGACAGGTATCATACCTGTCAGGTTGGTTCCGCAAGGCGACCCTTTTGTTTGTGATTTTTATTGCTCTAGACGATAATAAAATTATGGACTTTGAGGAGAAAAAATACTGGGTGGCTTTCAATGTCTTTGATGGAATTGGGCCGTTGCGGTTTAAGTTGCTTTTAAACTACTTCGGAACTGCCGAAAAAGCCTTCAATGCTGCAGAAGAAAAATTGATGGAAGTGGGATTGGGCGAGGGATTGGTTAAGAGGTTTATTGAATTTCGCAAAACCTTTGACTTTGATGGATATTTTCAAAAATTAGAAAAATTAGGAATCGGAGTTTTGTGTGTGGATGAAGAAGGATATCCAAAGTTATTGAAAGAAGTTCAAAGTTACCCACCGGTGCTTTACGTAAAAGTGAGGGATATGGGGCCCGCTTCGACCGCGAAGCGAGGCGAGGTTTTGGGGAGAAAGGCGGTGGCGGTGGTGGGGACGAGAAAGGTTACGGGATACGGGAGACAGGTGACGGAAATGATTGTCGAGGGACTGGTGGCGAGTGGCTTGGTGGTAGTTTCAGGATTAGCAAGGGGAGTTGATGAGATTGCTCACAAAACTACTATTAATAATAAGGGTCTCACAATTGCAGTTTTGGGATGCGGACTTGATTTGATTTATCCGCCGGAACATAAAGATTTGGCAGAAAAAGTTGTGGAAAGTGGTGGTGCAGTAGTTAGTGAATTTCCAATGGGTATGGCAGCAGTGCCGGGAAATTTTCCTGCGAGAAATAGAATAATTTCCGGATTGTCTTTGGGAGTGGTAGTAACAGAAGCGGCCGAAGACAGTGGTTCTTTAATTACTGCTTCTTGTGCCGCTGAACAAGGAAGAGATGTTTTTGCCGTTCCCGGGCCAATTACTTCGCCGTTATCGCGAGGAACAAGCGAACTGATTAAAAAAGGAGCAAAACTAGTATCCGGAGTTGAAGATATTTTAGATGAATTAGGAATTAAAGAAGTTGGCAAGATGAGAGATTTGAGGGATGTTGAGGGTTTGGGGGACGAAGAAAAGAAAATTGTTGATTTGCTTGAGAATGAGAATTTACATATTGATGTAATTGCGCGAAAAATAGAAATTGATAGTGGTCAAGCGGGAGGAATATTGTCATTGTTGGAAATCAAAGGTATAATTAGAAACTTCGGAGAAGGGATTTACGGGTTAAGATAATTTTCGACATTTCCTTCTTGCAATTTTTGGTTATTTGATGAAAGAATTTAAAGAATGGATTTAATAATAGTAGAATCTCCCACGAAGGCAAAAACACTTTCCCGTTTTTTGGGCGGGGATGAATATAAAGTGGAAGCGACGATGGGGCATGTCCGTGATTTGCCGGAAAGCAAGTTGGGGGTGGAAATCGAGAATAATTTTGAACCTCAATATGTAATTTCTCCAAAAAAGAAAGAGACGATTGAGAAGTTAAAGAAAGCAGCTTTGGGTGCGGAGAAAATATATCTGGCAACAGATCCAGATAGAGAAGGTGAAGCAATAGCGTGGCACATTTCGGAATTGCTATCTTGTTATCTCGCTAGCTCGCTATCTCGTAAAAAAGAAAAACGAGATAACGATATAACGAGATATCGAGAGGGTATATCCCGTATCACTTTCCACGAGATTACCCAAAAAGCTATTAATGAGGCACTTTCCAAACCTGGGGAAATAAATATGGATTTAGTTGAAGCGCAAACTTCAAGAAGAATTTTAGACCGTCTGGTAGGTTATAAACTTTCGCCGCTTTTGTGGCAAAAAGTAAGAAAAGGATTGTCGGCCGGTCGGGTTCAATCAGTGACGGTTCGTTTAATTGTTGAAAGAGAGAAAGAGATTGAAAGATTTGTACCGATAGAATATTGGGAGATTGAGGCTTTATTGCAGAAGTTTATTGGCGGGAGTTTGCCTGACGCCCCAAAATTTTTGGCAAAATTAGCGAGGAGAAACGGTGAGAAAGTTGAAATCACAAATGAAACTCAAGCAAGTGAAATCGTCGGTGAACTAGAAAAAGCTGGTTATGAAATTTACGGCGTTGATAAAAAAGAAGTTCGGAGGAATCCCTATCCACCTTTTACGACTTCAACTTTGCAACAGGCGGCTGCCATCCGGCTCGGATGGTCTTCAAAAAGAACAATGAATATCGCGCAAGGTTTGTATGAACAAGGTTTGATTACTTATCATCGAACAGACTCTACTAATTTGGCAATTGAGGCAGTGATGGAAGCGAGGGATTTTGTCAAAGAAAGCTTTGGAGAGCAATATCTGCCTGAAAAACCGGTTTTTTATAAAACGAAGAGTAAGTCGGCGCAAGAGGCGCACGAAGCCGTCCGTCCGACGGACGTCCAGTTCAAAGTGCAAGGTGAAAAGTTAAAAGTTGATGAAGATAAGATAGTGGGGGACGAGGGAAAATTGTATGATTTGATCTGGAAAAGGTTTGTTGCTTGCCAAATAAATCCGGCGGTTGTTGAGGTGACAACCGTCGTAACCCAAGCCGCCGGTGAAAAAAATATTTATTTATTAGAGACAAGGGGAGCAACGGAGAAATTTGACGGTTGGCGGAGAGTTTACGGTAAAGTTGAAGAAACAGACGAAAGCGGGGAAAAGATTGAAAAATTGCCGGAAGTTTCGGTTGGGGACGAATTAAAAATGCTTGAAATTAAGCCCGAACAAAAGTTTACCCAACCCCTGCCGAGATTCAACGAAGCTTCCTTGATTAAAACCTTGGAAGAATTAGGAATCGGTCGACCTTCAACATATGCGCCGACGATTTCTACCATTCAAGAAAGAAACTATGTGGAGAAACAAGAAAGGGTTTTTGTACCAACGGCCTTAGGGGTGGCAGTAACAGACTTTTTAATGGAATATTTCCCCGACATTTTGGATTATCAATTTACTGCCAAAATGGAAGATGATTTAGATGAGATTGCCAATGGGCAAAAGAAAAGAGTTCCGGTTTTGTCGGAATTTTATAATCCTTTTAGCCAAAAATTGGAGGGAGTCAAAAGAGTTGCTCAAAGGGTACCGGTAGAAGTAGAGGCAACCGGGGAATCCTGCCCTTTATGTAAAGAAGGCAGCGTTATTATCAGAATCGGCAAATTTGGTAAGTTTTTGGCTTGTTCAAGATTTCCGGAATGTAAATATCGCGCGCCTTTTGTCAAAAAAATAGAAGGGTTTAAATGTCCAAAATGTGGGGGAGACGTTGTTTACAAGAAAACCAAAAAGGGCAAAGGGTTTTATGGTTGTGCCAGCTGGCCAAAATGCGACTTTGCTTCCTGGAGAAAACCGACTAAATAAAGTAGGGGATGACAGGTATCATACCTGTCATTAACTTTCGAGTTCCTCTTCTTCAAGAAGTAATGTTCCTAATAATTCTTGCGGGTTTTGTTGATATTCTTCAACAAAACTTTTGTAGGAGTTGATTTGTTTTGGTAAAAGTAGGTCGTTTTTATTATTTTGAAAATAGTCAAGGATAAATTTCGGCTTTATCCATGGAGCACTTTTTGTTCCCATGTAATATGCGTAACTGGAATAGGGATAATTGACAGGTATGATACCTGTCAATTCGGTCGGATTGAGATGGATATATTTTGATAGGTATAAAAGATAAGCATCGTTTTCAATAAAAGCGGCCTTGAAAATTCCCTGAAAAAGATGGCCAACCCTTTTATATCTTTTATTAAAGTACATAGCATAGGTGATTGAAATTCTTCTTAGAAGTTTTGTGACGCCATCGGCAGTGATTTGTTTTAAAAGAAGGTGAAAATGGTTGGCTATTAGACAAAAAGTGAGCAGGTCGATTTCGTTTGGTAGTGTTTCGAAAAGATGTAATCTGACAGGTATGATACCTGTCACTTCGGTGAGAGGGTGCTGGTTTTGATATTTTTGCTCCTGAGGAGAAAGGTAAAATTTCAAAAGGTGAAGAAAAACGCGGTAATCTTGGTCGTCAAGAAAGATATTTCTCTTATCTACCCCGCGGTTGTAGATGTGGTAAAAACCATTTTCGATATATTGTTTTATTGAATTTTTTGCTGGCATTGTTTTATTATTATTGACAGGTATGATACCTGTCAAGGGGTCAAAAGTCTCTCGCAGAGTTGATTGCTTAGTGGTAAGATACTCTTTATGAGAGGAAAATCTTTGCCCTATAGACGTGGTTTGATCGTTATCTTGGTTTTACTTTCTATTTCTATTTTTGTGGCAGGGAAAGTTTTTCAGAGAGAAAGCACAAAGAAAAATGAAAATTTAAAGTCAAAACTTAATTTCGGTCAGCTTTTAAATAAGGAGGTCAGAACTACTCCGACCCCAACTCTTACTTTGTCAACCCCAATTTTGACTCCTCAACAAATAGCGGAAATTCAAAGAAAGAAGTTTGAAGAATGGAATAGCAAATATGGACCCTGTAAATGGGTGCCGGTCTTGATGTATCACCATGTACTGGATTCGTCAGTAGCTAAGGAAATTTCAGCCACCAACTTGAACGTTCCCATAAATACTTTTCGGGAACAAATGGACTATTTGTTAGGAAAGGGTTATCACGTCATAAGTTTGGACGAGATGATGGCAGGAATAAGAAGTAATTCCTTACCAAGTAAACCAGTGGTTTTAACTTTTGACGATGGTTATCGCGATTTTTATGAAAACGTTTTCCCGATTTTGAGGGAAAAAAGTATTAGAGCCACTGTCTTTGCGATTTCTCAATTTGTAGGCGGACCAAGATATGTTGAATGGTGGCAGCTTAGAGAGATGGTTGGGAGTAATCTGGTTTTAGTTGGCGACCACACTTTAAATCATTTGTCTTTACCAAGGTTGTCGGTTGACGAACAAAGAAATCAAATTGTTTCCGCCAGAAAAATTCTTGAAGAGAACAGCGGCCAAAGAGTGGAGTTTTTTGCTTATCCGTATGGAAGTTACAATGCTGTTGCCGAGCAAATATTGAGGGAAAATGGTTTTGGCGGAGCCGTAACAACGACTAATGTAAATCCCCAATGCGCTGGTTTGCCTTATGAGCTGTCGAGAATTCGCATCGGAGGAGGCTCGTTGTCAAGATATGGATTGTAAGTCTTTACAAAAGACTTTTTTTAAGCTACAGTATTTTTCACAATGGCCAGAAAGTCTTACCTAGATTTTACTGCCTTGGTTGATGAATATATCCGCCAAGACGGTTGGAAAGCAAAAACAAACTCAAATTCTAATTATTCTCTTTCCGGTTTGATTTCCCATACTTCGGCCTCGGTTTTGGGAAAATATGCCTTGTATAATCTTTATTCCGACGAGGCGCGCTTGGCTCACGATAGAGGATTTATTCATATTCACGATTTGGCTCATTCCTTAGTTGGTTATTGTGCTGGTTGGTCTTTGCAGAAACTTTTGATGGATGGTTTTGGCGGCGTTCCCGGACAAGTAGAAACAAAACCGGCCCATCATTTTTCTACTGCTGTTCAACATGTTGTTTACTATATTAACGTCATGTATCAAGAATGGGCCGGTGCCCAAGCTTTTTCGTCCTTCGATACTTTACTTGCTCCATTTGTCCATTTTGACCACTTGACCTATCGGCAGGTTTTTCAAGAGATCCAGAAACTGGTTCATTCATTAAATTTGCCCTCGCGCTGGGGATTCGAAATGCCTTTTTCGAATTTAACTTTTGATTGGATTGTTTCACCTGATTTGGCAGAACAAAACGTAGTTGTTGGCGGCAGATTGCGGAAAGAAAAATATAAAGAATTTCAAAAAGAAGCGGATATGATTAATCGGGCCTTTTTGGAGGTTGTTGTTAAGGGCGATAAAAATGGCCGTCCTTTTACTTTCCCGATACCGACTTACAACATTACCAAAGATTTTTTTGAAGCCAATGGAGAAAATCAAGAACTGCTGTTCAAAGTGACAGCAAAATTCGGCCTGCCGTATTTCCAAAATTATCTCGGGAGCAATTTAGATCCGGGTTCAATCAGAGCCATGTGTTGCCGACTGAATATGAATACAAATGAGTTGATCAGACAACCAGGGAATCTTTGGGCAAAAGGCGATTCCACCGGTTCAGTTGGGGTGGTAACTATAAATTTAAACAGACTGGCTTATTTGGGTAAGAATGAGAAAAAATTCCAAAAACTTCTCCAAAAATATTTAAAGATTGCTAAAGACTCTTTAGAAGTGAAAAGAAAAGTAGTGGAGAAAAGTATGGCGGATGGCTTGATGCCCTACTCGAAACATTATTTAGGAACAGTCCGCAACCATTTTTCGACCATAGGTGTTTGTGGCGGTAACGAAGCCTGTGTGACATTAATTGGTAAAGATCTTTCCACTCCCGAAGGCCAAAAACTAATGCTGCAAACCCTACGGTTTATTAAAGAAGAATTAGTAAAATTTCAGAAGGAAACAAAACAGCTATATAATCTCGAGGCGACTCCGGCTGAGTCAACTTCATATCGTTTTGCCTTGTTGGACAAAAAATATTGTCCGGGAATCACTTTGGCTGGTAGCAAAGAAGCGCCATACTTAACCAATTCCACACAACTGCCGGTTGATTTTACCGATGATCTTTGGGAAGCTCTAAATTTACAAAATGATTTGCAAACTGCCTATACCGGCGGCACAATTTTCCACATTTTTCTAGGTGAAGAAATGGATAACTGGAAACAAGCACGAACTTTAGTAAAAAAAGTAGCGCAGACTACTAAAATTCCTTATTTTACAATTACGCCGACTTTTTCTGTTTGTATGACTGACGGCAGATTTAAAGGCAAGGTGGAGAAGTGTCCGAAATGCGGAGGCGAGACAGAAGTCTATTCCCGAATTGTCGGTTATTTACGACCAGTGAGCCGCTGGAATAAAGGAAAAGATATGGAGTTTAAAGAGAGAAAGACTTTTAAAGTTTGACAAGCAAAAAATGAATGAGATTAATTCTTACCAAATTCCTGCGGAAAGAGAAGACAAATTTACTTTTCGTGGCCTTGAACTTTATATGCCGAGGATGGCGAAAGCAAAGACGATGCTGGTGGGGAACAAAAGAAGTTCGGTGGCGGTTTGCACAGGTTGGGATGATCCGGAATTGGTAGTGCCCGAATCTTTGTTGAACAAGGTTGCTTTGGTGGCACCGGTAAGGAGCACTTATGGAGTTAATATTTTACTGGCTAATTTGGCTTTAAATCCGCAAATTGATAAATTGATTTTTTTAAAAGGAGGAGAGTTTGACGAAACAGAAACAGGTTGTTTGCCAAGAAAAATTATCAATAGTTTATGGAGAAACGGAATTGATGGGAAAGGGAAGATTATCGGAACTGAACTCTCGCTTTTGCCTGAACTGGTTGAAGATGATGGAGCTGAGATTATTGAGGGAATTATTAAGTCAGTAGAAATTATTGACTTCGAAGGCAAGGACGAAAAAAGCATTGAAAAATTGTCAAGGACAATTGACGGATTTAAAACCGTTTGTCTAAAAAGAAAAAAACACACTTTCCCTGGTTTTAAAGTGGAAGAAGTAGAAACTTTGCCTTCGGAGAGAACCGCCCACGAAATCAGGGAAAAAACACCAAGCTTAGCTTGGTTGAGATTAGTTGACAAGGTAATCCGCTACGGTCAGACTGCGACTTTGGAAACAAAAGAGGGAACGCAAATCCGAGAATTGCCTTTTGTAAGAATTACGATTGAGGATTTGGAAAATAGCGGATTTGGTGTGCCCAAGTGGCTTTCGGGAGTTCCGGAAGTGAAAATCACTCCCGAAGAACTGGAAGCTTATTACCAAAAATTCATTAAGCCTGATACATATTACAAGGAAATTTATCCCGGGGTAAAGAAATTTGTCCGTCCGCCGACCGACAAATATTTATATTGCGAGCTGTTATTTGCTTTTCCCAGACCAAAGGAAATTGATTTGGCGGCAGAACATATTTTGGCAAAATCAGGAATCGCGGTCGTCTATGATTTTTTAGCGGAAAAATTTCCCACCGATGAAGAAAGGGCGAAAAGGGCCAAAAAAGTTTTAGCGGATAAAAAAATCAATGATGAAGAAAAATCAAAGATTCTTTTAGAAATTTTTCGGCCGCCAAAGAACCAGGTGGCAGAACTAATGAAGCGTTTGAAAGAAGAAAGCAGTGATGCTGATAAAACTTTGATTTTATGGGATCCGAATGTTCATAGCTTTCTTTACAGCGGCCGGCCGTGTTGGGTCGAAGCGGCGGCTCTGTTAAGGGATGGAAAAATAAATTTTAAGGCAGTTTTCAGAAGCCATGATATTGCCAAAGGCTGGCTTAAAAATGTTTACGGAGTTTATCGCTTTGTTCAAGAATATTTGTGTCAACCAATTGGGGCCAAAATAGGGACGATCACAATCGAGTCGGAATCGGGTCACTGTTATGTTGCTGACCTCGGCTGGGTTAAAAAACTTTGGCAGAAGCTAATCGAAGAAAGAGGAATTTTAGCACCGGAAACGAATGACCCAAGGGGAAATTTATTAATTTCGGTTGAAGGCAATAAGGTTGAGGTAGTTTTAGTTTCTCCGCAAGACGGTCGTCCGCTTTTGACTTTTAAAGGGAAACCGGATGAGGTTTTAAAACAAATTGTTGCTAAAGATTTACTGCTCGAAGGTAGTCATTGGGCGTATTTTGGGGCGGAAATGGAAAAAGTCAGACGTTGTATTAAAAACAATCTTCCTTACAATCAAGATAAAGCTTAACTTCTGGACAAGTCTAAAGCCATCTGTGTTAAAATTGGGACAATGACAGATCCAATTTTTGACTTGATTACTAAAGAAGAAAAAAGGCAGAAAGATACCCTTATGCTGATTCCTTCGGAGAATTATACTTATCCGGAAGTTCGAGCGGCGGTCGGGTCGGTCTTGATGCACAAATACGCTGAAGGATATCCGGGCAAACGTTATTATCAAGGAATGGAATTTGTTGATCAGATCGAGAACCTTGCGATCCAGCGAGCAAAGAAGTTATTCAACGTGCCCCATGCCAATGTTCAGCCATATTCTGGTTCTCCGGCGAATATGGCAGTATATTTTGCCTTGCTTGAACCAGGTGACACAATCATGGGCCTGTCGCTTTCGCACGGTGGTCATTTAACTCATGGTCATCCGAAAATTACCTTTTCCGGAAAGTATTTTAAAAGCGTACAGTATGAGATTACTGACAGGTATGATACCTGTCAATGGTTTGATTTTGAGGCGATTAAGAAATTAGCAATAGAAACAAAGCCGAAAATTATTGTTGTTGGTACAACGGCTTTTCCAAGAATTTTAGATTGGAAAAAATTTTCCGAAATTGCCGAAGAAGTTGGCGCATACTTGCTTGCGGACATTTCGCACATCGCCGGATTAGTTGCCGGCGGAGTTCATCCCTCGCCGGTTCCGTATGCTCATATAATAACTACCACTACCCACAAAACTCTTCGTGGTCCGCGGGGTGCATTAATAATGGTGACAGAGAAA
>Ga0210018_1001251_pt1 | contig 13295 bp, 11 predicted proteins | sample CryGeyCG2014_010_2_FD_183967 | JGI IMG/M metagenome (GOLD analysis project Ga0210018, IMG submission 183967) | Groundwater microbial communities from aquifer - Crystal Geyser CG09_land_8/20/14_0.10 (SPAdes) (version 2) | ecosystem: Environmental > Aquatic > Deep subsurface > Groundwater | place...
CCCTTTAGCTATTCTTAGCCCTTTATTCCTTGTATTTACACAGCCCAAATTCTTTTCATTTTTTAGTGCAACAATTCTCTTGTCTTTTTTTGCATATCTTTTTATCATCTCCCAAGATTTATCTTTTGATTCATCATCAATTATAATAAATTCGAAATCATCAAAGCTTTGGTTTAAAATAGCAAGTATATTCTCGTCTAAGAACTTTTCTGCGTTATAAACAGGCATTATTATTGATATGTTGGGATTTTTGTTTATCATCTTTTTGATTCTATTATCTCATTTAATCTTCTTTCAATTCTTTCTGTTCTGCTAAATTCATATGCCTCTTTATTTGGGTATTTTGGTTGTTCTAGATATTGCTTATACAATCTGTCATCATTATCAACCTTAATTATGTGCTCTATAAATTTTTTCATGTCATTAAAATCGCGGTAATTTATGAAACTTTTTGTATTAAAATCTCTTTTTACTTCTGGATGGCCAAAATAAATAGGTATGCTATCAACCAACATGGGTTGGGTTAACTTTTCTGTCACCCATCCAGGTTTTGAATAATTTTCAAATGCAATTGTAAATTTGTAAGGTTTTAGAAAGTTCAATTTCTCATTTACCCAACTAACAGAAAGTCTTGATTTCTTAGAATCTGTATAAGAACCTATAGGCGGCATATTATTCATACATCTACCTGGAGAATCGATTTTTTTATATTTGCTCAATATTTTAAAGAATTCATTTCTTTTAAGAACATCTTGAGAATAAATAAAATTACAAAATTTATTCTTCTCTCTTTTTATTTTTTTAAAATCAATTTTCCTTTTTAATCTTGGACTACCGAAATCTTTTAACATATAATCGCTTAGCATGTATGCAGGAATTCTCATATGCTTGGGATGATTAACATTTTCCTCAAAATGTGGAGAAAATGCCCAATCACATTCATCCATGTTTGGTTTTGTATGTTCTGCACCACAGAAAATCTTTATAAACTTTCCAGTTGGGGCGATAATTTTGTTTGGTTTAAATATGGATTTCAATTTAGAGTAAATTTTTCTTAAGAAGATATAAAGGTGGGGGGAGATTTTTTTTATAAAATCTCCTTTTTTCGATAAGTCATTTGTTTCTTTTATTTCTGGAAAGACAGAATAAAAGAGATAGTCTGGATTATCGCTAATTATTACAGTGTAATTTCTCCTTAATAAATTAGTAAAGAAATTATTTTCTGGATTAAATGTCTCCCAAAAATATTTGAAATTTATCTTTATTGTTTTTTTATTTAGTTTCCTCATGCTCTTAAAAACAAATTGATTATTTTTAAGATTATATGTAAAGAATAACAAGGATAAAATTATCCTCTGTGTAAATTTTTAATAAGTTTTAAATCTTCTTTAGTTACCCCTTTTACTAGCATCAAAACTCCAAAATAAATCCCTGCTCCAAGAATTATCTCCAATGTCCCTATGAATATATTCATATTAACTAAATGATTGAAAGCGAATAAAAACGCAGACATTACTATTGTTGCAAAAATTGGGGCTCTTAAACCAATTCCTATGATTTTAAAATTAAATTCTTTCTTTGCATAAGCAACAAGCATCCATAATAATATAAGTCTACTTAACGAGGTAGCCAGACCGACTCCTGCTATCATAAATAATGGTTTTTCCTTAAATAAAAATATAACTAAAATATTTAATAAAATATTTATAATTAACGAGAAAAAAACTGATTTGCTTACTATTCTTGGTTTTTCTTTGGCTTCAAATACTATTGAATATAATCCAATTAGGGGGGTTGTTAAAATAAGTAAAGATAAAAAATATATTGAATATGTCGCAAGAATATAGCTATTTCCATAGACTACTTTAACCAGATATTTTGCAATAAAAATTATGCCTATTGTTGCTGGAATTGAAAAAATTAAGATATACTTTAAAACCTTATTAAATCCTCTCTGAAACCTCTCGCCCTTTATTTGGGTAAAGATTGGGAAGAATGCCCAAGATAAAGAAAATATGGAGGATATAACCATAATTAAGCTCATAGCTGCTCTATAATAACCAATATATTCTGGAGAAACAAATTTACCCAATATAAGTGTATCAATGGAACCAAAAAAGGCTAAGGAGAGACTTGCAAAAACCATAAATTTCCAATAAGAATTTATCTTAGATTTATCAAATTCTTCGGTTTTCCCTATCAAAAGAGATTTATCCCTCTTTAGCAAAATAAAGAACATAATAACTAAAGTAAAAAATCCAGAGACAAAAAAGGCAAGAAAAATTCCTGAAATTTTAAAAACATCTGTAAAGATTAATACTGCAAGAACTGAAAAAACAATTTTCAAAACCTGTGCAGAAATATCAAAAAATACAAGAGACCTAAAATCTTTGATTGCTACAAATAATGTTCCAAAGAATATTCTTAAAGAATCAGATAAAATAAACAAGCAAGAGAATATCAAAGGATAAAATAGTAGGGGATTTTTATAAATTGAATAAGAAAGATATTTCGAGATTGCTAAAAGGAAAATTACAGAGAGTAAAATAAGAGAAAGTTTAATTTTAAGAACATATCTGCTGTAATTTCTAGACAGTTTCTTATTTCTTTTGCCAACCGAATAAGAGAGATATCTTAAAAAAGTATTGTCTATTCCCAAACCAGTAAATGTTAAAACAACTGTTGCAATTGAAAGAGCTAATGCATAAATCCCAAATAGCTCTGGTAAAAGCATCCTTGCTACTATAATTGTAAAAATTAATCCCCCAAATTTTTGAACCAGTAAGGCGAGAAGATTATATGCTGATCCTTTTATTGCTACCTTTGATAAATTTTGGTTTTTTATGCCTGCTCTCATCAAATTATAAGAAGAGCCTTATTTTTAAAGATAATTAAAGAAATTTCAATTATATGTTTATAAATTGATAAAGGTTAAAAAGAGAAAAAATATACTAAAAAAATGACAGATACTCTATGTATAATAATGGGAATAGCAGACATAGTTGCCGGGGGATTAATTCTTCTTGGATTTGGAAGCCACCTATTAGGAATATTGTTTGGGATTATAATGATTGTGAAAGGGGGCATGAGTTTTATATGACAAAAGATTCCAAAAAGAAAGTTTTACTTGTAACAAGTAGTTTTGAGGATCTTCCGTTGGTTGATGGGAAGATGAGTGAAGAATTCGCTAATGAAACATATTATCCTCTTGGACTTGCTTATATACATTCTTACCTTGAATCAAAGAATATTGAAGTGAAAACTCTCTGGCTTAATCACAAACCCTATAAAGATTGTTTTAAAGAAGTTATTGATAAAATAAAAGAATTCTCTCCGGATATTGTTGGTTTTCAAATGCTCACTTGTAACAGAGTTAGTAGTTACTATCTAATTGAATGGATACATAAAAATTATCCGGAAATTAAAATAATTGTTGGGGGGATTCATGCTACTATCATGTATAAACAATTAATTGAAAAATATCCTTTTTTAATAACTGTCTTAGGCGATGGAGAGGTAACTCTCTTTGAATTAATTAAAGAATTAAATAAGCGAGTGCTCAACCTTAAAAAAATTGATGGAATAGCATTTTACAAAAATAAGAAGGTAATTAGAACAAAACCAAGAAAGTTAATAGAAGATTTAGATATCTTTCCTTTCCCAAAACATGAAGTTTTTTTTAAAAATAGCAAGAGATGGACCGGGAGTCTTCTATCTGCAAGAGGTTGTCCTTATGCATGCAGCTTTTGTTGCTTAAACCCTGAATCAAAGAGAATTGTTAGATTTAGGGATCCTAAAAAAGTCGTTGATGAAATAGAATACATGATAAGAAAATTTCCCAAAATGAAAGAACTTTCTATAAATGATGATTCTTTTTTTGTTAACAATCAAAGAGTAATAGATATTTGCAACGAAATAATAAAAAGAGGCATAAAAATGGATTTTGTATGCAGCGGTAGAATTAAACCTTTAAGTAAGGAAGTTGTTAAAAAACTTGAAGAGGCAAATTTTATAAGAGTTACTCTTGGAATAGAAAGTGGGGACAATAGTATCTTAAAATCATGTCATAAAGGAATAAATCAAGAAGATATTTTAAATGCATTTAAGTTATTCTCAAAATCAAAAATACATCTTAAAACATATTTAATAGTTGGTCTTCCAGGAGAGAATCTGAATACGATAAATGAAACAGCTAGATTTATAAAAAAATTGCAAAAGATAAAGTATGTCTCTTATCCTACTTCTTTTAATATCCTTTTTGTCTATCCTGGAACAGAAGTTTATGAAATTGCAAAGTCAAAAAGGTTTATCAATGATGAGTTCTGGCTCTCTGATAAAGAAATCCCGTTATATACGGCAGAACATAGCTATAAAGAACTTAAAAGATTTGAAGGAATTTTAGCGGACAATTTGTCTTTTTATAGAATAATAACTATAAAGGGGTTTAAAGCCCAATTTGAAACATTCCCTTATCTATTAAAGTATGGATTTGAAAGAATAAGGGTGTTTCTAAAAAAAAGAAGATTATTCTAAATTAAGTGCATTAAAATTAAAGAGAAACATTTTACTTCATTGGAAAGAGGGATTTCCATTTTTCAGCATATTTCATATTGGTCATAACTGCATCAAGATTAAAACCCAATTCATTTATCTTATTTGCATAATTTTCAATGTCTTCTGGTCTTCCCCATCTTTCTGGACAAACAAGGCATGTTTTAAACGCGGAAAGCCTCCTTACAATATTCTCATCTAAAGGAAGTTTAGTATTTGTATCTATCCAAACCCAATCAAGAAGAGGCTCTCCTTTCTTAGAAAATTGAGCTTCTACTGATTCTATTGGTTCTGCTTCACTATAACGAACAGCAATTTTCCTAAATCTATCTTTCCTTGTTGCTCTATAAATAAAGGGAAATTCCACATCAAGAAGGAAATACTCTTTAATTCCATATTTTTCAGCTAAATCTATTACTTTTTGCTCATAACCTGCTTCCTTAATATTAAATACAATAAAAGCGTGATTGAAATTCCTTAAGTATTCTTCAAGTTCATCATATTTCTCAGGATTATCAATAATATCATGGTTTAAAAGAAGCTTATTTCCATATCCTCGAATATCAATTTCAACACCATATTCTTTTGGTATTTTTTTCAATTCTTCAATTGTATTTATTCTGTGACAAATTATTAACATGAATGCATGAAGATTTATGGGTTTTTATAAATTATTATTGATTGTAATCATTTTTATAAATGGATTAAATTTAAAGGAATAATGACGGAAATAATTCTTTTTCAACCAAGATGTGGAATTTGGGATATTATGGGGCTTCGTTCTCCAACAGGGTTATTAAATGTTGCAAGTGTCCCTGTTGCTAAAGGATATGATGTGGTTTTGATTGATCAAAGAGTTTGTAAAGATTGGAGAGAAGAAATAAAAAAGCATATTAAAGATGCAAATATTTTTGGAATTACTGTAATGGCTGGAAAACAGATAGAGTATAGTTTAGAAGTCCTAAAATTTGTTAAAAAGATTAAACCAAAAATTCTAACGGTTGTTGGTGGAACTTGGGCACAAACTAGCCCAGAATTATGCATTCAAGATGAAAATACAGATATTGTTTGCTGTGGAGAAGGAGATTATTTAATAACAGAATTGATGGATTATATTAATAAAAAGAAAAAACTAAAAGATATTTTAGGAATATGCTATAAGGAAAAAGAGAAAATAAAAAAGAATTCTCCACGCCCATTAATTAAAAATTTGGATAAACTTCCAAAGATTCCTTGGCATTTAATTGATACAAATAATTATACTGCAGTTGGTTTTGAAAAAGGTAAAAAATCAATTTCCCTTATTCTAACAAGAGGTTGTCCTTTTAGATGCACTTTTTGCTCGGTTAGTAGGTTTTCAAAAAGAGTTTGGAGAAGTTATTCTGTTAAAAGAATTTTAGAAGATTTGGAGTTTTTAGAAAAAAAGCAGGGTATAAGAGATTTTTATTTTAACGATGATAATATGGCTGGAAGTCCTGCATTTTTCAGTGATTTTGCAAAAGCATTGACTGAATCTGGTAAAAAATATAATTGGGGAACCGCAGGAATAAGAGCGGACACAATATTAAGATTAAGTGAAGAAACTTTATCTAATCTTGTAAAATGTGGCTGTAAAAATTTGGACGTGGGTGTTGAATCTGGAAATCCAAGGGTATTGGAATTTGTAAAAAAAGATGAAACTTTAGAAACAATAAGGCAAGCAAACAAAAAACTAAGTAAATATCCTATTATTATCAAATACAGCTTTATGGGGGGTTTTCCCACTGAAACTAAAAAAGAATTTCTTAATACTATTAAATTTAAAAGATTATTAGAAAAAGAAAACCCTCATGCAGTTGGAATTATATTTTTATACACTCCTTTTCCTGCAACAGATATGTATAATTTTGCTAAATCGCAAGGATTAGTGCCCCCGAAAAATAATTTAGAATGGGCTAATTTTAATTATGATACTTGGTATAAAAGATATCCCTCTTGGCTAAAAAAAGATATGATTAAATTAGTTGAAAATGCTGTTTTTTTATCTTATTTTGAAAATAAAAATCTAGCTTATAAATATCCAAGCAATCTAATGAGATTGGTGTTCAGAATCTACAATCCTATTGCTAATTTTAGATTTAAAAATAATTTTTATTATTTTATGGTTGAAAAGAAAATTGCAGAGATATTTTCAAGATTAAATGAGAGGTATAATATAATTAAAAATTTTGATATAGATTAATTTATTTATAATTTGTTTTTCTTAATCTTTTTTTTAGTTCAAAAGTAAACTTTATTGTCCTTTTAATAAACTTAATTCGTGCTTTCCATCCTGTATTCCAGGCACTTTCCCCATAAATCCTTTTTCCAAAAAATACAGGAAATCTATTTATTTTGTATTTATTTACTTTGGCAAGATAATAAACATACAAGTCAAAAGAAAAATCTAAAGGAGGATCTTTCATCTTTTGCAATAAAGATTTATGAAAGATGTTTGGTTGTGCATTTATATCATATAATCCTTTTCCTAAACTAATTGTCTCAAATAAAGACATCCCAAATGTATTAACTAATTTATCCATTAAAGGTCTTCCCTGTCTTTTTCCCTTTACGTAAATATTCTTTGGATAATTTTCTTTTTTAATTATATCTAATGCTTTTAAAACATCTTTTGGGTCTGTCTGCAAATCTGCATGAGTCCATCCTATGTAGTCTCCTTTTGCAGATTTTAGTCCTTCATAAATTGATTGTCCATAACCTTTTTTATCTATTAAAACGGCTCTTATAAATTTGTATTTTTTAGCAAATTCTTTTATCTTTTCTCTTGTATTATCTGTTGAACTTGTATCTTCAACAAGTAAGAATTCTACACTTATTATCTTATCTATTTTCTTAAATTCTTTCAATAATAAAGGGAGATTTTTTTCCTCATTAAAAACAGGAATTACTACAGATAATTTCTGATTATTTCTCTGATCTTTCATTAAAGTATTTCTCCCATAAATTAATCTCTTGTTCTGAAAGATTTAATTCTTTTAAATTCTTAAATTTATAGAAATAATCTATCTTTTCAAATTCATGAAATTCCTGAGGGATTCCCCAGCCAATTAATAAATCCACATCAAAAATACAGCTCTTTTTATTTAATCGTTTAAATGCTAACGGCAAATTATCAAGATAATATTCATTGTTTGTTTTTATCTCTTCCTTTATCATTAATCTTATTGCATCATATAATGCTTTTTTAGAACGTATCCAAAAGTTTGCAGCAACAACATGATCATTATAGGGGTTTTCTGAAATGGTCATCTTAACAGACATCTCTTTTATTGTTAAATTGTCCTGTTCTAACACAACATAACCCCAAGATTTAGGATTTGCTGGTATTCTCTGGTCTTTTGTAAATGTCCACAAAATACAATCATATTTTAAATTTTTTTTAAGTTCTTCAAATTTCTCTTTATTATAAATAAAACCCATGTCACATCCTGCAATAAATACCTCTTCATTATCTGGGATAAATTCCTCTGCACAGAAGATTGATGCTCCTCCAAGCAAATCTCTATCTACAGTTATTATAGCATCTGGTATTTTCTCCTTTATTGCTTTATCTATACTAAAATTATCTATATGTTCTTGTCTGACTACAAAAATCCATTTTTCTGCTGGAGGTAGGCAGTCTATAACTTTCCAAATCATTGGTTCTCCATTAATTGGAATTAAGGGTTTTGGCAAAGTATAACCTTGTTCAAAAAAACGTTTTCCCTTTCCCGCCATTGTTACAAGATTTATCATCTTAAAATAGGGGCTAAGAAGTTTAAAAGGATTATTGCAACTCAAAAACCTTAATTAATTTTATCTTGTCATCTGAATAGAGCTTAAACAATGCCAGGTTTGCAAAATTAAAATTTCCAACGAAATTATCTATTGGATATCTTTTCTTAAATATCTCTGCTTTCTCTTGATTATCAAAACAACAAAAGCTTATATGCGGAATTAAAACATCTCCTACAAAGGGGAATCCATATTTGTTAATATTATCCGATAACAATCTAGAAATGTCTTTGAGGATATACCTTGGATGTATCCCACTTTCCCTTAATTCATTAAGAGAATCAATGACTTTCTTTTGCAAGAGAATTATCTTTTTATTTGCATTCTTATCAAATTTTAAACCTAAACTTGTTCCCCCCCCTGCAAATTTATCTCCTTTAAACTCAATATACTCTTTTAATACATTAAAATTAATCTTTTTCTGTATTAATGATATTTTTTCGATTCTCTTCCTGACTTCTTCTAAATCTTCTGCTAAAGAAAAATAAAGAGTACAATGAGGAGAATTTTTAAGATATTTCTGATTTCCGAATCTCTGAAATATTTCTTTTTTTGTCTGATAAATCTTTGAATAAAGACTTTTGTCTGGTAATAATGCTATAAAATATGTATCAAAATGCTTAGGGGTTAGATTCTTTAACAGTTTATTTTTCTGATTTATACTGCCAATGTATTCTAATTTATTTCCTCTTAATTTAAATTTAATTGTTTCAAAATAGGGTATTTCTATTTTAAACCAGTTTTTTACAGGAATTTCTAATGAACTTCCAATTAAACAACGCAAAAAAACATTATGTGTGCAAACTGCTATTTTATCTTCTCTCAAACTTTTAATATTCTTAATAAACTTCTTTATTCTTATTATTACATCAAGATTATTCTCTCCATTAGGAAATGCAGTATCTTCACCTTTTCTCCAATTATCAAATAAATATCCATATTTATTCTGAATATCTCTTAAATACATACCATCTATATCACCATAGTCTACTTCTAAAAGTAAAGGCGTTTCTATTATCTTCTTAGGTGTCAATAGAGACATACTTTCTATACATCTTCTCATAGGAGAAGAGAAAAATATATCAGACTCAAATAATTCTTCTTTTATATGTAAAATTTCTTCTTTATTTGGCAAAATTATAGAAGGATTTTCTCTTCTTCCTAAAAACCTTACTCCTTTTTTTAAATCAAAATTATTTTTATTTGGTACTGCATGCCTAAAAAAAATAATTGTTTTGCTCATTTTACCTCAAATAATCCTTTAAATTGATACTCAAAATCTCTGATAAATAACTCAATCCATTTAACTAACCAGGGTATTTCAACAAAATTTCTATTTTCTTTTAATTTAAATAGGTATTCTATGTTTCTTTTATGGATATTCTTATTTGTTGGAAAAATAGAGAAGTATTTTTTTAGCATCTCATCCAAAGAGAATAATTTATTTTTAAAGTAATAGACTTTTAGAAAATTTGTTATTAAAAATCTTGTAATATGACACGCAAATTCTATTTTATCTCTTTCATCCATCTCTTTATATTTTTTTACCTCTATAACCCTGTCTCCTTTAAATTCGTAAACTCTATAAGACAGTTTATTGGATTTTATTTCAGAGAGATATTCTTCTGCACTTCTTCTAGAATTGAAGAAATTCTTGAGTTGAAGATCCCATGTCTTATAGACTGCAGAGAGTGGTTTTTTTATAAATAATTTTGACCTTTGCCAATCGAAGCATGTAAATGGGCTATTAATGCAATGTTGCTTGTGTGTTTCAATGTCATAAATCATAAGATGAAAGACAATGCAATCATAATTAAATTTTAATGGCCCCAATGTATTATTAATATATACCGGATAAGCATAACGTGATTCTAATTCTTTTTTAAGTTCATTAAATCTTTCTAAGACAATATTAAACTTCTTCTTTGTTAGCTCATCAAGAATAACCACTATATCTATGTCATTTATTCCTTCCAAACCTTTTCCTTCTGAGAAAGATCCAACAATATTCCCTGATTCTATAAATTCCATTGATTCTATTGTCTTTCTAATACCTAAAAATATATTTCTTTTTAATTGTTTATCAATAGAAACATATCTTGAACTTGTTTTTAATTCCATAAAAGATCTCTTTGGGTCTCTAGAGTTTAATAATTCCGAAGAAGAGACTATGTATTTTGCATTTATTCTATTAATATTCGTTGTTTTTACTCCTCCATCAAAGATTATCTCAAAGTTATAATGCGTTTTAAGTTTGTTTAATTCTTCTAACCTATTTAAAGAAATAATATTAAAATCTCTTCCAGATTCACCCAATGAATCTATTCCCATTAGTTGTATAAAATCCAATTTGGGCAAATATTTAATTAAAGAATTAATTTCCTGATTAATTGTTAATACCAATCCTACTTTCTTTCCTCTTGATTTACAGAATTCTAAAACCTCATTAAGATTCTCATCAAGATCTATATGAAAAAGAAAAACATCCACAGAGTTCAAGAGTTTTTTTACTAATGTTAATGGTCTCTTAGACATAATATGTAAGAATTTCTCTAATATCCAAGTCTTATTTATCTCATCAATTAAAGACAAGTCTATATCCTTTGCATCTTTATTAAATGATTTATCTACTAAGTCTATATGAATAAAATCTGAATAATATTTTATTTTAGAAAAGGCATTTGTTAAATCTTCTCCTTTATTTAAGTAAACTGCTAGCCCAACTTTTTTTACAAAATCAAATGTTACTTTCCTATGTATAGTATAGCTTAGTAAAAAAACAATTGCTGCTGTAATAAACCTTAAATAACTATAACTTATGGTCCAAACATCACTAAATATCTTAATTAATAAAAGATTTATACCAAATGCAAATCCAGAAATTATCGAGAAGATAATAAATGTTCTTAAATTCTTATTTCTTGGAACTTTAAAGTTTAATCTTGTATTTAAAAAAAAGCTAAATAAAAGGTTTCCTAAAAATCCAATAAACACTTTAAATAAAAAGATAATCTCTACTTTTTGAAGTAGGTGAATAATTAATAGTTCTACTAAAATTGAAAAAACTCCTATAATTATATAATTAATTAAATATCTAAATCTATAAAATATAAAATCTATTTGCTTATTTAAGATGTTAAAAAAATTGTTTACCATTTTTTATTTTTAAAGGCAAGAAATTTTGCTCCAAAAAAGTTGATTGTAATTGTAACTGCAAACACTGGAATTGTTGCAAATAAAGGTTCAAAATACATCTCTTCTGTAAGATATTTCAATAAAAAACCTCCTAAAAGTAATGAAATTAGGTAAACCATAAAATAAATACAGATTTCTCCTAGAAAATTTTTCTTAGATTCAAAAGATAAGTACTTATTAAAATAAAAACTAAATATGGTGCCTATAGAAAAAGAGAGAGCATATGAAAGAAGATATTGTAATTTTATAAAATAAAGAGAAATTAGAAAAACTAAATAAACTAAAGTTACACTTGTCGCCCCTACAAAACAAAACATTATGAACTGTTTATTTATCTTTTTATTTAAAAAGAAAATGCCCATAAACTTATTCATAAGAATACCTTTATAAATTAAATTGCTCTAAAAAAGAACATTCAAAAACTTCAAAATCTATTTAAATAGTACAAAGATTATTTTAATAAAATGCTTAAGAGATATATTTCAAAACATGAAGAAAATAAGCTTAGCCATGAAGGAGATGTTGTTTATGCAAGAAAATTTTATTATTCAAAAAAACCAAATAACTTAATATTTTTACTAAAAAAGAGATTTACTTGGATGAATAAGTATATAAATAAAGAGGATAAAGTTCTTGAGGTTGGTTGCGGTTCCGGGATCTCAAGAGATTTTATAAGAAAAGACTGCAATTTACTTCTTACGGATTTTGCAGAACATCCATGGGTAGAAAAAAAAGTTGATGCATTAGATACAAAATTTAAAAATAATTCTTTTGATGCAGTATACTGTAGTAATATGATTCATCATGTTCCTTTTCCAAAAAAATTTTTCATTGAAATGCATAGAATTTTAAAACCAGAAGGATTTTTGCTGATTCAGGAAATTAACTGTTCATTTATGATGAAACTTCTTTTAATCTTAAACAAGCACGAAGGATTTGATTTTGAAATTAATCCTTATAGTTTGAAAAAACCTGCAACAAATGAAGATGACTTATGGTCTGCAAATTGTGCAATACCTAATCTTTTATTTGACAACGTAAAAAAATTTAAAAAAGAGATACCTAATTTTGAAATTATAGAACAAACATTCTCTGAATTTCTTATTTTTCCTTTGTCGGGGGGGGTTATTGCAAAAAAGAAAACAATAAATTTGCCTAATGGTCTTTTAAAAATTGTAGATTTAATAGACAGAATGCTAATTTTTATATCCCCAAAAATATTTGCTCTCCAAAGAAGAATTGTACTAAAAAAAGCAAAATATTAAAAGGCGTTTTTATTGATTAAAATTATGAGTTGGAAAAATCTAGAAGAATCTTTTAAAAGGATTAGTGAAAAAAAATATCAAGATATTTTTTTATTGTTAGGGATTGTCTTCATTTTATCAATTGTTTTAGTAAAAATACGTTTTTGTCACACAGAGGTAATTTTATCTGTGTATAAATATCTAAATCCCTCCTTTTTATCAGGAGACTTTTATTTAGATAGCCTTGGAACATATCATTCTCAATTCTACTTTTCTGTACTTGTCGGGTTCTTTGTTAAATTATTTAATTCTTCTCCTGAGATTGTTTTAGGATTTTTTGCTACATTTTCTAAATTGCTTACAATTCTATCAATTTTCTACTTTGGAAAGAAATTATCTGGAAATTCGAATAAAATAGGCATTTTAACTGCAATGTTTTCTTTAATAGCCCTTGTTGCTATTGGAGGATGGTCTCTTCTTTTAGATTATTCA
>Ga0210018_1001253_pt1 | contig 13289 bp, 12 predicted proteins | sample CryGeyCG2014_010_2_FD_183967 | JGI IMG/M metagenome (GOLD analysis project Ga0210018, IMG submission 183967) | Groundwater microbial communities from aquifer - Crystal Geyser CG09_land_8/20/14_0.10 (SPAdes) (version 2) | ecosystem: Environmental > Aquatic > Deep subsurface > Groundwater | place...
GGGATAAAATAGTTGAGAAAAAAGAATCATCGGCCCATGTTTTAGATTTTACTATTCCCTCAAATGCCACTTTTTGCGGAAATGGTTTTGTTAATCATAATACTACTTTGGCTTTGCACATTTTAGCTGAAGCCCAAAAACAAGGAGGGGTGGGGGCATTTGTTGACGCCGAGCATGCCTTAGACCCTGATTATGCAAAAAGGATTGGAGTCAATGTTGATGATTTATTAATTTCCCAGCCTGATTCCGGTGAGCAGGCTCTTCAAATTGTTGAAACCTTAGTCAGGTCGGGTGAGGTAGATGTGATTGTTGTTGATTCGGTAGCGGCTTTAGTTCCTCAAGCTGAAATTGCCGGTGAAATGGGCGAGTTTCAAATTGGTCTTCAAGCGCGTCTCATGAGTCAATCGTGCCGGAAGTTGGCTGGCATTATTTCTAAGACAAAAACCGTTGTTATTTTTATAAATCAAACCAGAATGAAAATTGGGGTGAGGTTTGGTAATCCGGAAACAACTCCGGGAGGCCTGGCTTTAAAATTTTATGCCTCAGTCAGAATTGATTTGAGAAGAATTGCCCAAATAAAGCATGGTGATGAAATTATAGGAAATAGGATCAAGGCAAAAATTGTTAAAAATAAAGTTGCCGCTCCTTTTAAAACGACCGAGTTCGATATTTATTATAATGAAGGAATTTCGAAATCGGCTGACCTTTTAAATACTGGAATGAAATTGGGGGTAATAAAAAAAGCCGGCAGTTGGCTTCAATATGAAAATACAAAATTGGGTCAGGGAATGGAGGCGAGTAAAAACTTTTTAAAAGAAAATCCGGAAATAGTAGAAAAAATTAGAACTGCCCTACTTAGTCATCAATGAATCTTCGATTCATTTCGATCACCAAGCGCTAGCGAAGGTGGAAAAGAAGAAAATCTTCTTTGACTTTCAATAAATCTCCGATTTATTTCGATGTATAAGGCAACAATCCTAAAATTCTTGCCCTTTTTATTGCCCTGGCTAATTTTCTTTGATGACTGGCGCAGACCCCAGTTCTTTTTTTTGCCCTGATTTTTCCCAAACCAGAAATAAACCTTCTTAAGGTTTCGGTATCTTTGAAATCAATTTCTTTAATATTTCTTTGACAAAAATAACAAGCCATTTTTATAGAATCAAAAAGGGATTTTGCTTATGTCGATTTCTCCGTCTTCCTCGATGATTGGGATTTCTTCCTCTTTTGTTCCTTCGGTTCCTTCTTTTCGAGCGGCAGGCGTTATTTTTCCAGCCGCTTTTGGTCCCAATTGGATTCTTTCGCCTAAAATTTCAGTTCGATATCGTTTATTACCTGAAGTATCTTGCCAATTTCTCGTTCTGATTCTACCTTCAATAAGAACCAAAGAACCTTTAGTTAAATATTGAGAAGCAATTTCAGCCAATCTGCCAAATAAGACAATGTTGTGAAAATCAGTTTGCTGTTGTTTTTGACCAGATTTATCAGTAAAGTATCGGTCAGTAGCTAATCCAAAATTGCAAACGGGTTTACCGGAAGGCAAACTTTTCGTTTGAGGATCAGCAGTTAAACGACCAATTAAAAATACCTTATTAAGATTCACAAAATTTAACACCAATATTACTAATTAATCACCAATGTTACGAATATTTGTATCATTGGTGCTCATTCGTAAATTAGTGTCAGGTTAGCTTTCTCCGAGAATTTCTTCTAATTTTTTTTCAATTTCTTTTAATCCGACCTTTTTTTCTTTAACGGGAATCTTAGAAATAACTTTTGTTGGCCTTTTTCTTACTTTGGCAATTTTAATTTTGGGTTTAGCTAAAATTAGATATCTCAGAATTTTCTTTTCTGATTTTAATTCTTTTTCTAAACTTCCCAATTTTTCTGGTTCGAAATAAAAACTCAAATTAATTAAAAAGGCCTCTCTTTGTTTTTTTATTGGGTAAGCCAATTTTTTTTTAATTGGTAATTTAACTTCATTTAAAACCCCGGTTCCTTTTTGAATCAAAGAGTTTATTTTTTCATTTAAGGATTTTAGTTCTTCCTCTGAAAACTCTGGAGATATAAGATATGTTAGTTCGTATAGTTTCATTTTTTATATTTTAAATTCGATCACATCGCCATCTTGAACAATGTAATCTTTACCAACAATTTGAAGCGAGCCTTTTTCTCTGGCTTTCGACCAAGAACCTACCTCAGCCAATTTTTGCCAAGGAATAACTTCGGCTCTGATAAATTTTTTTTCAAAATCAGAATGGACGGATCCACCAGCCTGAGGAGCTCTTTCATCTCTTTTTACTGTCCAAGCTCTTGTCTCCTGGCCACCGGCGACAGTGAAAAAAGTAATTAAATCAAGAATATTGTAGCAGGCCTTAATCAGCCGGTCAAGTTGAGATTTTAATCCCAATTCCTTAATTTCTCCTTCCGAAAATTCCGAGATTTCTTCCTCTTCCTTCAAATTCATTCTCAAATACTCAACACCCGGTGTTGAATATTGAGTTTTATCATTGGTATTTAGAATATGTAAAATTGGTTTTTGAGTCAAAAATTGATATTCTTTAATTTCTGATTTCTCTTCAAGGTTTAAATTAATTTCTGAGATAGGTTTTCCTTTTGAAATTTCTTCTTTAATCTTTTTCAGAATTCCAATTTTTTTTGAATTTTTTTTGTCTTTTTCCTTGATGGGTGGTGGGTGGGTGGCGTCCATTTTTGAAATTAAATTTTCCAAAGTTTCCAAGTCCTTCATCAAGAGCTCAACTTGCAAAATACCAATTTCCTTTTCTGGATTAATCTCGCCCAAAATATTCTCAACATTCGGGTCAGCAAAACATCTAATTACTTCTAAGATTGCATCACAATTTCTAATATGAGCTAAAAACTGATTACCCAAACCCTCACCTTTATAAGCTCCCTTGACCAATCCGGCAATATCAACAAATTCGATGCTAGTTGGAGTAACTTTTTCTGGTTTAATAATTTTTGCAACCTGTAATAATCTTTCATCAGGAACTGAAACTTTACCAAAGTTAGGTTGGATGGTGGTGAAAGGATAGGGAGCAATTTCAACTTCTTTTTTTGTTAAGGCTTTAAATAAAGTTGATTTACCAACATTTGGCAAACCAACAATACCTACTGAAAACGACATATTTTTATGGTACCCCGTTAGAAGTTTTCTGTCAATTTATTGTTTTAAAATTATAGTATAAAAATCCAAAGTTAGCAAAATTTCTAACGGGGTGGTATAATATTTTTGTCGAAGAGATAAATCTCTTCTTTATCTTCGTTTACCGAGTCCCGCCAAAGGCGGGACGAAGGTGAGAAAGAGGATGAAATCCTCTTTCGATTCGCTAGGCGAAAACTCGATGTATGAAAATCAACTCTAATATTTTTCGAGCTTATGATATTCGGGGGATTTACCCTAAAGAACTTGATGAAAGAGCCGGTGAGCTTATTGGTCGGGCTTTTGTTAAATTTTTAAATAAAAAAAATCTTCGGATTGTTGTTGCCAGAGACGGTCGCCTTTCTTCACCATCGCTTTTTAAATTTTTGACTAAAGGTCTTTGCGAGCAGGGAGTAAATGTTATTGACATTGGATTAGCTACCAGTCCAATGTTTTATTTCGCTGTTGCTCATTTTAAATTTGACGGCGGAATCATGATAACCGCTTCTCATCTTTCTTCAGAATACAATGGTTTTAAATTGGTTAGAAAAAAAGCAATCCCAATTTCAGAAGAAACCGGTTTAAAAGAAATTAAAAAACTTACTCAGACACCTGGCAACGTAATTACCGGGTACCCGCAAAGTGGGTGCGGTAAGGTAGTAAAAAAGAAAGTTTTAAAAGAATATATAGCGTTTAATCTGAAAGATTTTGACTTGGAGAAAATATTACCGTTTAAAATCGTTATTGATACCGCCAATAGCGTTTCGGGTATTCTGATACCAGAAATTTTTAAAAAAATTAATTGCAAAATTTACCATCTTTTTTCTGAATTAGATGGTAATTTTCCTAATCATAATCCTGATCCCTTAGTCAAAGAAAACCTAACGTTTTTACAAAAAGAGGTTAAAAAAAGAAAAGCCGATTTTGGTATAGCTTTCGACGGCGATGGTGATAGAATTATTTTTTTAGATGAAAGGGGAAAAATAATTTCCGGTGATTTCATTACGGCTCTTTTGTCTCAGATAATTCTAAAAGCTCATTCGGGAGAAAAGATTATTTATGATATTCGCTCCAGCAATATTGTGAAAGAAACAATAAAAAGATATGGCGGTATTCCTCTGGTTAGCCGGATAGGCCATTCTTTTTTCAAAGAAAAAATGAGAAAAGAAAATATCATTTTTGGAGGCGAATTATCGGGTCATTACTATTCAAAAAAAGACTATTTTTCTGAGGCACCCATTTTTGTTTTATTTAAGATTTTAGAAGAGATGACCAAATCGAAAAACAAACTCTCCCAACTTATTGAACCCTTTAAAAAATATTTTTATTCAGGCGAAATAAACTTTAAAGTAAAAAATAAAAAAAAGGTTTTAAAAACCTTAGAAAATAAGTTTAGTCAGAGTGGAAATATTTTAAAAACCGATGGCTTAAGAATTGATTTTCCGGATTTTTGGTTCCTCGTCCGTCCCTCTCAGACTGAGCCCCTTTTAAGATTAGTATTAGAGGCAAGAACAAAAAAACTGATGGAAGAAAAAAAGCAAGAGATTGTGAAATTTATCACTTCATTTTAAATTAGGCCCATTTTCTTTTTGACCTCAACCATGGTAGATTGCGCGCTGACTTGAGCTCTTTTTCTACCCTGTTCTAAAATTTCTTTAACATAAACTTCTCTGGTGAGAAGTTCTTTTCTTTTCTTTCTCAATGGCTCCAAAGTTTCTATTAATAGCTGCGAAAGACCCTTTTTAAATTCTTCATAACCCCGGCCTTTGAAATTTTTTTCTAAATCTTTGATTTTCTTTCCGGAAAAAAGAGAATAAATTGTTAAAAGATTGGAAATCCCCGGTTTTTTTAAGGGATCGTATTTGATAATTCGACCTAAGTCAGTGACGGCTGACATTATTTTTTTCTTTATTTCTTCCGGTTCATCGAAGAGCCCAACGCAACCTAAGGGGTCGTCGGTTTTTGACATCTTCTTTTTCGGATTTTGCAAAGACATTATTTTCTGGCCAATCTTTGGTAGTAAAGATTTTGGTTCTTTGAAAACTTCGCCAAACGTCTTATTAAATTTTCTGGCAATTTCCCGGGTTAATTCCACGTGTTGTTCTTGGTCAATACCTACCGGAACCAAATCGGTTTTATAAAGTAAAATATCAGCCGCCATTAAAAGAGGATAATTCAAAAGCCCGGCATTAACATATTCCGGCTGCTTTTTTGATTTTTCCTTAAATTGAGTCATTCTTTTTAATTCACCCAAAGGAGTAAAGGTACCCAATAACCAGGCTAATTCTGAATGCTCTTTGACCTGAGATTGGATAAAGAGGATACACTTTTCCGGATCTACACCGGCCGCTAAATAGGCAATAGTCAATTCCAAAATATTTTTTTGCAAATTTTCTGGTTGGTAGGGAGTGGTGATGGCATGCAAATCAACAATACAAAAAACACAATCGTGCTTTTCTTGAAGTTCAATCCATTGGCGAATCGCTCCCCAATAATTCCCAATATGTAATTCTCCCGTTGGTCGAATACCACTAAATACTCGCATAAATTTTATACTTCAATTACTACTGGTAATATCATTGGCCGTCTCTGAGTTCTGGAAAAAAGGAATTGGCCGATTTTGTTTCTAATTTCATCTTTGATATAACTCCAGTTGACCGCTCCGCCAGTTCCGGTGGCTCGTTCAACGATTCCAATAACTCTCCTTCTGGTATCCCTTAATAATTCCTTTGACTCTCTTAAATAAACAAACCCTCTTGATATTATATCAGGAGAGCCTCTGACCTTACCAGTCTGTCTTTCCACAATAACGACAATAACAAACATTCCATCTTCGGCTAGCATCTGTCTATCGCGGAGCACCACCTGACCCACATCGCCAATCCCCAATCCATCAATCATAACATAATTTGAAGGAACTTTTTCTTTTTCAATAAAAATTCTTTTTTGATTCAAGTTGATAACATTGCCATTTTCAGCAACTATCACATTTTTTTCTTCCATTCCCATTTCCTTTACCAATTGGCTATGCGCGACCAGCATCGAATACTGACCGTGTATGGGCATGAAGAATTTAGGCGTCATAATTTTTATCATTTCTTTTAATTCTTCCGATTTCGCATGACCACCGGCATGGATATCCATCATTTTATAATGGAAAACTTTCGCCCCCTGTCTCATAATTTCATCTTTCATAATCTGAACCGTCCTTTCATTTCCGGGAATAACCGAGGAGGAGAAAATGACTGTGTCTCCCTTTTGGATTTTCAAAATTGGATGCTCTCTGGTGGCAATTCTCATTAAAACTGCTTCCGCTTCTCCCTGGGCTCCGGTACCCAAAATTGTAATTTGAGATGGCGGATAATTTTCAATTCCTTTTGATTTAATGAAAGTTTCTCTTTTTGCTTTGATATAACCCAAATGTTTGCAAAGCTCAACATTGGTCTTCATTGAATATCCTTCAATGCAAACTTTCCTTCCATATTTTTCTGAGATGGTGATGATTTGTTGAATTCTATTTATTAGAGAGGCAAAGGTGGCGGCTATGACCCTTCCCTGAGCTCTTTTTAGAATTTCTTCTAAATTCTTTGCTATTTCCTTTTCCGAAAGCGAATGTCCTTCTTCTTCGGCATCAGTTGAATCTGATAACAGCAATAAAATTTTTCTTTTGCCAATTTCTTTTAATTTTTCAAAATTGGTTGGCAAATCATTTACCGGATTTTGGTCAAATTTAAAATCTGAGGTATGTAAAATATTTCCAATTGGTGTTTGAATAAATAATCCTAAGTTATCGGGAATATTATGGAGTTGTTTAAAAAATTCAATTCTGAATGACCCCAATTTGATTTTTGAGCCATCATAAACCTGATTAATTTTTAGTTTAGGCAGGTGGGGAAAATCTTCTTGTCTTTTTAGAATTATCCCCTTGGTTAGCGGTGAGGCAAACATTGGAGGGAGATGGCTAGGTGAAGACCAGATTTTCTCAATCAAATAGGGAACTGCTCCGATATGGTCATAATGGCCGTGAGTAAAGACGATGCCTAAAATTTTTTCTTTTTTATTTTTTAAATAATCAATACTGGGAATTATATAATCCACTCCCGGCATATCTTCTTCTGGCATTCGAAAACCCATATCCACAATTAAAATCCTTTCTTGCCATTCAAGGAGCATCATATTTCGACCCACCTCACCTAAGCCACCCAAAGGAATAATTTTTAAATTGTCTTGTTTTGATTGTTTAGTCATGTTTCAAAAGTCAAAAGTCAAAAGTCAAAAGTCAAATCTTAAAACCACAATTCAAAATTCAAAAGTTTTTAGTTTTAAGTTGTGGTTTTGACTTTTGAGATTTAAGATTTAAGTTTTCATTAGTGCGGGCAGGAGGACTTGAACCTCCACAGCCTTTCGGCTATACGGTCCTGAACCGTATGCGTATTCCATTCCGCCATGCCCGCCTGGGTCATTATTTAAATACTCCGGATTTTTTAATGAGAGTTTTGTTTTCTGAAATCCAATTATAGAGTTTTAAAACTCCTTCTTTTGGAGAAATTTTTGGTTGAAAATTAAAATCTTTTTTCGCCCGTGAAATATCTGAGATATAGATTTTTTGGTCTCCCGGTCGCCAAGGCCCAAAAGAATAGTTAAATTTTTTATTAGCTAGTTTCTCTAATATATCAAATAATTCCCAAATTGAAAGAGAAAATTTTGGTCCACCGCCAATATTATATGCCTGGCCCCGAGTTTTTTTAATATTCCTCGCCGCCAAATCATAAGCCGAAATTAAGTCTGGAATATATAAAACGTCTCTCACTTGTTTTCCGTCGCCGAAAATAGTAACCGGTTTGCCAAAAAGCAAAGCATTACAGAACCAAGCGAGCCATCCCTGCTCTTCTATTCCAAATTGATGAGGTCCAAAAATTCCTGATTGTCTGAAGACAACCGTATTTAAACCAAAAATTCGGGAGTAGTCAAGAAAATATTGGTCACCACAGCCTTTTGAATTTCCGTAGGGCCCAGCGAAGTTCAAAGGAAAATTCTCATCAACTCCTTTGATATCTTGGTAATCGTATCTTTTTTTCTTTTCAACAATTGGAATGTAATTTAATTCTCCGTAGGTTTTATTGGTAGAACTATAAATTGCTCTTGCCTTACTATTGGTTTTTCTCATTGCCTCCAAAAGATTAAAAGTCCCCCAGGCATTGACCTCAAAATCTTCTCTGGGATTTTTAATCGAATTTACCATTGTAGTTTGAGCTGCCAAATGGAGAACTAAATCGGGTTTATATTTTTTAAATATCTCTAATAATTTTTTATCGTTTCTGATATCTTCCTTAATAAAAATAAAGGGACCCCTCGTCTTTAACCAATTTAGATTTATTTGGGCACCGACCCGAGAAAGGTTATCGAAAATAATAACTTTGTAACCTCTTTTTAAATAATAATCAGCCGCATTTGCTCCAATAAATCCACATCCCCCGGTGATTAAAACAATGTTTTTCATATCTTTTTTCTTGCCCCGTAGTAGAACTTCGTTCACTACGGGACTGCGCCCCAAAAATTAATTAAAAACCATTTTGGATTTCCCAAACAAAATTTAGTTTACCAGAAGTTCTTACTTCGGGGGCTTGCTAAAAACAAAAAACTTTTCATCCATTTTTCTTTATCTCCGCATTCTAACCATTTTCCACGCACTGGTAAACCAAAAACATCTTTTTTATCCTCAATTTCTTTTTTGATCGCTTCGACCAAAAGAATTTCGCCATTTTTTGGTTTGATTTTTTTGAGATAAAAAAATATCTCGGGCGTAAAGATATAATTGCCAACTAAGGCAAAATTTGAAGGAGGATTTCCTTTTGGTTTTTCAATCACATCGGCGATTTTGTATAATCCTTTTCCTATTTTTTTAACCCGGGGAACTCCGTAGGCAGATAATTTTTCTTTAGGAAGTTTATAAAGACACAAAAAGGTTTTTTTATTTTTTTCAAAAGCCGCGACTAATTGACTTGGAAATTTCTCTTTTCCATATGAAACATCGTCACCAAATAAAACTAAAAATGGTTCTTTTCTAATAAATTTTTCTGCTTTTAAAATTGCATCCCCATCTCCCAGCGGTTTTTTTTGTAAAGCATAGCGATATTTTATCTTGGGAATACTGTTTAAGGCCTCAATTGCTTTTTCTTTCTTTCTCTTTTTTAAAATATTCAACAATTTTTTCTCTTCCCTAAAATATTTTAAGATATAATTTTCAAAAATCTCTTTTTTTTCCGGCGAGATAACAAAGATAATTTCATCAATTCCAGCCTCTAATGCCTCCTCGATAATATATTGGATTACTGGTTTTGAATTTAAAGGGAAAAATTCTTTGGGTATTACTTTAGAGAGTGGCAAAAACCTTGTTCCCAAACCGGCTATGGGTATGACTGCCTTTTTAATTAGCCGAATCATAATGAAGGGTGAAGATGAACGAATGTTCATTGACTACCCGAATCATAATGAAGGGTGAAGATGAACGAATGTTCACCGACTACCATATAAAAAATTTAGATTTTTTGGAAAAGATTTTAAAGGCTTTTTTTCTTTCAATTTTGGAATTTTTTTGTAATTTTTATTTTTGAGCCAACCACCAATTGTATAATAATAGCAAAATCCTCTCTTTTTTTCAATGCTTTGGTAGTCGGATTTACATTCTTTTGAAGTCCAATTTGCCACTTTTAATGTTTTGGAAGAAGGATTAATTGTCAGGTGGCCAAAATTTGAAGGAATCAAAACAAACTTCCCTCTTTTTGCCCGAAAAAAATAGACGTTTTTTACTTCCCTATCCTGGATTAAAAAAATTCCCTCTCCGGCTAAAACCTTATATAATTCCCCATAATTTCCAATATGATCATGGCCTTTTGTCTTGACAAATTCCTTACCCAACATTCTTGGTGGAATAATGGTAATATCATATCTTATACCATTTTTCTCTCCCAGACCCCGATATATATAATATAGCTCAAAATTATTAGTTTTTTTTAACCAAACTTTGTCATAAAGAACTTTTCTTAATTGATAAAGAAATCTAATCTCCGGCTTCTTAGTTTTAAGTTTTAAGTTTTGGTTTTGACTTTTGACTTTTGAGTTTTGAGATTTTATTTCCATATCCTTTTAGTTTCGATATACCAATTGCTGATATCAGAAAATCTCTTTGAAGACTCGACTATCACTCCTTCTTTTACTCCTTTAATTTCTTTTGCCAGAAGATAATGATAATCGGGATTATATAAAAATATAGCCGGAGCTTCGGCGATTATTAATTTTTGAAATTCTTCTAAATTTTTCTTTCTTTCTTGCTCATCTAAAGATTTCCGCGCCATTTCCAAAAGTTCATCCGCATCTTTATTCTCGTAATTTGAGAGATTTAAACCCAATTCTCCATTTTGTGAAGAATGCCAAAAGGGAAAAGGATCGGCCAATCCCCCCAAAATCTCACCAAATAAAAGGGCATCAAACTGTCTCTTTCCGAGGATTTCTCTTTCTAAAGTGGTGATATCAAAGGTTTTAATATCTACCTCTGCTCCCAATTCTTTCCATTGCTCCTTTAAAATTGTGGCGACTTCAACTAAGTCAGGCTGATTAACTGTGGTCAAAGAAAATTTAAGAGGAATTTTTTCTTCTGGTTTGCCAAAACAAATTTCATTCAATTTTTCTAGAGTCTTTCCTTTTACCTCACCGGTTCCTTTTTCTAAATCGTAAGGTTTTAAAATCTCATCCTTATATTTTTCTTGGAATAAAATGACGGCTTCTTTTGTTTTTTTATCAAAGGTACCGGTAATTTTTCCTTCCGGATAAATTTCCTTATCTTTGGCCAAACACTTTTGGAGTTCTTTTACCCCTTTACCTTTTGAGCCTAAAGAAAGATTACTTTTAAACTGAAAAGCCAGTTCTTTTTTTATTGTTTTTTCTCTGAAACCTTCCTCGGTTTCTAAAAATCCAGCCTGTTCCAAAGTTTCTTTTGCCTTTTCAATATCAAATTGATAAATATTCTCCGGTTTTTCAAAACCATAAATTTCGGGAAGAATAGGAGAATCGATAATCTTTCCCTGATTTAAAAGAACTTTTTCTAAAATCTCCTTTTTATTTGTTCCGTAATTTAGAGCCATTCTGACTTCCTTTTCTGATAAAACTTTTGATCCGTCAGCTGGCGGATTCAGATTAAAAAAGACAGCAAAATATCTTGGTAGGGAAAAAGAGTAAAGATTTAGGGAATTGGTAAAATTAGTAAGATTATCAAAATTGGTAAGATAGAATCCTTTAATTTTTCCTTGTTTGAAGTCCTCGATTAATTTTTCTTCGGAATCAAAAAATCGAAAAGAAATCTTTGGAATATATGGAGGTTCGCCGAAATATAAGGGATTTTCAATTAAATCTAAATAAATTATTTTCCCATCCGCACTCTGAAATAATTTTTTTAATTTATAAGGTCCTGAGCCAATCGGATTTAAATTAGCCGTTGCCAAAGAAAAGTTTTTAGGAGGAATATTTTCCCAAATATGTTTTGGTATAATTTTTAAGGTTAAAAGTTCCAAAAAAACCGAGGACTCATTTTTTAATTTGAAACGGACACCTTGTCCTTCTGGGGCAGAAATTCTCTCCCACTCGACACCTAACCAACTTCCTCTTAAAGGACTTTTAACATCGGGATTCTGAATCATCTCCAGGGTGAAAATCACATCGTCTACAGTGAGAGGCTTGCCATCTTGCCAGAAAAGATTTTCTTTTAAATAAAATTCATAAACTTTTCCTTCTTCTAAAATTTTGTAATCTTTTGCTAAGTCGGGGACTATTTTTCCATTTTCATATTTCATCAAACCCGCAAAAATGAGCTCGACTAAATCTCTATCAACATCGGAAAAGGGAGCATAAATTGGTTGAATCCATCTTGGAGAACCCACAACCCCCTCAATATATTCACCACCTGAAGCCGGAACAATTTTTGTATTTTTTAAATAAAAATTAATCAAAAGAAAAAAAGATGAAGCCAAAAAGAAGCTAAAGAAAATAAAAAAAGAAATTTTCTCTTTTTTTGTTAAAACATTAAAGAATTGTCGCCACTGATTTTTAGAGGGGAACTTCATAAAATGAGATTTAATAAAGCCAAAGCGACAAATATGATTCCAAAAATTATTGTTAGCCCAAAAATTTTTTTCTCTAATCCTCTTCTGGTAGCATAAAATCCACCTCCCCCTCCAAAAGCCGCTCCTAAACCTCCTCCTCTTTTTTGTAACAAAATTGAGAGAATTAAAAATATCGCCACTATTATTTGCGAAATTGCTAAATATTCCTTCATGATTTAAATCCTAAGAAAAAATTAATTAGCCAGACAATTACTGTTGTCCAAAAAAGAGGAATGAGGCCAAGAATTTGAAATTCTAAAAACAAAATATCCAAAAACTTAATAATTACCATATTCAATATTAAAGAAAATAATCCTAAAGTTAAAATTTTTAAAGGCCAAGTAATTTTGTCTAAAACTGGTTTAATAAAAAAATTAATAAGTCCTAAAATTCCTCCGACCAAAAATAAAATTTGCCAAAACTGAGTTAGTATTATTCCAAAAAAACTGCTATCCGGCAAAACTTTCAAAGAAACTCCCAAGACAAATTTTACCGCCAAAAATATTCCCAAAATTCCGCCAACTATATGCCAAAATAATTTTTGAACCATTATTTAATAGTATCAAATTTTCATTTTTCAAACAAGGCGAGCTCTCTCAGCTTTTTGTGATAGCTGATGGCAAAACGATGGGCTTCGTCACGGAGCTGTAAGATTAAATTGAAAATTTCCCTCGGAAGACTCTTTAACAAAATTGGCTTTTCTTGTCCCCTAATAAATAATTCATTTTTCCTCTTTGCCAAAGTAATAATTTCGAGATGTTTAACACCCGGCGTTAAACATCTAAGGCCGGCGTTTAGTTGAGCGCGACCGCCGTCTATTAAGATCAAATCGGGAAAAGGCCATTCTGGATGTTTAAACCGTCGGTTTAAAACTTCTTTGAGCATTGCAATATCGTCTGGCTTTCCTGAAATTTTAATCTTAAATTTCCGATAAAAATTTTTATCTGGCTTTCCATTAATAAAAGTTACCATTG
>Ga0210018_1001255_pt1 | contig 13279 bp, 19 predicted proteins | sample CryGeyCG2014_010_2_FD_183967 | JGI IMG/M metagenome (GOLD analysis project Ga0210018, IMG submission 183967) | Groundwater microbial communities from aquifer - Crystal Geyser CG09_land_8/20/14_0.10 (SPAdes) (version 2) | ecosystem: Environmental > Aquatic > Deep subsurface > Groundwater | place...
ACTCCTTTTTGCTCTTTAAATAGTTTGTGGACATCTAATTCTTAGAGTATTTTAAATCTCTAATTTTCTGAATATTAAAATATCTCTTAGTTAATTCAAGAGCTTTTTCCTCTAATTTAGGTATATATGTGCTGAATTCTCCACCTTTGTTAAAAAAATTCTTGTAAGCTCTTTTATTAAATTGATTGTATATACCGCATATTTTTGGAATAGAAAATTGATTTTCTCGTGCTATATCAACCAATCCACTTGTAATTTTAATAGACATATTAGGATAACTGTTATCTGCCATTTTTACCTCTATTTCCTACCTTTACCTTTTCCTTCTTCAGATTCTTTTTTAGGCGAATACATCTCATTAAGAACATCTACTGCGACTCCTTCCTCAACTCTTGTTCTGAATTTTCCATAGTGAAGTCCTTGAAGTATATCAAATGTGTGCACAACTTTTCCGAATTTTTCTTTATTCTTCTCTGCATCTTCAACTTCCTCATCAGAATTTTTCCCAAGTTTTCCGCCTTTAATTATATAATCTGCTTCCTCTATTTCTCTTTCAAGATCAGCATATTTCATTTTTGCAAAAGTTCCCAATTCTTTATTAGCTGATTCAAAATTATCACCAAGATATTTTGAGAGATCTGTATTGTAATAAGTTATCAAATCCCCTATAGTTTGGCGTTCCTTAAATTGATTATATGTTTCTAATTGATTTGCAACTGTTTTACGAACAACTTCTGGATCAGTAACAGTATTAATTATCCAAGGATCCTGAATATTTGCATCACTTAATATTAATTCTAAAGATTTTTGTGTATAAGGAACTCCATCTCTTCCTCTTTTTAGATATTCTTGAGCAACATTAGCATTTCCTAGCAAATTCCAGTCATAACTAAGATTAGGTAATTCTTTTTCTTTTGGTTTTTTTTCTTTTTCTGTCATTTTAGTTTATAGTATATTTAGGTTTATTTTCTATTTGAGTCATTTTTCTTGCAGCTCTGAATTGATAATCCAAAACATCAATATTATAATGATTATCTATTGCCTCATTTAATTTCAATCCTATAGCATCAAGATCCTTGTCATCTTTAGCATTAATAATCATCATATCAAGATTATGTTTAAATGCTGTCAAAAAAGGTATTCTAATTGAATCATTATCAAGACCTAATTTCATATCATTTCCAAATAACTCTGCATTAATTGAATCATCGTCTCTTAATTGTTTACTTTTTCCATATCTTTTCTATAAATTCAAACTATTTAAATCTTTCGGTTTTGTTACCATTAGTTAAAAGTAACAAAACTTACTGGGGATTTGGGGTGTAAATTCGTAGATAACCCTCGTCTTACAGGGCAACTTAGCTTTTATCTCCTTGAAGGCTTCTCTAGCCAGGACAACTGCTTTTGGGGTTCCAACAGCAATGAAGAAAATTTCAGCATTAGCCTTTAATATAGCAGATTTCCCTATACATTTTCCAAAGGACAGCTGCATTCCTGTCTGCATTCTATCTGCTCCAGCGCCTGTAAGCATTTTGTTTTCTCTTTGAATATGATGTGGAAAAGGAACAACCCTGAAGAAATACTGTCCTGCAAGAACTTCATCAAGCTTCTTGTTTATGTACTGTCTACAGGCCTCAAGAGAATTATGCCTTATCTGGACTGCCTCTGTTGTTACAAGTGCCAATCTGTGGGGAAATTTACCCGATTCGTAAACTTTTCCTTCTCCCATGCTAAATTTAACAATTTTCTGAGGAGGAACCACTTTTATATAAGATCTGTTTTTCCTCTTACTAACACGAGTATATGGAACAACTTTCCTTTTTGAATATGCATTTGCTTTTCTAAGTGTTGCCATTTTAAACTTTTTCTATTACTAATTTTCCCTCCTTCTCATAAACATTATCCTTATTCAAATCCACCCTAATATTTGCACCCTTATAATTTATATAAAACCCCATATCATTAAATATCTTAACAGGAATTTGACCTGTACTATAATGAGAAGATAAATCCACAAAGTTATTCCTGTGTATAGCTCCAAAAATTAATGTTCCTTCCATCTTATTCTCATTGACTTTAAGCTCAATATCTTTAGATAAGTTATTCTTAAATCTATTTTTTAGTATCTCTTTTTTTTCTTCCCTCTCTCTTCTGTTCATTTTATCTCCACCTTTGTTGTAATTGCCTGTCCTGGCAAGCCTCTCTCAAAAATAGCTCTTACAACTCCTTTATTTCCATGAGTAGCAGCAATCTTTCCTTTAATCTCTTTCCCAGCAGGAGATTTCCATATAACATTTTTACCGACGAACTTTTGAGCATCTTCTTTTTTTGAAATGTTTTCAATCTCAATTAAGAAGTGTCTTTCACTAATTGTTTTTCTTCCTCGTCTAAATTGTATAACTCTTCCGCTTGTCATTGTAATTAGATATCATAAAATTAGTTTAAAAAGGTTTCTTAGTGCATAATATAGTCTAATCAATCTTAAATTAATTTATACTTTTTTTGATTAATTCAAAGAATTCATAAAAATTCATATCTTTACCTTTTCTTTCAAATTCATTAGATTTATGTTCGTATTTCTTATAATCTTCATCAAACCTATTTTTTTTGAATCTTTTATTAAATCTTTTATTTAATTTTCTAACGATAAGATTTGTTAAAATACAGGTAGCAATTTCTCTAGCAAAAAAGTTTTCTTTAGAACCAATTATTTGTTTATTTAATGTATTCAAATGAATCGATTCATGAATTATAGAGGCAATAATTTTTGATTGAGACTTATAATAATTACCTATAAAGATAGTATCTTTAAAGGCAGACCAATACTCTTTATTATCTTCTTTAAATTTTATTTCTTTTATTTTCCAGTTAATTTTTGTTTGATTTGGAATCTCTTTCCAAATAAATTTTTTATATTTATCATAAATTTTTTGGATATCCTTTAAAGGAAGAGGTTTTTTCATGGACTATTTTAAATAATCAATCTTTAAAGATATATTTATTCATATATTTATTTCTTCATAACAACAATCTCTCTTCCAACAATCTGCCCATCTCTGAATTCCTTTATTGGAAAACCTTCTTCCAGCTTAAGTCCTGTCTTGCTGGATATTCTTAAAAAATCACACCCTATTCTATCTCTTCCAATATCAATAAAAGGAGAGGTAAAAACAAATTTGCCATTAACACTCTTCTTCATATTATTCAAAACATCAATCATCAAGTTTTCAAATTTCTTAATCATGCTCTCTGCTTCCCTGGCTTCTGGGACTTGTTTAAGAGTCTTTCCAAAGTCAGGTTCATTGACTAAAACATCTACAGAACCAACAACTGTTTTGGTTGAATCATTATTCATTAATCTGTAAGTTCCATTAGGGAATTTCATCCATTCTAAATTTTTTCTAGCGCCATTTATTGCTTCGCCATCCTTGTCTATTCCTATTGCTTTTACTCCCATATTCAAGGATTCGATCAAAATAGCCCCTATGCCACAGAATCCGTCCAATAAAATACCATTTTCCTTTACTTCTGATAGATTTATCATTATCTTTGCCAACCTGGGAGAGATGCTCAAGTCTTCTCTTCTAACAGGCTTTTCCATATCTCTTCTTTCTATTTCTTTATAATTGCAATTCTGCACAATTTTTCCAAACAAATCTTCAAAAACAAAATATTCTTCATTTATTCTGTTAGAAGAAAGTTTTTTTACAATACCTTCATCCTGGGTTTTTATAAAACCAGAGAATCTTTTTTCAGTAACTTTAAGGCTCTCTGAACGAAACCTAGCTTTAAGATATTGAGAAACATCTGCTGTTCTATCAGAAAAATCCCAGATTGCATAATTAAACTTGTTATCAGAACCAGAATAAATCTCTTTCTTGTTCATGTCTTTTAGAATGCACAAAACTATCCCTATTGAGATTGTGCCTCCAAGAAGATCAACTGTTCCTGCATCAAGGGGTTTTTCAAGTTCAAGCAACAAACCATTATCTCTAATAGCTTGATTCAAAACAACATTTCCTGTTCTTTTTAGAAAACTTTTAATCTCTGCAATAGACAATTCTGGATTTCTGCCAAGAATGAACAAATATTTCATGATTAATCAAGCAAAATCGAAGTTAAAAAACATTTCGGTTATAAAATAATTTCAAATTCCCCAAATTCTTTCTTAATCATCTCAAAAACTTTTGAATCAAATCTAGTTTCTTTCTTGTCTTTTTGAGATTCAACAGCTTTTGAAACCTCATCCATGTTTGAATTTTCAACTTTATTAGTTATATTAAAGACTTTGTTGTCTTTAAACAAGAAAGTTTTTTCACCTGAAATAAGCAATTCTCCAAAACCATCTTTAAATTTCAGTTTCATTCTTTCTTTTTCAAGCGTTACCAAATCGCATCTCTGAGAAAATTCAATTAAATCATTTATCAAAATAGATGCCTCTTTTCTAGCATCATCAACTTTATGCGCATTTAATTTTCCTCTCTTGAATTCTGCTCTTGCACTTATTATATTCCTTAAGATTCTTAGATGTTGCTGAGTCATCTTGCCTTTTTTTACAAGATTTTTCTCAAAATCTTCTACTAATTGAGCCTGTGATTTTTTTCCAAAAATAGAAATGAGCAAATTCATTGTATCAGAATATACTTTTTTAATTGTATTCTCCTGAGCTTTTTTATCAATCTGAATTCTAAGTTCTTTTAATCTTTTCAAAAAATCTTCTGTTTCTTTTAAAAGTTTGTCAATTTCTTCTCCAGATATTTCTTTTATTTTCTCATGCTCATAATCTTTCCACATTTCAATTACTTTCTCCATGAAATCAACATATTTCTTCTCAATCATCTTTGTGTCTAAGAATTCTTTTTTAAAGTCCCTGACCAATTCTTTTTTTGCATTTGGTGGAGGACACCCATTAAGCATTAGCAAAGCCTGTGCAGGAGTTGTAATCCCCCAAAATATATTTGTGAATATCTCAGAAAGTAAAGTATGCTTACTCCTAGGAATTACCCCATCTCCCATACTCATGAACATATCAATTGATTCAGGAGAAGGTTTTAATTTACCCATCTTAAGAAGAGCTTTCCAAGGCATGAAAGTTCCCCTGTCATAAATTGGAACTCCATCTCTTATGAATGTGAACATAACAGGATGAGCATCTTTCACAGCCTCCCAGAAATCAGTAAGAAGATAAATCTGAGGTTCAAGTTTATTATTAACTCCTGCAAGAGCACTTGCTTCTCCAACATACTGATAGATTATTCCTCTTAATCTCTCTTTAAGCTCAAGTCTTGGCATTCTCTTAACATCAGTATCATTTATAATTACAAAAATATCAACATCAGAATCTTTTGTTGCTTCTCCTCTAACTAAACTTCCTCCTAATACATAAGAAACAACATACTTTTCAAATTTCTGCAAAACTAAAGATTTGTGAATCTCCGTTACCCTCATAGCACCTAAAATACCCTTATCATGAAGAGGAAAGGACATGGCCATTGCAGCGTACAATTCAAATTTCTGATCTGTGCAAATCTCCCAGATTTCAGAAGGAGTCCTTAAATATATCCATATGTCTTGTTTGGATTTTTCAATCTGTCCTACAATATCTTTTTTCATCTCAGGAATCTTCTTTTCTTTTTCATCAGGGATAATTATGTTTATATGCACTTTTTTCTGAAGTTTTTCAACCTGCTCTTTTGTAAGGTTTTCTGTTTCTTCCTCTATAAAATCTTTTATTGATTGTGGAGGCAATATGCTTATTGCCTGAACAAAAGGATATTTTTTAATAATGAAATTTTTAAGTTTTTCAAGTTCTTTTTTTACTTTTTCTGTGCTTTTATCTTTTTCAGGAACTTCTGGAACTGGAACTTTCTTAGAAGTGTAATTCTTCTCTAAATTCATTTCAGGGATGTTTGTATCTGCACTATTTTCTGTCATTATAAAGAAATGAACTAATTACTTTTAAATCTTTGGTTAAATACCAACTCAAAACATCATTAATTTTTTAAAGAGAAATTGATTGATAATCTAAAGAAAAGCATGGGTAGTTTATCGGTAGAATATCTCGTTGCCAACGAGATGAGCCGGGTCCGACTCCCGGTCCGCGCATTACATAAGAACTTTGCTTAAATATTCAGACTCATTAACTACTATAAAATAATCACACAGCTTTAAATAGGTTTTTTTCTTATATAAAATGTCGGTTGTCCTGAAAAGGATGTGATTGTAAAAGCCTCTTTTGGGTACTCAGCTATTAATGTGGTGGAAGGGCTATAACTCACTGCACGAAATCTGTACCTTTTAAGCCTATTTACAGCTCGAGGAAGATAACCGCTAAAGCAAGTTGATAGGTTAAGATTGATTTCAACAGTTGTTTGTGGCACTTCCTCACCGAGCCCTAATCATAAAAAATAAAATGGCAAAGAAAAAACACACAAAAAAAGTGAAAAGAAAAAGCAAAGGTGGAAGAAGACCTAGCAAAAAGACCAAAAAATCTAAGGTCCAGAAGTTGATTAAACTAGCTAAGTCTGGAAAAGGCAAGAAAAAAAGAAAATAATCTCTCTTTAATTCTAAAAAATTATATTCTAAGATATTTAAGTAATTCAAATAATAAAAATTATCTTCTTTTATCTTTCAATCCAAGCAAAGATATAATAAAAACAATAAGATACATAAAAAACCCATAAACACATGCAGGAATACTTGCAACAGACGTACAATTCCCCCCAAATAAACAACTTCCCTTAAACAACTCAGAATAAGAGAGATAACCAGAAAACAACATGCCAGCTATTGAAATTATAAGTATTATTTTTAATGCACACTCTTTTCTCATGTATTTTCTAATTTTGAATTTAATTTTACTTTTTCTTCTTTAATACCAAACCAATTATTCCGATAATTAAACCAATAAATGAAACAAATAACCAAAGAGTCTGATTAGAACCATAGATTAATGGAATGGTAATATTTCCTGGAAGTGTTGCTCCTGCAAGAAAATTTATAATAAATCCTCCAATTAATAAAACAATTCCCAAAATTAAAACATTTTTTCTCATTTTGACCTCCTTTTATTTTTTCTAAATATTTTTACAGCTTTCATAAAACCTACTTGCAAGCTTCATCAACCACACTTTGCAAACCTTTATCCTCTCCCAAAGTTTGGGAAAGAATATCACTACTCATGGTTCCTTCTGGAAAATAACAATTCATATTTAAAACATTATTTATTTTTCTTTGAAAATGACAGGTATTATTTTCTACACCTAAAATTGTCATCTCAACTTTATTTTCCCCTGACATAAACCAACCGGTTACAGGCAAACATTCATTCATTCTATTTAAGAAACATCCTGGATTGTCCAGCGTACCACAATCAACCATTTTATTTACATCAGCATTTTCATCTTGAGAATTCCCTTTGTTACTTGTTAAAACAAAAAATACAATAACTAAAATCAAAACAACCCCAATAACTAATCCAATTATAACACCCTTTTTCATATAATTATAATAAATCTTTTATTTACAAACATATTTTTATTTCTAGCACTTACAAATTTAATCCAGGTCTAACTGTTATCATTCTTCTCAGAAAAAAATCAGACTGAGTTTTAGGATATGGCACATCAAAATCAAACCAGAGAGGGAGAAATTCATTTTTTTTCATCTCTCTTGTAAATCCATATTCGGGGTCTGCAAGAACTATTTCATTTTTATAAACATCATAAACAGGAGAATAATGACCAGATATTTGAGAGAACCAATCTACAATAACTGGACCATTTTTGTGAACTTCATTATACAAATTTTCCCAAGTATTATTATCACTATAATAGGCATTAAAACCCAATAATCTTGCAGCATTAACCAATTCATCTGCAGTCGTACCATTAATTGTACAATTTGTTAGTTCTCCTAGTTCCTTTTCTGATTTTTTAAGACCATAGTGTGCTAAAACCATTCTAAGAGAGGCCGGACCACAAAATCCATCCTTATATTGCATATAAATTACTTTATTTCTATTTTTACTCATTAATTTGTAACTTTACAGTGGTATATAAATCTTTTTATCAAGAATGGACGCAGGAGGAATCACCCCTCCACCTTCTCGGTGTAAACAACATTATCATAAATGTTCTAAATTAAAAGAGCACTTTTGTGATCAGTTTTGTTATGCGAATCTTTGAAGTTATTATTTATCCTACTTATATCTAGCATCCCTTATTATTTGATGAGCATTTTCAGCTGCTAAAATTAATGATTCATCAAAAACATTGATTTGGTAAAACCAATTTCTTCTACGATTAGAGATATTGGGACTAGTAAAACCTACATCAATATCCAAATCCATTGGTCTTGCAAAATTTGATATTACGGTTCCTAAATGGTCATTACCAAAACCAGCCCCTTTAGTCATTTTTTTATCAGAAACATACCCCCTTGTTTCTTGACCAAGATATAATTCTGTGGATAATGCATCTAATCTCATGATTTTTTTTAATAAGGGGATTTTTCCAGTATACCATCCTATCTTTGCCATGAGGTCATTAACTGCTAATTCTATAGCATGATGCGAAGAGGTTGTAGCAAAGGAGTATCTTGCATTCCTTAATAAAAAATTGATTGGAGATTCTTTCTTTTGTGGAACAGCTAATCTATACCACCTATTTAGATTATCTTCTATGCTTGTTCCTTTAAAAGCTTCTATAACCTCTTGAGATGTTTCTCTTAATATTTTTGAATACCTTTCCCAGTTATTTTCAAATTCTGTTCTAAAATTTTTTTCCACCATAGTATCTTTCCCAGAATAAGCTTCTGAGGTGCTAACACCTCAAATGGACGCAGGAGGAATCGGACCTCCGCCTTCTCGGTGTAAACAGTATTATCCTTTTAGTAACTTTTTCAGATAGAACTTTTGTTCTATATGTTGTTACACGAGTTTTTGTTCCTTATCCGTTATTTATTGAACTATTAATACTTTCCGTTATCATCTGCTGAACATCTATTCCAAATTGCTTCAATATCAAAAAGATAATCTGTTTTAATAGTATGTAAATCAAGATAAAAGCTAAGATTACTATTAATTTTCTCACCCAAGGTTTTTGTTTGGAAAGGGATGGAAATTTACCAATTAAAAAATCATCTAATTTTTTGTAAAGAGTTCCTCTTAAAAGAATAAGCAATAAAATAACAATTCCGATTAGAATAATAAAATATAATGGAAATCCAAGTTTATAGAAAGTGTATAAGATTATTGCAAGAAGAAAAATTCTTAGATAAAGTTTCCAACTGATCTCTTTTTTAACTTTCTTTTTCATTTTGAAAAATGGTCCTTGGAGGAATCGGACCTCCGCTTCTTCGGTGTAAACGAAGTGTTCTGCCATTAGACTAAAGGACCTTTTTAAATTATTATTAATATTAATAATCTATAAATAATTAATAAACTTATCACTTTTAAAGCTTACTTTTGGTGTAAGTTTAATCTTCTAAGGTTACAATAAAGTCATTATACTTTTCTTCAACTTTCTTGCGAAAATCGTTATCATCGTGGCATTTAAGATCACTATTTGAGCTTCCGTAATTTCCCCCATTTCCAAGTATACTTAATCCTCCTTGTTTGCTCTTTTGTGAAACAACACATTTCCCCCTAATGTTAAATTTTTTCCCACTTACACAGGTGTATTCTCCTGTCTGATGATTTATTTTACACTTTAGGACTTTCTTCATTTTATTTTACCTCCTTTCATTTTAGTTTACTATTCCAAAATTTAGCTTCTTCTACAATAGCATTTGAAATAATATTTGGTTCACTTAATATTTTTGATAATACTTCATTTAACCGAGGAATGATAGAATCATCTGAAAGTTCCCTAAGTGAGGGATTACCTAATTGTGATTCAATTCTCTTTTGATTTCTTATAAGTTTATTCAATTCCTTCTCTCCTAAAAATGAAGAAGCCAACCATAAAATATCTCCATCTTTAATAATCTCACTAAGAGAAATGCTTTTTATATCCTCTTCAGTAAATAAATCTTCTATCCTTAAAACTTCCCCTATTGAAAAATGCCTTGGTTCTTTTTGCTCATACGGAAGATAATGATTGTTCTACCGAAGTAGATAGTAGAAATATTGGAACAACATATAGCATAAAGGTTTATATAGCAGGGTTGTTATTTTATCTTATGGTTAAGCGAAAAGAAGGAGACAGGAGTAAAATATTTCTTAACGAAGTGGATGTAATGATTCTAAAAATAATCACTCAGAAAAATGAGGTTGCAATAATGTGGCTGAGAGATTATCTTAAAATAAGCGCTATTAGTTTAAGGACTCATATCAACAGAATGTTAGAATTAGGATTAATTACAAGAAATAAAATCCCAAAAACAAACAGGTCTATATTGGGTTTAACAAAAGACGGAAAGGATGTTTTGAGGATATTTGAGAAGGCGATATAAAAATAATAATATTAATTTTTAACTTCAAAAATGTTCCAGCTTAAGAAACTTTTTTCTCTCATTAAATCCCTTTAATAAGTTAAATATTAGCACAATAACTATTGCTGATATAATCCCAATTAACCAACCCATAAACCCAATAGGAACTGTTCCAAATGCTTTATTTAATGGTGTGTAGATTACGGCTATTGTTGCTAAAATCGAGACTATAGAAGCATAGAAAAGATATTTATTCACTCTTAATGATTCAAACGAAACCTTATGCCTGAATGACATAAAATTATAAGCATTAGCTATTTCTAAACAAATTAATGAAAGCAAAGCAATTGTTCTTGCAAATTCAGTAGTTTGATGAAGAATATTAAAGCTTACAAAGAAAACAGACAAAGTAATAATTGCCATAGATACCCCTGCTATTGCAAACCAGATTATAAGAGATTTGTTTAATATTTCTTTTTTCTTTCTTGGTTTTTCTTCCATTATGTCTAATGATGAAGGAGTTAATGCGAGAGTTATCGCTGGTAAGTCATCTGTAACAAGATTCATGAATAATATTTGCAATGCTAAAAGCAAAGGAATTTGCCAGCCAAGAAAAGGAGCTAACAATACTCCAAAAAATAAAATCATAAGTTCAGCGTAATTGCATGATAATTGATAGCTAATAAATTTTCTAATATTTTTGAATATAGTTCTTCCCTCTCTTATTGCCATAACAATTGTTGCAAAATTATCATCCTTCAAAGTTAAGTCTGCTACTTCTCTTGAAACATCTGTTCCGTTCTTACCCATTGCAACACCTATATGGGCTTCTTTAAGAGCAGGGGCGTCATTTACCCCATCTCCAGTCATTGTAACAATTTCCCCATTAAGTTTTAATGCCTTAACAATCATTAGTTTATGTTCGGGTTTTACTCTTGCAAAAACAACTATCTCGCTAACTATCTTAGAAAGTTCGTGTTCAGTCATCTTATCTAAATCTTGCCCTTCTATTATTCTTCCCTTTAATCCGATTCTTTTTGAAATAGCTAAAGCTGTTTCTCTATTATCGCCAGTAATCATTTTTACTTTTATTCCAGCCCTCATACACAATAATATAGATTCTTTGATTTCTTCTCTTGGTGGATCTTCCATTCCAACTAATCCTAAAAAAATAAGTTCTTCTTCAAAATGGTCTTTGCTAAATGAGGTTACTTTTTTGTATGCAATGGCGATAGTTCTTAATGAACCTGAAGTAAGCTCTTTATTCATTTCTAAAATTCTTCTTTTTTCTCTTTCTGTTAAGTTGGACAAGCCCCAGCCCTTCTGTATTTTTTTGCAATTTTTTAATAACATTTCAGGAGCTCCCTTTGAAAATACATAATTTTCTTTTTCCAATTTACATAGAACAGACATCATCTTTCGTTTAGAATCAAATGGTATCTCTTCTATTTTTTTAAGGTCTAAATCTTCGGCATATATCCCCGCTTTTGCAGCCATAATTAAAAGAGATGCTTCTGTAGGAGTTCCATGGATATTATATAAATTATCTTCCCCTGTTCTTTCTATTCTTGCGTCATTGCAAATAACAGAACCTTTTATTAGAAAAGATAAAATCTCGTCTTTGATAGGATTTATCTTTTTATTATATAGCACAAACTCGCCTTTTCCTTCATAACCTGCTCCGGTTATATCGATCAAATGATTATCTGCATAAATTTTGCTTACAGTCATCTCTCCTTTCGTAATGGTTCCTGTTTTGTCTGAACATATAACTGTTGTTTCTCCAAGAGTTTCAATTATAGACATTCTATTTACAATAGCATTTTGTTGAGCCATTTTGTATACTCCTTTAGCAAGTGCAGTAATCAAAACCACTGGGAATGCTTCTGGGAAAGCAGAGACAGTAAGAGCAATCATCAAAATTAAAGCATCAATAAGAAGATTTTCTGAGGGGGGACTTACTATAATCATAAATAATCCGGTTAATACAGAAAAAACAATTGCTACAATAGCCATATACTTGGAAATTTTATTAACTTTATTTTGAAGCGGAAGTTCTTTTTCAGCAGTTGAAATCATGCTGGCTATGCTTCCAAATTTTGTGTTCATTCCAGTATGAATGACTTTTGCAAGACATTTGCCGTTAACAATAAACGAGCCCATATAAAGAGTATTTTTTTCTGAATATTCTTTTTCACTTTTTGCAGCTATTTTCTCAACTTCTTTTGATTCTCCAGTAAGTATTGATTCGTTAATCAAAAGCTCTTTTTCTTCAATAACAATGCAATCAGCAGGAATTTTTTCTCCATTTCTTAATAAAATAATATCTCCGGGAACTATGTCTTTAGAAAGAATTTCTTTTTCTTTGCCATCCCTTATCACTATTGAAACGGGCATTAACATTCCTCTTAAAGATTTAATTGCTGTTTCTGCTTTATACTCTTGAATAAAACCTGTAAAAATAAGAACAAAAATTACTGCTAGTATTGTATAGGCTGTTATTGATTTTCCAACAACAAAAGATAAAATTGCTGCAATAAAAAGCAAATAAATAATGTAATTCTTCTTTATTTGTCTAAGAAGTATTTTAATTGGAGAAATTACTAAACTTTCTTTAATCTCATTAGAACCATATTGCTCAAGCTTTCTTTTAGCTTCTTTTTCAGTTAATCCTCTTTTTTCCATTTTGAAAAACTTTGAATATCCTATTTTGATTTTGGTGATTAGGTAAGTTCCGGACTAATTACGCCCCTTTTTAATACAAATATCAATTAGTAATTTAAATACATTTTTGTTTCTATGATTAAACCTAAATTCCATTTCTTTTAGATATAATGGATAATTT
>Ga0210018_1001261_pt1 | contig 13255 bp, 11 predicted proteins | sample CryGeyCG2014_010_2_FD_183967 | JGI IMG/M metagenome (GOLD analysis project Ga0210018, IMG submission 183967) | Groundwater microbial communities from aquifer - Crystal Geyser CG09_land_8/20/14_0.10 (SPAdes) (version 2) | ecosystem: Environmental > Aquatic > Deep subsurface > Groundwater | place...
TAATCATTACGGCTTTGATTTTCAGCTTTGCCGTTTCCCCGACCAAGCCGGGTTTTAGTTTTGATATTTTTGGCGCTTTGGCCGGAGATAAAGGCGAGGTTTTAGGCGTGGACGAAAAAGATTTAGGCGAGGCAGTCGGCAGAGCGGTTGAGGAAATAAAAAAAGTGCCGCTGGCCGAGAGAATTTTGCCAGGGAGCGAAAACAGGCCGGCCGGACCGCGGAAATTGCCGGGTGTTGGCGATTTTATAATTACAGCTAAAAGCGCGGCGGTCATTGACCGAGGAAGCGGCGTTTTGCTTTTTGCTTATCGGCCGGATGAGATAATGCCTATTGCCAGTTTGACTAAGCTAATGACGGCTTTGGTTTTTCTTGATCATAACCCGGGTTGGGATTCCGTTTACGAAATAAAAAGGGAAGACAGGCGGGAAGGCGGAAAAATTTTTTTGTTCCTGGGAGAAAAAGTGACGGTGAAAGATTTATTTTATTTAAGCTTAGTGGCTTCGGACAATACGGCCACGATTTCTTTAGTCCGTTCCGCCGGGCTTAGCGAAGAAGAATTTATCAAGGAGATGAATAAAAAAGCTTTAAGTTTGGGTTTAATAAAAACGAAATTCAGCGACCCTATCGGTTTAAATAACAATAACGTTTCCACGGCCGGAGAAGTAGCCAAGTTGGCTAAAGCCGCTTTTTCTTCCGAAGATATCCGCCGGGCAACTTTGACTAAAGAATACGAATTTAAAACTCTGGCCGGAAAGAGGAAAAGAGTGGAAACTACCGATTATTTACTTAAATATTTTCCGGAAAATGGCTTAAAAATTATGGGCGGGAAAACCGGCTATACGGATTTAGCCGGCTATTGTTTTGCCGGAGAATTTAGTCATGAGAACAGCAAAGAAATTATTACGGTCGTATTAGGCAGTTTGACTAGCGGCGACCGTTTCGGGCAGACAAAAGACTTGGCCGAGTGGGTTTATAATAGTTACGAGTGGTAGTAAAAAATTGGCTTTTGGGTTTTTAGAAATAGGTGATATAATAAGATTAAGCGCATACTACAGATAGATTTTAAGAAGGGAAAGATGGCGCTATAAGGCTTTATAGGGGCTAGAAGGGAAGAAGATAAAAGTTAATCCCTTCCCCCTCTCCCCTTATTTGCCTTCTGAAGCCCTCTTAACCCTCTAATCAATTTGTATATTTGTGAAAAGACTTGTTGATTCGTGGGAAATTAGAAAAGATAATTATTAGTTTAATTAAGATAATATGGCAAAAAATAAAATCATTATCGCCAATTGGAAAATGAAGCTAACCTTAGCGGAGAGTTTAAAGATGGCAGAAAAGTTTAAAAATAGATTTAAGGGTTTTGGCCGGGGCGAAGTGGTGGTCTGCCCTTCTTTTATTGTTTTAAACGAAATTAGCAGATTATTTAGAAAGACTGGTTTAAAATTAGGCGCCCAAGATGTTTTCTTTGAAGAAAGCGGGGCTTATACCGGAGAAATTTCGCCAAAGATGCTTCTTGAAGCCGGCTGCCAGTATGTTATTATCGGCCATAGCGAACGGCGGCGTTTCTTGCTGGAAAATTACGCCATGATTCATCAAAAAGTAAAAGAAGTTTTAAACGTCGTCGGCCTGACTCCGGTCGTCTGCATCGGCGAAGAAAGCGAAGAGAGAAAAACCGACCGCCGAGATTTTGTTTTAGTTGATCAGCTGCAGCAGGCCCTGGGCGGCATTAATATATTGGAAAACCAACAGATAGTTGTCGCTTATGAACCGGTTTGGGCGATCGGTTCCGGGCTGGTGATTGAACCGGCGGAAGCTACTTATGCCCATAAAATTATCGGCTTGGCCTTAAAAGATATGTTCGGCCTGGGCGTGGTCAATAAAAATTTCCGCGTTATTTATGGCGGCAGCGTGACCAGCAAGAACGTGAAAAGTTTTGCTAATTTAGAAAATATTGACGGTCTCTTGGTTGGCGGCGCCAGTTTAGATCCGGAGGAGTTTTATAAGATAGCTAAAGGGATATTAAAAGCATAGAAAGATGGATTCAGCAACCCATAACTTATAACTACCTTAAGTGATTTTGATTTGGGTTATATGTTATAGGTGGATATATAACATTATAATAACTTATAACCTATAACTAATAACACAAGAATAAAGCATCAGCTATCAGTTATAAGTTATGGGTTATTAGCTATAATGAATTGTATTTATGCTGGTTCATATTAAGGAAATAATTAGAGAAGCGCAAAAAGGCGGTTATGCCGTCGGCGCTTTTAATATCCATAATCTGGAGTCCGCTTTGGGCGTGGCTCAAGCGGCCAATAAGGCAAAATCCCCGGCCATTATTCAAGTTTCGGAAAGCGCGATTAAATATATGGGCTTAAAACCGATTACCCATATTGTCTCCACCATTGCCAAAAATATCGCCACTCGTATGCCGATTGCCTTGCACTTAGATCATGGTAGCAGTTTTGATTCTATTTTTGAGTGCATAAATTCCGGTTTTACCTCAGTTCATATTGATGCTTCTTCCCTCCCCTTGGACGAAAATATTAGTTTGACTAAACATGTGGTTGAAGTGGCTCATGCCCGCGGCGTTTGGGTCCAAGGAGAAATCGGAGCAATGGTTGGCGGACACGGCGGCGGGAGTAAGAAGCTAAAAAATATTCCCTTGGCTGATTCGGCAGAGGTGGCAAAGTTTGTAAAAGCTACGAAAATTGATACGATTGCCGCGGCGGTCGGGACTGCTCATGGCGTTTACGATAATGAAGATATAAAATTTTCTTTACTTAAAGAAATAAAAGATAAAGTAAAAAAGCCCTTTGTTCTGCATGGCGGCTCTGGCGTAGCCGAGGAGAAAATTAAAAGAGCTATAAAAGAAGGGGTAAATATAATTAATATTGGCAGCGATATAAAAATTGCCTTTTGCACGACTTTAATTAGAAATTGTTTAAAAAATAAAAAAGAAACTGACCCGAGAAATTTATTGGCGCCGACGATTAAAGCCGTGGAAAAGGTGGTTTATGATAAAATGAAATTGTTCGGCAGCGCCGGACGGATAAAAGGAAGAGAAGTGGAAACATAGATAACTGTAATTTGTAATTAGTCCCGCCACTTTATTATATTTATTGCTCCGCCCCCTTATTAATTAATGTAGGCGGAGTCCCGCCCGATGGCGGTGATGGGCGGGATCCCGCCGAGGCGGTGATAATTGGTAATTTGTCTCGAGTGCTCGTGATTAAAGTCCAAGTTACTAATTACCCCGGCCTCGCCAAGCGAAGCGGGGCGGGCAAATTTCTAATTACTAGAGTATGTATAATATTATTCCCTTAATTTTAATCCTTATTAGTTTAAGCGTCATTGTTTATATTGTGGTGAGGAAATTTTCTGTTTTGGCCGGCGTGGATATTGATAATATCCCGGCGGAAAGGGAAGCGAGGGTGAAGGAGAGGATTATAAGCAGCCGGTTAAAGAGAAATATTTTTAAATGGAGTTCCCAGCTAACAAAAATTTTTAATTTTTTGGGGGAAAAAGTCGGGATTTTTTCAAAATGGATCTATAAAAAACTCCATGAGTTAAAAGAAAGTTACGGCGCGGAGATAGTTCTGCCCACGGCGGATAAAGAGAAAAAAATCAGCGAACTGTCGGTTGAAGCCGAAGAAATGATCGGAGAAGATAATTTCAAAGAGGCAGAAAAAAGACTAATTGAAATTATCGGTCTTGACAGCCAAAACATCGAAGCTTTTAAGAGTTTGGGTAGTCTTTATTTTGAGAACAAAAATTACGAGGATGCCAGGCAGACATTTGCCCATATCTTAAAGCTGACAAAAGACAGCCAGAATAACGAGGAAATAGCGGAAATAAATTTTGAGCTGGCTTTAGTTAACCGGGCTGATGGTCGGTTAGATGAAGCTTTGAGAGGGGTGAAAGAGTCTTTAAAAACTGTGCCAAATAATCCCCGTTATCTTGACACGATGGCAGAAATTAGTATAATGAAAAAGGATAAAATTTCGGCTTTAGACGCTTATGATAAACTGGTAAAAGCCAATCCGGATAATCAGAAATTAAAAGATTTAAAAAAGCAGATTGATGAATTGTAGTTTAAAATAATAAAATAATAAAATAATATAAAAATATAAAAAGTTTTAAACTATTATTATGCTGTGGGGAACAGTATTTTTTTAATCAGACCGGGTATCAACAATTTCCGCCAGAGATTGTTGCGCCAGCCAGAGGCTGGTCAGCCTCTGGTTGAGATCAGCCTTTGGCTGACAAGTCAAAACAAAATATGCCGTTGTAGCTCAGTTGGTAGAGCAACTCCATGGTAAGGAGTAGGTCCGCGGTTCAAATCCGCGCAACGGCTCAAGGGATAATAGTTAATAGTTATTATCCGGGTCGGTACCAAAGCGGTCAAATGGGACAGACTGTAAATCTGTTGGCTTACGCCTTCGTAGGTTCGAATCCTACCCGGCCCACATGAATAATAAACCGTTTTATGTTTATATATTGAGAAGTAAGATGATTAGTAGATATTACATTGGTCATGCTGAAGATATTGATAACAGATTATCCATGCATAACAAAGGATATGTCAAATCCACAAAGGCGTATAGACCATGGGAATTGATTTATACTGAGGAGTATGAAACCAAAAATGAGGCATATAAAAGAGAACTGGAAATAAAATCATATAAAGGCGGCAAGGCATTTAAAAAATTGATAAGTAAGTGCGAACCTGGTCAGACTGCCACCGCCAGCGGGCGGGGTGCCGCAGCGGCGGCATAAATCTGCTGGCTTACGCCTTCGTAGGTTCGAATCCTACCCGGCCCACAAAAAATAAAACGACATTAACGTCGTTTTATTTTTTGTTGAGTTGGGTGTTGGGAGAACCTACAGTAGAATCATTGAGAGCATAGATTTACTCTTTTAATGAATAAAATGAGCCAAGAGAAAATTTTCATTGATTTTAGGGAAATGGGGCTTCCGCCCCTTCAAATCCTGCCCGGCCCACCAAAATTGAAGCTGGTAAAAACCAGAATCCAACGCTTAATACTCTCAAGAAAATAGCGAAAGCTCTTGGGGTAAGCGTTGATGATTTAATAAAGTAATCATAAAATAAAACTATGCAAAAAATATTCTTACTTGTTGTAGTATTATTTTTCTTGGTTGCAGCCCCCGGAGTTTTAGCTCAAGATAGTGATTTACCATCGCCGGGCGTTACTCCAGACAGCCCATTTTATTTTCTGGAGACAATCACAGAAGCGATTGGCACTTTCTTTACTTTTGGCGACCTTAAAAAAGCCGAAAGGCATGCCGTCTTAGCCGCTGAAAGACTGGCCGAAGCAAAAGCTGTGGCAGAAAAAGGAAAGTCGGAACTTGCAGAAAAAACCCTTCAGAGATACGAGGATCAATTAAATAACAGCATAGCCCGGGCAGAGAAAGCACAAGTCAAAGGCGAGAACACTGAAAAAGTTACGGAAGTTATGACTAGAGTTGGCCAGGCAACTTCTAAACATTTGGAGGTTTTAGCCGAAGTTTATGAAAAAGTTCCCGAGCAGGCCAAGCCCGTCATTGAACAAGCAATGAAGGTTTCGGTAAAAGGGCATAAAAAAGCGGTCGAGGTCTTAAAAGCCCAAAATGCTTTGGGTGAAGTTCCGGAAGAAGCCCCTTTGCCAATGGGGGTTCCAGCAGAGGTCAGAGAGAGAATTCAAAAGGAAGCTCAAGAGGAATTAGAGCAAGAGAAAATTGAGCAGATAAAAGAGCAGATTCTTAAGGGGGGCTTTGAATCGTTTGAAGCGGCTGAAGCTTTCTGTATAAAAGTGGGAGGGTCACCAGAGCAATGCGCAGAGGTCGAAGCTATGTGTAAAAAAGTGGGAGCAACAACACCAGGCGAATGTTCTCGCGATTTTTTTATTCCTACAATAAGGAGGATTCCGGCCACTGAAGAACAAATGGAGGAAGTGAGAATTAAAAAAGAAGCCCAAGAAGAATTCTTGAGGAAGAATGAAGCCGAACGTGCCGAAGCGGAATCGAGAAAGAAGGCTGCAGATGAACTTTTTGAACAAGGGATAACACCAGAATAAGAGAGAGCTTGGAAAGAACAATAAAAAATGAAAACTAAAATTTTAATTATTAAAACAATTCATTAGCATGTAATTAAAAGATGGCGCGCCAACTTGGTTGGCACGAAATTCGGCGGCGGCGGAAAGCGAGGGCGGGCCCCGAAGGATCCCGCCACGGCGGGACCTACGGGGTAAACAAAAATTCTTGCTTTTTGCTTGCCCCGTAGCAAGCCGAAGGCTTTGCTATGGGGCCCGCCCGAGCGTTCAATTTGGCGCGCGAAGCGCGCCGTCAATTCCGTTCAAAATAGGTTCGGATTTCGTCAAACAAACGCACCAATATCAAACTTTCCGATTTTTGCCCGACCGATTCGGTCGCGCGAAGCGCGGAAAGGTATGGAAACACTGGCTCGCCGCGCACGGCGCGGCTCGCCAAGCGCAGGTTCGAAATCCCTTGCGATTTTAAGTATTTGTTTTGCCCAATAAATCTATGAATATGGAACAACATAAATTTTTCCTATACGCCCGCAAGTCCACGGATGTGGAAGATAAACAAGTGCGCTCGATTGAAGACCAGATCGCGGAATTGCGCGCCTTTGCCAAGCAAGAAAATCTGAATATCGTTGATGTCTTGATTGAAAAACAATCAGCCAAAATTCCAGGCAGACCAATATTTGGTGAGATGTTGAAAAGGATTGAGGACGGCGAAGCAAGCGGAATTTTGGCTTGGCACGCGGACAGATTGGCGCGCAATTCTGTGGACGGCGGGCGTATCATTTACCTTTTAGACACTGACAAACTTGCGAGTTTGAAGTTTCCAACGCTGTGGTTTGAAAATACACCGCAAGGAAAATTTATGTTGAACATCGTATTTGGGCAAAGCAAATACTATGTGGATTCTCTTTCCGAAAACACGAAGCGTGGGTTGCGCCAAAAAGTGAAGCGCGGAGAGTATCCCGGCCCCGCGCCCATCGGCTACATCAACAATAGCCGCATCAAATCGGTGGTAGTGGACAGAAAGAAAGCAAAAATCATTCGCGGGGCCTTTGAGCTATACGCCGAGGGAAATTCGCGGTTAGAGGACATTTCAAACTTTTTGGCGCAACGCGGGATACTATCCCGCGGCGGAAAGAGAATTCACAAGACGAGGGCGACTTTTATCCTTTCCAATCCGTTCTATACTGGATTATTTAAATATGGCGGTGAGCTCCACGAAGGAAAGTACGAGCCAATCGTCGCAAAGAAAATTTTTGATAAAGTTCAAGAAGTTTTGAAGCAGAGAGGAAGACCGCACCACAAAACAAAATATGAGCCGCAACCTTTGTGCGGGTTGTTAAAATGCGGCATTTGCGGGATGTCCATAACTGGCGAATACAGGGTTAAAAAGCAGAAAAATGGAAATGTCCACGACTACATTTACTATCATTGCACCAAGAAAAACAAATCAATCAAATGTCCCGAACCCTGTATTCGCCAAGAGGAATTGGACAAACAAATTTCCTCTCTGCTTCAAAAATTTTCTTTGCGGGCGGATTGGGCGGAAAAACTTTTGCAAATGGCAGAAAAAGACAAAGAGAAGTCCGCCCAATCCGTTTCTGCTTTTGTTCAGGAAAGCCAAATCAAAGTCCGCGCCCTACAAACGAAGCTCCAGCGACTTCTGGACGGCTATTTAGAGCAAGACATTGAACGCGAAATCTACCGAGAACAGAAAGCCGTTTTGCTTTCCGAAAAGAAGTCGCTGGACGAGAAAATAGCGCGGATTGAACAAAAGCAGAATGATTGGCTCGAACCGATGAAAGAATGGATAAAAGTCGCTTCAACCCTCGTCAAAATCGCAAGGGATAGCAACCTTTTGGAGAAAAAGGTTGCCGCCAAAGAAATCTTTGGCTCGAACCTGCGTTTGGCGAGCCGCGCCGTGCGCGGCGAGCCAGTGTTTCCATACCTTTCCGCGCTTCGCGCGACCGAATCGGTCGGGCAAAAATCGGAAAGTTTGATATTGGTGCCCGGGGCGGGACTCGAACCCGCACGGAGTATGAATCCAAGGGATTTTAAGTCCCTCGTGTATACCAGTTTCACCACCCGGGCGATTCAGATGTCGGATTTCAGATTTCGGATTTTTAATCACTTTGATTTAAAATAATGATTGAAATACAACTATTAATTTGTTTTGATTCAATTTTGTAGTATTTAATCAGCGCTTCGCAGGTTTCATTTTTGATATTGGAAAAATTAATAATCTTGATTTCCCTCAAATGCGTTATTACCTCGTCGCTTGAACCCAAAGCCATTAGTAGAAATCTTTTAAATTCATTTTGCGATCTCTTCTTAGCAAAACCCTCGGCGATTAAGGGAGCGATTGATTTTGCCGCTTCCCAGGTCTGGCTTCTTAATTTATATTCTTTTTCGGGTAATAAATTAACCAATCTATAAATTGGTTTTAACAAATTCAAAGCGTTTTTATAAATAGTTAAATCGCTAACGTCTTGCATGAATTTATTATACCAAATAATCTGAAATCCGATATCCGACATCTGGTTAGGCGGCAAAGATGAGAATCAAAAAAATCCCTGGTGTTGGTTAATTGTAAATCGGACGCAAAATCTGAAATCCGAAATCCGACATCCGAAATCCGGTTCGGTGGAGATGGTGGGAATCGAACCCACGTCTAATAAGTTCTTCTGGGTATATTTACGGGAATAGCTTTATTTGTTTTCTTATTATTACCGTAAAAATAAAACAAAATCAGTAATAACCAGTTCTCTTGGTTTTAGTTTATAAGCAAGAACGATTTATAAACCTATCTTCATAAATGGCACCCAGTGCCGGCTATGAAGACTTGCCGGTTGGATGGCTGCGGCTTTAATTAAGCGACAGCAGGAGCAAAAGCCAAATTGGCAAAAGCCATTTTGACCTTGCTTACAAATGTGTTGACATTTGAATTTTACGGGCCAGTTTTACGTGAATAACCCGCGGCCACGTCCCGAATACCTAGAAAGAAGTCTTATTATCGATGCCTGGCATCCCCATGGCGGAAATTTGTAATTGGTAATTTGAAATTTGGGAAATCTCTTTACGGCTATCAACCCGTATCCAAATTACCAATTTCCAATTACAAATTACCTAGTCCTTTTTGTTAAAGTGCGGATTTTGCGGTCCACCTCTCTTTTCTTTATGGTTTCGCGTTTGTCGTACTTCTTCTTGCCCTTGCCCAGGCCGAACTCCAGTTTTACAAAACTATGTTTAGTATATATTTTTAAAGGCACTAATGTCAATCCTTGCTCCTGTTTTTTGCCAATCAGGCGTTTTATCTCTTTTTTATTAAGGAGAAGCTGGCGGGCCCTAGTCGGGTCATAATCGGGGATCGGTCCGGCGTTTTTATATAAAGGAATATGGGCGTTAATCAGGTAGACCTGCGGCTGCTCCCCCTTTTTCCCCTGTTTTAAAGTTACATAGCTTCCCTTTAAGCTCACATGCCCGGTTTTGGCGGATTTTACTTCATGCCCGAAAAGGACTATTCCGGCTTCGTATTTGTCGCCGATATTATAGTCAAAGCTGGCTCGTTTGTTTATCGCTAAAGTAGGCATAGGTTTGCCCTCCTTCGAAAGGAGGGGTGGGGGAGGTTTCCCCCTCTCCTTGCTAAGGAGAGGGCTGGCCCGTCTCGCTCGCCTCGCCACCCCCTCTCCGTCTCCCCCTTAGCAAGGGGGAGAGAAAAACCCCCTTAATTCCCTCTTTCGAAGGGGGACAGTTTTGCCCTCCTTGTAAAGGAGGGGTAGGGGAGGTTATTACTTCTCCGTGTTCCATTCTTTAAGTTTCTCAACCACTTTATTGTTAATCAAGGAATTGTGAAGGTAGAGCCGGTAATTGGGTTCTTTAACCCTTTCCTCAACTTTTTCATATCCCTTGTATTGTTTCAGAAGCTCCTCAATTTTCTCATCAATTTCTTTTTCGCTAACCTCCAATTTTTCGGTAACGGCAATCTGGCGGATAGCCAAAGCGCTTTTTACCCGTTTAATGGCGTTAGGCAGAAGGTCAAGCGTAAGCTGGTCCCGGGTTTTATTTAAGCTTGATAAATAATCGGAAAATTTTCCGCCCTGATTAGTAACCGTGTGCTCCAGTTCAGCGAGCATCGCTTCGGCTTCGTGGTTAATTAAGATTTCCGGGATTTCCCCGAACTTGGTTTTATCTAAAATTTTATCAATTATTTTTATTTCCAGTTCCTGCTCGGCTTGCTGTTTATTTTCCATTTCCAAGTTTTGCTTTATATTTTTTTCCAAATCCTCTAACGTCTTGGCTCCCATTCCTTTTGCCAGTTCGTCGTTTAATTCCGGCACCTGCCTTTCAAAAATTTCTTTTACCTTTACCCGGAACTGGACTAATTTTCCGGCCAGGTGCGCCTGATAATGGTCTTTCGGGTAGGGAAGGTCAAATTCCCTGGCCTCATCCTTTTTTGCCCCGGCTAGTTTCTGGTCAAAGCCCGGAATTAAATAGTCTTTGCCCAAAATAATCGCTGTCCCTTTGCTTTGCCCCCCATCAACCGGAACGTTATCTAAAAACATTTCTATATTGGCAATAACTTTATCCCCGTCTTTTGCCGGCCGGTCAACAATAACTTCCTTGGCCCGCATTTCCCTTAAATCATTCATTATTTTTTTCACTTCTTCGTCTTTTACTTCTTTTTTCTCTTTTTTTACTTTCGCATTTTTGTAATCGGATAGCTTTACTTCGGGCAGAGCCGACAAAGTTATTTTATAGATCAGCGGATTTTCCGGAGCGAGTTTCAAGATATCAACCCGCGGCTGGCCGATTACCTGCTTATCCGTATTTTCCGCCAGAACTTTCGGAAGCGTTTTATCCACGGCAATCTGCGCCGCTTCTTCCAAAATCGTCATCTCCCCGATTTTCTGCTTTAAAACGGCGAAAGGAACTTTGCCCGGCCTGAACCCCTCTATTTTTATTTCCTCGCTCACCTTTTTCACGCCTTTTTCTATAAAGGGCTTAAATTCCGCCAAAGATAATTCCACGGTTAATTCAATTTGCGATTTTTCTAGTTCTTTTTTTGTTATTTCCATATAAACACGAATTTTTACGAATTAAAACGAATATTACGAATGTTTATTGAGATGTTTTGACACAGATCACAGATAAGCGAGCATCAGTATTGTCCCCCTTGTAAAGGGGGATTTTGGGGGTTTTGCCCCCTTTCGAAAAGGGGGTAGGGGGATTTTTGTCCCCCTTCGAAAGGGGGAATAAGGGGGTTTTAAAAACCTCCCCCCGCCCGCCTCGCAAGCCAGCCCGCCTGCCAAGCAGAGCGAAGCGGCCAGGGCGAGAGCATTGCGGGCAGGCCTAACCCTCCCTGCCTACCGGACAGGCAGGCTTATCTAAGGAGGGCATTGTCACCCTTTTTCCTATCTTGAATTTGTTTGAAATTTTTTTTGCTAACCACTTTTCTGCCGGTTTTTGCCTCTAATTCCAGCCGCGCGTTTTTTGCCACTCGCCCGCCTTTTTTGGCCGGAATTTTATTTTCCTCCAATCCTTTAGCTTCCATCGTCTCGGCGATTTGGCGCGTGGAAAGCTCGGCCAGAGCCGTGAAAACCAATTCGGCGTCCGTCATATGGTCGCGTAAATTTTCCCTTCCTAAATTTTTTAAATCTTTGTGCTCTTTAACGGTTAAATCGCTCCATTCTTGGTGGATAATATTGGTTAAAATCGCGTATTCGTTTTTTTCTCTCACTTCATTGTCTTGCCAATAGTCCGTGAGCTTATTTCTGATTTCCTGCCCCATCATTCTTTGCTGAATCCATTTTTGGCTCCGGCCCATCTTTTGCCAGTAATCGCGGGAGCGGTTTAAAGCTTTTTCCGGATCGTTCATTTCTTCAATCCGCTCATAACCCGCTCGCGCCAGCCAAAGTTTTACCGGTTCGGCTTTTTTACTCGGAACGGACTGGATTAAACGTAAAAGCGTTTCAACATCAGCCGCGTCTGTTTCTCTTAGTTTTCCGTCTTCCGCCTCCATTTTCAACCGGTTACATTTTGTAACCGCTTCGGATCCTTCTTTTTTTAAGCGATTTTTTAGCACTTTCCAATAATTTCTGGCTGTCTGAAAATCTGCCTGTTCAGTTAAAACTTGAATAATATCCACGACTGAAAAATACCACTTTTCCTGTTTTTCGTCCCAATGCCGCCTGATTTTTTTCCCTTCAAAAATTGTTATTTGTTTTCTGCCTTCCATATAAACACGAATTTTTACGAATGTTTATTAAAATGTTTTGACACAGATCACAGATAAGTAGGCATCAGTATTGTCCCCCTTGTAAAGGGGCCTGCCTGCGCAGGCAGGGATTTAGGGGGTTTTGCCCCCTTTCGAAAAGGGGGTTGGGGGATTAATTAGTCAATTTCACCTACATCAATTTTTCTTATATCGTTATTAGTAATTCCCAGTCCAAGTTCTCTCATAATCCTAAAAGCGTCCGCTGGCCTGTTAAGATAATAACCTTTTAAATTATTAGGGTTAACATAGTATGCTTCGCCATTCTGTTCAACATCCAACATTATTTTTCCAGACAATCTGATAGGGAATTTTTTATTAAGATAACCGTTAAGTTCGCTATGTTTAATTCCTAAACCCAAATTTCTCATAATACTGAAAGCATCAGCCGGCCTGCCCAAATAATATTTTTTCTTATCATCTGGATAAACATACCAGCCCTCGCCATTCTTTTCAACCTGTAATAAAATATTTCCGCTAACTCTTTTTGACAGATTATTATCTATTTTGGTTATCAATTGCTTTTCTTCCGCAATAACTTTTTGGCTTTCCGTTGCGGTTTTGATATTTGCCTCGTCTCCGGCAACAAATAAACCAAGAGAATCAAGAGTGCTTAAATCCATATCCTCTAACAGAGCTGAAACTCTTGAGTAGTTGTTATTATTGCTATTATAGTTATACGCTATGGAATTATTGAGCCAGCTATTGACTTTGTTCACGGATAATAGATAACCCATTGAATTTAAACTGCCCTTGACCACGGCGGTGGGATACCGATAAATATGCCATTTTTTAAATATGCGCCCCCGCCTGAATTGCCGTGTTCAATTATTGCGGTAGTTTTTAAATAATAGCCGTCCACTCCGCTAAAATCACCGCTGGTATAAGTTATTTTTGTCCCAAATTTTGCCGGATAACCATAAGTCGTGAGTAT
>Ga0210018_1001263_pt1 | contig 13250 bp, 14 predicted proteins | sample CryGeyCG2014_010_2_FD_183967 | JGI IMG/M metagenome (GOLD analysis project Ga0210018, IMG submission 183967) | Groundwater microbial communities from aquifer - Crystal Geyser CG09_land_8/20/14_0.10 (SPAdes) (version 2) | ecosystem: Environmental > Aquatic > Deep subsurface > Groundwater | place...
TGCCGAATTGCTTAAAAAATATTTTAAAAGCCGAGCGTTAGATTTAATTTTGCAATATAAACCTAAAAAACATGGCTAAAAAAGCTTTTATCACGGGAATCGGAGGGCAAGACGCATCTTATCTGGCGGAATTGCTCTTAAACAAGGGTTATGAAGTTCACGGCACCACCAGATGGGACAGCATTTTTCTCACGCAGAGAATAGAGCATCTTTACCAGGATCCGCACGTTCACGGTGTAAAATTGTTTACTTACTACAGCGACGTCACCGATACCGGCAATCTTGAAAGATTGATCAACCAAATCAAGCCCGATGAAATTTATCACTTGGCCGCAATGTCTCACGTCAGGGTGAGTTTCGATATGCCCGAGTACACCGCCAATACCGACGCTTTGGGAACTTTGAGGGTATTGGAGGCGATTAAAAATTCCGGCTTGCCGATTAAATTTTACATGGCGGCTTCCTCTGAAATGTTCGGTTCTTCTTTGCCTCCTCAAAATGAGAATACGCCCTTCCATCCTCGAAGCCCTTATGCCTGTGCCAAGGTTTTTTCTTTTGATACGACCAGATTGTATCGCGAGGCCTACGGGATTTTTGCCGCCAACGGCATTCTTTTCAACCACGAAAGCCCCCGCCGGGGAGAAACTTTCGTAACCAGAAAAATTACCCGGGCGGTCGCCAGAATAAAGGCGGGCCTTGAGAAGAAAATTTATTTGGGAAATCTGGACGCTAAAAGGGATTGGGGCTTTGCTCCGGAATATATGGAAGTAATGTGGAAAATTTTGCAGCAGCAAAAGCCCGACGATTTTGTGATCGCCACGGGAGAAACCCATTCGGTAAGAGAGCTTCTGGAAGAGGCGTTTCAATATGCGGGATTGGGCGATTACCAGAAATACGTTGAAATCGACCCGAAATATTTCCGGCCGGCGGAAGTGGAGGTTTTAGTAGGCGATATTACAAAAGCCAGAAATAATCTCGGCTGGCAGCCAAAAATTAAATTCAAGGATTTGGTGAAAATAATGGTTGATGCCGACTTTAGGTTAGCGGGGCTTCAGGCGCCCGGCGAAGGGGACAGGATTATAAAAGAAAAATTTCCAAACAAATGGTGGAAAAAAGATTAAAGGAGCAAAAATTAATTTATTAAAAATTATGATAAAAGTATCAAAAACGAATTTAGAAGGAGTTCTGCTTATCGATCTGGACGTTTTTGAGGATTTCCGGGGGCAATACGTCGAAACTTACAATGAGAAACTTTACAAGGAAAAGGGGATTGACGTGAAATTCGTCCAGGATGATATTGCCACGTCTTCCAAAGACGTGCTCAGGGGTATTCACGGAGATTTGGAAGATTGGAAACTGGTGTCTTGTTTATATGGCAAGATTTATGTCGTGATTATAAATTGCGATACCGATTCCAAAAACTTCGGCCAATGGCAGGCTTTTACCCTTTCCGATGCCAAGAGGCAGCAGATATTAATACCGCCCAAGCATGGCAATTCTTATTTAACCCTGAGCGATATGAGTGTTTACCACTATAAGCAATCCACTTATTATAATCGGTCTAGCCAGTTCACTTACAAGTGGAACGATCCAAGATTCAAGATTTCTTGGCCGATCAAAAATCCCATTCTTTCCGAAAGAGACAAAGAATAAAAAGCAGTTATTGCATGATTTTACTAACGCCAGTCAGAGCAAGAATAAAGGAGGACATTGTTTTGAGAGAGAAGATTCTCAAAGAGAATGTCGGAAAGAATTATCCTTATGGTTTTGAAGTAAAATTGCTTGGCGGAGCAAAAGGAGATATCAACTATCCGGAAGTTATTGCCAAAAATCTGAAATCCTATTCGGAAAATCCGGATTTCTTGATAACCTTGCATGGGCCCATTGAAAGAAAAGATTTTTCTTCTGCGAAAACCGATTTAACGGAAAAATCAGGACTCCGGATTTTAGAAAAAGTTCTGAGATTGGCCAAAAGGATAAACGCCCGATTGGTGAATCTTCATACGGAAAAAATATATTCCGGAAAGGAATTGATCGGAAAAAGATTTTCTTTGGAGGAAAAAAGAATGCTCCAGAAAAAAATAAAAGAAGGGGTGATACGCGTGAAAGAAAAAATCGGTTATCAGGGAAAGGTGGCTTTTGAAAACATGCCCTGCGTTTTAATGGGCGACACCCCCGGATTTAAAACGGCAGAAGAGATGGTTTTTGACCCTTTATTGATAACGGCCGGGGACTTCTTTGTTTTTTCCGAGCCGGATAAAAAAATCGGCGTCTGTCTGGATACTTCTCATTACGGCATTACCCAAAAGACCATCGATGTTTCAAAAAACAAAGATTTGGTCGGTATTCCGGAAGAAGACGCCAAAAAGCAGCCGGAATTGACCGAATTGGCCGAAAAACTGGGGGATAATCTTTTTTACGTCCATTTTGCCGATTTTAAAAATATCTGGGTGCCGGGGAAATCTTATTCTCTGGAAGGGGTGGTGCCGGGAGAAGGAGATTTTGGAGAAGAATTAGAAAAATTTCTGAAATACTTGGAGAAAAAAGAAATTCCGGTGATGCTGGAAATTTACGACAAAAATTTAAAAAATTTGAACGAAACAAAAAAGTCAATAAAGTGGGTAATTAATAATATTTAAAAAATTATGCCAAAAAAAATCATACCCGTAATCGAGCCCTGGTTGGGGAAAGAAGAAATAAAAAACATTACAGAGAGCATAAAGGCGCAATGGATCTCGGGCGGTCCCAAACTGAAAGAATTCCAGGAGAAAATCGCCAAGCTTTTTAAGGTTAAGCATGCCATTGCGGTTTGCAACGGCACCCAGGCCCTGTATGTCGGATTGAAGATTTTGGGAATAGGCAGGGGAGATGAAGTGATAGTTCCCGATTTTACCTTTATCGCTTCGGCTAATGCTGTTGTCTGGGCGGGAGGAAAACCGGTTTTTGTCGACGTTGAAAAAGGGACTTTTAATATTGATCCTAAAAGGATTGAAGAGAAAATTACAAAAAAAACAAAAGCGATAATGCCGGTCCATATTTACGGCCAATCCGCCAGAATGCCGGAAATAATGAAAATTGCGAAAAAGCACAAACTGTTCGTGATAGAAGACGCCGCTCAGGGAGTGGGAGTTACTTATGGCGGGAAACCGGTAGGCGGTTTCGGAGAAGTGGGATGCCTGTCTTTTTATGCCGATAAAGTCATCACAACCGGAGAAGGAGGAATGGTTTTGACCAACGATGATGATTTGGCAAAAAAGGCAATAATTCTGTTGAATCAGGGCAGAACGGGCCGGGGATGGTATATCCATGATTATATCGGCTACAATTTTCGGATGACCGATTTGCAGGCGGGGGTGGGTCTGGCACAGTTAAAAAAGTTACCTGCAATCATCAAAAGAAAAAAAAGAATGGAAAAGTTATACAGAAAATATCTGGCCAAGGTTCCGGAAGTCCAATTTACCTATCTTGACCCGCGCGGTTTCAATGTTCCGTACAGAGTCGCCATAATAGTCGACAATCCCCAAAAGCTCATGGAATATTTGGACAAAGAGGGAATCAAAACAAACCGGACTTTTTATCCTTTGCATCTGCAGCCCTGCTATCAGGAATCGGGGGATTTCCCTAATTCTGTTTACGGCCATGAAAGAATTCTGAATTTACCCTCAGCCGCCACTCTGACGGAAAAAGAAATCCGATACGTTTGCAATAAGATAAAATTGTTTTTTAAAAAATGACGGGAAAACACAACAAACCATTCGAGATGAAAGATATGGACTATATCGATAACAGCCCCGTTGCGGCCGAATTGAAAGAATCGGTGGACGAACTGACGGAAAAAGGGCTGATTACCACCGCCACCGGAAACCTTGTCCAAACCAATTTAACCGAAGGAAAAATCAAATACCAGTATACCTTGAATCCGGTAAGATTGTGGGGCTATGTAAGAGTGATGGAAATATGCGGGATTCGTCCGGGGATGAAAGTATTGGATGGCGGAGGAGCAAGCAGCCCCATAATTTTTTATCTCGGTAAAAAAGGAATTGATATCACGACTTTGGACCTTCAGGATTTCTTGGTGGAAAATACAAAAAAAGTTGCGGCTGAAATGGGATGGAAGAATATCGAAGCCCTTAAAGGTGACATGACGGCGACCCGGTTTCCAGATAATTATTTCGATGCGATTTTTTCAATTTCCGTAATGCAAAGCCTGCCCAACGATATAAAAATTAAGGCCGTGAAGGAATTTGCGAGGATTCTCAAACCCGGCGGAATTTTGGGACTGGTATTCGATTTCGGGAAAAGCAAAAACGTCAAGGAAAATTACAAATACGATATTTATGATCAATCGCACGTTCCCCCCGAAAACGTCGGAGAAATAAAAAAATACATAATTTTGCCTTCGGGATTGGAAATTTTCGGAAATCGGGATTTGTCCGATAAAATAAGCAACGACAGGGCTTATATAAGAAGGGGCTATTTGAATAATTTCAGGCGGCAGAAAAGCATTAAAAATTTATTCGCATTTTTAATCAGTTATATCTGGTCGCGTTATTTCAATTATACTTACTATTCGATATTTCTGAAAAAACCGAATATTCAGAAAATTTCATGAAAATAGCAGATTTAAACGGAATACGTTCAATATTTTTTGAAAACCGGACTTTGAAACAGACGATCTTTAAAAACACGTTCTGGCTGATAGGCGGAGCGGGAATCAACAGATTGCTTAAATTGGTTTTGATGATTTATGCCGCGAGGATTCTGGGAGCGACTGATTACGGGAAATTTACATTTGCCCTGGCGTTCGTGTCTTTCTTCATCGTTTTTCACGATTTCGGGCTGCCCACAACCGTAACCAGGGAATTCGCCAGAGAAAAAGAAAGAGAAGGGGAATTTTATTCCGTGATTTCGCTCAGTTCTTTTCTGGCCTTGGGAGTCTTGATTTTGATTTTGATTTCTTCTTTATTTATCACTCAAGACCCACAGATCAGAAAATTAATTTTTATTTTAACCCTTTTCAGCCTGATAAACGGATTTGCCACGATTTTCTACGCTTTTTTCCAGGCCCGTCAGAAAATGGAATACGTAGCCTGGTCTGAAATCCTGCAATCCCTGCTGGTGGTAATTTTGGGCTTGTTCCTGCTCTTTAAATTCCCATCGGTTGAAAATCTCAGTTACAGTTATCTGTTCGGGGGAATCGCCGCTTTTATTTTTGTTTTACTCTTTTTTCATTTTAAGATTAATTCCCTGAAGATCGCGTGGGACAAGTCGGTTTGGAAAAGGTTTTTCAGCATAGCTTGGCCCCTTGCTCTGGCGGGATCCTTCGGCTCGATTTACAATTATACGGATTCCATAATGATGGGACACTGGGGCATGATCACCGAAACGGGATGGTATAACGCCGCTTACAGACTTTCCTGGACATTTTTTGTTTTCGTCGGGCTGGTTTCATCGAGCTTTTATCCGGTTTTAAGCGAATGGTTTAAAAAATCGAAAGAAAAACTGGAAAGAGTCTGGAATTACGAACTGGAAATGATGATTGTTTTGAATGTTCTATTGGTTGCGGGAGGAATAATTTTGGCTCCAAGAATTATAGGTTCCCTATACGGAGCCGGTTTCTCTCCTTCAATATTGGCTTTTCAGATTTTGATTTTAGGCACCGGAATCAGCCTTTTATACACTACCCTGAAAGATATGCTGATCGTGGCCAATCTTCAGCAGAGATTTTTCTGGGCTGTTGCCGGCGGAGCGATAATGAACGTTATCTTGAATCTGATTTTGATACCAAAATACAGCCTTTACGGAGCCGCCATTGCCACCATTGCCACTCATTTTCTTATTTTTATTACCTTATTGGTTTTCGTTTTGAGATTCACTCAGGTTCGGCCGGATTTGAAAAGAATAGGCCCCGTGATATTAATTTCTTTATTTTCCGTTTTTGCAATGAGCCTGATTATTTCCAATCCCCGGATTTTCAATCTTAATATATTCTTAAGCGCACCGATCGGGGCGATTGCATATTTTACCGTTTTTTTCCTTTCGAAAATGATAATCCAATACTTCAAAAATTTATTTTATGCCAAATAACGACTTAAAAATTATCACAATAATAGGGGATTCTCTGTCTTTGCCCTCTTCGGAAAAAGAAATCACCTATAAATATACGTATCCCTTCAAATTGCAATTACTGCTCGGGCAAAATGAATATCACGTCGCCCTGAGAAGCAACGGCAGGAATAATGTTTCAATTGCAGCCCTGAGAGAGAATCTCGACAGGAATATTTTATTCAACGATTCGATGTATATTATTTTTCATCTGGGAATAGTCGATTGCGCCCCAAGACTGGTCGGCTTATTCGGAGACAGAATTTTGTATGTTATGACGCAGGTGCCGGTTTTGAATGTTTTGGCTAAATTGTTTTTCAAATTTCAGACAAAGTATCGCCGGTTTTTTACCAAGTATTTCCCCAAAACATATATTTCAAAAAAGGATTTTAAGGAAAAATACGGTTTTATTCTCCGGGAAGTAAAGAAAACAGCGAATCCCAAAAAAGTATTTCTGATTAATATCGCCGACACAAGCGAAAAAAACAAAAAAAAGTCATATAATTTCGAAAAGAATATTCTGGAATATAATAAGATTTTGGAAGATCTGGCATCTGAAAATAAAGATTTTTGCGAACTGGTGGATTTGTTTTCTGCGACACGGGATCATAAAGAATTAATGCTGGAAGACGGCATACATTTGAGCAAGGAAGGGCATGAATTTCTGGCGCAATTATTAAAAGAAAAGATAAAGTCGAAGAGATAAATCTCTTCTTCATCTGCGCTAACGCTTGATATATGGAGACAATAATGGAAAAAATTAAAAGAAAATCAATTGAAATCCCCCGTAATATTTTTCTGTTTAAAATAGGGCCAGTTTTAAGATTTTTTAAGAAAAGGCCTCTTCCTCAAAATGCCGACGGGAAAGTATTGATTCATATTGGCTGCGGAGATTTTGACGATAAAAGATACATTAACGTCGACACCAGGCCGGGTTGGCATATCCATTACGTGGAATCAATTGAAAATATTGAAAAATTATTTCCCGAAAATTACGCTGATTTGATATATGCCTGCATGATATTGGAGCACGTTTCCTATTTAAAACTTCTGCCGACTTTGAAAGGGATTCGCAAATGCTTAAAACAAAAAGGGATATTCAGGGTTTCCGTTCCGGATTTCGATGCGATAATAGAAATGTATAAAGACGGCAAATCCGTTGAAGCCATTACGCCGCCCTTGATGGGAGGGCAGGGATATGAAGGGAATTTCCATTATTCTATTTTCAACGAGGCTTATTTAAAACAATTATTGCTGGAAAGCGGCTTCAAAGAAGTAAAAAAATGGAATCCCGAAAACGCTTCCTATCATAATTTTAATGACTGGTCGAAAAGGGAATTCCCCCTGAACGGGAAAAACTGGCAAATCACCTTAAACTTAGAAGCCGTAAAATAATATTATGAACAACAAAAAACCGATATTTATAATCGCCGAAATGGCCTGGTCTCACGACGGCTCGGCAGAAAAGGCGAAAAAAATAATCAAAGGAGCTTCGGACGCCGGAGCCGACGCCATAAGTTTTCATATCACCCATATGGAAGATTATATGGTTCAGGATTATGGCTGTTCCGTCGGACAGGTTGTAAAACAAGGAAAGAAAAAAGTAAAAATGTACGATTATCTGCAAAAACTCAATCTTAAAGACAATGACTGGAAAGAACTTTTTCCTTACGCCAGAAAACTCGGATTAAAAATCTGCGCAATGCCGAACGACAGCCGAAGTTTGAAATTATGCAAAAAATTAAATCCCGATATTTATGTTATTCCCCCCGCTTGTTTTATGGAAGAGGATTTTATGACTAAAGTGGCAAAAGAAAAGAAACCCGTGATTTTGCGGGTCGGAGGAGCATCGCTTCCCGAAATAAAAAGAGCGATATATTTAATAAAAAAATACAATAAGAAAGAAATAACCCTGCTTCATGGTATCCAGTCGTATCCGACAAAAATAGAAGATACCAATCTGAATTTGATTTCCGCCTTAATAAAAACTTTTAAACTTCCAATAGGTTTAGCCGACCACATAGATGCCGAGTCGGAAATGGCTTATACAGTTCCTTTGATGGCAATACCAATGGGCGTTTCTGTAATCGAGAAACATTTGACCCACAATAGAGCTTTGAAAGGAGTCGATTACGTTGCCGCTTTGAATCCCGACGAATTCAAAAAATTTGTAGGATATATAAAAGAAGCCGAAAAAGCATTGGGAATTTCCTATTTCAAAAAATTATCTAGGACGGAAGAAAAATACCGTAAAGTGGTAAGAAAAAGAACAGTGGCGGCAAAAGATATAAAGGCGGGAGAAAAAATAACAAAAAACAACCTCACCTTCAAAAGAGCCGACTCCGGATTTTATCCCGATGAAATCAAGAAATTTTTCGGTAAAAAAACCAAATATAACATTAAAAAAGACGAGCCGATTTTAAAAAATAAGCTTAAGTAAAAACCTATGAAAACAGCAATATTTATCAGCGTCAGAAATAAATCAACAAGATTGCCCGGAAAAGCGCTGCTCCAGATTAAGGGAAGGACAATGATAGAACATTTAATTGACAGGTTGAAGCAGGCTGAACTTCCAAATTTAATTGTTTTGTGCACTTCTACCAATCCTCAGGATGATTCTTTAGTTGATGTCGCGAAGAAAAACAACATTGAATATTTCCGCGGAAGCGAAGACGATGTTTTGTACCGTTATTTGAAAGCAGGGGAGAAATTTAATGTTGATTTTGCGGTGATAGCTTTAGGCGATGCCACTTTCTGCGATTCGGAATACATAGATAAAACCATCGAATTTTTTAAAGAAACCGATGCAGACTTCATTAAAATCCCCGAATTGCCGATAGGTGTCTTCACTTACGGATTGAAAATGGAAGCCGTGAGAAAAGTTTGCGAAATGAAAGACGCCTCTGATACTGAGGTTTGGGGCGGTTATTTCGCCAAGCCAGGAATATTTAATGTCAGAGAATTGAAGGTTATTGAAGAAGAATTAAGACATCCGGAAATAAGATTGGTTGTTGATTACCCCGAAGATTTTGAACTGATTAAAGAAATTTATAAAAGATTATATAAAGAAGGGAAAGTAATTTCCTTAAAAGAAGTAATGGAATTATTGAAAAACCATCCCGAATTGCTGGAAATAAACAGAAAGGCGCAGGAAATGTACGAGGCGAATATCCAGAATGCGCCGAAGCCGAAATTTAAAAAGTAAATAGGCGGAAAAGAAAGAGGAGCGATATTGCTACCGCTCCCCGATATTGTTTCCCTCCGTATTATTTTTACCTCAGCAGGACCAGAACCGCGCCGGCAATTCCCAGAAAGAAAGCAAACCATTCTGTTTTGGTTAGACCTTTTCTTTCCTTGAATGCGAACCAGCCCAGAAGAATCGGCGACAAAGCAATAAACGTGCCTCTTACCGGTTGGACCAGACTGATCGGCCCTCCTAACTGATAAGTCCAGTAGAGCGCAAGAGTGGCTCCCATGGCAGTACTGCTACGGCAACATAGGTACTGTAAAAAAGATAATAGCATATTTTTTAGAAAAGTCAATAATAAATGGAAATCAAAATCAAAAACAAATCAGTGAGCAAGGGATTTCCTTGTTTTATCATCGCCGAAGCCGGAGTAAACCATAACGGTTCTTTCGAGTTGGCAAAAAAACTGATAGATGCGGCAAAAGAAGCGGGAGCCGATGCCGTGAAATTCCAGACTTTCAAAGCGGAAAAAATTGTAACTCCGGAAGCCGAACAGGCGGAATACCAAACCAAAAATATCGGGAAAAAAGAATCCCAATATGCGATGCTGAAAAGACTGGAATTGCCCTATTCCGATTTCAAAAGGTTAAAAGAATATTGCGATAGAAAAGGAATAATTTTTTTGGCAACGCCCCATTCTGGAAAAGAAGATGTGGATTTAATCGCAAAATTATGTCCGGCGATAAAAGTTTCAAGCCCCGATGTAACAAATTTGCCGACATTGGAATACGTCGCCGGAAAGAACCTGCCGATTATTTTATCAACGGGCGCTTCCACATCAGAAGAGGTAAGAGGGGCGGTTAAAACCATCTTGCCCATTAATAAAGAATTAATTTTATTGCACTGCACCACGAATTATCCGGCAAAGATTAACGAGGTGAATTTGCGGGCGATGGAAACAATGGAAAAGGAGTTTGGTCTGTTAATTGGTTATTCCGATCATACAGAGGGAATAAAAATATCTTTGGCAGCAGTTGTTTTAGGAGCATGCATTATCGAAAAACATTTTACTTTAGATACAAATATGCCCGGTCCCGACCATAAAGCTTCTCTGGAACCTGAGGAACTGAAAATGATGGTTGAGGGAATAAGAAAAATTGAAAAAAAATTGGTTTCCGGGGAGAATCCGGATATTATTCTCGGAGAACTTGATATCAAGGAGGCACTGGGAAACGGCATTAAAAACCCCAATATTAGCGAAATAGAAGTGGCTAAGGTGGTAAGAAAGAGCATTGTTGCCGCTAAAGACATAAAAAAGGGATTAACGATTACAGAAAATATGTTGGATATTAAAAGGACGGGAACGGGAATTTCGCCCAAGTATTTTAATCAGGTGGTGGGCAAAAAAACTAAGGAAGGAATCAAAAAAGACGAATTAATCAATTGGGAAAAATTAATATGAAAAAGAGAAAAATTTTGTATATATCGGGGACAAGGGCGGATTACGGTTTAATGAAAGAAACCCTGCTTTCAATCAGGAAAAATCCTGAACTAAAAATAGAAATTGCGGCTACGGGAATGCATCTGATGCCGGAGTTTGGAGAAACAATAAAAGAAATAAAAAAAGACGGATTCAAAATCCATAAAATCGGAGCAATTTATAAAAAAGACAACAAAGAATCAATGGCGGATTTCGTGGGGGAACTGATTCGGTTGCTGGTAAAAGAAGTAAAAAAAATAAAGCCGGATATGATTTTAATATTAGGAGACAGGGGAGAAATGTTATCGGGTGCCGTTGTCGGTGCCTATCTGGATATTCCCGTAGTTCATATCCATGGCGGAGACGTAACGGGCACGGTTGATGAATTTTCCAGGCATGCCATTACAAAATTATCTCATATTCATCTCGCCGCCACTAAAAATTCGGCGCAGAGGATCGAAAAGATGGGCGAAGATAAATGGAGGATATTTGTCGTCGGTGCGCCCGGCCTTGACGAAATTCTAAATGAAAAATTATTGTCGAAAAAAGAAATTGCCAAAAAATACAACCTGAACTTCGCAGAGCCGATTTTATTAACCATCCAGCATCCGGTCAGCGCGGAAATTGAAAATTCCGCCAAACAGATGAAAGAAACCATGGAAGCAATTAGGGAATTGAGTTTGCAGGCGATTGTGATTTATCCCAATGCCGATGCCGGAGGCAGGGAAATGATTAAAGTTATCGGAAAATATGCAAAATATCCTTTTATCAAGATTTATAAAAACGTTCCCCGCAAAGACTATTTAAGCTTGATGAATGTCGCAAGCGTCATGATCGGGAATTCGAGTTCCGGAACGATTGAAGCGCCGTCGTTTCATTTACCGATGGTGAACATAGGCGGAAGGGAAAAAGGAAGAGAGAGAGCGGCAAATATCATTGACGTCGGATATGATAGAAAGCAAATCAGGGAAGCGGTTAAAAAAGCGATTTACGATAAAAATTTTTTGGCGAAATTGAAAAATTGCAAAAATCCTTACGGCAAGGGATTCGCCGGGCCGAAAATCGCCAAGATTTTGAGCAAAATACCAATAGATAAAAAATTATTAGAAAAGAAAATAACTTATTAAATTAAACATATGCGAGAAAGATTCAAAAATTGGAAAAAACCTAAAATTGAAGAAGGGAAATTAACCAAATATAACTGGCTGGTCCAGAATAAAAAAGGTCTCAGATTGGGATGTAAGACGGACATCGGAGCTTTTACTTATATTAATGCGAAAAACGGCGTCGCAATCGAAGACTTTGTTCAAATCGGTTCCCATTGTTCGATATACTCAGTTTCCACCATCGATAAAAAAGAAGGGAAAGTGGTTTTAAAAAAGAATTGTAAAATCGGTTCTCATTCGCTCATTATGCCGGGAGTAACTGTCGGAGAAAATTCTGTCGTGGGAGCATTCAGTTTCGTAAATAAAGATATTCCTTCAAATAAATTAGCTTATGGAATACCGGTAAAAATAATTAAAAAAATAACCGAAAAATAAAACCATATGAATAAAGATATTAATTTGCTTTCAATCAGGGAAAATAATACCATTCGCGACGCCATGGAAAGCATCGGAAAGACCGGAATCAGGATTGTTTTGGTGGTTGATGAAAACAAGAAACTTTTGGGTGTGACTACTGATGGCGATATCCGTCGAGCCCTGCTGACAGGCAAAAACTTTGATAATCAGATTAAAGAAATAATGATTAAAAACCCGATTGTGGCTTTTGAAAGAACTCCGGCGGCTGATTTATTGGAAACGATGTTAAAGAGAAGCATTCAGGAAATTCCTATAGTCAACGATGAAGGAATTTTACTAGATATTGCTTTGTTGCCGGAATTAAAAAGCATTCCTCTTTCCAGCCCGGACGTCACCAACAAAGAAGTGGAAATCATAAGCCAGGTTTTGTCTACGCCTTATCTGAGTATAGGCCCCAAAATCAAAGAATTCGAAAAGAAAATGGCGGATTTCATCGGTATGAAGTATGCCGTAGCGTTGAACAGCGGAACAAGCGGGCTTCATCTTTGCGTGAGGTCTCTGGATATTAAAGACGGGGACGAAGTGATAACTTCTCCCTTCAGCTTCATAGCATCTGCAAACTGCATGCTGTTTGAAAGGGCAAAACCTGTTTTCGTAGACATAGACAAAAATACCCTATGTATTGACCCTGATAAAATCGAGGAAAAAATCACGGAAAGGACGAAAGCCATATTGCCCGTTCATATATTCGGCCATCCCTGTGAGATGGAAAAAATCATGCAGATAGCAAAGAAACACAATTTGGCAGTTATTGAGGATGCCTGCGAGGCATTGGGGGCGGAATATAAAGGAAGAAAAGCCGGAACTTTCGGAAATGCCGCGGTTTTCGCTTTTTATCCGAACAAGCAAATAACGACAGCAGAAGGGGGCATCGTGGTGACAAATGACGAAAAAA
>Ga0210018_1001265_pt1 | contig 13232 bp, 6 predicted proteins | sample CryGeyCG2014_010_2_FD_183967 | JGI IMG/M metagenome (GOLD analysis project Ga0210018, IMG submission 183967) | Groundwater microbial communities from aquifer - Crystal Geyser CG09_land_8/20/14_0.10 (SPAdes) (version 2) | ecosystem: Environmental > Aquatic > Deep subsurface > Groundwater | place...
TGCTTGGGCTGCTGTTTCTGCTGCTGTCTCTTGACTTTTTTCTCCCACTCCTTCCTGCTTAGTTCCATACTTACTCCGCGAAGTTTTACGACCAACCACTCCCTCGACATCATATTTACCTCTAATTAAATGATATTTAATTCCCGGCAAATCTTTAACTCGACCACCGCGAACTAAGACCCGCCCATGTTCGGTAACATTATGACCCTCGCCGGGGATATAAACTGTTATCTCCTCTCTGTTAGATAATCTCACTCGGGCTACCTTTCGTAAAGCCGAATTGGGGCGTTTAGGGGTAGTTGTCTTTACCTGCAAAACTACTCCTCTTTTTTGAGGATTAATAGTATTAACTCTCCGCAACGTCAGGTTGTTAAACGAACTTCGTAAAGAAGCAGTTTTTGTCTTACGCTTTTTGCGGCGACGCTTTTTTCTGATTAGCTGTGATATTGTTGGCATAATAATTAATTTTTAATTATCAATAAAAGTATGGGGTTATCATGTTCACTTCGTTCACACCAACCCCATGAGGTCGGAAGAAAAAATGCTGAGGCATTTTTTCTTTGATAACCTCACCTGTCATTCTGGCTTGTCTAGAATCCATCCAAAAGGTTCTGGCTTGCCCAGAATCTCTGGATGCTCCGCCAGCCGGCGGATTACCAGAATGACGGCGATGATTTAGCAATGTAACAATTCAGTAATATAACAATTTAACAATATAACAATTTAACAATATAACAATGTTTTTTATTTTTAACTTTTAACTTTAAACTTTTAACTATTAACTAGCTTTATTATATCATCAAAACTCTAAGTTCTTCTCATCCACCACCACTCTTTCTTTTGAAGTGGGAATTAAGCGACCAATAATAATGTTCTCCTTTAGGCCTAACAAATTATCTACCTTACCCTGTAATGACGCTTCTCTTAAAATAGAAACGGTCTCCTGGAATGAAGCCGCCGAAAGCCAAGATTCGGTATGAAGAGCAGATTGGGTAATCCCCAAAATTACCCGCTTTCCCCGAGCAGGCTTACCCCCTCGAGCTCTTATTTTTCTGTTTACACTTCTAAACTTTAATAAATCAACAAAATTACCTATCATAAAATGAGCGTCTCCAGAAAACTCAATCATCACTTTATCGCTCATTTTTCGGATAATCACTTCAAAATGACGATCATTAATAGAAACACCTTGAAATTCGTAAACCCCCTGCATACTATCCAATAAATATCTTTGGGCCGCTCTTATCCCCCGAATTGCCAAAACATCACGAACATTCAATGAACCGCTGGCCAATGGCGTGCCCGCTAAAACCTTCTCTCCATTAGTCACCATCGGCGTATTCACTAAGGGCACATAATATTCCCGCCGTTCTTTCTCTCCCCTGATTTCAATTAAATAACCTCCATTTTTCTCTTTAATTTTTATCCGACCATCAATTTCGGCAATAGGAACCAACGACTTTGGCATCCTTACTTCAAAAAGTTCTTCTACTCGCGGCAAGCCTTGGGTAACATCAATGCCAATAATACCCCCCATATGTTTGGTCCTTAAGGTTAATTGTGTCCCCGGTTCACCAATAGATTGTGCCGCCAAAATACCCACCGGTGTGCCTACTTCTACCATTTTCCTATTGGAAAAGTCCCACCCATAACATTGAGCACAAACTCCATAAGGAGCTTTACAAGTTAACGGAGAACGCACCAAAACTGTATCAATCTTATTTTTCTCAATTAAAGAAAGTTTCTCCTCATCAATAATTTCTCCCCTTCTTAAAATAATTTTTCTTCCTAACCGAACATCGGCCGCTAAAACACGTCCCAAAACTCGTATCGCAAATTTATCGGCACGCGACCCTTCTCGCTTAATCTCAATCCCCTCTTTAGTTCCACAATCTTCTTCACGAATAATCATATCATGGGCAGTATCCACCAACCTCCTGGTCAAATAACCAGCGTCTGAGGTCTTTAAGGCGGTATCTGTCAATCCCTTCCTCGACCCTCGAGCAGAAGTAACATACTCAAAAACTGCTAACCCTTCACGGAAATTTGATTTCGTCGGCAAAAGAACAATTTTCCCTAAGGGATCAACCAGTAAACCCCGCATTGCCGAAAGTTGCTTTACCTGATTACGTGATGCCCGACCCACCTTAGCATCAATAATTAAACGCACCGGAGAAGTAATATCAAAAAGCTGCCAAGTTTTATCGGCCAACTCTTCGGTCGTATCAATCCAAATTTGCTGTACCAACCGCTGTTTTTCTTCCGCGGTAACTTGACCTTGATTAAAACTCCTTTCCACTCCCAAAACTCGTTCTTCCGCCACTCTAATTATTTTATCTTTTTGAGGATGCATAATATTATCGGCAATACCAAAAGAAAGCCCAGAGACTGTCCCGGCCCAAAAACCTAAATCCTTAATCTTATCAATTGCTTCTATTATTAATTTATTCTCCTCTTTTCCCCAAAGCGAAGCTAATATTGACTTTAAACTCTTAGAGTCTATGTTGTCATTGATAAATTTAATCAACGGCGGTAAAGCCTGATTAAAAATAATCCTTCCCACTGTTGTTTCTAAAACTTTTCCTTCAATCATGACATTAATTAATTGACGTAATTCTATTTTCCCCTCTTGATATGCTAACATTGCCTCATCTTGACCTAATACGCTTTCCTTCCTCGGCAATTTAGAATCGGGAGAGGTCAAGTAATAAATTCCCAAAGCCATTTCCTTAGAAGTAGGAACAGCAATCGGTGATCCGTCGGCCGGTTTCAATAAATTAGATAAAGGCGTCATAAAATCCTTAGCCTCTTTTTGGGCATCAGCAGAAATGGGAAGATGAACCGCCATTTGGTCACCGTCAAAGTCCGCATTAAATCCCGAGCAAACACAGGGATGAAGCTGAATCGCTAAGCCATCAACTAAAACAGGATAAAAAGCCTGTATAGAAAGCTTATGAAGAGTAGGGGCTCGATTAAGTAAAACCAAATGATCAGCAACTACCTTTTCTAAAATATCAAAAACCTCCAGGGGCCGCTTTTCCAAGATAGTATTGGCAGAATGGATATTGGGAGCCAAATCATTCAAAATCATCTGTCGCAAAACATAAGGCTTAAATATCTCTAAGGCAATACCCTTAGGGAGACCACATTGATTAAGACTAAGTTTCGGTCCAACTACAATCACGGAACGGCCGGAATAATCAACTCTTTTCCCTAATAAATTCTGCCTAAATCTTCCCTTTTTACCACGAAGCATCTCGGAAAGAGAACGAAGGGGATGATCTATTTGCCGCTGATGCCTAATTTGAGAATCATCAATCAAGTTATCAACTGCTTCCTGGAGCATTCTTTTCTCGTTGCGGAGAATAATTTCCGGAGCGCCAATCTCAATTAAATTCTTTAAGCGATTATTACGGTTAATCACTCGCCGATATAAATCATTCAGGTCCGAGGTAGCAAATTTCCCGCCGGTTAACTGAACCATTGGCCGAAGATCAGGAGGTAAAACCGGCAAAACACGCAAAATCGTCCAAGTAGGATCAATCTTCGCTTCCAAAAGATCACTTAACAAACAAATGCGCTGATGAAGTTTCTCTATTTTACTTTTACTCCTGGTTCTTGCTACCTCCTGGCGTAACTCCCGTAACCCTTTTGCCAGGTCAATTTTCCCAACGGCTTTTAAAACTGCCTCTGCTCCCATTTCCGCCTTAAAAAAGGAAACAGCTCCATACTCACATAAAGTAGAAAATTCGTCTTCGCTTAAAAAAGAGCAAAAACCAATTTCTTTAACTTTCTCGCTTAAAAATTTATAAAGTTCTTCTGTTTTTTCTTTTTGCTGGTCTTTTTTGGAAATCATCTGTTGAACCTTTCTTTTAATTTGCAGCTTCAACTCGGCACGGGCCAACATCCGCGTCTCTTTATTTTTAATTCTCTCCTCAATCTTCCTTCCCTGTTCTTCCCCTTCTTTGTTAATCTGTCTAATTTCTTGTTTTTTTTGGATTTCTATTTTATCTAATTCTTTCTTTCCTTCTCTCCCTAAATTGGCTAAAACCTTACTTCTCTCCTTATCATCAACATCTACTATTAAATAATAAATAAAATAAATCACTTTTTGGAGATATTTGTTGGAAACTCCTAATAAAATTGAAAGAGGGGAAATAGAGCCCTTAAAATACCAAACATGAGCACAGGGAGTTGCTAACTTAATATGACCCATTCGCTCACGGCGCACCCGCGAGCGTGTTACCTCCACACCACACTTATCACAAATCACTCCTTCATACCGACGGCTCTTATATTTACCACAATAACATTCCCAATCCTTAGTAGGACCAAAAATACGTTCACAAAAAAGACCATCTTTTTCGGGTTTCAATGTCCGATAATTAATGGTTTCTGACTTAGTCACTTCACCGTGAGACCAAGATTTAATCTCTGCCGGTGAGGCTAATTTTATTCGTAAGGCCTTAAAATCGGCCATATCATTTTGCTGATCCATATTTTTGAACTTCTTTAATAATGTATCTTATTCACCTTCCTCCACCGTTTCTTTTCCTTCTATCGTTCCCTGCGGCGTTATTGATAAACCTAAACTTTTAAGTTCAGAAAGTAGAACCTTAAATGACTCAGGCACTTTTGATTTAGGAATAGGCATACCCTTAACAATAGCTTCAAAAGCCTTGCCTCGGCCGCTAACATCATCACTTTTAATAGTTAACATTTCTTGTAACATGTGGGCCGCCCGATGAGCTTCCAAGGCCCAAACCTCCATTTCCCCAAAGCGTTGCCCTCCCATCTGAGCCTTACCTCCTAAGGGTTGTTGAGTTACTAACGAATAAGGCCCGGTCGAGCGGGCATGAACCTTATCCTCAACCATATGAACCAATTTTAAAATATAAGCAATACCGACGACTACTCTTTCTTTATATGGTTGACCGGTACGGCCGTCATAAAGAACAGTCCTATAATCGGTGGGCATTCCCGCTTTTTTAAACTCATTTTCCAAAAAATGTTCATCAAACTTTTCAAAAACCGGCAATTCTACTTTATAATCTAATTGCTTCGCCACCCATCCGAAATGAGCCTCCAAAAGTTGCCCCAAATTCATCCTTGATAAAACCGAAAGGGGAGAAATAATGATATCTACCGGTGTCCCATCGGAAAGATAAGGCATATCTGCTTGAGGAACAATCTTAGAGATTACTCCTTTATTGCCATGACGACCAGCTAATTTATCGCCTACTTTTATCCTTCGCATTTGCGCTACCTTTACGGTGACCACTTTATCAATCCCTCGGGCAAATTCTTTTTCTTCTTTTCTATCTAATATGTCCACGCCAATAACAATTCCTTCAATCCCATGGGGAAGACGAAGTGAAGTATCACGAACTTCTCGTGCTTTTTCTCCAAAAATGGCTCGTAATAATCTCTCCTCGGCTGTTAATTCTGTCTCCCCTTTAGGGGCAATCTTACCCACTAAAATATCACCAGGTTTAACAAAAGAGCCAATAACGACAATACCATCAGAACCCAAATGAGCTAACTCTGGTTCGGAGATATTGGGGATATCGGCAGTTAATTCTTCAGGACCCAATTTGGTCTCCGCCACTTCCGCATGATATTCATTAATAGCAATCGAGGTAAAAGTATCCTCGTAAAGTAGACGATCAGAGATGACAATGGCATCCTCAAATCCTAAACCTTCATATAAACAATAAGCAATTAAAAGATTCTTCCCTAAAGCTAATTCCCCTTGATCACAAGCCGGACCGTCAATAAGCAAGCTACCTTTCCTAACTCTATCGCCAATACTAACCACCGGTCGCTGAGAATAACAAGTCCCATACGGTGAAGTACGAACAAATTTTTGGATGGGATAAATTTCCTTCTTTATTTTTGACGGCTTGTCTAACTTAACCTCGACTCGCTTCCCATCAGCATAAATCACTTTTCCTGAATGACGAGCTCGCACTATCTGTTCCATCGCTTCAGGAATAACCTTCTCCATCCCTGTGCCTACTATCGGCGCTTCACATTTAACCAACGGCACTGCTTGACAAGCCATATGCGAACCCATTAACGCTCGTGCCGGCTCATCGTGATCCAAAAAGGGAATCAAAGATGCCGCCGCACCGACTACTTGTTGAGGACAAATATCTATTAATTGAACCCGTGAAACGGGAATTTCAATAAATTCGCCATGATAACGGGCGGGGACTAAACTATCTAAAAAATGGCCATTTTTATCAACAGCAACGTCACCACTGGTAATATAGTAACTTTCTTCGTCATCAGCAGATAGATATATAATCTCATCGGTCGCTCTTACCTTCACCTTATTCCCTCTTTTGATTTTTTTAACTTTTCTATAAGGGGTTTCCAAAAAACCATATTCGTTAACACGGGCAAAAAGCGCCAAATAAGTAACCAAGCCAATATTTTGTCCTTCTGGGCTTCTCACCGGGCAAATTCTACCATACTGCGATGAAGAAACATCCCGAATTGAAAAAGGAGCTCTCTCCCGCGTTAATCCTCCCGGACCCATAACCGACAAACGCCGTAAATTATCTAACTCCGATAGGGGATTAGTCCGATCCAAAATCGTCGAAAGACGATTAGTGCGAAAAAACTGATTAATAGCGGCGATAATCGGTCGACTGTTAACAAGAAAAGAAAGGTTGATTTTATTTTCAAATAAAAGAATTAATCGCTCCTGAATTATTCGCTCAAAACGGGCTAAGCCGACACGAAAAGGCACTTGGGCAATAAGCTCTCCTACACAGCGAAGATAACGATTAGCAAGATGATCAATATCATCAACCTTTCCCCTGCCTTTTTGTAAATCAATTAAATATGACAGGGTGGCAAAAATATCTGCCTTTTTTAAAACATAATTCTCGCTGGTATTAGCAATATCCAATCCCAATCGTTTATTTATTTTAAAACGGCCTACCTTACTTAAGTCATAGTGACGGGGATTAAAAAAGAGATTAGAAAAAAAATCTTCGGCATTTTCTAAAAGTGATGGTTCTCCCGGCCGCATTTTTTGATGAATCTCTATCAAGGCTTCATCACGGGTTTTAGCAGAATCGACAGCCAATGTGGGAATAATAAAATCGGAAAACTGACCGATAATTTCCTTATCATCAATTAAGCCTAAAGCACGCAAAAAGAGAGTAACCGGTAATTTATGACGGCGATCAATACGCACAGAAATCACGTCATTATTACCCACCATAAACTCCAACCATGAACCATATAGGGGACGAATTTCTGCTTGCGCCATCGCTCGACCGGTTCGCTTATCTACCTCTAAACTAAAATAAACACCGGGAGCACGGGTAATTTGGATCACAATCGCCCTCTCCACCCCATTAATAATAAAAGTGCCCCGAGGGGTCATTTGGGGTAAATCAAAAAGATAGATTTTCTTACTCCAAATCCGACCGCTCAGCTTGTGAGTCAAAGCCACATCTATTTCCACAGGCACATTATAAGAAAGCCTTTTTTTAAGCGCTTCTTCAATTGAAATAGTAGGAGAAGAAATATAACATTCGCCCAATGTTAATTGCCACTTTTTACCGCTCCTATCTTCAATAGGAGAAATACTATCTAATCCTTTTCTTATCCCCTTGTCCAAAAACTGTTGCCACGACTCTTTCTGGATCGCTAATAAATCTAATGATGGAAGAGCAGAATATTTCCTGCCTAAAAAAAATCGTCTTTTTTTTTGGTGTTTTTCCATTTAGAAAAAATGTTATTCCCAAATTAACTACAAAAATATCCCAATCTCATATTGGGATAAGAAAATAAAAATTAAGACTAATTCTTTCTGTATTCTTGGTAGTCCAAAACGGATTTATTTTACAACAAACACAAGCTAATATCAAGAAGGTGAATAATACTATAACATAGTTTCTCCAAATTAACAACAATAATGCCAGTTTCCTTAGGGGAAAAACTGTTTAATACTCTCTTCATGCTCTTCTAATGTTCTTGATAAATGAACTTTTCCTTCTTTATCGGAAAGATAATACCAGTATGGAGAATCAAGAGGAGCTTTTATTACTGCTTCAATAGATTGAAGTGAAGGATTGCAAATTGGCATTGGCGGTAAACCCTTATAAGTATAAGTATTAAAAAGAGAATCAACTTGCCGAATATGGTCCCCGCCGATTTCAGACCACCAATGACAACTTTTATCTATGTTATCCCGACAACTATCACTACCTAGAGCGTATTGAACCGTAGCATCAACTTGCAGGGGCCAGTCGGCATTTATCCTATTTAATAACACCGCCGCTACCTGATAACGATCATTAGTAAATTTTGCTTCTCTTTCCACTAATGAAGCTAAAATTATCAATTCCTTTTCCGACAAACCCTTTATTTCTGCTTCTTTAATAATTTGCGGAGTTACTTTTTTACTATAATTAAGATTAATAATTTTCAACACTTCTTCCAAGGTGGCCGTTTTAGGAATCAAATAGGAGTCGGGAAACAAATACCCTTCTTTTTCCCTTAATGTTCCCACCCATAATGACTCAAAACCAGATATCTTCTCCTTTAGTTCCGCAGCAACCTGCTCTGCCCGCCAACCGGGAATAATAGTTACCCAAACATCAACACTGCCCGAAGTTAACGCCAAAATAAGCTTCCGCAAGTCCATCATCGGCGACAACCGAAAATCACCGGCCTCAATCTGAGTAGCTAAACCCATCCGCCTAACTTCAAACAAAAAAATTTTCTCGTTTCTGACCAAACCAGCTTCCTTTAATCTTCTCACTATAGAAATAAGACTTTCACCGGAAGATATAACAAACATTTGTTCCTGGCGTTGATCGAGACTAACAGGAGAAAGACTAAATCGGTAAAAACCAAATATTCCCGCCGCCGATGCCAAGAAAAACAACAAAGTAAAAATAACCCAAATCTTCTCCATAAAAATGATCAGACCTCTTCAAACAATGCCCGTCTGTATTTCTTGGCCCCGGGATCATAAATAAAAATTCTTCCACACTTACAAGTTACCTTCACCATATTCCCTTTTATTTCCTCTCGCTTCCCTTTGGATAAAGGTGCCCCACAACCCACACAGCGTCCTTGAGACAAAAGCCAAGCCTGAACTGGAGCAATAACATCTTTAAACATCTTCACCCCCCTTTAAAATAAACTACACACAGGCTAAAGCCTGTGTTATTTTGTTTCGCCTTGTATTCTCCGCCAGCTGGCGGATTACCAGCCAGCCTCGCCGATGAGGCGGGCCAGCCTCGCCGGCTAGGCGGGAATGACGGTTACATTCAATCTACAACAATGTAACAATGTAGCAATTTAACAATGTTTTTTTGCATTTTACATTTACTTTCTTGAAATAGCTTTCTAAAATTTCCGCGGCGGCAATAGCATCAATTCTTTCTCGCCTTGCTTTTCGATTAGTTCCGCTCTTAATCATCTTATCAACCCCTTCTTTGGTTGTCAAAGTTTCATCTTGGAAAATCACTGGCAAATTGATTATTTCTTTCAATTTCTGGGTAAATTTACTAATTTCTCCCCTAAAATTATCAACTACCCCTATCACTACCCCATCCACTTCTTCCTGTTCACACAAATTTCTAATTTTTTCTATCACCTTATCATCATTTAAAAAAACCAATAATGGTTTAACCATCCCATCTTCACCCAAAGCTACCCCGATTCTTTTCCGGCCATAATCAATTCCTAAATAACGCATAATAAGATAGTTCAAAGTCAAAAGTTAAAAATAAAGAACATTGTTGAATTGTTATATTGTTAACCGTCATTCTGAACTTGATTCAGAATCTTCTTAAGATGATCCTGATTTTCATCAGGATGACGATGAGAAGGGGATTCTGGACCCTGTACCATTCGATACAGGGCTAGAGCAAGCCAGGATGACGATACGCCCTGTCATTCTGACCCCGCCTCATCGGCGGGGAAAGAATCCCGTCCGACCCGCCTCGCCGGCTAGGCGGGTTCCGAAGGGGATCCTTCGTCCGTCGGTTGACGGACCTCAGAGCCTACCCCGAACTTATTTCGGGAATGACAATTTTTGATTTTATTTTACCAATCTCGCCTTCACCACCAACCGCCGTAGATACGTTCCCGGCGGCACACAGGTAACTAAAGTTAAATATGAGTCGTCAAAACGCTGTTCTAAAATAGAAAGATCTTCTGGCTTCACTTCTATCATCTTTTCTACTTGGTAACAATAACGGACGCCATCAAAATCAACGATTATCTCATCCTCTATTTTCAGTGCAGGTAAAGTCGAAAAAATCGTCATATAATCGTGGGGATTAAAGAACTGAGGTAAAACCGAATGGCCAAAAATAACTGCATTACCAAAACTACCCGGATAGGCAGTCCCTCCATAATGAATCAAGTTTTCAGATAGATTCTCACCTCCGACAAAAACAGCGGCGTTAAAAATTCCTAAGACCGGTATAGAAAGATTATAATAACGTGTCTTGCCGATATTAGCATTTTGCCAATTTTCAGGAAACCAATTTTTTATTTCCGTTAAATCTCCTTTCCCGACACCAACAACACCAAAAGAAAGTAAATTCTCATTTTGAGGAAAGACAAAATAGGGCTTGATCACTCTACTTTCTCGAAATTTTGGTGCTAATGCCAACTCGTAAGAAACAATCGGCCAACCGGCCGTTACTAAAATCACTATTCCTATAGTAAAAATCAATACTGGAATAAAGCGTAAAACTGCCCTTAGACGACTTTGTCTCTTGGGTTTTTCCTTAAGGTAATAATAAGCCATCTTGGTAATTTTAAACTTATTAATGTTTGCTATTCGGACTATTTGAATCGTTTAAGACGTTTAATTTTTAATTGTCACCCTAAAATATTCCCAAAGAATCCCCTTTGGGAAGCAAGGCTATCTCTTTCCCTATGGGATTTCAGAATGACAGGGCCTATCGTCATTCTGGCTTGCTCTACCCTGTATCGAATGGTACAGGGTCCAGAATCCCCTTCTCATCGTCATCCTGATGAAAATCAGGATCATTCTTCAGAAGATTCTGAATCAAGTTCAGAATGACGGTTAACAATATAACAATTCAACAATGTTCTTTATTTTTAACTTTGCCCTAGTACCACGTTGGGTACGGGGCACCCTGAACCGAACTTTGTTCTGCTTCATGGGTGAACTTTGGACTTCTTTAACAATGTAGCCATATAATAAATCTTAAATTTTAATCTTCATAATTACCTTAATATTTCCCCGACGGTGAGGGAAAGTCAATAAATATTTAGGTAATCTGGGGTCAATGCTAATTTCAAAACCATCGACACCAGACAATGATGACAAATATTGCTGTACCGACTGGGGCCGTTTCCCTAAAACTTCCTTCTTGATCTTCTCCTCATCAATTTGAGGATAAAGATTAGCCTTAATCCCAAAATCAAAAATCGCCTTATTTTTCTCCTGTCTCAAAAATTTAAAATCAAGTTCTTTTTTTTCTCCCAAAATAAACCCCTCTGGTATCCTATTTTTTAAAACCTCCTCGGCTAAAACATCAATATCATCACCTAAAAAAGCCAAAGTGCTAATTTTAAGTTTCAACGTTAAGAAAATATTATCAGCCTCGTCATCAATTTTATGGTCAAAATCCTCTGAAACTACCTCGAAATCAATATTCTCTTCAATTAAGTCTTCACCTTCGTTTAACTCTTCTTTTAATTTTTTTTCGCCATCAGCCAATAATTCTTCTTTTAAACTTTCTCTTAATTGTTCCTGATCTTCTTTATCAACAACCTTAATGTCACGACTGCTTCCACCGGAAAATTCTTTCTCGTTTTTGGCAATAAAATCGCTACCACTAAACAAGCCTATTTTAAATTCTGTCCCCCCCGCTAAATTATAATCCGCACCAATATCGGCCGCCTCTACCGCCGCTTTCTCTTGACCGGAAACCCAACCTTCAATAATACTGCCACTCCTTGATGCTACTGTCACCGCCGCCTTGGTTAAAAACTCCATTTCACTGGACCCCTCTAAAGATGTACCGACGGGAAAAGTTTTAGCTATATCAGTACCATTATAAATTATCACCTCCCCCACCGCTTTATCACCAACCTTTTTCTTTCCCTTTGTTTCTATTGTCTTTTGACCACTAACTTCTAAATCTAAAACTCTCCCGGGAATAATTTTGTTTTCTACATCAATCGTTGTTATATCGGAAGAAACAGCCAACAAAAAATTCTCCTCCGAAAATCGCGGTTCAACTAACAATGTTATCTCCGCCTTAGGCAAATACCACCAGGCAATAAATAAAGCTACTAAAATCAAAAGAAAACTTAGAAAAAGCATCACTAAAAAGCGAGGTAAACGAATTTTTTTAAAATTTCCCAGAGTTTCCCGAGATTTTTCGCTTAAACTTTTAGTTCTTTTCAATAATCGGGTTAGGAAAAAAGGAGCATTTTCTTTTTCCTCTTCTGCCGGCTCTGGCGGGGACAATTCTACACTCACCTGCGGCGATGGGGATGGCGGCGACTCTAATTGAGCCACATCTTTATTTTTCAAAAAACCTAAAACTCCCTCTTCTGTCAAACTAATCTCTTCTCGGCTATCAAAATCGGTCTTCTCTTTTAAAATCGTTTCTTCACCCATCTTCACTACTAACGTCTCCACTACTAACCGAGAAGGAAAAATTTCCACCTTAGGCAAATGAAGAAACAGTGCCTTCTCTGTTTCCAACCAAGGATAAGAAAGAATAGTTTGCCTTATTTCCTCTAAATCTCCCCTCCCCAAAATTAAAATTCGAGGAGAAAAAGGAGTTTTTATCTCAAATCGCGATAAACCTTCCTCTAAATCTAAAGTAATATTATCACTGCGCTCAATTAATTGAGATCCTAAAATTTTACCCTGCCAAATAGGAGTAACATCAATCCATTCATCACCAACACTGACAATAACCAAATTCAAAAATTTTCCCTCTTTTTCTTTAAGATAAGAAAGTAAAATTTCTGCTTCGGAAACAAATCCTAAAGGCTCAACTGCCATCTCCCGACTAATGTGCCGCAGGAGCGATAATTTCTCAGTTTTTAATTGCTCGCCCATCCAAGATTGAGGGATAGCAAAGATTACCCCAGCCACTTTTCTTTCTAACTGAAATTCAGGAGAAACTAACGACCAGGCAGTATTAAGACTGCTCTCAACCGCTTCCAACAATCCCTTTTCATCACGATAAAATTCGCTA
>Ga0210018_1001270_pt1 | contig 13218 bp, 11 predicted proteins | sample CryGeyCG2014_010_2_FD_183967 | JGI IMG/M metagenome (GOLD analysis project Ga0210018, IMG submission 183967) | Groundwater microbial communities from aquifer - Crystal Geyser CG09_land_8/20/14_0.10 (SPAdes) (version 2) | ecosystem: Environmental > Aquatic > Deep subsurface > Groundwater | place...
ATTCTTTTAGGTCTGGGTTTTTTGCTTTATAACGAAAACAAGCATTGGGTTAGAGGCGCTAATTATTTGGGACTATTTCTTTTTATTATTTCTTTTAACGGACTACTTCATTTATTTATTGAGCAAAGCCAATGGCAGGAGACCATTGCCCAAGGCGCTGGCGGCGGCTATTTAGGATTGCTGATTGTTTTAGTTTTTACCAAAATAATGGGTTTTTGGGCCAGCTTGATTGTTTTACTTTGTTTATTGATTATTTCTTTGATGTTAATGTTCAATGCGCCGCTGGAGGCAATTATCGGCGCTAACAGCTGGTTTGCCAAGCTAATGTCCCCGATTAATTTTCTTTTTAATAAAATTTTTAGGCGCGCTGATGTCTCTGACGAAGAAGAGTTTATTGAGGAAGAGCCTGCTCTGGAAACCGAGGAGGAAATAGCTGAAGAAGAAATTGATGATAGTGGTTTCCGCAGTCATAAGCTTAAGCCAGGAGCGGCTTTATTTGTTGATGAGGATGAGAAAAGAGCGAAAGAGAAAGAAGAAGAAGGTGATTGGCAACCGACTCATATTAAGATTGATTTACCTCTGGATTTGCTAAACAGTCGCCTTGGTAAGCCAACTAGCGGCAATATTAAAAATAATTCTTTAATTATTCAGAAAACTTTGGAAAATTTTGGCATACCTTGCGAGCTGGGCGAGTTTAATGTCGGTCCGACAGTAACTCAATATACTTTGCGGCCGGCTGAAGGCATTAAACTGTCGCGTATTACTACTTTAAGCAATGATTTGGCTTTGGCTTTGGCCGCTCATCCTATCAGGATTGAAGCGCCCATTCCTGGCAAATCCTTGGTTGGCGTAGAAGTGCCCAATCAAGTTAAAGCCATTGTTGGTTTAAAAGAAATTTTATCAAGCGAGCAGTTTAAAAATAGGAAAAGCAGTTTGCTGATCGCGTTAGGCAAGGATGTTTCCGGCAAAGTCTGGTTAGATGATTTAGGTAAGATGCCGCATCTTTTGGTTGCCGGCGCTACTAATTCCGGCAAATCAGTCTGCCTTAATTCAATTATTGTCAGTTTGCTTTACCAAAATAATCCTGATGATTTGCGTTTTATTTTAGTTGATCCTAAAAGAGTAGAATTGCCGGTTTATAACGGTATTCCTCATTTATTAGCGCCGGTAATTACTGATGTCGGTAAGACAGTTAATGCCCTAAGATGGTGCCTTAATGAAATGGATCATCGTTTTGAACTTTTTGCCAAGTACAGCAAAAGAAATATTGACAGCTATAATGCTGATAGGAACCACCGCCAGGGCGGGGCAGGCAAAATGCCTTACATTGTTCTTGTGATTGATGAGTTAGCTGATTTAATGGTAGCGGCGGCCAGAGAGGTTGAGGGCGGCATTATCCGTTTGGCGCAAATGTCCCGGGCGGTTGGCATTCATTTAGTTCTAGCCACCCAGCGGCCGAGTGTTGATATTATAACCGGTTTGATTAAAGCCAATATGCAAGCGCGCATTGCTTTTTCTGTGGCCTCGGGTGTTGATTCGCGCACTATTTTAGACTCACTGGGCGCGGAAAAACTTCTCGGACGGGGTGATCTGCTCTTTACCGCCGCGGGAATTTCCAAACCAAAGAGATTGCAGGGAGCTTTTGTCAGTGATAATGAAATCAAAAGAATCGTTAATTATATCAGCCAACAAGGCGGTGAGCCGAATTATCTAGAAAGTATTGTAGAAAAACAAAGGGTCTATGGCAGCGCCGGTATCGGCCTATATGGCGCTGGAGCGGATGATGATAGTTTATTAGAAGCAGCCAAAGAGGAAATTATTAATTCAAACAAAGCCTCGGCTTCATATTTACAGCGCCGTTTAGGTGTTGGTTACGCCCGGGCAGCCAGAATGCTAGATTTATTAGAGCGAGACGGTATAGTTGGCCCGGCCAATGGCGCTAAACCCAGAGAAGTTTTGATCTCTAAAGAGCAATATGATAGTTTAATAGACCAAGGTATTAGCGGAGCGCCGCTGCACCGTCAAGAAGAAACCGAAGCGCCGGATGATTATTTATCAGAAGGAGAGGAAGAAGGCGAGGAAGAGGGAGAAAATAAAGAGCCGGATTTTACCGAAGAAGAAGTTGATGGTGAAAGCGACCAAACAAAACCAGCTGGTTTAACAATGCCAAAAATACCAGATGACGATGACGACGGTAAATATTTTAGTAGATAATTTAAATTTTTTGGATTGAATTATGAAAATAAATATTTTAGACGCTTCTTTGGAGAAATTTATTAAATCTTTAGAAAAATCAACAATTGCTAAAGTATTACGCATTATTGATTTACTTGAGAAGTTTGGCCATAATTTAGGATTGCCTCACAGTAAAAAGGTATGTGGCCAGCTTTATGAATTGCGGATACGCAGCGCGCAGGAAGTTCGGATATTTTATATCTTTCGTAAATCGAAAATTTTTCTTTTACACGGGTTTATAAAAAAATCTCAAAGAGTTCCTGGAAGAGAGATTCGGCTGGCTTTAAAAAAGGCACACCGATTTGACAATGTATAACATATAAGTTATTATAGATAGTATGAAAAACTACCAACAATTAAAAACAAAATTATTAAAAGACAAAGAAATTAGCAAAGCGTATAGTAATCTTGGGCCTGAATTTTCTTTGATCGAAATAATTATTAAAAGAAGAATTGAACGGGGTTTAACGCAGAAAGAGCTTGCCAGAAAGATTGACACAAAACAATCGGCGGTGTCAAGATTAGAATCCGGCAGTTACAATCCGAGTATTGCTTTTTTGCAAAAAGTTGCCGACGCTTTGGACGCTAGGTTAAAAATTTCACTGTCAGCAAGATAATAGGTCGGTTGAGGTTGAACCTAAATTTTTATTTGCCGCATATAAATAATGAAAAATTTCTTGTATGACGAGCAAATTTAATTGGGGCGAATTAATTGTTATTGTTATTTTTTAATTTATGTACCTAACTTATCTCGGGCATTCTTGCTTCAAAATTCAGGATAAAATCGGGCCAGACGGCGTGACTATTATTACTGATCCGTTTGATAAATCAGTCGGCTTTAAAGTACCGCACCATGAGGCCAATATTGTCACTGTTAGCCACGATCATGCTGACCACAATAACATAGACGCTATTCGCGGCAATCCTTTTATTATCAAGGGAGCGGGTGAATATGAAATTAAAAATGTTTTTATTGAAGGCGTTGATACTTGGCATGATAATAAAAACGGCCAAGAGCGCGGCCATAATATTGCCTATAGTATTAATCTAGAAGATATTAAAATTGTCCATTTGGGAGATTTGGGCCATACTTTGGATACCAAGCAATTAGAAAAGCTTGAAGGAGCTGACATTTTATTAATTCCGGTTGGCGGCAGTTACACCATTGATGCTAAAAAAGCAGTAGAAGTCGTCAGCCAAATTGAGCCGCGCCTGGTTATTCCCATGCATTATAAAACCGGCGCTTCCACTCTGAAAATTGACGGTGTTGATAAATTTATCAAAGAGTTGGGCATTAAGCCGTCTTACGAAGAAAAATTAAAAATTACTAAAAAGGATTTGCCGCAGGAAGATATGGAGTTGGTAGTATTGAGCATTTAAGATAAATTATTATTTAAATAATGGGATCCGTCTTGTTTTATCAGGTGGATTTTATTTAATTTTAGCTAAAATATTAAATATTTACCTTCCGTCAGAGTCTCTCGCCAGAGGACTCTGACGCCAATGTGGTGGATTTTTAAGAGAGACGCCAGAGTCCCTTTCAGGAGACTCTGGCGGAGGGAAAAAAATAACTATGCTATTTATAGCTTAATTGGGGTTTACTCGCTGGTATTTTTTTGCTATAATTCAAGTAGTTTTAAACACTCACAATGAGTGATTTTTAAGTGTTAATTTATGCCAAGGAGACAAAAAAGAATTAAGAATGATGAATTAAGAATTAAGAATAAAACAGCAGGAGGTAGTGTTGGCAGTGCTAAGGCGAAAAGTAATTTTAAGATTAAAGTTAGGGTTAAAAAAAGCAAAAAACAGGTAATTGCTCAATCAGCGGAAGAAACCTGGCGCGAGCCAGCTGGGTATCAGCCGGTTGAAAATGAAGCCCCAAAGGCAGATATTACCGACCAAGATAAAAAGATGATTATGTGGAGCGGCATTACTTTTTTTATGGTTTTAATAATCGGTTTTTGGCTGTTTAATATCAAAACTATTTTTAAAACAGATTCTAACACAGCTAACGGTAATCAGCAGTTTAATTGGAATAATATCAAAGGTGAGCTTAATCAAACTATGGCCGAAGTGAAAAAAAATTTATCAGAGATAAAAAATTTACAAAATCAAACTATGCCGAATACCCTGCCGTCTGGCAATATTTCCTCCAGCACTGAACAAAAAATTGAACAACTCAAAGAAAAATTGTTATCAGACACAACAGCCGCCTCTACGGCTACCGCCACACCTTAAGGTGAATTACAAATTACAAATTTATTTTACAATACCAAATATTTTTTGTTGCGCCACGGTGGTAGAGACGCCCCGCACTTTGCGGGGCGTCTCTACCTAATTTTTCCATGATTCATCATTTATTATTTTTTATTTATGGTAAAAAAGATAAAAGATAAAAAAATAAAAAATGTGCCAAATAAGAAGTTACCCAAAAAAGCAACTTCTGTGCCTTTGGCTAAGAAAAAAGTTGATGCAAAAACAGTTAAAAAATCACTTCAACCGCCAAAAAAAGAGCAAATAAAATCAGACCAGAAAATTTCGCTAGGAGATAATAAGCAAATAGTTTTAAACAATGAAGAAGCCAAAATTGCTTCTAACAAAATAATTCCTAAACAATTAGTTAACGGTAAGCAGCAAACTGAATATGGCTTGGTCCAGCCCCAGCCAATTATCGAAGAAATGAGCCGGTCTTATTTAGATTACGCCATGAGCGTGATAGTTTCCCGCGCTTTGCCGGATGCGCGGGACGGCTTAAAACCAGTTCATCGCCGCATTCTTTATGCCATGTGGAGTATTGGTTTGCGCGCCGGCGCAAAGTTTCGCAAGTCAGCCACCGTGGTTGGCGAAGTTTTAGGCAAATACCATCCGCACGGCGACGCGGCTGTTTATGATTCTTTAGTCAGGATGGCGCAGGATTTTTCTCTGCGCTACCCCTTGGTGCGCGGCCAAGGCAATTTTGGTTGTTTTACTAAAGATACTAAAATAAAATTGACCGATAGCAGAAATTTGAGTTTTAGCGAGCTTATAAAAGAGTATAAAAAAGGTAAACAAAATTATACTTATACTATTAATAATTTGGGGTTTATTTCTATTGCTAAGATCAAAAACCCCAGATTGACCAGAAAGCAGGCGGAAATTATTAAAGTTATATTAGATAATGGCGAAGAAATAAAATGTACTCCTAATCATCTGTTTATGTTACGAGATGGCCTTTATCAGGAAGCGCAGAAGCTAAAATCAGGAGATTCTTTGATGCCTTTGTACCAAAAATTTTCAGTCAAAACTGATCGCCTAAACAGAGAAGATTACATTTTAATATATCAAAACAAAAAAAATGAATGGGTGCCAGTGCATCATTTGGCCGATAATTATAATTTGAACATAGGTAAATATAAGAAGAGCGCAGGACGGGTAAGGCATCATATAGATTTTAATAAATTGAATAACGATCCGGACAATATTGTCAGAATGCAGTGGGGAGAACACTGGAAAGTCCATTATAAGCAAGCGTCTCGTTTGCATCAAAGCAATGAATATCGCGAAAAAATCGCGCAAGGCAGAAAAAAATTTTGGTCTAACCCCAGTAATAAAACTCGTTACGCGAAAGCGTTGTCAGAAAGAAACATCAAGAATTGGCAAAACCCCGAATATCGCGAGAAAATGAGGCGCTTTTTAAGTGAAACCAACAAACAATATATTTTAGCTCATCCGGAAAAACGCGAGGAGTTAAGCCGAACAGCTAGTAATACCCTAAAGCGATTATGGCAAGATACTTTATATCGTTCTCAAATGCATAAAAATATTGTTAAAGGCAATAAGAACCATGTTACCAATAAAACAGGAAAAATCAAATTTTTGAATGTTTGCCGCGAAATTATCAATCAGCAGTGCACGCTTAATGAAGAAAATTATGAAAAGATCAGAAATAAAATTTATCCATACGGCGCAGCGCCTATTTGGCAGAAAGCATTGGAACAATATTCTCAAAGCAATCCGGATTTAGTTCGCCAAGAGATTAATAATAATCATAAAGTTGTCAAGATTGAAAGGGTATTAAAAAAAGAAGATGTCTACGATCTTACAATTGATAATACTCATAATTTTTGTTTAGCGGCGGGAATTTTTGTTCACAATTCAATGGACGGCGATAGCGCGGCGGCTATGCGCTATACCGAAACAAAATTATCTCCCATTTCCGAGGAATTATTATTTGATCTTGAAAAAAATACTGTTAATTTTATCCCTAATTTTGATGGCAGCCAAAAAGAGCCGCAGGTAATGCCGGCTAAATTGCCTAACTTACTGCTTAATGGCACTATGGGTATTGCGGTTGGCATGGCAACTAATATTCCGCCTCATAACTTAGGCGAATTAGTTGGCGCAATTACTCACTTAATAGACCAGCCCGAGGCAATGGTTGAAGATTTACTGCAGTTCGTTAAGGGGCCGGACTTTCCCACTGCTGGCATTATTTTTAGCAGTCAAGACATCCTGCAGGCTTATGCCACTGGCAAGGGCGGCATTGTCATGCGCGGCTTGGCTGAAATTAAAGAGACCAAGAGCGACAATTTCCAAATTGTTATTACGGAGATACCCTATCAAGTCAATAAAGCCAGTTTGGTGGAAAAAATCGCTGATTTAGTCAAAGACAAAAAATTAGAAGGCATTAAGGATTTGCGGGATGAATCTGATAAAGACGGCGTGCGCATCGTGATTGATTTAAAAAAAGACGCTTATCCTAAAAAGATTTTAAACAGTTTATACAAGCAAACTCAACTGCAGGAAACTTTTCATGTTAATATATTGGCTTTGGTGGACGGATTGCAGCCTAAAGTTCTTACTTTGAAGATGGTGTTAGAAGAATACATTAAGCATCGTCAGGAAGTAGTAAGAAAGCGAACCCAATTTGATTTAGATAAAGCGCGCGAACGCGCTCATATTTTGGAGGGTTTAACTATCGCTCTGAATAATATTGACGCGGTTATCAAGACCATTAAAGCGTCGCGCGATCGGGAAGTCGCTAAGGTAAACTTGATAAAGAAATTTAAATTAACTGAACGCCAAGCTATAGCTATTTTAGAGATGAAATTAGCGACTTTGGCGAACTTAGAAAGATTAAAAATAGAGAACGAACTAAAAGAAAAAAGAAATTTAATTAAAGATTTGGCAGCGATTTTGAAGTCAGCCAGCAAAATTAAAAATATTATTAAAGAGGAAATTAAGGTTTTGGCTGATAAATACGGTGACGAAAGAAAAACTAAGGTGATGGTCCATAGCGTCAAGGATTTTTCCACGGAAGATTTGGTGCCTAATGAGGCAGTAGTAGTAATAATGACGCGCGACGGCTATATCAAACGTGTCGCGCCTGACACTTTTAAAGTTCAGGGCCGAGGCGGCAAAGGCGTTATTGGTTTAACTACTAAAGAAGAGGACATGGTGGAGTTTATGTTCACTACTTTGACTCATAATGACATTTTGTTTTTTACTACTCGCGGCCGGGTGTTTCAGCTAAAGGCCTATGAAGTGCCGCAGGCGGTTCGTACTGCCAAAGGCACGCCGATTATTAATTTTTTGCAACTGGGCGGCGGCGAAAAGATAACTTCGGTCCTGCCCTTAGATAAATTAGTTAAAAGTAAATATCTATTTTTTGCCACGGAAAGAGGTCTAGTTAAGAAAGTCAAGATTGAAGCCTTTGCTAATGTCCGGCGTTCAGGACTCATTGCCATTAAGATTAAAGATGATGACAAATTAATTTGGACCAAGCCGACTGGCGGTCAGGATCAGATACAATTAGTGACAGCAGTTGGCCAGGCGATTCGTTTTAAAGAGACTGATGTGCGCGATGTTGGCCGCAATGCTGCCGGCGTTTATGGTATTCGTTTAAAAAAGAAAGATGATGCCTTGGCGGGCATGGGAGTGATAAAGGACGATAAAGAAATACAAAAAAAATACCAAGTTTTGGTTATTACTGAGCAAGGCTTTGGCAAACGCACGCCGCTTTATCTTTACAAAGTGCAGGGCCGCGGCGGTTCAGGCGTTAAAACAGTTAAGGTAACAGCTAAAACCGGTCGGGTGATTAATGCCTTTATTGTTAAGGCGGACAATATGCAGGATAAAGATTTGATTATTATTTCGGAAAAGGGCCAAGTTATCAGGTTGCCTTTTAAAACCGTTAATCAGTTGGGCCGCGATACGCAAGGCGTTAGATTAATGAGATTTAAAGAGCCAAGCGATAAAGTAGCCTGCGTAACCTGGGTATGAATCGGTTGCGCGGTTAATCGGTTAATCGGTTAATCGGTTGCGCGGTTAAACTGATTAACTGATTAACTAATTAACTGATTAACCAAATTCTATGTCTAAAAAAATACTTATCGTGGAGGATGAGGAGGCCTTATTAGATATGTATAAACTCAAGTTTGAGCAAGCAGGCTATCAAGTAATTGTAGCCGAAGATGGCTTGAGTGGTTTAGAATTAGCCAGAAAAGAACTGCCTGATTTAATTTTATTAGATTTAATTTTGCCAGAAATGGACGGCTATCAGGTACTCGGCGAGTTAAAAAAAGACGACCGGACTAAAAAAATTAAAGTTTATATTATTTCTAATCTGGGCCAAAATGACGAGATCAATAAAAGTTTCAATAGCGGCGCTAATGGTTATTTGATTAAAGCTAATTTAACGCCTAGCCAGTTAATTGAAAAAGTAAATCAGATTTTTAACGGCCAGGAAGTCGGTGTCAAGAGAGCTGGCGTCGTTGTTAATAAAAAACAGGCGATTAAACCAGCTGAAACTTTAGTCAAAAAAGATCAGTCAGCGCAATTTGGCAGCAGCGAACCAGCCAGAATAAAAATTTTGTTAATAGAAGATGAAGAGGTAATTGTTAATATGTATAAGTTGCGTTTTGCTAAGGCTGGCTATGAAGTAGAGACAGCGCGCAATGGCGCCTGGGGACTAAAGTTAGCCAATCAAAAGCCTTTTGATATTATTATTATGGATATGGTTATGCCGGCAATGGATGGTTATGAAGCGATTAAGCGATTGAAATCAGATGACAAAACTAAGAATATTCCTGTGATTGTAATTTCCAATAGTGCCCAAGACGCTGATATTGAGCGAGCTAAACAGTGCGGCGCGGTTAATTATCTTTTAAAATCGCAGATTACGCCGGCTAGATTAGTTAAGGAAGTGGAAAAATTTGTTAAAAAATAAATTAAATAACAGGACTTACGCGTTTGCTTAGTGGTTGGCTAAAGTTAGTAATTTTTTCGTTGCGGAACTCCCCCGCATTAAATGCGGGGTCAAACAGTCCTCACTTCAAAAATTACTAACTTTAGCCAACTGTTCTGAAAAATGTTTTTTAGGTGTGTAAGTTCTGTAAATAATATAAATATGGCTATTATGGTTAATCAAGATTTATGCATTGGCTGTGGCACTTGCGAAGCTCTTTGCCCCAGCGTTTTTAAACTTAATCAAGCAGGCAAGGCTGAAGTAATCAGGCAAGATGGCGCTGCTTGCGCCAAAAACAGCGCGGAAAGCTGCCCGGTGCAGGCAATTAGCATTGAATAGGGTATTGCCAAAAGGTCGCCAAAAATTTATAAAACGCTAAAATTCGCCAAAATATAAAACGCTAAAATTCGCCAAAATTAAATTTTAACGAATTGATTAGCGAATATTGGCGTTATAGAATATTGGCGTTATAAATTTATTTTGGCGTTAATTGGCGATATTTCCGAATAATAAAAATATGGAGATCTTTTTTAATAATAAAGAAGAAAAACATAAGTTAGTTGTTATAAATTTTATCCGTTTGTTTTTTGTCGGCTTGATTATTTTTGAAATACTGAATTATTTAAAAATTTTACAATTTAATTTGCAATATACCTGGCTGGGTTTGATAATTACCGCTAGCGCTAGTTGGGTATTAGTGGAACATATTGCCAATAAATTTCGCAAAAGAAAAGGCCACTTTCTCCATTGGTTAATTTGGTTAATTGTTTTAGCTTCTTTAAGTTTGGATGCAGCTGGTGATTTCTTTCATCTTTATGGTAGGTTTAGCTGGTGGGATCAGTTAATTCATTTGTTTGTTAGCGCGGTAGTTTGTTTTACTTTATTTACAATTATTAATACTTTTTGGATTGACCAATTTAAATTTAGTTTATTATTTAAAAGTGGTCGGTTAAAGTTATCATTACTGTTAGCCGCCACTTCAACTTTGACTCTGGGCGCTCTTTATGAAATTGAGGAATATACCGAGGATTTGATTTTTTATACTAATCGGTTAGGTCCCGGTACTGATACTCCCAACGATTTACTTTTTAACTTAATCGGGGTATTAATTGCTGTAGCTTTTGTTGGGATTTATTATTTGATAACTCACAAACGAGAAGTGATTGAATAAAAATAGAAAAGCAAAAAATCAAGTAATCAAGAAAACAAAAAAACAATCTCAATGCGAGGGGTGTGAAAATTATATGATAATATCCTAGTACGGGGATATAGAAATGTCCTACTAAGGTAAAATGTTAAGGTAATTAACCTAACATTTTAAACTCCCACTGCCTGTCAGCAGTCTCTCAATAAAGGACTGCTGACCAGAGTTTCATTGCCGGAGCCAAAACAGCAGTCCCTGGCGGAGACTGCTGTGAGGCAAAAATGCGAGGGGTGTAAAAATTATATGATAATGTCCTAGTACAGGGATATAGAAATGTCCTACTAAGGTAAAATGTTAAGGTAATTAACCTAACATTTTAAACTCTATGGACAATTTCTGTTGCGGCAGAGTCTCTCGTAGAGGACTCTGCCGGAAAAACCGTAGGATTATTTAAAACCAAACTGTGCGCACTTAACTCGCTATCACTCGTTGAAAAACAGCGAGGATATCGTAAACCCCTGCTCGGCCTTCGCAGCCGCTTCAGCGAAGGGGGCAAGGGTTTTAGATATCCAATCTTCACTTGACAACTTTTTAGGCCTTTGATAGTATTGTAATACAAAGTATTACAATATAATTTTCTAAACATATGCGCGAAGTAATAAATATTTCTCTCCCCTCTCCAATGGCTAAAACTGTAAAAAATGCCGTTAAAACCGGCGATTACGCTTCTACTAGCGAATTTTTTCGTCATCTTTTAAGAGAATGGCAGGAAGGTAAACTCTTAAACGAGCTTAACCAGAGCCGGGTGGAAATTGCGAGCGGCAAAGGGAAAATTTTAAAATCTCTTAAGGATTTAAGATAAGCCCTATTTTATGGACATTATCTACGGCCCAAAGTTCGCTCGGGAATATAAAAAACTACCTGCTAAAATTAAAGATATTGCCGAACAACAAGAAGCTCTTTTCCGCAAAGATCCGTTCAATCCAAAGTTAAAAACCCATAAACTAAAAGGTAAATTAAGCGGGTTTTTATCATTTTCTATCGGTCATAAATACCGAATAATATTTGAATTTGCCAAAAACAAAAAAACCGTCTATTTCCATGCCGTTGGGGATCATAATATTTACCAATAGAGGGTATCTTTCTAACACGAATTTTTGATAAATGACCGTTGCACGAAATTACGTGAAAAATAAAAAACATGAATAAAAAACGTCTTCTAAATCACGTTTTGTCTTCGCGTGATTTTATTTTAGATTTAATTTTCCCGATTGAATGTTTAGGCTGCGGAGCCGAGGGCGTTTGGCTTTGTAAAACCTGCTTTCGCCAACTGCCGCTTCAAGCCGAGCAATACTGCCTGAATTGCAAAAAACCTAACGAATTCGGACAATTTTGCCCGGCTTGCGCCTCGGCTTATAGTTTAGACGGCGTCTGGATTGCCGGCAATTATGAAAATAAAATAATCGCGGCTTTAATTAAAAATTTAAAATATCATTTTGCCAAAGACTTAGCCAAAATTTTAGGGGAGTTTCTGATTCTTTTTCTGCGCAACTTAATAAATAAAGGCCGGATAGGTAGAACTGATTTAAGCCTTGGCCTTGACAAGAAAAAAATAAAAAAAATCAGGCAGACGCCAGAGATAATTTTTGATTTTAAAAACTGCTTATTAATTCCCGTGCCTCTTCATCCGAGAAGAGAGCGTTGGCGCGGCTTTAATCAAGTTAAAGCCATTGCCGAAACAGTTTCCCGCCATTTCAATTTAGAATTATCCACCGATTTAATCCGTTTAAAACACCGGCCGCCGCAAGCTAAATTAAGCGAGGAAAAAAGAAAACAAAATATTAAGGAATGTTTTGCCTGGACCAAAGCCAATTTAGCCAATAAGCGCGTTATTTTAGTGGACGACGTGGTTACCACTGGCTCTACCCTAAATGAATGTGCTAAAATATTAAAACAAGCCGGAGCAGCCGAAGTTTGGGGTTTGGTTGCGGCTAAAGGATAAAATCCCGCACCTTTTAGACGGAATATTAGACCACGCCTAAAAAATCTATTTTTTCTATAAAAACTCAACCGCAACGAGCTGAATATTAAAAGGTGCGGGATAAATATGACTTTAATCTACTTCTATACATTTTTAAGCGTTATAATCGTTTCTCTCCTTTCTTTTGTTGGAGCACTGTCCCTGGCTTTAAACCCGGAAAAATTAAAAAAGATTACCATATTTTTTGTTAGTCTTTCCGCCGGCACTTTACTGGGCGACAGTTTTATCCATCTTTTGCCGGAAATGGTAAAAGAAAAAAATTATAGTCCCTCGGTCTGGCTTTGGGTTTTAGGCGGCATTATTATTTTTTTCATCTTAGAAAAGATAATCTGCTGGCGGCATTGCCATATCCCGACGTCAAGAGAGCACCCTCATCATCTTGGTCTAATGAATTTAGTCGGCGACGGCTTGCATAATTTTATTGACGGCCTGGTTATTGCCGGTTCCTTTTTAGTTAATCCATCCTTGGGTCTGGCCACTACTCTAGCGGTTATCGCTCACGAAATCCCGCAGGAAATCGGCGATTTCGGCGTTTTAATTCATGCCGGCTACTCCCGAGGCAAAGCTTTATTT
>Ga0210018_1001272_pt1 | contig 13209 bp, 9 predicted proteins | sample CryGeyCG2014_010_2_FD_183967 | JGI IMG/M metagenome (GOLD analysis project Ga0210018, IMG submission 183967) | Groundwater microbial communities from aquifer - Crystal Geyser CG09_land_8/20/14_0.10 (SPAdes) (version 2) | ecosystem: Environmental > Aquatic > Deep subsurface > Groundwater | place...
AAACTGGCTTAGAGAAATCTTACGACGAAATATTAAAAGAAAAACCAGGAGAGATTTTAATTGAAAGAGACGCCGAAGGCAATTTAATCTCTCAGAAAACCACTTCTTTGCCAGAATCAGGAAAAAGTTTGGTTTTATGGTTGGATTCCGAACTCCAGAAAAAAATCGAAGAGGAATTAAAGAAAAAACTTAAAGAAATTGGAGCAGAAACAGCTGCTGCAGTCGCTTTAGACCCCAAAACTGGAGGAATAATGGCTTTAGTCAGTCTTCCCGGCTTTGATAATAATCTATTTTCAAAGGGAATGTCGGAAGAAGAATGGGAGCAAATTGATAAAGACCCTTTAAAACCACTTTTTAATCAAGTTATTTCTGGAGGATACCCCACTGGCTCGGCAATTAAACCCTTAATTGCCTCGGCCGCCTTGGAAGAAGAAATAATTTCTCCTCAAAAAAAGATTAATTGCCAAGGTCAGATTGAGGTTGAACACAAATATGAGCCGGAAATTACTTATATTTATCGAGATTGGAAAACCCATGGCTGGACAGACCTGAGAAAAGCTATTGCTGAATCTTGCAATGTTTATTTTTATCATCTGGGAGGAGGATACGGAGACCAGGAGGGATTGGGACCCACTAGGATTAAAAACTATCTGGAACTTTTTGGCTGGGGGTCAAAAACCGGGATTGATTTACCTCAGGAAGCCGATGGTTTTTTACCCGACCCTAATTGGAAAAAAAAGGAAATGGGAGAAATTTGGTATGACGGCGATACTTACAATTTATCCATTGGTCAGGGTTATCTTCGGGTAACTCCTCTCCAAATGGCAGCCAGTTTTGTACCCATTGCTAATGGCGGTAAACTTTTTCAACCCAAGGTGGCGAAAGAAATTATTGATAGCGATAAAAATTTAATCAAAGAAATAGAACCTGAAATTATCAGAGAGGGATTCATAAAGCCAGAGCACTTAGAAGTAGTTCGCCAGGGGATGCGGCAAGCAGTAACCAGCGGCACGGCCACGGGGTGGCTGGACCAATTGGGAGTTCAAACTGCCGCTAAAACTGGAAGTGCTCAAACCGGGAAAAAAGACCCTAAAGATAAAAAAGATTATTTAGATAACTGGATTACTGTTTTTGCTCCCTATGAGGACCCTCAGATAGTTTTAACCGTAATGATAAGTAATGTTAAAGAAGGCCAGGTAGTAACTCCACCGGTAGCCAAAGCAATCTTAGAATGGTATTTCGACAGGGAAGCTAATTTTTGACCCAAAAAGAAAAATGAATTAAAATGTGATATATGCCCCGTTAGAAGTCTTGTGCAGAAAAAATCTGAATAAATTTTTTCTGCTTGGTACTAGCGGGGATGATAAAAATTAAGAATCTGTTTCTTCTCTATTTAATTTTATAACAGAAGTGACAGACTTCTAACGGGGTATGGCCGCAATTGATGAATTAAGAAAAATTAGATTAAAAAAGCTGGAAGCAATTAGAAAAGCTGGGATTAATGTCTATCCGGCTAAAACCAAAAGGACTCACAAAATTGCTGAAGCGCTTAAAGATTTTGCTCAGCTCAGCCGATTGAAAAAAGAAGTAATTTTGGTTGGCAGAATTCGCTCCCTGAGAGAACACGGTGGAGCAACTTTTTTGCACCTTGAAGATGGTTCCGATAAAATCCAAGCCTATTTTAAAAGAGACAGAATAGGGGAGAGGGGTTATAAATTTTTCTTAGAAAATTTTGATATCGGCGATTTTATTGAAGTCAGGGGAATTTTATTTAAAACCAAAAGAGGAGAAAAGACAATTGAAGTCGCCGATTATAAAATGTTAGCGAAGTCTTTGTTGTCTTTGCCTGAAAAATGGCATGGGATTAGAGATATTGAAGAGAGATTTAGAAAAAGATATTTAGATTTGATTTTTAATCCAGAAACGAAGAAGAAATTTGAAACCCGCTCTGAAATTATAAAAGAAATTAGAGAATTTTTAGAAAAAGAAGGATTCATCCCGATGGAAACCCCAATTTTGCAGCCAATTTATGGCGGAGCAAAAGCTAAACCCTTTAAAACTTATTTGAACGCTTTAAGTCTGGATCTGTATCTAAGAATTGCTCCCGAGCTTTATTTGAAAAGACTTTTGGTAGGAGGTTTTGAGAAAGTCTATGAAATAGGCAGAGTTTTTCGTAATGAAGGGATGGATAGGTATCACAATCCTGATTATACTCACCTTGAATTTTATTGGGCTTACGCTGATTACAAAGATTTAATGCAGCTTGTCGAAAGAATGTTTGAGAGTTTAATTAAAAAGATATTTGGCAGATTGGAAATTAAATACCGAGCCCCGCAACAGCGGGGCGAAGGTGAAGATGAGGCTGGAGTTCCCATCGCCTACGAGGGTAAAAAAATTAATTTTAAAACTCCCTGGCCAAGGATAGAATTTTATCAGGTTTTCAAAAAATATACCAAAATTAATTTAGAAGAAATTCACCCGGAAGCCCTTAAAAAGGAAGCTAAAAAATTAGGAATTGAAATTGAAAAGGGAGAGGGAAAAGCGGAAATTGCTGATAAAATCTATAAAAAATATTGCCAGCCACAAATCTGGAACCCCAGTTTCTTAATTAATCATCCTTTAGGTTCTTTTCCTTTAGCCAAACCCTTGGACAACAATCCTTCAAAATTGGCCAGCTTCCAGCTTTTAGTGGCGGGCTGGGAGCTAGCCCTCGGTTTTTCTGAGCTCAATGATCCTCTTTTGCAAAGAGAAAGATTTGAGGAACAAGAAAAATTTTTCAGAACAGGCTTGGAAGAAGCTCAAAGAATGGACGAAGATTTCTTGGAGGCCTTAGAATATGGAATGCCCCCGGCCGCCGGCTTTGGTTTAGGAATTGACAGGTTAGTAGCCCTATTAACGGATTCTCATAGCCTGAGAGAGGTAATTTTATTTCCCACAATGAGACCAAAATAAGATGCCTTTAACCCCCTTTCATTTAGGCCCAGGATTATTTTTCGGAATGCTCAGTTTCAGATTTTTAGATTTAACCGCTTTTCTTCTGGGTAGCATTGTTCTAGATATTGAGCCTTTTTTTGCTTTCGTTTCCGGAAAACTTAACCAACCCCACCACCAATTCACTTCCTTTTTGGGAGGCATTTTAGGAGCAATTGCAGTTTTAATAATTGTAAATGTTTTTAAAAAACAAATTAAAAAATATTTGGGGAAAATTAATCTGGGTCAAGTTTCGTCTAACTTAAGTATCTTTTTTGGGGGGTTGGCTGGTTGTTGGATTCACGTTATTTTCGACTCTTTTATGCATTACGATGTTTCTCCTTTTTGGCCTTCCCATTTTAATCCCTTCTTGAATCTGATTTTCATCCCTCAAAATTATTTTATTTGTTCCGCTTTAGGAATAGCCGGCTTAATATTGTTAATAGTAAAAGTTAAAAAGCATGCTTGACGTAAGATTCATTCGAAAAAACCCTGATAAAGTAAAGGAGGGCTGTAAAGCGAAGCAGGTCAAGGTTGAAGTTGACCAGCTTTTAGATGTTGATAAAAAACGGCGGGAAACGTTGCAGGCTTTAGAAGACATACGCTCCCAGAAAAATAAAGCCAATAAAGAAATCCAAAAAGCCAAAGATAAGAAAGAAAAAGAAAAAATTATTTTAAAAATGCGGGAATTGGATAAAAACAACGACAGATTAGATGGAAATTTAAAAGAATCAGAAAAGGAGTTTAATGATTTGATGCTTCAAATTCCCAACTTGCCTCAAGATGATGTGCCGGCAGGAAAAGATGAAAAAGATAACGCGGTTTTAAGAGAAGTCGGAGAAAAACCAAAGTTTGGGTTCAAGCCAAAAGATTATTTAGAAATTGCCGAAAAATTAGACATCATCGATGTAAAACGGGCAGCTAAAGTTTCCGGTACTCGTTTTGGTTATTTAAAACGAGAGGCGGCCTTATTTGAATTTGCCCTAATCGGATTAGTTCTAGAGACTGTCACTAAAGAAGGCTTTTTCCCGGTTGTGCCGCCGGTAATGATAAAGCCAGAAATGGCAAAAGGAATGGGCTATCCCGAACAATTTGACGGAGAGGAGGCTTATTATATAGAAAAAGACAATTTATTTTTGGTTGGCACTGCTGAGCAATCTTTAGGGCCCATGCATGCCAACGAAGTTTTTGATGAAAAAGAGCTTCCCAAGAGGTATGTTGCTTTTCCTTCCACTTCTTTTAGAAGAGAAGCCGGTGCCTATGGCAAAGATACCAAAGGAATCTTTAGGGTTCATCAATTTGACAAAGTGGAGATGTTCAGTTTTTGTCGACCCGAAGATTCAAAAAGGGAACACCAATTTTTCTTGGAAATGGAGGAAAAATTAATGAAAAGCCTGAAAATTCCATATCGGGTTGTTCAAATATGCACCGGTGACTTAGGGTTTCCGGTGGCAGCTAAATACGATATTGAGGCCTGGTTGCCAGGCGAAAATCGTTATCGGGAGACTCACTCAACAAGTAATTGCACTGATTTTCAGACCAGGAGATTAAATATTAGATACAAAGATAAAACTGGTAAATTGAATTTTGTTCATACGGTAAATGGTACCGCTTTTGCCATCGGCAGAATTTTAATTGCCATCATTGAAAATTACCAGCAAAAAGATGGAAGCATTAAGGTGCCCGCAGCCTTACAAAAATATTTGAAATTTCAAAAAATTGGAAGTTGATGAAAAGAGAACCTCTCTTAATTTTGCATGGCTGGGGCTCGAATTCTGCCAGGTGGCAGAGAGTAAAGGATTTGCTGGGGAAAAAAGGAATAGAAGTTTTAGCCCTTGATTTGCCTGGTTTTGGGATAACTCCTTCCCCCAAAAAACCCTGGGGGAGAGATGATTATCTAAACTGGATTTTTCAAAAAGTCAAAGACTACAACCCACCCACCACCCTCCCACCAGAAGGGCGGGCCCCTAAAAATTGGGAGAAATTTAATCTTTTGGGTCATTCTTTTGGCGGAGGGTTGGCGGTTAGAATAGCCATTGATTTTCCTGAAAGAGTAGAAAAACTCATTTTGTGTGCTCCAGCTATAATTAGAAGAAAAAGCATCAAAACCTATCTTTTTTATTGGTTAGCCTTCCTTGGCAGAATAATTTTTTCTTTACCCGGTCTCAAAATCTTTCACCCCCAAGCTCAAAAATTAGCATATAAACTGGCTGGAACAAGGGATTATTATGTTGCCGATGGAATAATGAAAGAAACAATGAAGAAAATATGGAAAGAAGAACCTCTGGAAATGATTTTGGAAAAAATCAAAGTTCCCACCTTAATTTTATGGGGCAAAAAAGATGATGTTCTGCCGTTAAAAGATGCTTATCGGATTAAAGAAAAGATTAAACGCTCCCAGCTCAGAATTCTTCCTGGGGTAAGACATAGTCCTCATCGGGAAGCTCCGGAAGAATTATCTAAAATTTTAGTTTCTTTTTTACAAAGCTAAACTATGATTCTGATTTTAAGTTTTCTTTGGTTCATCCGGACAACCAAAGTTATTTTATTTTATCTTTACCTCTGGCAGTTAAAGGAATACAGGATTTCGCGATTTTTGGACCATTTTCAGACTGAAAAAGGAAAAAAACTTTTATTTAATAAAATTATTCTTTTAAAATTCCTTTTAGTTTTTATCCTTTTAAGTTCTTTTATATCTGGTTTTTTTGAGAATGTTCCCGAACTTTTGACAAAGTCCTCTTTTCTTCTTCTTTACATTTCTATTATTTTTGGAATCTTGTTTCTTTTATATACCGGGGAATCATTGAAAGCATTGAAAGATTTTTTTGGGAAAAAACTAAAAACTCCAATTTTAACTAAAAAAACTCTTTGCCTAATCATAGCGGGAATCTCAACAGAGATTTTATTTCTTTTTATTCTTTTTCAAGGAATGATTTACATTTACCAAATGAATGGCATATATGTGTACCCTAAGGTGATAACCGGTGATTCATTTTATCCGTTTGGACTCTTAGCTTTTGATATTTTAACGCCGATTATTGTTTCAGTAATTATTCTTTTCTTTCAACCTTTAGCAGTTTTAGGAAAAAATCAAATTATTAAAAAAGCAATAAGAAAGCGCGAACAATTTAAAAATTTATTAGTAATTGGCATAACCGGAAGCTATGGCAAAACTTCAACCAAAGAATTTTTAGCCACGATTTTATCAGAAAAGTTTAATATCTTAAAAACTCAAGAGCACCAAAATACTGAGATTGGAGTATCACAATGTATTTTAAATGATTTAAAACCCGAGCATGAAATCTTTATCTGTGAAATGGGAGCTTATAAGAGAGGGGAAATAAAACTTTTAGGCGATATTACAAAACCTAAAATCGGAATTTTAACCGGGATAAATGAACAACATCTGGCCACTTTCGGCTCCCAAGAAAATATCATAAAGGCAAAGTATGAACTAATTGAATCATTACCTGAAGACGGTTTGGCAATTTTTAATGGAGATAATTCTTATTGTTTAGAGCTTTATCAAAGAACAATGATAAAAAAAAGAATTTACAGTCTTCAATCTTCTTCCTTGGGGAAAACGCCGGACATCTGGGCTCATAACGTTAAGACTGAAAAGGATTTTATTGCCTTTGAGGCATTTTCAAATAATGAATCAGCGGATTTTAAAGTTAATGTTCTGGGGGCTCAAAATGTTTTGAACATTTTAGGAGCAGTAGCAGTAGCTAAGGAGTTAGAAATGAGTCTTGAGGAAATTGCCAGGGCTTGCCGGAAAATTGAACCTGGGCAAAGCGGGATGCAGCTTAAAAAAGGGATAAATGGATTTAATATTATTGATGCCACTTATTCAGCCAATCCTGACGGGGTGATTGCTCATCTGGAATATTTGAAAATTTGGCCTGCTCAAAGAGATGAACCTCTTTTCGACCTTCGCTATCGCTCGGTGAAAAAAGTAATCATTATGCCTTGTTTAATTGAATTAGGCAAAGCTTCAAAAGAAGTTCATAAAAGAATTGGTCAAAAAATTGGTGAAGTTTGTGATTTAGCAATAATTACGACCAGGGAGAGATTTGAAGATATTAAAGGGGGAGCCATTAAAAAAGAAAATATTTTGTTTATAGAAAACTCTAAAGAGATTCTTGAGAAAATTAAAATATTTTGTAAGCCGGAGGATGTAGTGCTTTTGGAGAGCAGAGTGCCACCAGGGTTATTAAGAAAATTAGTAATCAATGTCAATGAATCTAAAGATTCATTTCCAGCTTCTTTTTAATAAATTAAAACTCGCTCAACAATGAATCTCTTTAAACCGATTTCCATTTCCTTGTCACCCAATACGGAAAAAGACGATATTTTGTTAGCTTTTAAATTACTCTTCCAACCTTGGCACTGGAAAAATGCCGAGAACACCTCTCGGCATTTAGAAGAAGAATTTAAAAGATATTTAGAGGTAAGGTATGCGATTTCTTTTAATTCTGGCAGGTCAGCCCTGATAGCGATTTTAAACGCTTTAGACATTAAAAAAGATGATGAAATTTTGCTTCAGGCTTTCACCTGCAACTCGGCAGTGAATCCAATCTTGAAGTTGGGCGCTAAGCCAGTTTTTGTTGATGTTGATGAAACCATCAATCTTGACCCAAATGATTTAAAGAAAAAAATTAATTCGGAATCAAAGGCAATAGTAATTCAACACACTTTTGGTTGGCCGGCTCAAGTTGAAGAAATCCAAAAAATTGCCAAGGACTCCAACCCACCCGCCACCCTCCCCGCTAAAGGCGGGGCCCCTAACAATTTATATTTGATTGAAGATTGCGCTCATGCCTTAGGAGCTAAATACCAGGGAAAATTTTGCGGCACTTTTGGACGCCACCCACCCGCCGCCCACGCCGCTTTTTTCTCTTTTGGGAGAGATAAGATAATTTCTTCGGTATTTGGCGGAATGGTTGTAACTAATAATGAAAAAATAGGGGAGAGGATAAAGGAATTTAGAGACAAATTAGATTACCCTTCGGATTTCTGGATTTTTCAGCAACTTTTACATCCAATTTTAATCAATTGCTTAATTTTGCCAGCTTATGGTTTAAACCAACATTTAGGAAGACTTCTTTTGGGCCTTTTTCACAAACTTTCAATTTTGTCAAAATCAGTTTATAAAAAAGAAAAAAAGGGAGAAATTCCTGAATATTTCCCAAAACGTCTTCCCAATGCTCTGGCTGTTTTAGCTTTAAATCAATTTAGAAAATTGGAAAAATTTAATAAACATCGAAGACAAATTGCCAGTTTTTATGAAAAGGAGTTTAAAAATACCGGTTTCAATTTGCCTTTAGCTAAAAGTCAGGAAGGGAGAACGCCTGTTTTTATGCGCTACCCAATTTTAGTAAACTTTGATACTGATGAGATTTTAGAGAAACTCAGGGCAAAAAAGATTTTTTTAGACGACGGCTGGAGGAAAAATCCGGTGGTTCCACCGGATACAGATTTAAAAAAAATGAAATACATCGCTGGCAGTTGTCCCCGAGCAGAAAAAGTAGCTCAAAATATTGTCAATCTGCCAACCCATATCAATATTTCCCAAAAAGAGGCTGAAAAAATAGTCAATTTTTTTAAAAAGTATGGAGATTAAAGAAATTAAAAATAAAGGCATTTGGGAGGATTTTCTTTCGGGGGGCGAAGAAAGTAAACTTTCTTCTTCCCCCACCGAGCTTCCGAAGGAAGCGAAGGTGAGAAAGAGGGTGGAACCCTCTTTCGACTTCGCTGTCGCTCGGGAAGTCGAAGAACTTCGTTCTTCTCCACCTTCACTTCGTTCGGAGTGCGAAGATAAAACTTTTTTGAGTTCTTGGCACTGGGGAGAGTTTAACAAAATGATGGGAAATAAAATTTGGCGATTGGGAGTATTTGATGGGAACAAATTGGTTGGTTTAGCTTTAGTGTCAAAGATAATGGCTAAAAGAGGAACCTTTCTTTTAATTCAGCATGGTCCCGTAATCCTAAATCACGAAGCATATACCACGAAACAGATTTTAGGATTGTTATTAGAAGAATTGAAAAAAATCGCTAAAGAGGAAAATTGCAGTTTTATCCGGATGAATCCTTTATGGAAGCGCAATCAAGAAAATCAAGCTCTCTTGAAGAGTTTTGGATTTAGAGAGGCGCCAATGCATGCCAATGCTTACGAGGCAGCCTGGAAATTAGACATTACTCCTCCCGAAGATGAACTTTTGATGAATATGCGGAAAACCACCCGATATCTAATTCGCCAGACTCTGAAAAACCAGGATATTACGGTTGAAAAAAGCAAGGAATTAGGCGGTCTCGAAATATACCAACGGCTTAATGAGGAAGTAGCTGAAAGACAGAGATTTTTTCCTTTTTCTTCCGAATTCATCAAAAATGAATTTGAAGTTTTTTCTAAAAATAATCAGGTTTTATGGTTTTTCGGAAAATATAAGGGTGAAGTGGTGGCCGGAGCCTTAGTTGTTTTCTGGTTAGGGATAGGGTTTTATCACCAGGCAGCATCTACCGCAAAATATGCCAAATTTTCCATTCCTTATTTGCTTTCCTGGGAAGCGATAAAAGAAGCCAAACAGAGGGGATGTGTTTTATTTGATTTTTGGGGATATGTTGACCCAAAAGAAAATCCAAAACATCCCTGGGCAGGTCCAACTTTATTTAAGATGGGATTTGGTGGAAAGCCCTATGAATATGTTAAAACGCAAGACTTGCCTCTTTCTTGGAAATACTGGCTCACTTATCTATTCGAAAAATTAAGAAAAACCAAGCGCGGGTTGTGAAAAAATATCGAAAACCATATCGAGTTAAAAGGAAAAAATCGATTTTTCGGAATCGATTTCTTTGGTCGGGGATTTTAATTTTTATTTTTATTACCTCCAGCCTCTATTTTTTGTTTTTTTCAGAGATTTTCCAGGTCGAAAAAATTATTGTTACCGGTGAAAAAAAAGTTTCAAAAATAGACCTTGAGCTATTAGTCAAAGAAAAGTTAGAGAAAGAGACATTTTTTTTAAAGACGAGAAGCATTTTTTTAGTTAATTTAAATGAAATAAAAGAAAATATTTTAAATAGTTTTCCTCAGATAGCTGAAATTGAAATTAGCCGGGGATTTCCCGACACCCTAAATGTTGTTGTAGTAGAAAGATTTTGCTTAACTATCTGGTGCCAGGAGGGCCAGTGTTTTTTACTGGATAACGAAGGGGTAATTTTTGAGGAAATTTTCGATTTTGATTCAAAAACATTCCAGGTCAAAAATTTAGCTCAGGTCCCGGAATTAAAACTGGGAGACAAAGTAATCGAAAAAGAAAAATTAAATCAAATTCTAAATATCGAATCTAGGCTGGAGGACAATCTAAAAATTCCCGTAATCGCTGTTGCTCTGGTTTCTGAAGAAAGATTGAACGTTGAGACTTCGGAGGGTTGGGAAATTTATTTTAATCCCCAAGGAAATATAGAATGGCAATTAACCAAGCTTGGGGCAGTTTTAGAAGAAGAAATTCTTCCGGAAAATCGGAAGAATTTGGAATATATTGAATTGAGGTTCGGCAATTTCGCCAATCCTAAATACAAGGACTAGTCGATATAATAGACAAAAATTGAATAGCCAATTTTTTCTACCGGCTCGTATTTGTCAAGCCAGCGGTAATAATCAGAAGGCTGGTCAAATCCTTTTACTGCTTTGGCCCGGCCGCCCTGTAAAAGAGTTGCCGAAACCGCCAGATAATTTCCCTTTGGAAATTCTGATTCGTCTTGAGTGCTTCGCCAGGGGACATATTTTTCTTTTAAATAATAATTGGCATCGCCTCCGCCAAAATAATCGAGATAGATTTTATCTATTGGCTGACCATATTCTATAGGCACAGAATTACCAATGCATTCTTCGGGGCATTTGGTAAAAGCACAGCGGTTATACTCATTTATCCAATTTCTCAATCTTTTTAAATCCTGGCCCCAGTCAAGATTGGAGTCAACCGTATAAATATAAGTTTTATCAGGGCCTCCGGTTAATTCGTTAGAATAGGCAAGGAAATAGGGAAAACAGCTAAGAGAAGAAATTATATACCAACCTAACAAAACTGAGACAAAAGAAATTGCCATTTTCCTTAAGGGTAATTTTTTTATTCCTTCAATCCATTTAACGGTTCCCAATGAAACCAGGATAAAAGTAAAAGGAAAAACTGGTAAGAGGTGGCGGACTCCAATATTGAGACTGGAAGTCAGGGAAGTCAGCCAATAAATTCCAATAAAAACAAGCAGAGCAAATTCCGGAAAATGGGATTTTAGCCAATTTTTTAGTTTTTTAATTTGTTCGCCGAAGCCTTGGCGAAGGCGGATAAGCCAAGCGGCATACAAAAGAGCAATCAGAGTTAAAATATGAAAAGCTAAAGGTTCTTTTATGGAATAGACTATGGGAAAATAATTTTTCCAGCCGGCAGCTGAGATTTCGCCTAAAAAATAAGTAGTATTGCCGGTGGCACTTCTATTAGTAGCCATCAGCAATCCTAGAAAATATTGAGAGAAAGGTCTTAAAACAGGGTTTTGAGCCATCCAAAGATTAAGATTGATTAAAGGTTCGGGGACGGAAGTGGAAGAAAGAACAAACTGAGCGTCTCGGAATTGTTGCCCGGCAGGATAATTTGATATATGAAACTGGTAAACCGGCCAGACCACAAAGACCATGCCGATTACTCCTGCCAAGAGCCCAAGTCCTGCATATTTCAGGATTTGTTTTAAGGTCCCGGTTTTGTGCAGCCAGACATAAATCAGAGTAATAATAGCAAAAAATGGGATCAATAAGACCAAAGAAAATTTTAAAAGCATTGCCAATCCGAATGTTAATCCGGCTGCAACTATGTTTTTCTTTATCGGGCTTTTTAAAAATTTTAACCAGAAACAAGTAGCCAACACTACTCCTGAAGCAGCCCCGACATCGGTAGTAATCAACCTGCCGTGGGCTAAAAAAGTAGGGGAAAAAGAAAAGAAAAACAAAGCAAGTAAAGCGGTTTTGTTCCCAAAGAGTTTCTTTGTCCAGTAAAACAAGAACCACCCCAGAAACAATAACAGTAAAATTACCGGAATCCTTGACCAAAATAAAATTTGATTCGGATTGTTGCCAGACTTATATAAAAATTGAGAAGCAAAGTCGAATTGAGTCCACCATTGAGGAGGGTCTTCCTGGGTCCAAGAGGAATGGTCTTTTGGGAAACTGAGATTTAAAAACAGAAGCGGAATAGCGGCTAAGTCTTTAACCAACGGCGGGTGTTCGGGATTTAATCGCATATCTTTCTGGGTTAAATAAGAATAACCGGCAGCGATATGAGCGGTTTCATCAAAGGTGAAAGAGTCATCTTTTATGCTGAAAACAGCCACCAGAAGCACAACCGCTAAAAGGACGGCCGCAATGATATTAGTAAGGCGATTGGACATAATTAAAAATTACACTTAAAAGTCCAAAATCCATTTTCTTTTTGGATTTTCCCTTCGGGGAATTTTTTCTGAAGCTCGTTAAATATTTCCCCGCCATAGAGAGGTATAATTACAGTTTTTTTCTGGCCAATTTCAATCTTTTCTAAATTCTCAGCCCGAATATAAGCTGAGCGAGGTTGGTTATACTCGGTTCTTTCAATGAACATTGGGGTTTGGGCGGGGATTGATATTCCGTAAAGAGGTGCTCCTAATTCATTGACAATAACATATTTTTGGATTTCCGGAGACAGAGAATTTAGATAATTTCCTATTTCAACATAATTTTTTGAGAAAGCATTCTCCACTTCGGAAGATTTCCCCCAAATTACAAAATAGCGGTAATATTGGGTAAAAATGAAAGTTGTCAAAAGTAAAATTGAGAAAAAAATTATTAACCAAAAATTAACCGACCCTTTTTTAATTTTAATTTTTTTGTTAATTTCCTGGAATAAAAAATTAAGCCCTAAGGCAGAAAAAATAAAAGCGGGAGGAATGGCCCCAATTGACCTCAATGAATGGGGAATTCCTTCATAGGTAAGAATGCCGGGAAGCAGCATTATCAGCCACCAGCCAATCAAAAATCCAAACACCAAAAACGTGCTGCGGTGAGGCAGCGGTAGCCCTTGAGGCGGTTTAAAAATTTGATAAAAGGAGTAAAAAATGCCGATTAAAAATAAAATTCCCACCGGCCAGAATAAAACAGGGGAGCCGGAAAGATTATGACGCCAGTTCGGATCACCGTAAATATTAAACATTCCCAGGTGT
>Ga0210018_1001274_pt1 | contig 13206 bp, 19 predicted proteins | sample CryGeyCG2014_010_2_FD_183967 | JGI IMG/M metagenome (GOLD analysis project Ga0210018, IMG submission 183967) | Groundwater microbial communities from aquifer - Crystal Geyser CG09_land_8/20/14_0.10 (SPAdes) (version 2) | ecosystem: Environmental > Aquatic > Deep subsurface > Groundwater | place...
TGATCCGCGAGGCCGTCCAGTTAGGGTCTGCCACCATGGCTGCACCCCAGCCCGTTTGCCGCCCATACACATCCCTCGCACGCCTGGAATCGGTTCACACGCAACCGATCTAGCTGGAGGAGCGTGCCCAATACAACTACTGTGGCGGTCCACTAGAAGTCGAATAGTCTTAATTGTCTCACCTGATTAGTGTATTTCCTCTTGTACTTCCACTTATCGATTAGTATTGAGTTCCATATTCCCATTAGGTCATTCTCAAGAATACTCCCAAGCCTTCTATGCACTCCGCCAGCATTGAAAGTTAGAGGAGTAGTCCATAGGGACCCATCCTGCCCGATAGCAAAGTAACTTCCTTTTCGCAACGAACAGGGGACAGCACTGATCTTCTTCCCGAGCGAAGGGTAAGTTTCCTTGACCCTTCTGACTGCTGAATAGAACTCCCTTTCCGAAACCGCATACGTTTTTTTCTTTGTATGCCCCTCTCCAAGCGGAATGAACTGATAAAGCTCCCAAAGGGAAATGCGGCGGTCTCTTAGAATCTCGGCGATGTCGCTGATGCAATGTATATTCAGCCTACTTACCATTGTATTGACTTTTACTTGCAATCTAGACCTCTCAAGCAAGGAAAGCGAGCTCATAACTGCTCCAAAATGTCCCTCCTGTCGGAGTTGGTCATGAATCGGTTCAGGCCCATCTAGAGGAATGCCAATCACATGCAGACATTTCTCAAGCTCCGAGATCAAATCCTTTGTTAGCAACGCTGCATTTGTGTCAAGTTTCGTTATGAGCTTGTGCTTTCTACAACATCGAAGTAAGCTCATTACAGCTTCGGCATGCAATAAGGGCTCACCGCCGGTAAGGGTGACTACTCTGATTCCGCTCTGAGCAATTCTCTCTACGACTTTCTCACGGTCCAGCGAATTGAGAGAAGGCGAGCCAGTCTTGATCCTGTAACAGAATCCACAGTGTAACTGGCAATCTTCACAGATATGCCAGGCAATCACAAAGGGTAAAATGTTGGTAGTCATTCTGAGTAAGAGCTACACCCACAAGGATTTTGCCCGCACCGCGGACACCGGATCCGTCCGGGGTTCTGCGGATCTTGGTATACATTTATTATAGCATTCACAAGATAGCCACGTGCATCATCAGCTCTCCTGTCCCGTGAGGAAGGCATGCTACGTGTGGCAGTCAATCCGGTAGTGATGAACCCCAGTTTTATGGACAGTGAGTTCATCCAAGAGAAAACGTCCGCAATCTCTCCCATGAGCTCGGACCTTTTGCGATCGCGAAGTCTCAAGGCCTTATCCCCTTCCTGTGGATCACTAGGAAGCTCACATAGTTCCGTCAATTCCCTGACCTTTCTTGCCACTTCACCGACCTCTTCCATCAAGTGAAGGGTGATATTCTCTAAGGATGCCTGATAGACTGTCTGGCCAAAAATGATATAAAACTCCATACTCCAATCTTCAAGAGTATGAGCAGCTGCACAGGCGGCGAAGAGGTGTTGGTACTCCTGCAACTTCGAAGGTAGACACTTGTCCTTGGCTTCCTCAACGGCCATTCTGTCTAGGCCGCATCGGCAAGTCCTTGACAGGCACCTCCCACAGACTCCTGGAAACTTCTGTGCTACAATGGTGGAGAAACTGATCTCAGGTCCAAGGTAGAAAGGAGAGTCTAGTTTGGCAAGCTTCGTGCACGAATTGACAAGAGCACAAAGCCAGCAAAACGCGTGAGCCAGTGCTCTCTCCGCCTCAGCGAATTCGGCCTTTCTCATTGCTTCAGCAATCTTGCTGACAAACTCACTTATGGAAAGGTAGATCTCCGGAACGAGGCGCCTTTCATTCTGCTGATGGTATAGGTCATGAAGCTTATCGGTCCAGTTGTCCAAACTTAATCTGAGGAGGGAATTCGAAGAACCCTGAGGATCCATTGGTTGAGCCCCCTATTCATTATTCGCGCTCGCATCAGAGTGTCTACCGCAACTTGAATGTCTGAGAGTGCGGGAGATGACAGCAGCAGAGGTCGAAGCCATTGATACTAGCATAACCCACAACTCCACTGTTCCCACAAAGACTTCTCAGCCGCCTAGTGCGCCTCCGTCCCGCCTGGTGTCCTCGGGTCAACGTTTTGCCCCAATCTATGCCTTCTTATCCACCGGCTCAGGTTCGCTTCGGTTGTACCATAGCGCCTGGCAATGAACTTCTGAGTGGAGCCATTGGCAAGCAGAGCCTCAATCTCAGGGCGGAACTGATCCAACTTGCTTTTGCCCACGCCTCGTGGCCGTCCCAGTTTCATGCCCGCTTTCTTCATCGCTGCCAGCGCCTCTTTGGTGCGCTGGCTAATGAGGTCACGCTCGATCTCAGCCGCCATTGAGAAGGCCATGGCCACAATCTTGGACTGGATGGAGTTGTCCAGGCGCCAGTTGCCCTTAACGGCATAGACGCGGATGCCCTTTCGGGAAGCCATGGAGAGGATCTCCATGCACTCCAGCATGGAGCGTCCTAAGCGAGATAGCTCACTCACTATGAGGTTGTCACCGGGTTGTAGGCTTTCGAGGATGGTGGCGAGCTGCCGTTTGCGCCAGGATACCCGGCCGGAGACGGTCTCCTCCACCCACTGAACCTGTCCCAAGCCCTTGTCGTTAGCGAGCTGCAGGATATCGAACTTGTTCTTCTCCGGGTCTTGGTCGGTGGTGGAGACCCGCAGATAGGCGATGGTTAGTGATTGCGGCATAGACTTGCGCGAAAACGGTGTCGAATATAACACTTGTTGTCATAATAACAGTGTATTGTACTAAAGAAAAGAGGCAACCAAAACGAACGTTTTCATGCAACTCCAGAAGGTAGCCTATGCTCAGCTATGAAGGTGAGCGCCTCAGATCTCAGCCAGCACCTCGCCCACCAGGCTGGCGGCCACTATGTGCGCCGTTATGCCGGCCATTGAACCCCTGTTGCACCTGCACAATCTCATGACTGCTTTCGTGCAAGTTGAACGACCGCAGTCGATCATCGGAAATGACTGCAAAGCGCTCATCAGAAACGACGGCACCCTAGGTCGGTTGCTGCTGCGGACATCGGCGTAACCGATATGAGCTGGTAACCAGTTCGGGAATCTGGGCCCGATGAGTCAGCCTATCCGGGAGGGCTGCCAGCGCGGCTAACTGGTCCCTCTGCTTGAGCACGTAGTCCATACCCGCCTCCTTCGCACTCACCACTGCATCATCTGCGCCACCTGGTCTCCAAATGCTTGCTTGCCGGAGAGATAACTAGACGCCCCTGCATGCGTAGCCGATAATGAACTCGGTATGGTTGCCAGCGACCGATGCGACCAGCAGTACCTCGCAGCACGCTCGCTGTGGGCTGATCCTGCGGGAGGCGTGTATGCGGAGTCCGCTCCACCGCCCGCGTTCAGAGGCCTATGCGAGAGGCCTCAGTGAGGGGATCGGGGTCGCGAGGGGATGCGACCGTGGCGTGATGGGGAGCCGCGCTAGCGGCTGAGGGGTGCCGGGACCCGATCGGTCCGGTGGGCAACGACGTGTGCATTCGGACTGACGCCGGGCTGGCGTGCGGTTTCCATGCGAAGGGTTGTTCTGATGGCAGGGAGCGTGGACGAGCCTGTCAAGGGGCTGGCGCGGTGATTGGGGCCAGGCTGTCTCTGGACCTCAGGCGCCAAAGCACACCGTAGCTAGGGCCGTCCTGGCGTCAGGTGAGCGACCTGGGAGGCGACAGCGGAGTACACCGAGGCGCAACGGCGGGCGATTGAGACCACTCACAGGGTTCTGTCGAGAGGAGTTCGGGAACGTCGAGGGGCTGGCGGCGATGTATGTGGGCACCATCCATGGGTTCGCGCTTGAGATCCTACAGCTCTACTTGGCACCGTGCCTGAAGTTCGACGTACTGACCGAGGTGCAGCAGAGGCTCCTGGTAGACTGCTACTACGACCAGTGCGGGATGAGATTGCTAGAGCTGGAGCGGTGGGCTGAGTCCTCGCCGTACGTAGCGATACTGCGGGTGCTGCGGGAAGCCAACCTCGATCCAGGGATTGTCCAGACAGTGCCGGCGGGGAAGGCGCTGGGGGTGTGCGAGGATTCCCTGAAGTGGCGGGCCTACCTGGACTTCGACGAGATACAGATGGTTGCCGCGGTAGAGCTCGACACGAACCAATAACTGCGAGAGCAACTGGGGCGCCTCAAGGACGCCTGCTGAGCAGGTGGTTGAGGAAAAGAGCGACCTTAGGTATAATGTTGCCGAACATTTGTTCCGTCGGAGCCGACTGTGGCCGACCAGTATCCCAGTCTAGACCTGCTCTACAACGAGACCCGCGACCTTCTCGTCAGACAGCTTGCCAATGTTGACAGCCTGAACACAAAGGCGAGTATCGTGATCGGTTTCGACGGGTTAGTCATTGCCAGCGCCTTAGGACTCGCGGTGAATGTCGCTGGTTTGGATAAGCTAGGCTTATGTACCTTTCACCCATGGAAGCTTCTCTCACTCATCGGTTCCGTCCTTCTCATCGGCCTAGGAACTATCCTTCTAGTAGCCTCCCTGCTGCTGGCCCTCAGTGCCTACTGGGTTAGTAGGTACAGGGAAACGCTTGACCCGCGCCAAGCACATAACAGACTCATCGCTTTGCCAGAGCACGACTCAAGACTGGAACTTCTGCACGCGTTCATAAACTCCTACGAGGAGAACCAACAAACCATCAAGCACAAGTCCATTCTCCTCATCATGTCTTTCTGTGCACTGCTTAGTGCCGTAGGAGTCTACGCAGTCACCATTCTCATGGTATTGATTGCCTTCATCTAGAGGGAGACTAATGCTAGATAAGCAGCAGCAACCAGCCACAAAGAACGAGCCAAAACCCTGTGAGAAACCTGAGCCGAAGCCGGCTCCATCGATAAGGAAATGCTCTGAACTTCAGGGAGTGATTCTAAAGGTTGGCGACTCAGAGGGGACCACTAATCCAGACTCAACGCTTGGGGAGATACCGACTATCGCTCAACCCGAAGCCCAGCGTGTGACCAGGCGCTCTACTAGGAAGCGACAGCACAAACCTGATGACAACTAATGTGCAACACGCGTAACAGATACCCAGACGCAAGCCTGGGACTCTGCTATCAACGTGGCGACCCGACCCAAGGTGGCTCAAAGGTCGTTGTCACTCACACGACACCTGGCCGGCCCGCGAGCAAGCCCCTTGATCCACCCTGTCTAGTATCCCTGGCAAGAATGCCATCACCAGCACTACTACTGACATGGGGTGTAAGTAGTAGCATCAGAATGACTCTCCGGACCATTGGTATCTCCTAACTGAGAGCGCGGTATAGTAAGCAAAGGGTGCGAGCCAAGATCTAGGCAGCTAGGGGCAGGGCCGCAGTGGCGAGCCAGGCCTGTTGCCAGCGGTTGCTCAGTCGGGCGGTGCGCAGGGCAGGTACAGACTGAGCGCCCGTCTTGGTCCAGCACATGCCCGCTTGTTTGCGGCGGGCGCCGACGACACGCTTGCAGGCACTCTCTACGACGCCGCTGCCGATGGGGTAGTCCTTGGCACGCAACTGCGGATAGCGCATGCGCTCTCGGTTCACTGCGAAGTAGTGGATCTGCTCTCTTGCCGCTTCGCCCTTTGGCGCCTCAGCTAGCGTCCCCAGGTTGGCGATCACCTCTTCCACATGACCGTCCCAGAGCAACGGCTCTTGGGCTGCTACCCATTGCTTGGCTGGTTCTGTGCCATCACCGAACATGCCGTTGCCTGCCGCCCACAGATGCTCCATGGCATGATACCAGTCCAGCACCTCCACTCTGTGAGGAAAATGCAGCGCGTACTGGCTCCAGATGCCGGGCGCCCCATCGGCAAGACAGACAAGCACCTGCTCCGCCGGGTCGACTCCACGTTCGATGGCCTCGGCATAGAGCCTGGCGCCGGCTTCCTCCATGGAGCCAACCTCGGCGCTGTAGCTTTGCTCTGGTGCCTGTATCCTACCTGCTTGGCCCTGCTCGCCCACACCCTGCTTGCCCGTAGCTGCCTAGATCTTGGCTTGCACCCTAAGCAAATTGGTCATTGAAATGAGCAAGTACTTGTGCTATGCTGGAACACGCTTTGTCCTATGACAGGCTAGGCCAGTCTAGGATGACATAACAGAGGCTTGGTGTCCTGTTGGAAAGCGAGTGGGAAGGCGAGAAATGGACAGATCAGCTTTTCTTTCAGCAGGTGAGGCAGCAAGACGCTTAGGGGTTACGGCCAGGACACTGAAAAGATGGGAGCAGGAGGGCCACATAGATCCTGCTAAGCGCGACTACCGAAAATGGCGTATCTATACGGAGGAGGACGTTGATGTGATACGCAATAAACGGGGACTCGATCGGATCATTACGCCGAATCAGCCAGACACGTCTATGTAGATGAAGGAGGAGCCAATCCGCCCAGCAAGGGCTCGATGCTGGTAGGAGTTGCCCGCTGCCCTGCCAAGCCCGAAGCCGGGCTGATTGCGAAAGGAGGTGATAAGCCATGGTTGAGCGCGAATTTGGGGGCCCGTTCTCGAGGTCACTGGAGCTCTTCTTCCTATCCAGTAGGCTGGTCCGTGCTCTCAAGAGAGCACCCCAGGGAAACACTACCGAAGACGACAGGTGGCTATTTCGGACGGGTGCACAGTTCTTCTCTCAGGCTTTGAAAGGCGCCAATGGCATAGATACTCTTCGAGTCACTTCCAGGGCTGCCGAAGAGGCGCGTACTTACGGATGGGGCATAACCGCTCTTGCATCCCTTGCGAGGTCAGAGAGTAACATTGGAGAAAGAATCAAGGCCGCAAGTGACATCAAGGACGTTTTCGTGACGTTTCATGATTTACTGCAACGCCTTCAGGAGACAGACCCTGATAGGGGAACAGTTGATAGGGAGCAGGTCGATGAGCTTCGTGGTTTCTTCGATTGCATGAGGCAAGTCGCCAGAGAGTCTGACATTAAGCCGGTAGATGACGTATTGATTGTCGGCAAGTAAGGGACGCTGTGGGCTACCAAGATCCAGTCACCAGGCAAATCGGCGAGATCACGCAGAGGGTGAAACGCATCAAGAGCTTTGTAGAGGAGCTTGAGGCTACCTGTGCGGATGCCGGTCCTCGCCGATTTGCCCAAGACACAATGAAAATGTGTGACATCATCCAATCATCAATTGAGAAAGACTGGGATAGCCTAGAGGATCCGTCTGATGAACAGTGGTTGTTTGAAACCTGCAGCGGCTACCAGAAAGCCGTACGGGATCTTCATACACTGGCCTTCTCGCACCTGGAAAGCCCGCACCCTGTGTTCTATCCATGGGACTTGATCTACCCAATAGAGTCTGAGATCAGGAGTTGGTGTCCGAGTTTCTCTCTCAGTATCATACCATACGCAGAAAGCACATACCTTATTGACGCTCGCTGCGATCTGATAGACTCCGTCTACACCATGATGGCTAAGCCGCCCCCGCCGCCCCCTGAAGCGAGAGCAAATGAACCGAAGACAAGTGAACAATCTAAGGTGCCTACCCACTGGCACGTTTTCCTGTACTTCCCAAAGGCAGAAACCAATAGTGTGCTTTTGGCCACTATTATGGTGTCCCACGAAGCTCTGCACCTCAAAGACCACCTCAAGTCCATTAGCAAGACTTTGTACGACATAGCCGAAGTAAGCATAGATTCGCCAAAGGTGGATCAGGTAGTAAGCGAGATCCTTAAACGACCGATTGCCCCGTCGACCGAGCTCAAACAGCCAACAACGGCAGGTGTGATCGGCGACGTCTTTAATGAACCAAAGATCAGGTCGGACGTATATGCCCAGACCAATGACGTGATTCACCAATGGCTTCACGAGATCATCGCCGATCTACTCGCAGTTAGGTTGTTTGGCCCGGCCTACTTTCTCGCCTTTGCCACCCATTCACTCTCCTTGGGAGTAATGGATCAGTGGTCCGATAGGTACCCTTCGTCTCGCATGAGAATGGCTTTGATGTTGAGGGAGTTGGAGGCAATGGCCTATTGGCCCTCAGTCTCTGGACTTGGCCGGGTCCAAGATGAGCTTCAGTTCTGGAGCCAAAGAGTCACGGACCAAGCTTCACCAAGAGACACGATTCTCAAGATGGCTTGCGACAGTATTATGCAGGCTGCTGAGACGATTCGCACACAAGTGAGGGAGGCAACCGGTTCAAGTGCCTACTGCGCTGAGCAGTTCATTGCGGAAGCGCTACCCCTAAGTGAGCGCATCAAGCAGGGTTTTCCTCCAACTGAGGTAGGTTTCCCTTCCAAAGACAAGCCTGCCAAGAGAGCGACCATTCAAGGTATTCTCAATGCTGGATGGCTGGCGTACCTTCAGGACCTAGATGCACTCGCTGTGCTCATGCAGGTTAAGTTAGAGGATGAGGAACCCAGAGTTGTGGAGAAGCTGAACGCTCTTCTGAACAAGAGCCTTGAGATCCTTACCTACTCCAACCTGGAGCAATAGCTCTCAAACACCGAGGGCCGTGATTCTGATTGTAGCCTTGGCTTGTACGCGGTATCTGCCGCGTACTACCTCCCCAATACTGGGAATTGGGACAAATGGCACCCAATAAGAATGCATCGCCAAAGCCTTCTTCGTCCCTGACCGCTTCAGGGAGCCTATCCGCAGAAGAACTGCGATACTACTTGTTCGAAGCGGACACATCTCAGAGGCTTATGGTTTCCCCACTAGCACTGCAGTGGGAGGACGTCAAACAGGGCACCCTTGATATCCGTCTTGGCACCCATTTCATACTAACCCGCCGCAATAGGTATGCCTCAGTGGACCCCTTGGATCTAACAAGACGCGAGGTAAGATTCTGGCAAGAGAAGGTCTGCGTTAGATTTGGCGAGAGCTTTACCCTTCATCCTGGTCAGTTGGTCCTCGCTGCCGCTCTAGAGTACATTTCGATGCCATGTGGGCTCGCCGCATCAGTAATAACGCGGTCATCTTATGGGCGATTGGGGCTAATCACCGCAACGGCGGTCCATGTCCATCCTGGATATAAGGGATGTGTGACGCTAGAGCTCTACAATTTCGGTGATACCCCTGTCGTTCTGTATCCAGCTCTTCCTATTGCTCAGTTTGTGTTCATACATGTGTCTCCACAACAGATACCATTCCAATCCAAGTATACCCTCCCTACCGAAACGGAGTTTCCGAAGATATGGGAGGACGATTGCATAACTCGTCTGAAGAAGATGAGGGACTACTTCGACAGAACTCAAAAGACCACTGAGTGAAGTCCCGGGTTCTGTTCTTGGAGGCGAAGGAGGCAAGAACCGGTTTCCCCGCAGTTGTTGTGGAGAGCCGGTATCGGGCTGAGCCTCCTGGACAGGGCCCAGGAGGGTTATGGTCCTGCTTCAGGCGGCCAGCACTCTCCGCCCGAGCAAGTCAAAGCTGGCTCTGCCGTAGCCAATCCGCTTGATGAGCTTGACCCGGTTGACGTGGCCTTCTAGAATACCATTGGACCAAGGCAAGGTGAGTGCCGCCTGTAGCGCCGCCTGGTAAGCCAGGATGCCGTTGGCGAAGCCAATGAGGCTGGCCAGGTCACTGCCAAGGGCTTCCCCCAACCAGTTGTCGAGGCCCACCATATCTCGCTCGGTCACCAGCTTGCTAAAGCCCTGCTGGCACCTCCGTATCCGATAGTGTCGTGGATCGAGCCTGGGACGCGACATGGTCGTGTGCTCCTGTGGCAGTCTCAAGGCAGGGCGTGCGACGGGCGGAATCAGCGATGAGTAGGGACGTGCTGCGCGCAGACTCATCGCCGCGACTAGCCGGTCCGGGGGCCTCGAGACACAGGTGCGGCGACCTCTGGGGGCCCGGTTCTCCGGACGCATCTGCGCGTGGCTGGGGCTCTGGCCAGTTGGTGAGTGACCCTCAGACGCCGGGAGCATGAATATGCGAGGGAGGGTGCCATCGCTCTCACCGGCTGAGGCCCCCTGCCTTCGTGATGCCCTCGGGGAGCACTGTCTGCGGCACTGCGAGCGTCTGTTGCGTGCAGAGGCGAGCCAGTCAGCGGCGAGTGGCGATCGCCGGTACCCCTCGACGGCAGGGCGCGTCAGGAGCACTCACGGTATTCCAACTGAGAAGTCCAGGTCCCAGTCGACGCTCGTGTGAGACCTTCGGGTCATCGCCACTGCGTACTGTCCCCACTTCTCTGCTAGCCCGGCTCCGCCAGCCCTGATCAGCAGCGCTACAGCGGCAGTGGGAATGTCCTGTATGAGTGCCGGAGTCTCGGCCTCATAATAGCAGTGGTAGAGGCATTTGGAGCAGGCTAATACCCTGTCTCTCTTTGATTCCCTCCATTTGTCACTTCGAAGAGTCTGGATGTCCCCGATCTTCAGTTCGGTACGGGTATCGGAACACACGTCGACGGTTCCACCTGCACCTATGTGTATGAATGTGTCGCGATCAGGGTCACACACCCAACCGTTAGGGTAGAAACCGGTCGCTCCGGCTAGGTAGTTGGCGTTGTTGCGCACGAAACCAAAGGCCTTCAGATGCCTCAGAGCTGACAGAACCTGACTCTGCTGCTCCACAGTTGGCAGCGACCTGTCTCCGGGCTTTGAGAATCCCCCACCCTTCTCCTGGACAATGCCCACTCCGAAGGGTATCCCGTTCTGCACGACCTTGGCTGCAACTGCAGGGATGCAACCGGCGCGTTGCCTGGTGAGGATAGCCTGAACCGTTGGGATGATCCTGGCGGCCGCAGCCATTCTGCCGACATCTATCAGATGGTCCAGACCCTGCGGTGTGTAGGTGTGCAATGACAACGTAAGGGAATGCAGACCGGCTCTTTCGAGAGCTTCAACAATGTCTCTCGTTGCATAGTCCCCGTTCGTCGTTACGTTGACAACCATGCCCTTGCGCGTAGCGTAGCGGACGACCTCAAGGGTGTGATCGAGGAAGGTTATCCCCTCTTCAGTCACATAGTCGGCGAGTGGCTCACCCCCAAGCCAGGTTATGAGGGAGTAGCCCTGATTCCACAGCCAATCCACTACCTGGAAGGTCTCTCTGACGGTCAGTTCCCCCTCGCGCACGTACCGCTGAGGGACTGCGCAGTACGGACAACGTCGATTGCAGTTCGCGTTTCCCTCGATGACGGCGAATCGGTGGGCACCATGGCTGGCGAACTGCCATAGCAGACGCCCGTATCTATGCATTCCATCCATAAGTCTATAAGCCATTCTAGCAGGTGGTCAGTCAGCGCAGTAGTACGAACATAGCTAGACTGACGAGGAAGCATACGAAAGACAGGCCGCCGAGCCAGCGGTACCGCTGGGCTAGCCTACCTCTCTCATCAGGAGGTAGCAGGAAGGAGTCCTGCGTCAGGCCGGGATCCTGGATAGTGGCCCCTCTCACTAGCTGAAGAAACAGCCTACGCTGATTCAGCTTGTGTTCGGAGAGGCCACTAGGGATGATATCTACATCCATCATCTCCTTGCCTATGTCCCTGAGAGTACCGAGGCCCACGCCGTTCGGCTTGAGTCGGATCCCGTCGTTGTTCAAGATGGAGTCGATCTGTCGGGCCGTCTTCGCCCTCATGTCCTCAAAGACGATGATCTGCATTATCATGATCAGGACCAGAATTGCCACCATCGCCAACAACAAGGCACCCAAAAGCCCCGAGAAGCTGACGAGTCTCGTCCCTAGCAGGAAAGATGTCGCCACGATGGTCAGGGTCTGGATGAAAGCGTTCAGAGTCATCTGTGGTATGAGAGGCGAGTATCTGCCTTCGCTCGCCCTCCCGTACACTAGGCCGCATAGGACGGCCAGAACGGGGAAGGAAAGCAGCACAAGCCGCTCAGGTTGTGAGAACACACAACACCTCCTGCAAGGCACCAGATAGAGTAGATGGCTGGATCCCCACAGGCTCGGAAATGAACCTGTCCCCCAGATAGGCGGTCAGACAGAAGCGAATTGCCTTCCCAAGGAAGGTTGCTGTCAGGAACTTCCACAATGGGAAGCGGCCAAGACCTGCCACCATGCCGACGGCGTCGAAAAGGAAGTTCGGTACGGCGGCCAGCACGAAGACGGCGGAACTGCCGTAGCGCTCCATGAGGTGCTGTGCGTGGCGGAGTCGAGATTCCTTAAGGAGGAGCCTACCCCCGGCACCCACGTAGTAGCCGGTGATCTCTCCCAGTGTTGAGCCAAGCGCCGCTACCAGACCAACCGCAAATGGGTTAAGCACTGCGCCCGCAGTGAAGGCTGCGACCATGCTTGGACCAGGCACGAATAGGCTTGCGGCACTCAAGAGTGCCGCAAAGAAGACTCCCACGTAACCGACCGCGGCACGCCCTGGGTACTCGCGAGGCACAAGTAGCACGCCGACTGAGAGGGTAAGGGCGAACAGAAGCGCGAGGGCACTGCCGAGCTTCTGTCGATTGGCGCGACTGATGTGGACTGCCAAGAAGCCGCGTGGGCCAACCCGCTTCCCCATCCCTATGGGGCCGAGCTCGTGAGGAGGGTTGAGATCAACTCCGCTCCCGGAACCACGTCGATGTCCGATCACGCTCATCTCTCTGCTGCGCGGAGGACACTGACGTCGGTGGCAGTCGAAACCACTTTCACTCGTGCATTGCCTCTCGCCGCCACCGCAGTCCTCTCAACGATTCGGCGTATTCAGCGCCTCGCCCGATGCTGTGTGGCAGTTGCCTGCTGCACCACGGCTACCCACCTTGCACCGAACCTGGTGCTGCTCCGAGTCACCCCGTGGTGCGGCCTCTGCAGTGCACTGCCCCATCGGGCACGCTTCCTGACCCGTATGCCGAGGGCGGGCACGCTCTAGCAGTGATACTGCTTGCGGCAGTCATGCCAGAGGTGACGATTGCCCCACATGCCTAGATCGCCACTGCCCATGGGAGCCGCGCTATCACCTGGCCCGCTTGGTGCACAGCAGGCCCTGGCTCGGAGCAACGGTACGGCGCGCGAATCCCGTCGGGACAAGCATGTGGTGCACAGTGTGGTATAGGGGGGGCACGTGTCAACCCCACCCATCACCTCATCGGGAATGCCACCGAAGGGGCTATGGTTCGGTGACTGGATACGTGTGCCGGGTGGGGGCGCGGCGTAGGGACGGGCTCGCGGGGTCACCCCTGCCTGCGCGGAGGGACCCACGCTACCATAGATGGTCGGTGACTCTGCGCCGGGACGGTTACCGCTCTCTGTCTGCACATAGCCACAGGTTCTATCCCCA
>Ga0210018_1001277_pt1 | contig 13201 bp, 10 predicted proteins | sample CryGeyCG2014_010_2_FD_183967 | JGI IMG/M metagenome (GOLD analysis project Ga0210018, IMG submission 183967) | Groundwater microbial communities from aquifer - Crystal Geyser CG09_land_8/20/14_0.10 (SPAdes) (version 2) | ecosystem: Environmental > Aquatic > Deep subsurface > Groundwater | place...
GAAATTATAGCTGTTATTTCTAGCAAAGTTACTTTAAGAAAAAGGATAGCTCAAACGGGTTATTGGAAAATTAAACTTAGCCAAGATAAGGTTACAAAAAATATTAAAGTATTTTTTGTTACTCCTAAATTGGATTTTTTAACTTCAGGCGGAACAACTGATGAATATGATTTAACATATAGAACCCTGCAAGATTTGGGCCACGAAGTTTTTGTTTGCACGACTCATCCTAAAGCGAATAATATTCCGCATAAGCCGTCTTACGCCGTTATTGAAGAAGATGTTAACTCAAGAAGGATGCTGGGAATACAAAAAGGCGCATTTAGGATTTTAAGAAAATATTCTAATCAAGCCGACATTTTTTTTGTAGACGGGCAGGTTTATTTATATGGCGTTGGTCTTTATCGGCTGCTTGGCGGTAAAGTTCCGGTGGTGGGCTATTTTAATCGTGAGATTACCGCTTGGCCGGGAAACGCTTCTTACCTATTTCCTAACAAAAAAGATAATTTATTGAAGAAGTTTAAAAAGTGCACTCGTTTTTATTTTGAGCGTTATTTTTTAATGCCGCTAACCGATTATATCGATATAATCGGTTTTGCAAACGCATGCTTAATGGAGAGTTATAGAAATTTTCGCATGAAGATAAACGATCGTTGTTTCATTTTTGGCGACCCGTTTGATTATCGCGGACTGATGAAAAAATATGGTGTTTCGGAAGATTCTTACAGCGAAAGAAATAAAAAGCAGGGACCATTTACTCTTTTTTATTCAAGCAAAATGGCTCCGGGAAAAGGATTTGATCTGGTTCTGGCCGCTTTTTCAAAGATCAAAAATAAGGATAACTTTCGTTTGGTCTTGGGCGGAGACGGGCTGGAAGAAAAATTTGTCCATAAAATGGTCCAAGATTTGCATCTTGAGCCGTATGTAGAATTGCTCGGATGGATGACAAAAGAAGAGCTCTATAATCGTTTTAAACAAGCAGATATTTATGTTCAGGCGCATTGGAGAAAGGATCTTACAGCGATGACCTTAATGACAGCAATGATGTTCGGTTTGCCTTCAATCCTTCCCGGAGGAGGGGGCTTGGAATGGGTTGCGCGGGGAGGCGCGCTTTATTTCAAGGACAATGACATCGATGATTTAGCGCGAAAAATTGAACAGTTGGGAGAAGATTATCAATTGCGGGAAAAGCTCTCAAGGTATTGTTATGTTAGGATGGATGAGCCGGAATTGAATCATAGAAGTAGAATCGCGGAGTTGGAGAAAAGAATGAAGGAAGCCGTCGCGAAAGCCAATAATAATAAAGCAGCAGTTTAGTTATGGCAATCAAAAAAGAAAATAAAAGGTTACCCCCTCAATTTTTTAGTGATAAAAGAGGAGAAATATATACCAACAAGATTAAAGGAACGGAATTTAATATCGTATTTACTAGGGCGGGAACCTACAGGGCCGGAGATTATCATTCAACAAAGCAGTATAGCGTTATTATGAAAGGGAAGATTGAGTTAACTTTGCGGCGAAACAATAAGGATATAACCAAAAAGTACGGACCAAACGAGTTGATCGCTATTCCGTCGGGCACCCCTCATTTATATAAATTTATGACCGATACGGTGATGGTAGAGTGGTTAGTCGGTCGTTACAACCTGCAATATTATGAGCCATACCGAAAAATAATCAGAGAGCAGTTAGGAAAATTAAAGATTAGTTAGCCGTAAAATATTATTTATTTAATAACTATGCCTAAAAAAGCGTTAATATCAGGGATAACAGGACAGGACGGCTCGTATCTAGCAGAGCTTCTTTTGGAAAAGGGATATGAAGTTTATGGATTGCAACGACGGGGAAGCATGCCAAACACATATAGGATAGATCATTTATATAAGGATTCCGAACATTCTAATTTTGAAGTGACTTATGCCGATCTGGCCGACAGTTCCAATTTAATGCGAGTTATCAATAAAGTTAAGCCCGATGAGATTTATAATTTAGGAGCCATGAGCCATGTGGGCATAAGTTTTGATATTCCCGAATTTACAGCCAACGTGAATGCTTTGGGTCCGTTGAGGATTTTAGAAACTATCAGAAATTTAAATTTGCCGACCAGATTTTATCAAGCCAGTTCTTCGGAAATGTTTGGAAAGGCACTGGAGATGCCGCAAAACGAGAAGACGCCATTTAACCCGCAATCACCCTACGGACTTTCTAAGGTGTTTGCATTCCATATAACAAAAATTTTTCGTAATAGCTACGATATTTTTGCTTCCAACGGAATTTTATTTAATCACGAATCACCGCGCCGAGGTTTAAATTTTGTGACTCGCAAGATAACGCTTGGGTTGGCGCAGATAAAAGTTGGGACGCGTCAGGTCGTGCGGCTCGGAAACCTTGAAGCCAAGCGCGATTGGGGATATGCCAAGGACTACGTGGCGGCCATTTGGAGAATATTGCAGCACGATAAACCGGACGATTTTGTTATTTCAACCGGCGAGACGCATAGCGTTCGTGAATTTGTTGAAGAGGCAGCCAAACATCTGGATATGGATATTGAATGGGTAGGTAGGGGCTTGGATGAGCGCGGAATTGATAAAAAAACAGGAAAAACTGTTATTGAGATTAACCCTATTTATTTCAGGCCGAGCGAAGTAGATGTTCTTTTGGGCGACTCTTCAAAAGCGCGGGATGTTTTGGGCTGGAAACCAAAGACAACCTTTAAGGAGATTGTTAAGCTTATGGCTGAGGAGGATTTTGATTATGCTCAAAAAGAGGTTAAGATTGGGCATCCGATTATTACTCAAAAGAGATTTTTTATAAAATGAGGAAAGCGTTACATGAAATTTAGAACCTTATTTACAATGGATTACGGATGGGCTTTTCGTTATTGCCTAAAAAGAGCGGTAATTAACGTAAAGTATTGTTTGGATTTTAGAAAATTCATTGAAATTGACGTGGACGGTTTGAAAATAAAAATGTCATTTTTTAGTCCCGACCACCACCATTTTGTAAAAAAAAATAAAAACAAGAAGTACTATGAGCATAATTTTTTCAGTCGTTGGAAAGAACAAGCTCAGCAAATGGCAACCGATGTTCTTGATCTGGGCGGATACAGCGGCTTTTATGGATTAGTAGCGGCCAAAGTTAATCCCTCCTCAAGGATCTATATTTTTGAACCGGACTCGTTAAATTACAGACAGATAAAAGAAAATATTCGACTCAATGATTTGCGGAACATTGAAGTCATTAAAGCCGTAGTTACCGATAAAATAAGATCGATATTTTTTACCGAATATAAAGGCAAGGAAACAGGTAGAATATCGGAAAATAGCGACTTTCAGATTGACGGCCTAATCTTGGACGACTGGCTGGAAAAAAATAAAATAAATCCAACCTTGATTAAAATGGATATAGAGGGGGCCGAATATCTGGCCCTCTCGGGAATGAAGAACTATTTAAAGACGGCTAAAAGTATGAATATTTTATTAGAGCTTCATTATAATATAATAAAAAAATTCGGCAAAACGAGAGAAGATGTTTTGGAATTATTGGATGAGCTGGGCTTTAAATACAGATTTTTGAGTAAAAATCCATATGGCTGCGAATATTATTGGGCTTGCAAATAAAGGACTGAACCGCAAGCTGTGGCTGGAATTTCCTGAATTAATAGAATGCGTTAAAAAAGATTATGTTAGGGCGGGTGCGCTGTGGGGAGGAGCGCATAGTTTTTTGCACGCTTTGATGGTGGCGCAATATGCCTGGATAATTGCCGAAGACGAGAAAACTGGAAGGTTGGCGTGGGTGGCGGGATTGTGTCACGATATCAACCGGCACTTTCCGAAGAAGGTAGATAAAAAATTGCAAACATACCTTTCTTTCACTAAATTTTCAGATAAGGATAAGCATTCAATAATAGAGGCAATCAAAAAACACAGCAAAATTAATAATCCTGGCGATGGTCCCGTGACCCTTACCTTAAAGGATGCGGATCGTCTGGCGAACATTGGGCCGAGCCATTGGGTGCGTGACGGGCAGTTTCGTCCAAGGGCTCCTTTTGTGGACCCGATACAATGGCTTAACGACCCGAAGGCAAATTTTAAATACCCAGGATCGGTAATCAAGTGTGTTTGGTATACTCTAGAATGGGAAAGTTGGCTGCGGCTTCCTGAAGCAAAAAAGATTGCCAAGCCCTATTTTGCTGCTACCAGATGGTTTTTAAAGACCACCAAGAAGCAGCTTGAAGAAGTGAAGCTTTTCCCTTTGCCAAAAGAGTTGCGCTAAAAAAATTTGTCGGCAGAAACATAAAAAGGAGGATGATTGATTATAATCTCCTCCTTTTTATGTGTTTTTTGCAACCCTTATCTTTGTTCTGGATTTTCCTTTTGAAATTTTAACATTTTTCTCCAATAATAAAAGAAAGTTATCGTTATGGAGAAAGATAAGATGATGCGGCTGGCTATGGTTCCGGCGATGCCAAATATTGGCGTTAGCAGGAGCAGGGACCCGATAAGGACAATTTGGTCTATAATGTTTAATCGATAAAGCCATACTTTAGGCATATGAATAAACTTTGTGTTGCTGACGGCGCTTAGCAGGGAATTTATTGGTATGAATATTATATTAAGGGCAAATAATTGCGAGAAGGGAATAGCGTTTAAGTATTTTGGGAAGAAAATTTTAAAAAAGTAGGGGATTAAAATAATATAGATTATTGTGATTAAGGCGCCGATTAGAAGCAGTTGCAAGAATCGTTTACGGATTATTGCATCAGTTTTTTCCATTGTTTGCAGCGCTATCTTTGGCGTCGCTAGCGTCGGTACGTTTTTGAACAACCCTTTAATTTTATCTACGGGGGCGGTGGCAAAGCTATAAATAGCCAAGGGGACGGAGCCAAGAAAGTGGAATAGTAAAATGCCATCCAGGGAGTTAGCGGCAATTCCGAGGACATTTATTAAGCTTAAATGTTTGCCATAGGATATTGACTCGGGGTCGTCTTTTTTATTGGGCTTAAATTTCTTGATGGAATAAAGATAGAAAAAGAGGTTTGTTCCAGTGGTGGAAATTAGATATATCAGAACTAGCCAAAGAGGGTTTTTCGTTAAAAGCAAAGTAATAAAGATAATTCCGGAATAAATTAGAATAGAGATTATATTATATTGTGTTGTTTTCTTAAATTCTTTTTTGCCGCTTAGAAAAGCAACATAGGTGTTGGCACTTGTTGATATTGGCAGGGTTAGAGCGATAAATATAAATATCAGTGCCAATAAGTTATTTTTTTGGACAAAATAATAAAGACCCCCGGCCATGGCGGTAGAAAATACTATAATGCCCCAGCGAAGCTGGATCCAGAAAGATTTTTTAAAAGTTCCTTCAAAGCCCCTAGCTACCGCTTGATAGACGGCCGTGCTCATTCCGGTTAAAGTTAGGGCGGTTAGTACTCCGGACAGCGAAAGGGCGTATTTATATATCCCATAAGTTTCTTTTGATAAAAGATTGGCAAAAATTACGGCTAAAAGAAAAGCCGAAAGAAGCGACACTATTTGTCCCAGCGTCAGCCAAAACCCGCCCTTAGTTAAATACACCATATCGGTTTTGGTGTATTGTTCGCTCCAGCGTAGAAGATTGTAGATTTTTACTTTAGTTTTTTGTATCATTTGAAAATTTTAATATACCCAATCCAAATTCATTTGAATCACTGCTTCCATCAAAAATATGTATCTTAAAAGTTTTCTGTTTTACGTCCCTGTAAGATTTTTCAAGCAGCTTTTTATCATATAACGCAAGCACATGCCGTTCCCAAGAGCCGGTCTCGCTTGTTGGAACTGCCTCAAGTGGAATTTTCATTGGATTTTTAAATAATCTGAATCCCGTATCATGAAGAAAATGAATAGTATTACGATGATTATTTTCACTTTCTATGAGAATTTGATGAATTAGATGATACATATGTGCGTCTTGGAAAATTATATCAGGAGACCATCTTTTCCATATCTCTTCCACTTTGCCAGTAAATTCTTCAATAACATATTCAACATCTTTATCTTTGTATATGGCCTCATCTTTGATATTTATTGTAATAATCTTAGTATTTAAACCAAGAAAACGACACAATCGCGCCAATATACTTGCGGAGCATCCGGTTTGAGTACCAAGCTCGACGATACATTTAGGACGTATTTCACTCAGTGCCGCTATCCAAACCGAAATATTTTCATAACTTTGCGTCTTATATTTATTTAACATCAAAGCCGAATCGTCTATAAATAAAAATTCTCTGGTTTTTTTATCTAATTCTTCGGCAGCGAAACCATTCGGGAAAAATTCAATTATTTCATTCAAATATGAAGATGGAATTCCCTCGGCGCTGATCCATTTATTTTTTTTCGCCGTTTCTATAGCGTCTTCAATTTTTGAAACAAAAAAACTTTTTCTTTCTTTTATCTCTTCATCCGACCAATTCCACCACCCTATCGATTGAATGGTCTCTCTCATCTCTTTACTCTCGAATCTCCATTTAACATGCTTTGTTGGATTTCCAGCCACAACTGAAAATGCTTCTATGTCTTCTCTAACAACACTGCCCGCCCCGATGACTGCTCCATTTCCAATTCTTATGCCGGGCAAAATTACTGCTCTTGCTTCAATCCACACATCGTTGCCTATCATAGTAAAATTTTTATGATTATCTGTGCGGGCTTCATGAAAAAAATAATCAACAGGAAAGTTAGAGATTCTATTAATAAAATGGTTTCCAGAGCAAATTTGAAATCTTACATCATTTGCGATTGAACAAAATGAGCCGATTTTTAAAAAATCGTTTCGATGAAAACCACTGAAAACGGAACGTCCATAGTAAGTCCATCGTCCAACCTGAACGCTGCCGCGACTTCCATTGATTCCTAACTTTATTGCTCTCTTTTTTTTAAACTCTTCTCGCTCGCCTTTTGTATTATTTTTCAATGAGTTATATATAAGCCCCAATCTTCAATAATTTCTTTTTCATATTGCTTTATCTCCCTCCCCCCGAGAGAATAATTTTGATGGTTTTTAAAATGATGGCGATTTCAAACACGAAAGAGCGATTCTTAATATAGTAAAGGTCATATTGCAGTTTTTGAAGATTATCTTCAACTGAAGAAGCGTAGGGATATTTAATTTGCGCCCAGCCGGTGAGGCCGGGCTTGATAACGTGGCGGATTTGATAAAAGGGAATCTGGGCCAGCAGTTCGTTGGAGAAAGCAAACTCTGGCCGTTCGGGTCGCGGTCCGACAAAACTCATCTCGCTCTTTAATACATTCCAGACCTGCGGCAGTTCATCCAGCCGTGTTTTACGCAGCCACTTGCCTATGCGGGTTATGCGGTCATCTTTTTCTTTGGACCACTGGGCGCCGGCTTTTTCAGCGCTACCGTCGGGCGCCAGCGCCAGCATGGTGCGGAATTTAACCAGTTCAAAAATGCGGCTGTCGCGGCCCACTCGTTTTTGTTTGATTAATATCGGTCCCGAGCTGCCCATTTTTATCAGTAGGGCGATTAATGGAAAAAGAACCAAGGTGGTAATTCCCAGCAATAGCGAGGCGACTATATCCAGCATTCTTTTGGCCGCTTCAAAAAATATTTTTTGCTCGGCCATCAAATTTTCCAGAAACCAAATTTCTTCAATAGCCGAAACCGGAATCTTATTGGTGATTTTTTCATAGAAAGCGGGCAGGTCAATAATGGAAATTTTAAGCGGTAGGCACTGGTAGAGATTGCGCACCAAGTTGCTGTCTTTGCGAGGGTCGGCGGCGGTGAGTACTATCTGGATCTTTTCTTGGACGATAGTGTCTATCAGGTCGTGCAGAATTTTTAGCTCTTCCGACAGGGCGATTTTTTTTATTCGGTAACCAAGCTGCGGGTGGTGGTTGATGTATTCTATCAGCTCCTGGGTTTCTTTGTTTTGTCCGATTACCAGAATATTGTTTAGCAGGGCTGAGGTTTTTAGAGAATAATTGTAGAATTGTCGCCAACCGGCCAGCAGCAGGGTAATAATAGCCAGATTTAAAAAGAGATTGGTCTTCGGGGCGATGCCAAAGTAGGGGATAAAATAAAAAAAGGTGATAGCCAGAATCGCGCTGGCTGTTATTGCTTTGACTAGGGTAGTAAAAAAAGCGAAATTGTTGCGGGCTGTGTGGAGGTCATAAAGGCCGATAATGTAGAAAACAATGATGGTCAGCAGATACACAATGGTAAAGGGGTAGAAATGAAAATCCCACTGATAGAACCAATCCGAACCATAGCGCAAAATCAGCGTTAGGAGCAACGCCATATAGAGCACGATTAAATCCCCCGATATCAGGAAGAACTTTTTAGTTTTAGCGATGATATCCATTAGAGGAATTTTACCGATTTTAGATGGTTTTGGCAAGGCAGACAGCAGAAATCTGATTTATTCTCGTCGTCTGCCAAAACTAGCGTGATTTGGCATTGCAATTTTGTAGTTGTGGACGTATATTAGAAGCAAAGCTGGTTGTTTCTTCGGAAGTTCACCCGTAGAGTGAAAAGATGAAATTGATAAAAACTAAGATATTGTTTTGTTCAATTATTTTGGTGTCGGTCTGCCAGACCGGCACTGCTTTAGCTTTTGAAATCGGCGAGCGAGCAGTTTTTAATCAGGATGCCAATTGTGATTATGCCAGGCGCACTCAGGTTCCGGCTACGTTGCGCCAGGTGGGCGATAAGGCACTTTATTACGTGGATGATGAGTGGTGGAATAGTTTGGGTAATACTGATTTGGCTAACACCACCATTTTATCTTTGTTGGCCGAATTTGATAGAGTAATTTATCCGCGGCTGACCCAGGTTTATGGCTCGGAGTGGTCGCCCGGCATTGACGGCAATTTACGCCTGACGATTTTAATCACCCATCTTAACGATGACACGGGGGCATATTTTAATTCGCAGGATGAATATCCCAAGGTTCAGCTGGCTGCTTCTAATGAACGGGAGATGATTTATCTTAACGCTACTTATTTGACATCCAGCCGTATGAAAAGCTTTTTGGCTCACGAGTTTCAGCACATGATAAACTTTTATCAGAAAGAGAAACTGCAGGGACTGGTGGAAGACATTTGGCTGAACGAGGCGCGTTCAGAGTATGCTCCTACCATCTGCGGCTACGATAATCAATATCAAGGGAGCCATTTGGAAAAACGAGTCAATGAATTTTTACGCAATCCCACCGACCCGCTGACCGAATGGCAGAACAAATCCTCGGATTATGGTCCAGCCAGTATTTTTATGCAGTATCTGGCCAGCCGTTACGGGGAGGCAATTTTAAGTAAAATGATTAAGGCCGATGCGGTGGGGATTGTCAGTATCAATAAGGCCTTGGCAGAGTTGGGTTCGCCGGATCGATTTGCCGACGTATTCACCAATTGGACGATGGCGAGCTTCGCCAATGATTGTCAGTTGGGCGAAGGCCAGAAATTTTGTTATTTAACGCCTAATTTATCTTACAGCCGGCTTCATCTATCTTCCAATATCACTAATCTGATGACTGTTCAGAACGGAAATTCTTTTTCTTTTGCCGATGATTTTAAGGATTGGTCTGGTCATTGGTATGAAATTTCGCCGGTGGGTTCGGGTCTCAATTTACTGTTAAGTTTTTCTGGCAGCAGCGCCACGAATTTGCAGGTGCCGATTCTAATTATCAATAATGACGGCAGCAAGCTAGTGCGGTATGTTAAGTTTGATAGCAACCAGCAGGGGTCAGAAATGATTCTTAATTTTGGCAATCAAGTAAAATCGGTCATTTTGATTCCTTCCAACCAAACCGAACAGACCGGCTTTTCCGCCAATGGGCCAACTTATAGTTTTTCTTATGTGGCTAAGATTACTTCGGCCACGCAGTTGCCGACACCAACGCCAGCCGCCTCGCCGGCTGTTTCTTCGCCGGTTGCGCCAACACCCAAGCCCTCAAGCAATACCTCACCCAATTATCCGGACGGAACTTTAATTAGAGCCCAAGGTGATTACAAGGTGTATGTTGTGAGCGGCCAGTATCGGCGTTGGTTGCAGTCAGCGGAGATTTTTAAGGCCTATCCACATTTTGGGTGGCAAGCAGTGAAAGAGGTGACAATGGCGCAGCGCGATTGGTATCAAGAGGCCTGGCTTATTCGGGCGGATGGCGACGCGCGGGTTTTTGAAATTAACGGCGATGGCACCAAGCATTGGTTAAATATGAGCGCGGAGCAATTTGGCGCCTCCGGTCGGCAATGGGATATGATTTATATCGTTAATAATATTGAGCGGGACTGGTATCGGACAGGAGCGGATGTGTTGAAATAAATTGAAAATTAAAAAATCAAAATGTAAAATGACATTGTAAAGTTAAAAATGAATTAATAATTTTAACATTTTAAATTGTCATTTTGATTTTTGAGATTTACATTTTTAATTAAAAAATTGAGTACTAAATTTAAAATCGACAATCTCCAAGAAAATATCTTGCTAGCTAACCATACTACTTTCCGTATCGGCGGTCCGGCCAGATATTTTTGCGCGGCGCAAAACAGAGAAGAACTAATGGCGGCATTAAAGTGGGGCAAAGAAAATAATTTGCCGATTTTTATTTTGGGCGGCGGCAGTAATCTATTGGTGTCGGACGATGGTTTTAATGGTTTGGTGATAAAAATGCAAAGTGTAAATATCAAAATGGAAAATGATAATGGAAAATGTAAAATTATTTGTGATGCGGGTGTTTCGTTCGGTAAGATTATTATGGAAACGAGTAAACATGGCTATTCGGGCGTGGAGTGGGGCTGGGGGATTCCCGGCACCATTGGCGGAGCTATTTGCGGCAATGCGGGGCGATTGGGCGAAGATATCTCTCAAGTGGTAGCCAGCGTAACTATTCTGGACGAAAAATTAGAAATTAAAACTTTATCAAAAGAGGAGTGCGAGTTTGATTATCGTTCTAGCCGTTTTAAGCGCACGGGCGAGATAATTTTGTCGGTCAACTTAATTTTTACCAAAAAGGACCAGGTCGCCATTGATGAGGTTTTATCTCAAGCTAAAGACGTGATAAAAAAATCGCCGCCCTTCCCGTCAGCCGGTTGCGCCTTTAAAAATTATAAACTCAAGGGCGAGAGAGATGAATTATTAAAAAATCATCCGGAGCTGACGGCGCGGGTACGCGGCGGTAAAATCGGCGTGGGCTTTCTAATAGATCAATGCGGTTTGGGCGGTCGGCAAATCGGCGGCGCTAAAATTTGGGAAGGCCATAAAAATTATATTGTTAACACCGGCAGCGCCAAAGCCAATGACGTTAAAGAATTAATTAAGATTTGTCAGGCGGCGGTGAAAGAAAAATACGGCATAACGTTGGAAGAAGAAATTCGTTTTGTTGGTTGAGAATTTAGTTTATTTGAAATTAAAATTATGGTGGTATTTACGCTATCGCATATTTACCTACAACATTTTAAAAATTCGCTTGTCAATTAGTTTTAATTTGTGAATAATTCGCGATAGTTAGTTATCCACATTTACATTCAGAAAATATAATTACATACTAAAAACAGATACAAAAATGAAAATTATTATCAAGAGCAAAGATTTTTCTGTTACGCCGGCGGTTGAAAGCTACTTAAGAAAAAAAGTTGATAGTTTAAATAAATTCTTTAAGTGGTTTGACGAGGAATTAATTCTTGTTGAGGCGGAGCTGGGTCGTCTGGCGCGGCAGCAGAAAGGCGATATTTTCCGGGCTGAAATAAATTTGCGGCTCGGCGGTCAGCTTTTCCGGGCCGAAGCCGAACAATTTGATATCTATGCGGCCATTGATGAAGTGCGGGACGAATTGGCCCAAGAATTAAGAAAATTTAAAGATGAAAAGGATACTATTTTTATTCGCGGCGCGCGAAGCATCAAAAAGAAATTTAGCGTATCTCCGTTGGCGCGTTTCCGCGACAAGTAAGGACTTCGGTCTCGGGGGAGATCGGTTGTTAAAGTGAAAAAGAAAAAAAACTTTAAGAAATTTTGGAAATTAGGGTATGAAGAATTCAATACCCAGTTTTTTGGTATTTCCAAAGACGACGAGCTGGTGGTGAAAGAAGGCAACTATCAATATAATATTCGCGATTTGGTTGAAAAATTCGGCGCGCCGTTGGAGGTAGTTTTTCCCTTTATGGTAGAAAAGCGTTATTTGGATTTGGTGCAGATTTTTAATTTTCATATCAAGGCGGCTAATTATAAAGGACGATTTTTCTATCATTATCCGATGAAGGTTAATCAAAACAAGGAAGTTGTTTTGCCTTTAATTTCGGAAGGAGCGAATTTGGAGACAAGCTCTTACAACGAGTTGTGGCTGGTGCGCAAACTTTGGGAACAGGATCAATTTCATTCGGCTATTAAGGTTGCCTGTAACGGTCCAAAAACTGATAAATATCTAGGCCTAATCCAGGAGCTTAAAGAGAAGGGGCTGTTAATAATTCCCATTATAGAGGACTTGAACGAATATGAGTCCTTGAAAAAATATCGCGGGGATGTGGGTATCAGAATTAAGTTGGGCATCAAGATTAAATCGCACTGGGATAAAAAGAATGACCGCTATGGTCTGACGCCAGAAGATATTTATGGATTGGGCCGGGTAAGAAACTTGAAAATTCTGCATTATCATATTGGCTCGCAAACCATGGACCAGAACGATTTGGTGGCGGCGGCAAAGGTGGCGATGAATGTTTACGCTAAAGTAAAAAAAGAGAATCCAACATTGGATACTTTAAATATTGGTGGAGGTTTTGCCGTGCCATACGAAAAAAAGAAACAATATAGTGTTAGCTCCGTTGTTAAAAAAATTATTAAAGTTATCAGCAAGGTTTGCGCGGAAAAAGAAATTTCGCACCCCAATATTATTTGCGAATGGGGTCGTTTTATGACGGCGCCGTCGCAGATAACAATATATAAAATATTGTGCGAAAAACCGATTTATCACGCTAATGCTAAAAAGTGGTATGTGGTTGACGGCAGTTTCATGAACGACCTAATTGATACTTGGGCCATTCATCAGAAGTGGCATATTGTGCCGGTTAATAACATGCGAGCCGAGAAATTAACTCGTGTTTGGCTGGCCGGCTCTTCCTGCGATTCGGATGACCGCTACACCGCCGGCGGCAGTTATATTTTATTACCGCGTTTGGAAGAGGGCAACGGCGGCCAGTTTATTGCTTTGTTT